>JAEEGL017004776.1_pt1 | contig 11590 bp, 11 predicted proteins | sample 9134231 | NCBI WGS metagenome assembly JAEEGL01 (sample SAMN16246548, study PRJNA631951) | gut metagenome | biome: gut microbiome; feature: rumen; material: fiber-attached | host: Bos | place: Iran: Karaj | collected 2018-10 | reverse complement strand
GGCTGTGGGGATCCTTTGATGTGGTTTTCACTACACATCCCAGACACACTCCTATGCCGCAGGCCATATGCTCCTCAAGGCTGATGTAAGCCTCCACGTTGTTTTCCGATGCATACTTCTTTACCGCCGAAAGCATCGGGAGCGGCCCGCATGCATATATCAGATTGGGCTTTTTCCCCGTAGATATCATGGCATCTATGACATTGCCGCGGATTCCTTCGGATCCGTCATCGGTGGCAATGACTGTCTCTATGCCAAGATTCCTGAAATCATCTGCCAGAAAATGGTTCAGACCGCTGTCCCTGTATCCGAGAATGACACCGAAGGGTAGATCTGACTGTTCTTCTTTGAACTTTTTTGCAAGATAGAGAAGAGATGGTGCGCCAAGTCCTCCCGCCAGCAGAAGGACTCTCTTTCCCCCGGTCAAAGCCCTGTCCGTCGGATAGCCTTGTCCGAGCGGTCCCTCTATATATATACTTTCTCCCGGATTGAGAGAGGCTATCTCGCCGGTCCCTGCTCCTACAGTCCGGAACACTATATCAAGATATTCTCCTGCATCTGCTATGCAAAGAGGCCTCCCCAGGAGTTTCGCTCCGCCCGGTGGATAAACCATTACGAATTGTCCCGGTCTCGCATCCTCGCACAGATCAGTCTCGATCGACATTCTGTATATGGACGGTGCCAACAGTTCTTTTCTTTTGATCTGAGCTCTGCTCTTTATTTCCCGTATCATTGTGCAGCCCTGTATATCTTCTCTATATCTGCTGCGGTAAGCGGTCTGATCCTCGACAGCTTCACTGTATCATCCATTGTTGCATGCAATGCCAGTGCATGTATATCCTCATCGGAGGGATCCGTGAGTCCGAGTTCGTGAAGCGATGTCGGCATGCCTATCTCCCTGAAGAAGTTCTCCGTGGCATCTATGCCAAGAACAGCTGCCTGTCTGTCATCTGCTGTTTCTATCCCCCATACGTTCCTGGCATATTTTGCAAAGCGGTTTACTGCATCTTTGTAAAGATATCTGGCCCATGATGCCCATACAGCAGAAAGCGTGGCTCCGTGTGTGTAGTCATATCTTGCCGACAATGCCATTCCGATCTTGTGAACAGAGAAGTCTTTTCCTCTTCCGAGTTCCGTCAGATTATTATGTGAGACAGAGGATGCCCACCATATCTCTGCCATAGCATCATAGTCGTCCCTGTCCTTCAGAGCCAGTCGTCCGTTGTCTCTTACTGTCTTGATCACGCCTTCGGCTATAGCATCGGTCAGATCGCATTTCTCACCCGATATGAAATATCTCTCCAATGTATGCATCATGATATCGACTATGCCGTTCTTCAGCTGCCAGTCGGGCAGAGATCCTGCCAGCGTCGGATCCATGATCGCGAATGCGCATCTGTTGAATTCGGTATTGATACCAAGTTTTTTCCCGACCGCTTCATTGGTGAGTACGGCAGAGTCGCTCATTTCCGATCCCGCTGCCGGTATGGTCAGTATCGCAGCCACCTTCAGTGATTTTTCAAGCGGTGCCTTTTTTGTCCATATATCCCAGAGACTGCTTCCGGGATTTGCTGCTCCGTGAGCTATACCTTTCGCAGTATCTATGACAGAGCCTCCGCCTGCTGCAAGTATTATATTTGCTTCAAAGTCTATTGCCTTTCTTACGCCTTCCTCGGCATGGGAAAGGGTCGGATTTGCCTTGACTCCTCCGAATGCCTGATGCGCTATCCCTGCTCCGTCCAGAGATCTTTCTATCTTCGACAGGAGGCCCGATTCCCTGATCCTTTCAGACCCGTATACTATAAGGGCTCTTCCTGTCCCACATCTTTTAACCTCTTCACCGACCTTGTCCACGGTGTCTTTTCCGAATATTACTTTAGTAGGTGCATGATAAGTAAAATTTTGCATATTACGTCCTTTCTGATACTACTGACAGATGCATGTTACCTATTCTATCATATCCGCTGCAAAGATGATCTCGCCGCCGCATATGGTATATTTTACTTTTCCGGTAAGGATCATGCCGATAAAAGGTGAGTTTGACGATCTGGAACGAAAACTTCCTTCTTTCACTGTCCAGGTTTCCTCCGGATCAAAGATCACTATATCCGCCCTGTCGCCTACGCCTATGCTACCGGCCTTAAGCCCGTACAGTCTCGCAGGATTAGTACTCATCAAAGCTATAAGCCGTGGGATATCTATGTGACCGGCAGCTACAAGATTGGTAAGTCCCAAAGCCAGTGCCGTCTCCAGTCCGATCATCCCGGACGGTGCCTTTGTAAAGTCCTGTTTCTTTTCTTCCGCGGTATGTGGGGCATGATCTGTGGCAATTAGGTCTATTGTCCCGTCTTTGATGCCGGCTATCAGAGCCTGTCTGTCTTCTTCTGTCCTGAGAGGAGGGTTCACCTTTGCCATTGTCCCTTTTCTCTCAGTTTCGGATTCGGTAAGAGAAAAATGGTGAGGGGTCGCTTCCGCATGTATCAGCCCGAGATCGTCACTCTCTTTATATCTTCTGATGATATCCACGCTCTCTTTTGCCGAAACATGCTGTATATCGACTCTGGCTCCTGTCTTTAGGGCAAGCTGCAGGTCTCTTTCTACCATGGTATATTCGGCCTTACGGTCTGCGCCCTTCAATCCCATAGATTCCGATATCCTGCCGCTGTTCACGCCTGCCTGCCACACATAGGCAGGATCCTCCTCGTGAAAGCTGAGTACGGTGTTTAGCTGAGCCGCCTTCCTCATCGCTTCCTCCACGAGCTTTTCATCTGTTATGGGAGTGCCGTCATCAGTGAATCCGGCAGCGCCTGCCTGCCTGAGCGACTCCATATCCACAAGCTCTTTTCCTGCCCTTTCTACTGTCACGGCAGCTGTCTGATATATATTTACAGCCTCTTTTTCTGCCCTGGACAGTATGTCAGTAAGAGTGTACGTATTGTCTACTGCCGGCACGGTATTGGCCATACAGACCACGGTTGTATATCCGCCGGCTGCCGCTGCCATCGCACCTGTATGCAGAGTTTCCTTTGCAGTCTGGCCCGGATCCCTGAAGTGGGTATGTACGTCTACCAGCCCGGGGGCCGCTATGAGCCCGTCCCCGCAAACGATCTCCTCCGAGGGAGCTGCCATTCCGGAGGCTTCTCCTACCTCAGCTATACGTCCGTCTGCTATCCGGATATCGCATATCTTATCTATATTATTTGCCGGGTCAACTACCCTTATGTTTTTTATCAGCATAGTACCAAGTATAGACGGAACGTATCCATTATTCAAACGGTTTATAAACCCGACGCAGGTGGTCACAACTTGCCAAAAAGCTTCTTGTATGGTATAAGGTTACTTGTTAATTTATTGTTTTTATTCTTTAGTTAACAGGAGGAAATAAAATGTCTTTTATGGATGCTGTAAAATCCTGCTTTAGCCAGTACGTTGGTTTTAAGGGCAGGGCTCGCAGGAGTGAGTATTGGTATTTCTGTCTCTTCGAGATCGTTGTAGATGTAGTGCTGAGTGTTCTGATGTCAGTTACCGGCGCACAGATCTTCGGTATTCTCAGCGGAATTTTCGGTCTTGCCTGCCTTCTTCCCGGCCTGGCTGTAGCGATCCGCAGGATGCATGACATAGGAAAGAGTGGCTGGTTCATTCTTTGCGGTCTTATTCCTGTCGTAGGATTTATCCTTCTTATCGTATGGGCTGCAAAAGATTCTGCTCCGGGCGAGAATCAGTACGGTCCCAATCCCAAGGGAGTTTGATCGATCTGATCATAAAAAAACTGCGGCATTGCCGCAGTTTTTTATTTGTTTTCTTCTTTCAGCATCTCCAGTATCTGTTCCCTGCAGATCTCTCCCAGATGTTTTTGTTGCTCTTTATCCAGGGTCTTAGGATCTATGGGATCCCCATAAGAGATCGTCACCTTGGCTGATCGAATAAAGGGGAAATGCTTTTCCAGTAATTCTCTGGTCCCGTGCAGGGCAACCGGCACTACCTTCACGCCTGACTTTAGTGCTATCTTCATGGAGCCTTCCTTGAACGGAGCCATCTCCAGTTCGGATTCCGCCTTGGATCTGGTACCTTCAGGATAGATCAGAATAGTCTGCCCGTTCTTTGCTGCTTCTATACACTCAAGGATGATCTTTAGGTTCTGCTTCAGATCCTTTCTGTCGAGGAATTTGCAGTTCTTCAGGACCATCCACCAGTTGAGCATGGGGATCATTTTTATCTCTTTTTTGGAAATGATGGCTGTAGGTGCCGGTATCCTTGCATCCAACAGTACTATATCAAATATGGATCTGTGATTGGCCACATACAGAGCCGCCTCTCCTCTGGGAAGCTTCTCCCTTCCCTTTTCGGTGACCTTTGCTCCCGATATGAAGCCTATCACTTTAAATCCCCACGCCACCAATGCCTGGGCGTATACATCTCTTGCATGTCTGCTGAAAAGTCCTATTAGATAGGCTATCGGTATCAATACGATCGATACTATGAGAAATATCACAACAAAGAGAAGTGCCAGTATGCCTCTTATCATGATTTGCTTCCCTTACTGCCTTTAAGGCCTTTAAGGCTGGATTGGTTCAGTATATTGGTTTCAAAGCTGAATATGACCCTCTCCTCATCTCTCCTGCGTTTAACAGCCAGATCAACGAGCCTGTCAAGCATCTTTCCATAGGGCATCCCTGTGGGCTCCCAAAGGTAAAATGAAAGCGATCCGGGTATGGTATTTATCTCATTGAGATAAAGGCTTCCGTCGGCTCTGTCGATCATAAAATCAAACCTTACGACGCCGTTACAGCCAAGACACTGGAAAGCTCTGACAGCAAGCTCCTGTACTTTTTTTGTCATATCATCAGATATCGGAGCCGGTATCTTTCTGGAAACAGATGCCATTCCCTTGGACGCACCTCCTGTCTTTGAGGTCTTTCCACCGGACATATATTTATCTTCATAAGAGAGTATCTCGTCTGAATGTAAAGGCTCTTCACAAAGCGACGCCTCAGCCTCATCCATATCCCCGAGCACCGAGCAGTTTATCTCCTGCAGATCCGAAATTGCATGTTCCGCAAGGACTACATTGGCAAAGGTATATGCACTGTCAAGTGAACGGATGAGCCCGTCCCTGTCATGTGCTACCGAGATACCAACGGACGAGCCGGAGTTTACCGGCTTGATGATGACCGGATATCCTATCTTTTCCTCTATATCTGATATGAGCGTATCAATGTCCCTGTAGTCTTTCGTTGTATATCTGCGGCAGGGAAGGACAGGTATATCATTATCGGCAAATACCGTTTTCATTATATATTTGTCCATTCCTACTGCTGCTGCCGTCACATCGCATCCGGCAAAAGGAATACCCCAGGTCTTCAGATATCCCATCAGTGTACCGTCTTCCACGTTGGTGCCATGGACTATGGGTAATACCACGTCCAGTTCTACGGGTTTCATGCCGAACAGTCCTTTGGGATAGGGAGCCAGAAGGAAATGTCCTCCTTCTTTCACCGGAATGACCCTTTGTGACTGGCTTATAAGAGCCGGTATATCTCTGTAGGCTTCTATATTTCCTACATTTGTGCCTATGTAAAGATCATTGTCCTTTGTCAGATATATGGCTGTCGCCTCATATTTATCCGGATCGAGGCTCTGCATGGCCTGCAATGCCGAAATGACTGAGACTTCATGCTCTACCGATCTTCCTCCGAATATCACTCCTACACGAATCTTCATCTGCTTCCTCCTGATCGCTGCCTAATACACATCCGTCAGATCATTTTCAATAAGCACCACCTTGTGTGCTTCACCGGCCAGGCGGATCACATGCTGCATGGCATCGGTGAAAGACGGTGCCACATATAGCTTCTCATCCGGATAACCGGCCTTCTCCAGACCATTTTTTATCGCCTGTGTATTGGCATTATCTACTATCACTGTATAGTCCGCCGTCGCGGCTATCTGCTCTCCGAACTCTCCGTTCAGCCTGTCCTGTTCTTCGCCAAGCTCCACCATACCGGGAGTTATCACTATCTTCCTGTCACTTTCAAACATTGCCAGCGTATCCAGGGCCGCTTTTGCTCCTGCCGGATTGGAGTTGTAAGCATCATCTATTATAGTCAGCTCTCCCTGTTCCATCAGCTTCATCCTGTGTTCTACAGGGGCAAGGCGCCTCACGGGTATCACCAGATCCTCCAATGATATCCCCATGGCATGGCTGACTGCTATCGCGCCCACAACGTTTTGCACGTTATGCTCTCCGATCAGCCTCATACCGTATTTCTGCGTGGACCCGTCGGGAGCTGTGAGGATAAATTCCGTTCCGTTCCTCCCGGTTTTGATCCCGGATGCATTATAGCCTCCGTTACCGCCCGTGGAGTAGGTTACGGCATTCTTATATTTGTTGTATGAAGTGATATATTCGCAGTCGTAGTTGAGGAAGATGTTTTCTTCCACCCCGTGCTTTTCGAACACGGCATCAGGCAGTTCAAACTTGGTCTTCTGAATGTTTTCAATGGTCTTGAAACTTTCGAGATGCTGCTCTCCTACCGAAGTCACTATACCGTAGTCCGGGTGTACGAGATCACACAGTTCGCTGATGTCTCCTACGTTTCTCGCTCCCATCTCACAGATGAAGATCTGATGTGTGGGACGCAGCATGGTATTTATTGTCTTTACCACTCCCATCGGAGTGTTATAAGACTCCGGTGTAGCCAGCACCTCATATTTCGATCCAAGCAATTCCTTTAGATAGAATTTAAGTGATGTCTTACCGTATGATCCGGTGACTCCGACGATCGAGATATCCGGACAGTCTTCAAGCAGACGTACGGCTTTGGTTTTAAAACCGTCTGCTATCGCGCTTTCTATAGGTTTGTTTATGATATTTGAGATGATAGGTGCAAAGGGTACTACCGCAAATGTGTAGATGACTGCCAGCGCCAGCAAAGTATATTCATTTCCAAAGCGTCTGTTCAGCAGGCAGAGTATAAGGAGCCACAGTACTGTCGTGGTCATAAGCCTTATCACCCGGGGTGTATATACCAGCGGCTTTTTCGCCGATGCAGTTGAAAAGCATCTGGTAAAATGCCTCTCGTAGTTCTTTACCACCCAGGCTGCGTGTACTCTGTTCTTGTAACCGTTCTGCTGGAACATATGCACTGCATAGTTTAGGACCTGCGCTGCATATATTATTACGATGACAGATATTATCAGACAGATCATGATTTCCTCTTGATTATCATATGTATTTCAGATGCATCTTCGTGTCGGTCCACTACTTCCTGCAATTCATCAAGCATAGGCAGGAATCTGCTGCCAAACCGTTCTCTCAGATCTGCATTGCCGTTCTGATCCAGACATACGCATATCATACGGTAGAGGTCCATCATATCGGAACCGAATTTCCAGGTGGCATACTCTTCGAACCCAATGGCCTTTGTCATGTAGGCTATGGATTTCTCCGTAAACAGATGCGTATGTGTACCGCCTGCATGACGGTTATAGCATGTCTGATGTGCTGCCTCAAAAATGCAGCTCATGGAAAACATGGGGACGGAGAAATAGATATACTCGACGTTTTTATTCTTCATAACAGCATCCAGTATATCGTCGAGATTGGTTATATGCTCCAATACCCCGATAAAAGATATCACGTTTACTTTTGCCGTTCCGATGATGGATGCGATGTCCGGAGCATCCACCTGTGTCAGAATGTCATCCCCGTTCATGGTATTAGCGAACTGCACCTGCGGTTCGGATATCTCTATCCCGTCGGCCTGCTCCACTCCCAGCTGTCTTATCGCCGATACAAAGTATCCCGATCCTGCTCCGTCATCCAGCAGCTTTATATCTTTTTTCTGAAGACCGTCTTCTGCTAATGCATCCAGCAAAAAGCGGGCCTTCGGTATATAGATGGTGTCTCGTCTGGTTTCATATTTTTGCCTGTCATCCTCTGAATAATTCGCAAGATAGTCATCCGAAATATAAACTCTGGAGGCAAAATCCTCATTATCCTCGTATTCAGAATTGATATGTCCGCATACCGGGCACTCGAAGTAGCTCATACGCTGGCTTCTGTAGAGGACCTTCTGTCCGGCATCTGCCCCTATCGGATTATGGCAGATCTTACATTTTGTCCTTTTCGGCTGGAGAAGCAGGGCATCTGCCTGATGTGCAGACAGCTTCAGCATCTCTTCGTTTTTTTCAAAGAAATCCGACTTGATCTTTATGATATCTCCGACTGATTTACTGTATTTTCTCTTTAGTGCCATTCGCTCTCCCATGCAGGCTTTTCTTCAAAACATGATCTGTTTGCAGAAAGCTGATCATACTTCAAGAAGTATAGCATAAAATCTGCCTGTATGATATATTATTCAGGCTATGACGATAAATATAAACGGTATACCCACATACTATGAAGAATACGGTCCTGCGGATGCACCGACAGTGCTGGTATTGCCCGGCTGGATGGCCAGGGCTTCGCTTTACCGCATCATCCCCGATACCATATCCGCTAAATATCATGTGATCCTGCCGGATATGCCCGGTTTTTTGGGAGATACGCCGGAGCCTCCTTCGGCGTGGGATCTGAACGGCTTCGTTGATTTCACTGTCGCCTTTATAGAAGCTATGCATATTGATGTCCTTACTCTCATGGGGCACAGCTTCGGAGGCCGTATCATCATCAAGCTGATGAACAGACCGGCCCTGCCCTTCTCGGTAGACCGCATAGTGTTGATAGATGCAGCGGGTATAAGGCATGAACTGTCAGCTGCAGCCAGGCGCAGACAGAAAGCATTCAAGCTGGCCAAACACTTCATGTCAGAGAAGCAGATAGAAAAGTATAAACAGACCCACGGCTCCGCTGACTACAGAGCCGCTTCTCCCCTGATGCGGGAATGTATGGTCAAGGCAATAAACGAAGATCTGACGGATATGCTGCCCGGAGTCAGCCCCGAAACGCTTCTCATATGGGGTACGGCTGATACCGCAACCCCTATATCCGATGGGGAGCTCATGGAGCAGACCATGCCGAATGCCGGCCTTGCCCGTATAGAGGGTGCCGGACATTTTTCTTTCTCCGATAATCCCACGGTATTCAGGAATATACTGATAAGCTATTTCAAGTTATAAACACAGGAGGTTGTATGAGCACGATATTATTGCTGAAACAGATGCTGATGCTCTTTGCTATGATGGTTGCAGGCTACATTGCTTTCAGACGTGGCATTTTCGACCCGGTCGGTCAGCATCAGATAAGCAAACTGATCGTCAATCTCCTCAATCCTTTTCTTTTACTGTCTGCTCTGTCCGGCGATAAGCCCGCCGGAGGTCTTACTCTCAGTATTCAGAACCTGCTTTCAGCCATTATTTACTATATACTGTTTGTCGGCATAAGCTATATTTTCTTCTTTCTGAGAAAGGGTGATATCAAGCATCGTAAGCTCAAGCAGCTCATGCTGATCTTTTCCAACCTCGGGTTCTTCGGCGTTCCCGTAGTTAAAGCTCTGTTCGGCGACGGATATGTGATCTATCTGATCTTTTATATGCTGTTCTTCAATCTGATCGCCTATACCCTCGGCATTTTCATCGCATCCGGCGGGTCAAAAGAAGGAGCCTCATTCTCTCCCCGATCCATAGTCAATGTAGGCACCGTGACAAGTGTTGTTGCCCTGATCCTTTACTTTATGAATGTAGATATTCCCGAAACTGTAGCCAGTTTCTGCACATATATGGGAAATGCCTGCATCCCCCTGTCAATGATACTCATAGGAGGCTCTCTGGCTCAACTTGACCTGAAAGCGATCTTTACGGATAAAGAGATCTATCTGTTTTCACTGCTCAGGATGGTCGTAGTTCCCGCCGTCTGCATACTGATCGTCAGGAACCTCCCGTTTGATCAGTATATCGTGAGGATCTGCTGTCTTGTCATAAGCATGCCGATAGCTACACTTGCCGGTATGCTCGCCGAGCAGTATGCCAATGAAGGAAACTACTGTAATAAAATGACCGCCATGACTACCGTCATGTCGGTCATTACTGTCCCTTTACTGTCTCTGCTCTATCTTTAGATCAGAATAGTCGGTATTACTTCAATTCCAACCCTTATTATCCGTATACATCAATCCCGATACGGCTATATTTCCGTCCGGATCGATGTCACAGACTCTCCACAGTGTTCCCATTCTTCCGGCAGGAACAAGATATGCGGCCACTATACCGTTCTTGTCATATATAGTTACATTCACATAGGATCTGCCCATATTATCCGACATATCGTCAATTCCGAGGTTTTTGCCGTCTTCCACAAACAGTACATAGCCTGTCTTGCTCTTGCCCGGATCAAATGTGATCACCGGGCTCATCTGTGAGCTCTGATCCTCCGTATCCATCAGCCGGAGTACAAAATCTGTCTTTTCTGTCTTCAGCTCGGCTGCATACTCGCCGTCACCAAGTTCTACAGGAGACTTCGCGTTTGCATTGAGAAGGTATGTATCGGTATCATGTATGCCTTTTCCGACAGGCGCCACATATACCTTCCCGAGCGAATACTCCGGTGTGCCGGGTATGATATGTACGTCGTTCAGGCTGCTCACCGCATCCGGTCCGTATGTATATGTCATGTTATACGTATCTTCGGTCTGCGGCAGGGTGAACGTGTAATATCCGTCACCGTCGGTAGTTGCTTCATCATTGAATGTTCCGGCTACATTTCTCAGATTAACGGTCACGTTTTTTATCATGCCTCCCTGTTCGTCTCCCACATAACCGTACAGTAATACCTGACCTTTATCACCGGCAGCATCCTTAAGGGCTTTCTTTGCTTCTGAGATCAGAGTGTTTGTATAGTTATCATCAGGATCCGAAAGGTCCGCTTCATTGTAATCGGAACGGATCCCATATATATCTGTCCTGTACTGTTTCATGAAGACAACGTTGTCACCGTCATAATAGTATTCGCCGACGATCCTTCCGTCAGATCCGTGATCTTCTCTGACTATCTTCACTATCTTATCTCCATCCCTGTATATGGAAGTATCGATCATATCTCCGCTGTCCGGATCCGCTGCCCTTGTCTTTGTATAAGTCAGATCTCCTTCTTTTTCATCTATACTCTCCGCATAGTCGCTGTCGGGATAGTCTGCCGGTATATCGGCTTTTTTCACTTCTGTCGCCTTTTCGCCGGTTTCTGCTTTATCTTCCTTTGCAGCTTCTTCCTTTGCATCCGTCTGATCCTGTGAAACCTGCTCTGTTTTCGCGCTGCCTTCAGCCTCGGGGAGAGGTGTTTCCTTTGCCTTTTCTCCACATGATCCGAGTACAAGCACTGACGCCATTATCAACATTGAAATATATGCTCTTTTCATGATCATCCTCCTTCGGTATTGTATTTACCGTAAAAAACAAAAACTCCCCGCCTTACCGGAGAGCTTCAGCTGGGCTGGAAGGATTCGAACCTTCGAAGTGACGGAGTCAGAGTCCGTTGCCTTACCGCTTGGCGACAGCCCAATAATGTTGCAACAGCACTCATTATACACAGGCAAAGAAGTAATTGCAAGCATCAAAAAAGTATTATATAATTTCATTTGTCCTTCGGGGTCGTAGC
>JAEEGL016610649.1_pt1 | contig 11590 bp, 12 predicted proteins | sample 9134231 | NCBI WGS metagenome assembly JAEEGL01 (sample SAMN16246548, study PRJNA631951) | gut metagenome | biome: gut microbiome; feature: rumen; material: fiber-attached | host: Bos | place: Iran: Karaj | collected 2018-10 | reverse complement strand
TCCGATACATGATATAAAACAGTACATACTGTGTATATATTCATATCTCTTCGCAAAAAGAGATATAAAACTATACATATCCGATACATGATATAAAACAACAGTACATACTGTGTATATATTCATATCTCTTCGCAAAAAAGAGATATAAAACTATACATATTCGATACATGATATAAAACAGACCATAGTATGTATATATTTATATCTCTTCGAAAAAAGAGACATAAAGCTATACATATTCCGTACATGACATATTTTTTATAGAGGGAACGGAGTTTAATATATACTGTTGCTATATCCGGCTGGCTTTTAGTGTGTAAAAAAGTTGAAAAGCCGTAAACAACGCGTTTTGTCGCTAATTAAGCATGGGGTTCCATTTTTTGTATAGGATCCACCAGAACCATTCAAAGTAAATGATTATATACACGTTATGGTCATAAACATAGCGCTTTGTCGTCGATTTAATAACCGGATCAATACTAAGGTTTTCACATGTGTAAGCGGTAGAATAAACCCAAACTGCTGGTTTTTGCTTGCTTTTTACAACATGTAATCAGCGCCAATTTTAGCGTGACTTTACGCCAAATTTTGTGTAATTAACGCAGGCTTTCCTCTAACTTTACGCCAAATTTTGTGTTTCTCGGTTAACTTTACGCCATTTTTTGTGTAAATCCGGTTCCTGGAGCAGCTTTAATCAGCGCCAAATTTTGTGTAATCAACGACGAAAAGCGAGGTTTCTGTGGAGATTGAAAGAGATGCGTCTTTTCTGTACAAGATACTGACACCTGTAGATGAGATAGTTTTGTATAGTAGCTGTATAAGCATTGATAAGGCAGGTGATTATTACGGTAATAAATTATTACAAAAAACTCATAAATCGCTTTTATACTATTACTATATGTATGTTGATGTACCGGAAAACAAGGCAGACCGTCTATTTATAGATAAAAAGGTAGAGGTATGGTATGATGGGGAATTTAGAAAAGCGGATATTCCATACATATCAGTGTTATGCCATATTCATAAAAGGGATGAGAAAGCATTTATAGAGGCTTTATCCGGGCTTTCGCGTGTTGTAACGCTTCTTGGTTATAGAGATTATGACGAATACTGTGAGGATCTCCTTACCTTTGTTAATAAACCCAGGAAAGTAGATATAAGAGCATACAGAAAGCGTATTGCAATTCTTAAGGATGGAAGATCGCTATTTGCCTTTGCCAGGTCTTGTAGGATTCCAATATGGAAGATGAGCCTGCTTATGACTGGAATATGCCTACCAAATTCCTATGAACTTAAGCAAATAACAGGTATTGACGGGTCATCTATGGATTGGTTGCTAGGGTTGAGCGATACCCGCTATTTGGATGAAATTGTATCGTAAATAAGGTATAATTTTATAGTAATTTTAAGTCTGAATTATTATACACAATCAATTCAGATTGATCGATTTGGTTAAATCCCTTCATATAACAAGATTTAGGAGAACCTACTCATGAATAAACAGCAATTGGCATCAAAAATATGGGCACTGGCAAATGAACTGAGAGGAAAGGTTGCGGCAGCCACATATAAAGACTATATGCTCGGCTTCCTGTTTTATAAGTATCTTTCCGACAAAGAGGAACAGTATCTTATAAACAAGCTGGATTATGATTTTGAAAGCCTTGCTGAAGTAAATGAGGAAGATAACCAACCAAAAAAGAATTGTATGGATAATCTGGGATACTTTATTGCCCACAAGAATCTATTTTCTACCTGGATTAGCTTAGATAAGGACTTTTCTATTGGAAATGTCACAGTAGCTCTTAGTGCATTCGACAGGCATATTTCACCTGCTTATAAAAAGGGATTCACAGACATTTTCTCCACTCTATCAACAAGAATAACTGATTTGGGATCCACAGATCCAGACAGAACCAAAAACGCTGCAGCGATTATCAAACTTGTAAAGTCTATTCCCACTACAAACAATAACGAATACGATATCCTTGGTTTTATCTATGAATACCTTTTGAAAAACTTTGCAGCAAATGCTGGTAAGGCAGGCGAATTCTATATATGGTTATTCTTTAATATGTTCAATATTAATATATATAATAGTTGTACAGTAGAGGCTGCATGAGTCATAATAGTAAGGGCTTTATGAGCCTTATATTTTTAAATTAATTGTATTGCATTATAAATACAAAAAGGAATGGGTGAATGATATGGCAAAAAAGGAAGTCAAAACTGACTTATGGGTTAGGGATATGCTTATTGAAGCTAATATAGATTTAGAGCCTCAAGGAAGTAGTATTAAGGAAATTGCAGAGGCTTTAAAAACAGCCTCAAAAAGAGGCACTGGTAAAGAAGGATATCCGGAATATATAGGAGTTGTAAAGGATTATATTATTGTCATAGAAGATAAGGCAGACTTGTCGATGCATGAGAAAAGAGATGGTAGCATTTTATCACTAGAGACAAAGGCCGTAACGGATTATGCCAAAAATGGAGCATTGTTTTACGCACAGCATCTTATAAAGAATACTACATACAAAAAGGTTTTAGCATTTGGTGTTTCTGGAAATGAGAAAAGACATAAAATAAGTCCAATTTTTGTAGATGAAACAGAGTATTATAGAGAACTTCCTGATGTTGAATCGTTCATATCATTTAATGACACTAATATAGGCGAATACTACATAAGAGAAGTATTACAAGAACAAACTGATACAGAAAAAGAGACTGCAGAAATTCTTCGTGATGCTGCTATGCTACATGAAGATCTTAGAAACTACGGAAATCTGAAAGACATAGATAAGCCATTAGTTGTCTCTGGAATATTACTGGCTTTAAATGAGTCTGAGCATAAAAACTTTAGCATTGATACACTCAATGGAGACAAATTAAAAACAGATGGACAAAAGATATATGAAGCCATTGAAGCAAATTTAAAAAGAGTAAAGGTTGCTCCAGATGTAAAGAGAGATAAAATCCTCAGCCAGTTTTCAATAATAAAGGATACTACTGTATTAAACGAGATAAATCCTACTTTAAAGAAAACGCCTTTAAGATATTATACTGATTTCCTTTATGAACATATATATAAATGTATCAAATATACTTATTCTGCAGAAGACTATCTAGGCAGGTTTTATGGAGAATTTATGAGTTATAGCGGCGGAGATGGACAGACACTTGGAATTGTCCTCACGCCAAAGCATATTACTGAACTATTTTGTGATCTTGTAGATATTAAACCAGATGATATTGTTTTGGATCCATGTTGTGGGACAGCTGGGTTTCTAATTGCTGCAATGCATAATATGTTCAAGCAAGTTGTGGCAGAAAAAGGATTAAAAACTAAAAAAGAGATTGAGGAAGACCCAGTTATTACAAATATTAGAAAAGAACAGTTACATGGTTTTGAATTACAGTCATATATGTTTACGATTGCAACAACCAATATGATACTTCGTGGAGATGGTAAGAGTAATCTTATTAATGCTGACTTTTTAGCTCAGGAGGCGGATAAGGTTCAGCTTAAGGGTGCTACTGTAGGAATGATGAATCCACCATATTCACAAGGGTCCAAAAAGAATCCGAATCTCTATGAAATATGCTTCACGGAGCATTTATTGGACTCTCTTGCAGATGGTGCAAGATGTGCTGTTATTGTGCCTCAATCATCGATGACAGGAAAAACAACTGAAGAACAAAATGTGAAGGAAAATATATTAAAACATCATACATTAGAAGGAGTGATAACGCTTAATAAAGATACATTTTATGGCGTCGGAGTTATGCCGTGCATAGCTATATTTACAGCACATAAACCACATAGCAAAAACAAAATATGTAAATTTATAAATTTTGAGGACGATGGCTGGAAAGTGTTTCCTCATCTTGGGTTGTTGGAAACAGAATCTGCTAAAGATAAAAAACAACATTTATTAGATGTTTGGTTTGATAGGATCGATGCAAAAACAGAGTTTTGCGTAAAATCAACTGTGGAGGCAACTGATGAATGGTTGCATAGTTTTTATTATTTTAATGAATCCAAACCTACCCCCGAAGATTTTGAGAAGGCAGTTGGAGATTATCTGTCATTTGAATTTTCAATGATTATGCAAGGTAAAAAATACTTATTCGAAGGTGAGGACGAGTAATTATGATAAGCCTTAATGATAGAGAATGGAAAGATTTTTTGTTTCCACAAATTTTTGTAATATGTGGAGGTTTTTACAATAAAAAACCTATCGAAAGCGATAAGGGGAAAATTCCGTTTGTCGGTGCGACTGATTCTAACAACGGATTTACTCAGTTTTGTACAATGGCGGATATAGAAGCAACATCTAAGACGGGTGATGAAAAAAATGCTCCTATAGATAAGAAGATTTTTAAAGGTAATTGTATTGCGGTAACAAATAACGGTTCAGTAGGTTTTGCCTACTATCAAAAGCATGAGTTTACATGTAGTCATGATGTAAATCCATTGTATTTAAGAAACGCGCAATTAAATGAATATATTGCGAAGTTTTTAATCGCGGCTATAGAGCAGCAACGAGTATGCTTCGCTTATGTACATAAATGGCGTCCTAAGAGAATGAAAAAATCAAAAATCATGCTTCCTGTAAATGATACTGGAAAGCCAGATTATGAATTTATGGAAGATTACATTAAACAAATCGAAAGTATAAAGAAGCAGGAATATGATTCTTATTGTAAAAAGCAATTAGAAGTTTTAGGACCACCTCGCCAGATTCCGGGCATTCAAGAGAAGCAATGGAAAGAATTCTTTGTTACAGAAATATTTGATGTTCCTGTACGTGGAAAAAGAATAGTATCAGAAAAATTTATAGATGGAAAAACACCGGTGGTATCATCTGCAGGGGGGAATAACGGTGTGATTGCGTTTGCAGGCAATACAGAAAAGGTGCGTATTTATGAAGACTGTTTGAGTGTGGCAAATGGTGGTGTTTCAGCTGGTTTCGCTTTTTATCATCCCTATCAATTTATAGCAACTGACCATGTGACTCATTTTAAAGGAATAGGATTAAATAAATATCATTATTTGTTTATTTCTACAATTATAAAAAATCAGATGCATAGCAAGTATGATTTTAGTCGAGAAATGTCAGATCCTCGTTTAAAGAGAGAAAAAATTATACTTCCGATAACAGATGATGGAATACCGGACCTTTCTTATATGGAACAATACAGCAAGAATCTTTTAATAAAGAAGTATACTCAATACCTTGATTATATTGGTTAGGAGCATATATGCCTAGAGAAAAGAAAGACAATCATCCCGTTACGATTCGAATGGATGCGTCAATTTATAAAAAACTGAATGACTACTGTAAAGAAACAGGACTTACAAAGACCGCTGCTATAGAACGAGCTATAGACATGAGTATTTCCAATTTCAGGGCAGAAAAGGAAATACTAAGCAATAATCCATTATCGTGAAAAGAAGAGCCTCTAAGTGATCATAATATTAACAAAGAACAGTATTTGACACTTGTTCAAAGATATAAAGAACTATTTCATAGACTTCCATTCGAACCAGAACCTCCCTTTGATGTAGACCCTCACATTACAGAGATTAAATCAGATTCAATAACCAGCGAATACATGAATTCAAAGTTTAAGCAGTATATTAGGGATCTAAACAAAGGAGACGCTAAAGCAAAACAACGAAACCTTGATGAACTGCACAAATCTTTTGCATCTCTATCAGCAGAAGACCAGTCCTTTGCACGGCAATTCTTAAATGATGTTGAGAATGGGCTTCCGGTCGAAGAAAATAAGTCTCTCACGGATTATATTGCTGAGTATAAGGCAAAAAGTTATAACGATAAAGTGTCGGAAATCGCTTCCGGATTGGGCATAGACATAGAAAAGCTCAGAGAACTTATTAATTTACATCCTACTGCCTCTAATATCAATGAGTATAACAGATACGACGCTCTTTTCGATCAATTAGATGTAGCAAAAGCCAGAGTATTTTTACAATCCAAACTCGGAAAAACGTTAGATAAAGATCGTGAAGTAAAAATGGAGGCTGATGACTTTTTAAGAAATATCATATTAAACGGAGTACAGTAAGATATACGTTTTCAGGACTCAATTATCTACAAATAACAGATTCGAGGCAGATTCAATCAGCTTATTAGTTTGATATGGGAATAATTAAAGATTTAGTCATAGGGGCTGCTGCTCAAACTGCAATTGAAAAGGTAGCATCATCTAAACCGGTACAGGCGCTTAGTGCATTTGCTGATGGTATTCAGGAACACCAAAAGGATCGATACTATCGTAATCTTAACAAGATTTATGATGCTATAAGAGAAAACACCACATCTCTTCAGTATCCGTATAAACTATCACTCTTTAGAGTAGGAGACTTAAGTGATGTTCGAATGATTAATGATTATGATGACAAAGACGGTCCTCCTCCGCCGGATGTCAAAAAGAAAACATTCGTAGTCCGTAATGAAAAAGATGAGTTGGTATATAGAGCAGAGCTTGATTCACCATTAAATAAAGTAACAATAGAATCTTCGGATGGTAAAAGAAAAGCGCTAATCAAAAGAAAGAACGTCAAGTTAGTTTGGAACGGAGACTATCTCTTTTCTATTAAAGTATCCGGTAAGGATATAGGATCAGTTTCTTTTTCCAGGAAGAATCAGCAATTTGATTATCTTTACAACGATTGGCATATCCTTTTACCTTCAGGAATTAAAAAGGCAAATTTGCAGGATAAGTATAGTTTAAGGCGTATTCATGTGATTTCCGACAAGGAAGGCGAAATAGGAGAGATTTCGACATCATTGCTAGGAATATCCTTTGCATACAGGATTCCTGAAATTGAGTTTCCGATGGTAGTAGCCTGTTTTATACTCGAATTATGGAGTAATCAATATACACTTAATATATAAAGTACAGCAATCATAACCAGCATGATTTATAAGGTTTAAGATATGATAGATATTCATAAAGTGATACAGCGGCTTTCAAAAAGAAGACCAGTATTTTGTTCAGAAGCAGACTTCCAATTGGAGTTTGCCTGGCAAATAAAGCTCATTTATGGGAATAAATATGAAATAAAGCTTGAATATCCTCAAGCAGACGATTCTGGGAATAATAACCGTAAAATGCATATAGATATATTGCTGATAGACTCTGCAACAGACAAATGGATTCCTATAGAACTCAAATACAAGACTAAAGGTGACGATATTAAGTGCAAAAAGACTGGCTTTATATATAATCTTGCGAACCAAGGAGCAAAAGACATCGGATGCTATGACTATCTATATGATATCCAGCGTATAGAAAAGCTCAAAGATCTGAAAAAAGATAAGTTTGAAATAGGATATGCTATCATACTGACCAATGAGATGTCATATACGAATAAACCCAGAGGAGAAGGTTGTTTTTATAAAGAATTCAGTATCCATCAAGATGCAGTAAAGCATGGTGATTTGAAATGGGATAAGAATACCGGTTCCGGAACAAAAAGGGGAAGAGAAGAGGGAATTCATCTGGACGGTACACACACCATAAACTGGGAAGAATACAGTCATCCGGACAAAAATGATTCCAATAAAGTATTCAAATATGCTGTATGCAAAGTATTACCTTAGGATACATCCTTTAAACGATAAATAAACTGGATCTTTAAAGAGGAATTACAATGGAAGATAACAACAATAAAGGCGGAAATGGATTTGTGGGCATACTATGCTTTGCCTTAGCCGTATCGATCCTTGGTAATATATGGCTATATATAAATCAACATAGTTTTAAGTTTCAAATCTCAGAATTAGAAGAGAAAAATGAGGATTATAAGTCAAAATTTGACCAGATTTCTGAAGAAAATAAGCAATTAAAGGCTGATGTCCAAGCTCTAGAAGCTCAAATAGCAGCACTTAACAATCAAATAGAAGAACTTAATCCATCAGATCCTAAATCAACTGCTTCCATCTCAGAATCCGCAGATATATCTCCTGAATTACAGGAAAAGCTTAACGACACTGATAAAATCACCGGTTCAAGTGGAAGTAGTAGTAGTTCTGGATCTTCAGCTTATGAACAGGGAAGAGAACTTGCAAATCAAGCCTCTGACTATCTGGAAAGCATAGATTGGGATGAATTACAGGATGAAGCAGAACGTAAAGGAGCTGAATTCGCTCATTTCTTGAATGGATTATTAAACTAAATGCGAGGCAGAATATGAGTATATATAAAAAGGGGCGACCATACAAGTATAATTGTTATTCAGGTGGAGGAAATTGTCCGCCATCTGTTGTTGGCGAATACAGGATAAAAAGTAAGTATAACCTTATAATGTATATCGGCATATCCAATAACCTTAATCGGCGTATGAATGAACACCTAAAAAGCGGAAAAATCTGCGAAGATCGTCCTACATTTGAATGGATGCCAGCCTTACCAGGAACACCTTATTCGAAGATACGTGAACATGAACAGTATGAGATTTTTAAGCATAATCCGGAACTTAATTTAAGAGATGGTGGCGGCGGTAAAGAACCTGAAAATCTCAACTATTTTGATTTTGGTGATGCATTTTCTGTGGATACAACTCCTCGCGGAAGATGTGCTAAAGGAAAGAAATATATTCCTATTGATGAACGACACGGAAAAACCTTATATGCTGTTGAGGATTCCGGTCCCGGAACTCTTATCAAATATATATTATCCAAATTCATTCGTTTTATCGCCAGATTAATAATTCTTGCCCTCTTATTAACGGTAACCTTAGGTACTCTGGAGCATTTTGGAATAATCGATGTGGTTGATATTATTCATAGATTTATTCCAGCTTGGACTCCAAACAATGAAATATTGCAAATAATGAGATCGTTACCATTTAACATAGTGCCAAAATAACAGATATCGAAAGGACAGTAGATTATATCAAGGAATGCCTTATGAATATCATTGACTTAGATAACCAGAGATTACCTGAAATATATATTAAAAATGGAAAAGAATGCTATCTGGACTGCGTTCGAAACAGGCTTGTCTATATTACTCCAGAAGAAACGGTAAGACAGCACGTTTTGTCATATCTTGTGGATGAATTAGATGTTCCTAAGAAGGCTATTCGCGTTGAGGAACACTTATCTCATTACGGGATAAATAGCAGACGACGTGCAGATATTATTATCGAAGGATACAAAGAAGAAACAGATTATTGGTATCCACTAGCCGTTATTGAATGCAAGGCTCCTCAAGTAGCTATTACCGAAAAAGTGTTAATGCAGATGGATGATTACGCAGCGCTAATAGGTGCAGAGTATCAAGCATCAACAAATGGGTATCAGATGGAATGCTTTCGATATAGCGAAGAAAAGCAGGAATATGAATATTTAGCAGGATTACCCACGTATAAGGATATGCTTAGCGGTATTTTTGAGCCTGTCCCTGATCCGCCTCAATTTGAAAGACTAACACTATCAGAAATAGTGGAAGAGGATAAATGGGAAGAATACTTAGGTGTGGCCATTGGAAACGATACTCCAGTACATTTAGCAAGAATGGCTGGTAACCTATGGGATGGTCTTCTATATTCAGATCACAAAATGCCCGTTAAGGATTATGGATTATTCCGTCTTATAGAAGATTATGGCATCAGAAAACTTGAATATGGAAATGCTAGTGGTGGACTTTTTGCTGGACCATATCATTCATATCTTGTCGATTACAATGGTAGCACTGAATTCGTTTCTCTAGGCTTATCCACATATTCAACGTGGGCGCATCAAGATATTGCAAAAACCAGCCTTAATGTAGCGATAGATAATGAGAAATCTTCACACCATTCTCTGCAGTTGGTACTCGATGATAATATTGCTGTGTCGAAGAATAAGTACACATTCTATCATCACGGACGCATTGCTATTGGAAATATTGGATGTGGAAGCGTATCTGAACTGCGTATGTTTATTGCTGACAAATATCCTGATATTATAGATGGAAAACGTTTTAATCTAGGAACGCTATGTAATGATCATCTATTTAACATAGACGAAGATGATATGCTCACCCTTGTTACAAACCTGATTTCGTATGCATTAATAAGGGATGAATACAGGGAATTCCGAAAGAACAATAGCAAATAAAGCTTATAGTATAGGAATCTACAGAAATGAGCAAAGATAAACTCGCAGAAGAAATGCAAAATCAAGGATATATCGTATCTGAAGACAACCATATCATCACGTTTACCGGTAAGTATCCTTATATTGAAGATATGGAGAAGGAAATCTCTGATATTGTAGCAGAAGTCGGTTATAAAGGCACCTGAGGTGTTAGAGGCGTGTCAAAGAGACGGAAGAGTAGTAGTAAACCGCCTGTAAAGGTAGAAGAAGAGAAACCTATAATTGATGAAGCCACTATATCCTTGGATGGACAGATGAGTTTAACAGATTTTATGGTAGGATAATCATATCTGCCAATCAAAACGTTCCCTTCCTTGAAACCGTAAGTTTAAATCTTGACTAGACTGATGCGTATCAATTGAAATGTATCTTAATTTATTTGGGTTGTGATATTCAGTTAATATTTGGATATAAATAGAACTTGCCATACCTTCCTGCGGCTGCTTTAACTTATATTCAATCCTGTATTCCTTCATTTGGGTCTCCGGATCATTCTTATACTGAACGCCGTATATATCTGCCACTTCATAATTATCTTCAACATCATCTGGAAGGAATAATTTAGCTATATAAACAGCTTCACTGATAGAAAGAGCACTATTTATCGAGTTTACATCAATTCCTATGAAGTCGATGTGATCAGATTTACACAAGTAGGAGAGGGTATCACCTACTTTGTAGCCCGTCTTACTATCGGATAAATCTTCGGTGAGATATGGATATTTATCTGTTATTCCTTCAGTCGCTTCAAAGAGAACCGGATGATTACCATAAAGTATGTCGTTGATATTATAACCGTCATCAGAATTTACAATTGAATCAGACCTCTCAATATCAGATAAATATTGGCTCTTTTCTATGCCTTTTTTTGACGATCCAATTATTATCGCTATGATTAATTCAACCATCAAGAGTGCCATCAAGATGATAAATAATCTCTTCCGTATCTTTTTTGAAGGCTTTTTATTCGATTCTGTTAACTGTTTTGTAACTATATTATTTGAGGAGATTTCAGCATTGTGTTGAATGGATGCTTCATTTGACGGTGTATTGATACACGGAACCTGATCACATTCTTTTATTACCTCGATCATCATTTCCGGAGTACGTCCTTCTAAAAGAATAACGTCATTAGCTCTTGCAAGCTCAATGGCACTCTTTGCAAAGGAGTTATTGGTAATAACTGCTCCTTTATGACATCCGTAAAGATTGAGACCTGAAAAGACTTCCTGTACGGCCTTGTTTGTTACAGATTTCTGCCAATATTTGCACTGGAAGCCTATTCGTTCACCATTTTTAGTTCCTACAATGTCTATGCCTTGATCGCCGCTTCCTGATGTAACGTGTACGTGATCATAACCGATACATTCAAGATACTGGGCACATAGACGTTCATATTCCCATCCATTCATTGA
>JAEEGL016386206.1_pt1 | contig 11590 bp, 10 predicted proteins | sample 9134231 | NCBI WGS metagenome assembly JAEEGL01 (sample SAMN16246548, study PRJNA631951) | gut metagenome | biome: gut microbiome; feature: rumen; material: fiber-attached | host: Bos | place: Iran: Karaj | collected 2018-10 | reverse complement strand
AACAACTTCTATCTTTTCTTCTCCTATTTCAGAAATAATATCTTCTTCAATAGCGCATAATTCTTTGATAGCTTCATGTCCAAACATTAATGCTTCTAACATTTCTTCTTCTTTAACTTCTTTAGAACCACTTTCAACCATATTAATAGCTTCTTTAGTTCCAGCAACAGTTAAATTAATAGTACTTCTTTCCATTTCTTCACATGTTGGATTAATTTTTAATTCTCCATCAATTTTACCAACAATAACACCTGCAACTGGTCCTTCAAATGGAATTGGTGAAATGCCTAAGCATAATGATGTACCAAATAAAGCTGTCATTTCTGGAGTCCTATCTGGATCTACACTAAGTACAGTATTAACAACTTGTACCTCATTTCTAAAGTTTTCATCAAACATTGGTCTGATTGGTCTGTCAATAACTCTAGCAGTTAATGTAGCTGCGTCAGTTGGACGACCTTCCCTTTTTATAAACCCACCTGGAATTTTACCAACAGAATATAACTTCTCTTGATATAAAATTGTTAATGGAAAAAAATCAGCTGTACTTACATTATTACTCATAACACAAGTAGATAATATTACAGTGTCATCATATCTTACTAATACAGCCCCTCCAGCTTGTTTAGCAAGTTCTCCATGTTCAACAATTAATTTCCTACCTTGAAAATCGTATTCAAACACTCTTTTCATAATATCCTCCTTTACCAATAAAAAGAGACACTAAAAATAAGTGCCTACTTTCTTAAACCTAATTTTTTAATTAACTCACGATATCTTTGAATATCTTCATTTTTTAAATATTCTAAAAGATTTTTTCTTTTACCAACTAATTTTAATAAACCACGATTAGTATGGTAATCATGAGCATGATCTTTCATATGTTCAGTTAAATTATTAATTCTTTCAGTTAATAAAGCAACTTGAACTTCTACACTTCCTGTATCTCCTTTACTTCTAGCATATTCAGATACAATTTTGTCTTTCTTTTCTTTTGTAAGTGCCATAATAAAAATCCTCCTTTTCATATAATCCGTTTAATCTGAGTAATAATTCGAGGATAATTAAAACCCGGAAAAAACTTCTAATTAATAGTACTATAAAAAAAAAGAAAAATCAAGTTATTTTATTGATTTTACTTTTCACTTTTAACTAAATTTGTTTCTTCAGTTTGTTTTTCAATAATTTTATTAACCTTTCTAGATACTAAAAATGTAATAATAGAGTTAATAATCATTGTAGCTCCTTCAATTCTAACTATTATTTTACTTAAAAATAATGGATCTACTATTACAACTATACCAAATATAAATATTATAACTATTAAACCAAAATATACCCAAAAAGATTTAGTTCTATTCTTTTTTAGTTTAAACATGCTAATTATATTCATAATAGAATTAACAATAAGGATAACACCTACAAATATATTAATAGTTCTAATTATCCATGTTGGATCAAGGAAGATTGAAATACTAAGTCCTATAAAAACAAGACTAAGTAATAAATAAAATATATCCGCATTTGTTTCTATTCCCTTATTTTTTATAATTCTTATGAAATATCCAAGGGCAGCTAAGAGCAAAATACTAGCTATTAAATAACCACCTATATTTAATGACTCAACAGGAAATATTAATAATAATAAACCTAACAATAAGAAAATAATCACATTAATAATACTATTCCATCTAAGTAGTATATAACTAGACATATTATTCACCTCTTAACTAAATTATACATTATTTTTAATCTATTTCAATAAGTTCGTATTCTATATTACCTACACCTAACTCATAAGCAGCATCTATTGTATGTTCACCATTTCTAGATGTAACTCTTTCCATAAAATGTTCTTTACCTTTATCATTACTATTTTTAACTAAATCAACACATGCTCTATCAATCGCAACTGGATCAAGTGATGCTAAAATACCAATATCTTTAAGACAAGGATCTTCAGCAACAGCACAGCAGTCACAATCAACACTCATATTACACATAACATTAATATAAGCAATATTTCCTTTAAAATAATCTACAACAGCACTTGCAGCTTCAGCCATACTTTCTAAAAAATCATCTTGTGGTGGTAAATTATCCCATAAAGAATATTGATCTTTATTAGTACCTGCAGAATGAATCCATGCTTTTCCTTCTGAAGAAGCACATCCAATTGATAATTGTTTTAATGCTCCACCAAATCCACCCATTGGATGACCTTTGAAATGTGATAAAACTAACATACTATCATAATTTTTTAAGTTTTCTCCAACAAAATCTTCTTTTAAATGTTTACCATTTTTAACAGGAAGAGCTATATCACCTTTTTCATCCATTAAATCAAATTTATATAACTTATCCCATCCTCTTTTAGAAATTAATTTTTTATGCTTTTCAGTTGTATTTCTAGAACCAGAATAAGCAGTATTGCATTCTACAACTGTTCCACCTACATGTTCAATTATATCTTTCATGAATTCTGGTTTTAAAAAATTTTGATTACCTTCTTCACCAGAATGAACTTTAATAGCAATATTTCCTTCTAATTTTTTATCAAGTGAATCAAATATTTTAACAACATTTTCACTTGTAATATTCTTTATAAAATAAACTTTTGACTTTTCCATTGTTTACTCCTTTAACGTAAAAATTATATCATGATATACAATAAATCAGCAAGAAAAAATGAGAATATAAATTCTCATTTAATTAACTATTTTTTTATAACTGAATCTAATGCTAAAGTAATCATTGTATCTAAAGTTCTTTCTCTTTGAGCACTATCCATAATTTCATGAGTTATTAAATTATCAGATATTGTTAATAAAGCAGTAGCTTGTCTTTTAAACTTCTTAGCATTAAATAACAAAGCAAATGTTTCCATTTCAACTGCAAGACATCCTTGAGAAGTATATTTTGAATAATCTTTATTTTCTGTATAGAATGCAACAGTTGTATGAACTCTACCTGTTTTTAATGGTATTCCTTTAACAGCAGCAGTATCAGCAATTAAACTATTAAGTTCAAATGATGAATTTAAAACATCAACATTTTCAATTCCTGCTTCATCATCATAAATAGTATTTGAATATGCACTATCAGCAAGTAAAAGATCATATAGTTTTAAATCTTCTGTATAAGCACCTGCAGTACCAATTCTAATGATAGTTTGAACATCAAAATCATTGAATAATTCATAACTATATATTCCCATACTTCCTACTCCCATACCACTAGAAAATACAGTAACATCTACTCCTTTATATTTACCAGTATATGCAAGTTCACCTCTAACACTATTAACAAGTCTTGCATTTTCTAAATATTTTTGAGCAATATAATGTGCTCTATTTGGGTCTCCTGGCATTAAAACCCTAGGTGCTATATCACCTTTTTCTGCTCCAATATGTACTGTTGCCATATTATTCCTCCTTATTTATTTTAAATTCGCTTCCAAAATGAGAAACAAATACTTTACCACTCTTTATTTTTAAATAAACAGCTGGATATTTATATCCATTTTCTTCATCTGTTTCAGATATTATTGCAAATGATTCAACATCCTCAATAGGAACCTCTTCAAATATCTTTTTAACTTTATTTTTCTTCTTAATTTCAAACTCAGTATCTGTTACATAATATAATCTATTATCAGATAAAATATAAATAATATTACATTCAGGATCTTTACTTGAATGAGCTACTCTAACAGAAGTAACATTTTTATAATCTTTAATAATATATTCGTTTTTATCAATCTTTAAATATATAGCTCCATTAGATACCTTGATAGATGTATTTTTATCATCATTACCATCTATATCATATAAGAAATTATTAAAATTAAGTTCATCTTTATCATTTTTATCAATAGTTGTATTATTTTCATTAATAATATTTCTTGGTGACTTAATATACATAATTGTATATCCAAGTATAATAGCAATAATAAATGAAGTTGCTACTATTACCACACTTTTTCCCTTTTCATCCATATGTTACTCGCCTCCATTAGAATTATCTTCTAATTTAACAAGTACATCACGAGGTTTACTTCCTTTAGCTGGACCAACTATTCCTTTTTCTTCAAAAATATCTATGATACGGGCAGCTCTATTATAACCAATTGAATACTTTCTTTGTATTAAAGAAGCACTTATTTGTCCCATACGAACAGCATATTCAAGTATTTCATCATATAAAACATCTTGTGCTTCTCCACCGCCACCATTACCTGAAGAAACACTAGAGCTTGAACTTGAAGATGCTTCTAAATTTTGAAATTTTTCACTATATTTAGGACCAGAACATCTCTTCTTAATAAAATCTACAACACGCTTAATTTCATCATCAGAAACAAAGCTTCCTTGAATTCTTGTAGGATTATTATCATCTTGTGGTTTATATAACATATCACCTCTACCAAGTAATTTCTCAGCACCAGTCATATCTAAAATAGTTCTACTATCTATTGATGAAGATACCGCAAATGAAATTCTTGTTGGTATATTTGATTTAACAACACCAGTAATTATATCTGTTGATGGTCTTTGAGTAGCTACAATTAAATGTATACCAGCAGCACGAGCAAGTTGAGTAATTCTCATAATAGATTCTTCAACTTCCTTAGCAGCCACTAACATTAAATCAGCAAGCTCATCAATAATTACAAGAATATATGGCATACGTTTAAGACCACAATCAGGATTCTTTTTTAGTTCTTTATCAATATATTCATTATATGTAGTAATGTTTTTAGTTCCACTATTTTTAAATGTTTCATATCTATCATCCATTTCAACAACTATCTTTTGCAAAGCAACACTTGCCTTTTTAGGATCAGTTACAACAGGAATAAGTAAATGTGGAATTCCTTCATAAACATTAAACTCAACCTTCTTTGGATCAACAAGAACCATTTTAACCTCTTCAGGAGTTGTTCTCATTAATATAGATAGAATTATATTGTTAATACAAACACTTTTACCACTACCAGTAGAACCAGCTACTAACATATGTGGTGTTTTATTTATTTCAACATACTTAACATTACCCATTATATCTCTACCAAGAGGAGCAGCAAGAGGAGAATTTTCTAACTTCTTTTCACCTTTCATTGCTTCCATAATTTCTCTCATAGAAACAGGTATAATAACTTGATTAGGAATTTCTACACCAACAGTATTCTTTCCAGGAATTGGTGCTTCAATTCTAACTTCTTTAGCTGCTAAAGCAAGAGCTATTTCTCTAGATATACCAAGTACTTTATTAACTCTAGTACCTTTAGAAATTTCCATTTCATATTGAGTAACTGCAGGTCCAGCATGAACTTCAATTACCTTAACATGCATATCAAAATCAGAGAATACTTGTTCAAGAGCACTAATATTTTTAGCAATTATTTCATTAGAATTAGCTTCAACATTTTTATTTTTAACAGGATCAAGTAAAGCAATTGATGGTTTTACATAAACACCTGGAGTACTATCAACTTCAAATGAATCATCTTCTTTTGCTTCTTCCTCTTTAGGAGTATTATTTCTTAAATCATTTAATGAAGTAATAATAACAGGTTTTTCATTTTGATCATTATCAGGTAAACTACCAATTACTTCATCATCTTTTCTCTTATCAAGTTTTTTTATTTCTTCATCTTCTTCATCATCTTCCTCTACATTAGGAACACTTCTAAAGAAAGAAACAATTTTAGAAAACATATTAGCAAGACTAACATCAAATACTAAAATAAGTCCAATAACAATAAATATTACTGAAAGAATCCAAGTACCAATATTAGCAAATAAAGTCATTGATAGAAATGTAAATACAGCTCCTACAATTCCACCACCAGTTTCTTCTATAACAGTTGCATCATTAAATGCTAATCTAATCATGTCCATTGTTTTAGACATTATATCCTTATTTATTAATTCATTAATTTGAACAAATTTAATATGAGAAATTATTAATATAGATAAAATTAATGAATAAATTCCAACTAATCTTGAAGTAAAAAACATAGGTTTTCCACTCTTAAAAATCATATATATACCAAGACCAAGTGTAAAAATAAGAAATAAGAAATACCATTTTCCAAACATAAAAACAGATACATTCTTAACACCTACTCCTACAACACCAGAATTATATAATCCAATCGCAGATAATAATATTAAGAATAAACCAGTTACTATAACTGCTATATTATTATTACTTTTCTTAGCAGGAGCAGAACTTTTTCTTTTCTTTCTTTTAGCCATACTAAATTAACCCTCCAATCTTCCAACAAGTTTCTTATAAATACCAGGTTCTATAATATTAAGGGTATTTAAAACTATTTCAAGTGAGTCTTTATAATCCCCCTTATTAAATGCTTTTTCACTAGCATTTAACCCATTTTCAACTTCTTTATTACTTGATTTATATCTATTACCATAAACAATTGCCATTTCTGCCATTGCTGCTGTTTTAACAGTTTCTTGAGCAGTTTGATATAACTTTAATGCTAAATCTCTTGATGTATCAACTCTTAAATTTAATGTTTTAATTGAAATAGGTTTCTTTTCAATTTCAACATTTATTTCTTTAACTGCATCATAAGCTTCTTTTAATTCCATATAAAACAAATCAGGTATAACTGGTAAATTATACTCCTTAATCTTATATTTAGAACTATTAATTATATTCTTAATTTCATATAATTGTTCTCTAGCTCTTGCTTCATCTTCTTTAAGAGATCCAAGATTCTTTAATGTAGCTTCCAATTTATCTTCAACTTTAGATAAATTAACAGCAACTAATTCACATTCATTAGCAAGTCTAGAATAAGGCATAATTTTAGATAAAGATCTATCATTAACTAATTTAAAACTATCTTTTACTTCAATTAATTCTTTATTAATTTCATCAATAACATTAATTTCCGCATCAGTTAAATCATATGTATCTTTAATATTACCTATTTCAGCATATAAATTACGTACAACACTACTTATTTTAGCAATTCTATCACCAATATTTATAATTCCTCTTTCATATTCTTTTTTACCACGTTTTTCATTATCAAAGTCACTATAAATACCTTCATAATAATCAAGTAATGTTTTTAAATCAAATATTGAATCTTGAACATTTAAAACATTTAATTTATCCATTATTTCTTCAATAGTTTTATTAGTCTCATCAATATTATAATCAATATTTAAATATTCAATATTATATCCATCACGAGTCATCTTCTTACTATAATTCTTAATATCATTCATCTTCTTAGGAAGAATCATAGTAGCCATCATAACAATAGTAGGAGCTTCATCAATAACAACACTAATATTATTAATCATATCATCTAAAACTTTAACTATTTTAGATAATTCTTCATATTCTTTATTCTGAATAGCAACTTCAAAAGCACTAAATAATTTATCTATATTTTCAAATTGAAGTTCTATTCTAGAAGAAACATCTTTATAATCATTTTTATTTTTATTGTATTTGAATACAACATCTCTATAAATACTCTTTAATTTAGTAACAGCTTCCCTATTTCTATCTTCACTTTCAGTTAAATCCTTAATTTCACCTAATAATTTAACTGATTTAGCTTTTACTTTTAAAATATTTTTTTCGCACTTTTCAATCAAAGTAAAAGACTTATCATAATTTTTATTTGTTAATTCCGTTTCAATTTCAACAAGTTCATCAGTTAAAACAGGCATATCATTATTTTCAATTTCTTCAAATTTTTGTTTCCACAATTCAACTTCTTTTTCAATTTTTTTATTATTAATTAACTTTTCAGCTTTAGCAAGTTCAGTTATCAAAGATGAAGATATTATTAAATTCTTTTCAGTAGTTAATTTATCTATGTTTTGTAAAATACTCTTTCTTTTTTTACGTTCTAAAAGATATTTTATTCCAAAGAAAAGAATAGTTGAAATTATAATACCAATAATTACGATAATAACTATATCTTTCATAACTTATCCTCCAATGTATATTTTATCACAATAAAAGTAACCCTTCAATAACATTTCATTTATTTATAAAGGGATTTTAAAGTATTTACACTAAAAGAAATCAATAAGTGTAAACTAAAAAAGAATAAACTAAAAGTTTATTCTTCATTATGTAATTCACTAATTATTTTTTCTATTTTAGCACCATATTCAATAGATTCATCAAATATGAATTTTAATTCTGGTGTGTGTCTCATAAGAAGTCTATCTGCTAAAAGAGTTCTAAAAAAACCTGCTGCATTATTTAAATCTTTTGTTACTTTTTCTCTATTATCAATAGTAGTAAAATATACCTTTGCAAAAGATAAATCATTTGTACAATCAACTGCAGTTATAACAACATTTTTAAAGTCTTCATCTTTAGCATCTAATAATAATATATTAGATATTTCTCTTTGAATATCACTACCCGCTCTTTGTCCTTTTAAACTACCCATAATTAACGCACTTGCCTTTCTTCGAAGATTTCTATCATATCTCCTTCTTTAATATCAGGGAAGTTTTCAACAATGATACCACAATCATATCCTTCTTTTACTTCTTTTGCTTGATCTTTTTCTCTTTGAAGAGATGCTATTTTAGAAGTAGTAACAACAATTCCATCTCTAATAACTCTACATAAACTTCCAAGTTTAACTACTCCACTCTTAACATGTGAACCAGCAATATTACCCACTTTAGAAAAATGGAACAATTGTCTAACTTCAACTTCACCGATAATAACCTCTTCATATTCTGGATCAAGCATACCTTTCATAGCAGCTTCTATTTCTTCTACTAATTTATAAATAATATTATAAAGCCTAATTTCAACATTATATGATTTAGCTCTTTCTTTTACTTCTTTTGGTGGTATAACATTAAATCCAATAACAATTGCATTAGAAGCATTAGCAAGAACTATATCACTTTCAGTAATAGCTCCACATCCACTTCTAATAACATTGATTTTAACACCTTCAACATTAATCTTAAGAAGCGATGATTTAACAGCTTCTTCACTACCTTTAACATCTGTTTTTAATACAACATTAATCTCTTTTCTTCCTTCTTTAATAGAATCAAATAATTCATCAAGAGATAATGCTTTCTTTGCAAATTTTTGACTTTTCTTAACTTCTTTTCTCTTTAAAGAAACATTTTTAGCTTCTTTTTCACTTTCAAAAGCCATAAATTTATCACCAGCAACAGGTACTTCTTCAAGACCAGTTACTTCAACAGGTTTAGAAGGTCCAGCTACTACTATTTCTCTACCATTATCATCTCTTAAAGTTCTTACTTTTCCAGCACTTGTTCCAACTACAATTGGATCACCTAATCTCAAAGTACCATTTTGAATTAGTAATGTAACAACTGCACCTTTATTCTTATCAAGTTTAGCCTCAATTACACTACCAGTAGCATATCTATTTGGATTAGCTTTTAATTCAAGAACTTCAGATAAAGCATTAATATTATCAAGAAGATCATTAACACCTTCTCCACTTTTAGCACTAATTTTAACAAATATAGTGTCTCCACCCCATTCTTCTGGAGTTAAACCAAGTTCAGAAAGTTCACTCATTATTTTTTCTATATTAATATTTGGTTTATCTATTTTATTAACTGCAACTATTATTGGAACATTAGCAGCTTTTGCATGATCAATTGCTTCTTTAGTTTGAGGCATTACACCATCATCAGCAGCAACTATTATAATAACAATATCAGTTACACTTGCTCCTCTTGCTCTCATTTGAGTAAATGCTTCATGACCAGGAGTATCAATAAATGTTATCTTTTTGCCATCTTTTTCAACTTGATATGCACCTATTGCTTGAGTAATTCCTCCTGCTTCTCCACTGGCAACATGAGAATTTCTAATATAATCAAGAAGTGTAGTTTTACCATGATCAACATGACCCATTATTGTTACAACAGCAGGTCTTGGTTCTAAATCTTCTTCCTTTTCATTAATAACATATTCTTCAAAATTACTAATATCAGTTGTTTCAGCACGAACAAGCTCTTTATTATAATCAAGAACTATAACACTAGCATCATCAAAAGAAATAGCTTGTGAAGAAGAAATCATAAGTCCCATACCTATAAGTTTTTTAACTACTTCTCCAGCACTTACACCAATCTTATCAGCTAAATCTGAAACACTCATACCTTCAGTATATAAAACAGTATTACTTTCTACACTCTCTTTATTACTTTTTAATTTTTCCTTATTTTTATAAATATTTTTCTTCTTTAAAAATAAATCTTCATTATCCTTTTTAGATTGATTTTTAGTATCTTTTTTCTTAATTTTTTCTTTTACTTTAGTTTCATCATCAAACTCAATATTATATGCCATAGCAGCTTCTTCAGCTCTATCTTCCATTTCAAATTTATCTTTTAATTCATCACTAAGATTTTCATTATCAGATAAACTTCCAAGTTCATTATCAAGAACTATAATAGCTTCATCATCTAAAAAGTCATTCTTATTATTGTACTTATAACCCAATTCATTTAATGTAGAAATAACTTTTTCAACACTTATACCTAATTCTAAAGCATATTCTTCTATACTCATTTTAATCCCTCCTCTTAATTATATTTTTGTAAGTAGTTCATCATAGATACTATTATCTATTGTAGTATTCAAATGGTTTTCTAATACTTTTGTTTTTCTAGCTTTCTCGATTACATCTTTATCTTTTTTAAGATAAGCTCCTCTACCATTTGCTTTAAGGGTATCATCTATAAAAACTACTCCTTCATTATTTCTTACTACTCTTAGTAAGTCTCTCTTTTCACATTTTTCATGAGTAACAACACAAGTTCTCATGGGAATCTTTCTCTGTTTCATTTTACCCCTCCTAATTATTTTTATTCATTAATTTGTTTATTTATATCAGCAAGAGTCTTAATATTAATTGTATATTTAGTTAATCTACTTGCAAGTTTAATATTAATTCCCTTCTTACCAATAGCAAGACTTAAATTCTCATCATCAGCAATTACTAATGCTTCTTTCTTCTTTTCATCAGTAATACTTACATTTAAATTCTTAGCTGGACTTAACGCATGTGCTATAAACTCTTCTGGATCACTACTATATTCAACAAGATCTACTTTTTCTCCACCAAGTTCATTTATAATATTCGCAATACGTCTTCCTTTTTCACCAATACAACTTCCAATAGCATCAACATTAGAATTAGTAGATGCAACTGCAACTTTACTTCTAACACCTGCTTCTCTTGCAACTCCCCTTAATTCTAAAGTTCCATCAGCAAATTCTGGTATTTCATGTTCAAATAATCTTTTAACAAAACCATAATTCTTTCTAGAAACTAAAATAAGTGGTCCCTTAGGAGTAGATTCTATTTTAGTTATATATACTTTAATACTATCTCCCATTGTAAGTTTTTCTCCAGGAATTCGTTCACTCTTAGGTAAAAATGCTCTGGCGTTTCCTAAATCAACATAATAATTTTTAACATCTTCCATAGCTAAGAAACCAATCATTAATTCATCTTCTTTATCAGAAAATTCATTCATAACTTTTTCTCTTTCAGCTTCTCTAATCTTTT
>JAEEGL014826683.1_pt1 | contig 11590 bp, 11 predicted proteins | sample 9134231 | NCBI WGS metagenome assembly JAEEGL01 (sample SAMN16246548, study PRJNA631951) | gut metagenome | biome: gut microbiome; feature: rumen; material: fiber-attached | host: Bos | place: Iran: Karaj | collected 2018-10 | reverse complement strand
TCTGTCGTAGGAGAGCCTGCACATGGTTATGAAATTAAATCTATAACCGTAAATCCCCGCGAGCTTGAAGTAACAGGTCCTTTATCTATTATAGAAAACACCGGTAAAATTTATACAGAAAAAGTTGATGTAGAAGGGCTTACAAAAAAGCAGAGCTTTGAAGTAGGATATAAAACCTTGAATAAACTTCTTTCTGTTGCAGATGAAGGAAAAATTGAAATTGTGGTAAATATTGAACCTGCTGATATGGAGCGGGTAATACAAAATATAGAAGTAAACATTACAGGGCTTAATGAAAAATTCTTCCTGGAAAATGATATACCTGGTGTAACTGTAACTCTTGCGGGAACTGTTCCTGTGTTGGAAAATTATGTTCCCGGAAAAAGGTTTGTTAGTCTGGACTTACAAAAAATTACAGAGCCCGGCGAATATGATGTTCAGTTGACTTATACTGTACCATCATATTTAACTTTAAAAGAAACATCTGCAGATTCAGTGCATATAGTCGTGCTGCCTCACCAGGAAGAAAATACAGAAGCAGAAATTTCCCCGGAGGTTAATGAATGATTTGTGGCATTGGTGTAGATATGACTACGGTTGAACGTTTTGAAAGATGGGTTGCAACCCCAGATATGATTGACCGCTTTTTTAATATTGAAGAAAAATGCTCTAATCCTAATATTGCTTTTCAAAAAGAGCATTATGCGGCCAGGTTTGCAGCTAAAGAAGCCTTTGGCAAAGCACTTGGAGTTGGTGTAACAGGTTTTAATCTTTGTGATGTATACATCAAAAGTGAGTCAAACGGAAGACCGGTGCTTAAGGTGCAGGGTTCTGCTGAAAAAAAACTTAAGGAAATTTTTGGAGTCTGTACTCTGCATGTTTCTTTAAGTCACGAAAGAAATAATGCAATTGCAGTTGTTATTATAGAAAAATAATTGAAAATAGTTTTTAATATAGGCGGGGTTTAAAATGGCATATTCTTCTTCAAAAAGCAAAAGTGCGGCACCAGAAAAAAAGGCTTCTATTTCTTACTGGTCAAAGGATAAGTGCGATTGTCCTATCTGCAAAAAGCCTTTTGAACGCGAAATTATGCGTAGTGGTAACGGCCGTATGAACGCAGGAAATCTTTCTGATGAGCTTCACCGTGATTATATACCTTCTGCAAAATATGGAAAGGTTTATCCTCTTATTTATGAAGTAGGCTGTTGTCCAAACTGTTATGCCGCCTTTTTATGGAATGATTTTGCCCCTATTAAAAATCAGGAAGTTGCAGACCGCATTTATGACAATTACGAAAAACGGAAAAAAGCAACAGAAGTAATTTTTCCTTATTTTAATTTGAAAAAAGAACGCACCTTATATGATGGGGCTGCAATGTATTATATGGCCCTGCAGACTTATGATGTTTGTGATGTAGACATGCTGCCAACCTTAAAAAAAGCAATTATCTGTCTGCGTCTTGCATGGCTTACTAAAGAAATTGATGATGCCTGTGCAGACCACAATTATGATTATGTGTCTCAGGTTTTTTACCGCAAGGCTTTGTTTTTTTACCAGCAGGCTTTACAGAATGAACAGGCACGTACAGAAAAATGTTCTACCTTAAATAATTTTGGCCCCGATATGGATAAAAATTACGGCTGGGATGGTGTTGTATATTTAAGTGGACTTTTAGAATATAAATATGGACAGACAGAAGATATTCAACTGCGTCTTAAAAAACTGAGTGAATCTAAAACTGCAATTGCACGTATTTTTGGTCTTGGTAAATCTTCTAAAAATAAACCGGGGCCTTTGCTTGAACATGCAAGAACTCTGTATGATAATCTTACAAAAGAATTAAAAGATGACGACCTGTAAGGTCTAAAACGGATGGCATATAATTATGCGGAATATTCTTCTTACAGTTTCTTATGACGGTACAGATTTTTGCGGCTGGCAGCGGCAGGATGATAAAAACGGCGGTCAGACCGACAGAACTGTTCAGGGCGAAATTGAAACTGCACTGGAAAAGCTTTGCGGACAAAAAATTACACTATATGGTTCAGGCCGTACAGACAGTGGAGTTCACGCAATAGGGCAGGCGGCAAATTTTTATTCTCCTATTGATTCTATGCCAGCAGAAAATTATATACGTGCACTTAATTCCTTTTTACCGCCCGATGTAAGAATCATTGATGCAAGACTGGTTGATGAAAATTTTAATTCCAGAAAATCTGCAACAAGCCGGATTTACAGATATTTTATTGCCTTTGGAGAGCCTGTGACTGCAGACAACGCACGCTTTTGCTGGTATGTACCAAATTATACGCCTGATATTGAACGGCTGAATAAATATGTAAGTTCTTTGCATGGAGAAACTGATTGTGCTGCCCTTGCCGCAAGTGGAGACGAAAGTGTTTCTACTAACCGTTACATAGATTCCTGCCGTTTTTTTATGCAGACCGACCGCTGGGGTAAGCAGCTGCTAGTTTTTGAAATCGAAGCAAATGCCTTTTTGTGGAAGATGGTAAGAACCTTAACCGGTACACTTATTAATCTTGATAAAACCGCAGCCCCGGATGATGCCTTTAATAAAATTCTTGCCTCCCGCAACCGCGCACAGGCAGGGGTAACGGCGCCGCCAACAGGGTTATTTTTGTATCAGATAAAATTTGATGGTATACGTAGGCATATGTGAATTTTTTCAGGGCCCTTCGAGAGCCTCAGGGACCCCAGAGAATGTAAATTATTAACGTGATCCCTGAGGCTCTCGAAGGGCCACGTAAAGGGGCGCCCGTTATAATAAACTCACAGGGTCAACATCATATTCAATATATACATTCTGATTATGCGTGTATTCTGTCAAAAGGCTTCTTGCCATTGCCTGCAGCGGAAGAATTGAAGTTGCTTTAAGAAGAATCTGATACCGCCAGGAAGAATTAATTTTTTCTATAGGACATTCTGCAGGCCCTATTATTTCTACACCACGTACAGCTTTTTGCGAAAGAATAGTGCAGGCCTGTAATGCTGTATCCCGTGCATTTGCTTTATCATAGCTTCTGAATACAAGTCTGAGTAAACGGGAAAAAGGTGGAAATTCCATAAGCCGGCGCTGTTCAAGCTCCCAGTTATAAAAATCCTGAATCTGATTTTTGCAGGCAAAAAGTACCGGTTCCTGACGCGGACTATAGGTTTGTACAAAAACTTTACCATCTGGAAAATATCTTCCGGCTCGTCCAGCAACCTGTGTAATAAGAGAAAATGTCCTTTCTCCTGCACGAAAATCCGGCATATGAAGGCCTGCATCTGCCAGAATAACTCCTACAAGTTCAAGCTTTGGAAAGTTGAGCCCTTTTGCAACCATTTGGGTTCCAAGCATAATATCATATTCACCCTTGCGAAAAGCTTCTAATGTTTCAAGCAGCTGTTCTTTATTTTTTAAGACATCTGTATCAAGACGGATAATTTTTGCATTTGGAAATTTTGCTTTAGTTTCGGCTTCTATAAACTCTGTTCCAAAACCGGAAGACCCAATTTCTACAGAACCACATTGTGGACAGCTTGAAGGAGGAACTGTACTCCAGCCGCAATAATGACATTTAAGTCTGTTTTCTGATTTATGATAAGTCATTGGTACAGAACAGTTTTTACATACCAGTTCGTATCCGCATTGAATACAGCTGAAATAATGAGTAAAACCTCTTCTGTTTAAAAAAAGTATTGCCTGATGTTTTTTTTCCAGCACCTTGTTAATTTCTTTTTCCAAGGGTTCAGATATTGCGCCGCCTGCAGAAAAGTACTTTAAGTCTATGCAGGAAATATGAGGCATTTCTCCACCGGCCAGTCTTTTTGTTAATGTGTGACAGACAATGTTATTATTTTTCATGCCATACCAGGCTTCTACACTAGGTGTTGCACTGCCCATTATAAGAGGAATTTTTAAATTTGAGCAGCGATGCATGGCAACCTGTCTTGCATGGTATCTTGGATTATTTCCTGATTTATACGAGCCGTCATGTTCTTCATCAATAATAATAAGTCCAAGCTCCGGAACAGGGGCAAATATTGCAGAACGTGCACCAATAACTACACGAGCTTCCTTGTGCATTATACGGTTCCATTCTTTTAGTCGTTGAGAAGGTGTAAGTCCGGAATGAAGTACAGCCGCAGTCTTTCCAAAGCGTTGCGTTACAGCCTGAACTACCTGTGCGGTAAGTCCAATTTCGGGAACAAGATAAATTACCCCTTTTCCCTGTTCAAGTATTCGTTCTGCAAGAGAAAGAAATACTTCTGTTTTTCCGCTGCCGGTTGGGCCGTAAATGTAATGATATAATGATGCAGCCTTTTCGTCATTGCGAGCGGAACGCGGCAATCCACCCGTAAAATTAATTATATCTTCTACACATTTTTCCTGTTCCCCAGAAAGCTCATTTTTCTTAAAGCCCGAAACCTCTTCTTCAAATCCAAAGCTTGCTGCAGAAGTTTCACGACGGCCACTTGGTATCATAGAAAAAACAGCTTCGCCCAGAGTACACAAATAATAGCGGCTCAACCAGCGTGCAATTTCTATAAGCTCAGTTCCAAAAAGAGGTTCTTTATCGATAATTCGTTTTATTGGTCTGATTTTGGCAGGATCAAAATCAAGGTTTTGCGGCAATTCATTAAATATTCCTATAATAAAGCCTTCTGTTTTTTTATTGCCAAACATTATTTCTGCACGTTTGCCAATTTGTGGAACAAGTTCAGGCTTTTCATTTTCTGGAGGAATATAGGAATAAGTAAATCCCTTATCAATCGGAAGATTAAGGATTATTTCAAGATAAACCATTGGCTTTTATCTCATTTAGCTTGCTGCGAAATGCTTTTAAATCCTGCCAGGCCGGAGCTTTTAAGCTTTCATCGCGCAAAAGTGCACTTGGATGATAAGTTACCATAAGCGGAATCCCATTATAGTCATGGAATTGTCCGCGCAGTTGTCCAAGAGGAGCTTGTGTATCAAGCATTTTGTGGCCGGCAATGCGTCCCATGCATAAAATCATTTTTGGTTTGAGAATATGGATTTGTGCCTGTAAAAATCCTTCGCAGGCAGACTGTTCAGAAGGCTCAGGATCCCTGTTATTTGGCGGACGACATTTTACAACATTTGCAATATAACAGTTTTTTTTACGATCAAGATTAATTGCTGCAAGCATTTTGTCCAGCAAGATTCCTGCTTTTCCTACAAAAGGTCTTCCTGACATATCCTCGTCATAGCCCGGACCTTCGCCAATTACCAGTACGTCAGGATTTTCTACGCCTTCTCCAGGAACAACATTGTTACGGGTTCGTGCCAGAGGACATTTTGTACAGCGAAGAATTTTTGTATTGAGATTTGTTAGAGTGAGGGAAGAGGAGTCTTCCTGGGGGCCCTGAGGCATTTCTGCATGTGGTCCCTGAGGCTCTCGAAGGGCCACATTACCAATCTCTTCATCATCTGTAAATTCAACCGGCAAAGCAAATCCCTCTGACGTAAACCCATTTACATACGCATCAGTTTTTTTTAAGAGATTATATATAATTTCTTTATCTTCTTTTTTCATTTATTTTCCTTTTTTTTTGCAAAGCCCTTCGACAGGCTCAGGGATCACTTAAAAATTATTTACCGCCGGTCTTCCATTCCGGTTCATTACCAAAGGTTAACTTTACAATTTCTCTTTCATGATATGCCTTTTCAATAAGGTCATCAACTTCTAGTTTATTATAAATGTCTTCTGCCTGCTCAGGAGTTCCACGCAAAACCGGATGCCTTGGACTGAATAAAACACAGCAGTCTTCATACGGTAAAATTGAAGTTTCGTAAGTATCAATATCTTCTGCTGTGCGGATTATTTCTTCTTTATCAAGACCACAGCAGGGGCGCATCATAGGATACTCAGAAAAATATTCTGTTACAGTCATATTTTCAATTGTCTGGCTTGCAACCTGACCAAGACTTTCTCCTGTGATAATGCATTTTGCGTTACAACGTCGCGCAAGCATGTTTGCAACCTTCATCATACATACACGCAAAATAAGTGTAGACCAGGCTTCTGGGGCTTTTTCCTTTATGCGCATCTGAACATCTGTAAAAGGAATTATATTAAGATAAGTTTGAATTCCGTAATATGCAAGCTTTTGTCCAAGAGTAATTACCTTTTGTTTTGCTTCTTCAGAAGTATATGGGTATGAATGAAAATAACAACACTCAATTTTCATTCCTCTGCAAAGCATACGATAACCTGCAACCGGTGAATCTAATCCTCCGCTTAAAAGTAAAAGACCTTTACTGCTGCTGCCAACAGGAAGACCTCTGCAGCCCTTTTCAGAATCTGTATAAACATAAACAGTTTCACGAACTTCTATATAAATAATGCAGTCTGGATTATGAACATCAACCTTCATAAGGCTTTCTACAGGACCTGCGGCTTCACAATTAATTTCATAAGAATTAAGAGGAAAGCCTTTGTCTGCACGACGGGAATCAATCTTAAAGGTTTTGGCTCCCTTGTCTGCCTGAATCTTAGAAATTTCAAAAACAGTTTTTTTAATTTCTTCTATATCTTTTTCGCAGGTTTTGCATTTTGCCCAGCCTGTAATTCCAACAAGATGCTTGAGCATAAATTCTACTTTAGAAGAAGCTTCTTCTGTGCAGTCAATATAAAGTCTTCCTGCACGCAAAGTTATTCTGCTGCCGGTTCCTTCCAGACATTTTGCAGTATTATGCCTTAGCAGATTTTCAAATTCCTGAATATTAGAGCCTTTTAATGTAAGTTCACCAATTTTTGCAAGATAAGTCATATCTTAAGTATAAACTAAATTTCACCGATAATCTATATACATGAAAAAAGGATTTTTAGTCGTTCTGTTATTTGCATTAATCAGTTCACTTCCTTCTCAGGAAAACTTAAAAAAACTGAATGGAATCTGGGAAGGCGGGGACAGATTTGTTTTCTTTGAAAATGCTTCAGACGATGAAAATCCTTTTTTTATTATTGTCTTAAAAACTTATTACGGCTGGTATTATGACAGAGCCGCAGAGCCTGCTGATATTTCTAATGTTCAGGCTCGCACACCAAATGCTGCCACACATAAGGCTCCAGAAATTATTCCTTACAAGCTGAATGAATTGGGGGATGCTTTTCAGATTACCACAAATTATTCTAAACACAACAGCAATACAACAACTTTTGTGATTATTGAGGATATGATTTATTTAAATCCATTGACATTAATTGTTGGGGGCCCTTCGAGAGCCTCAGGGACCCCGGACTCGTCATTGGGAGGAGCGGAGCGACGAAGCAATCCACAACTATACCGCGGTTACCAGCATTCAGACGGCTTTCTCATGTACGAACAGCCTACCGACCAGAACATAACTCTTTTAATTGTTGATGAAGAAAAATTTTATGATGTACGTTACTGGTACACAGATATGGATTATGATTCTTCTTATGTTACCTTTACGTATAAAGATGACACTTACAGTGTACCAAAGCATCTGATGGCAGATGGTTCAAATTATTCATGTGTAAATGGCCGCAGCAAAAAAGTAAGAAATACAATGCCTGCGTTTTCACTTGCCGATAGCAATATAATTTATAATCAGGATAAAACTGTAATGATAAAGGATTCAAAGCCTTATCTTACAAAGCTTAAAGACAAACAGACAATTGAAGATTTGATGCAGATCATAAATGAAGCTAATGCACGTCGCAAGCCGGACCCAGAACCAATCTTTCCTGTAAAATTACCATCCTTCCGGGTGAAGAATAATTACGAATTTTCAAAAACACCCTTTAAATAAACATACTCATACAAAATATCATCAAACTGATCATAACCAAAAACCTTGTGAACCTTTGTAATATGATACTGCTTAATATTATCTGTATGCGGATATGGCAGCCAGAAAAGTCTTTTTGAAAAATGTCTTACAACTGTCCATTTTGGATGCAGAAATTTCTGGTCATTAAATTTTTGTGCAAGCAGCTTTTTCTTTGTAGTGCTGTGCCATAAAGCATCCTGATCTGCAAAAAGCCATTTTTTAGTTTTAATCTGATTGCGGGCTTTTTCAAACAATCCTGTTTCACGACATTTTTTAAGATTGAATAAAAGTACACCCGCATTAATATAATCAGGTCTTATCAAATATTTACCGTAATGATCATTTGCAGCCGCATATTCATAATCGCTTATATCAATATCATAAAGCTCTGTAATATCGCGGTTAAACATAATGTCTATATCAAGGTATAAAAATTTATCAGGAATGCCGGGTATTAAATCTGCAAAAAGACGGATAAGTGTGTAGGGTGAACAATAACACTGCTCGTTAGGACTTGCCGCAAATTCTTTATTATAAATTGGAGTTACATCAATCATTCGCACTGTATTCTGCGGATTATATTTTTTTGCAACTTCATCAAGAAAACTTATCATTTTTTGATCGATGCAGGTATAGTTAGGATTAAGATGAGAAACATCCATTGTCAAAACTGTAATATTAAAAGGCTCCTGAGTTTTTGTTCGCTTAAAAATTGAAAGCATGCAGGTAAGTACGCCGTCAAACACTTTTGAATTTCCACAAAACATTATGTTTCTCATTTTATTCCTCGTCTGATTTTTTTATATATTTAATTAATTCTATATTATTCATTTTACTACGCTCGCACATTTTTTCATAGACAGCATTTCTAAGAGCAGCCTGGTTTTCTTTTCTGTTTAAAGATGGATCTGCAAAAAAAGGACCGTCTACATAAGTAACAATTTTTGGCATTTTTCCAAATCTTTTTTTCTGATACGTATTTGTAAAACAAAAAACTGGACAATTATATTGAACAGGATATCTGAAAGATAAATCTGTAAAGGGTCTGATTTTGGTATAAAACGGCCAGATATGGGCTTCGGGATAAATCATAATTGCAGAATTCTGATTTACACGCAGCTTTATGGCATTCATAAAATTTTTTGCCGCGGCAAGATTGTCCGGCAAAGGTAATGCTCCAAGATAAGGATTTATTTTTCCAAGTCCCGGCATAGAAACATTATTTGCATGAACAATTACATAAACTGAATGCGGAAAGCCGACAAGTGTTGGAATAAAAGGATCTGCAAAATTGTTTGTATGATTTGCATAAATAAATATTGGTTTGTTCTTGTAGGGGCGCAGAACTTTTCGGTTTATAATTTTATGATGATATTTAATTTTTAAAAAAAGCGAGGCAAGGGGCAGAGCAATTATTCTGTACCAGAAAAAGCGTTTTGCCATAAAGGAAAAAGAATTGTCTCCGTAAAAATAATTCTCATCAATTGGTCTGGCTTTTATACTGTCTCCTGCAAATTCATCATTGAGTTCATCTGTATAATAAATTGTGTCAGGATACTTCATCAGTTTTGTGTTCCTGAATCAGACTGTGTGGAATATACAAGCGGGATTTTATAAAAGTCTTCGTAACATTTTTTCCAGGCATCATAATTTTTTTGTTTCATTTCTTCTGTATTTTGTTTAACAGTTTTTTGCGCATCCGGGAAAATAGGCTCAAGCATATTTACTGTATAAATCTGAATTGGAAAACCGTCATCCCCGATAATATCAGAATCTTCCATCGTTATAAAAATTGGAAGAACCGGAACCTTGTTTTCTGCTGCAAAACGAAAGGAGCCGCTTGCCATAGGACGAGGCTTGCGATAATTCCACCACATTCCCTGTTCTGCATAAATAAGAATTTTTTCTTTACGTGCAAGCAGAGTTTTTACAGCCTGCATAAAATTTTTCATTGTAGAAAAGTTGGCACTTAAGGGGAGTGTATTACAGTGTCTGAAGAAAAAGCCATAAAGGCCGGGAAAGTTTGTAAAATTACCTTCTCGTATAACCTTGTACAAAACCTTACCTGAACCGTTATACATATAAGGAAGCAGGGCATAATGAATTGCAAAATTATCAAAAGCATTAAAATGGTTACAGGTAATAATTACTCCACAATCCTTTACTTTTTCATAATTCTGGCGGCCAAGCACATCTTTAATAATAAGCTGTTTGTTTTTTATCAGTTTTTTAATAAAGATTTTGGCGCCAATGTTTACAAAGAAGGTTGCAATTTTATTCGAAAGCTTTTTGTTAAGATAATCTACCTTGTCAGGGGTAAGAGGAATTGTAGGCGGGTCATCTTCAACATCGCGGGACCACCAGCCATTTTTTTCATATTCTTCTATTCTTTTAAGAACCTCGAGTCTACTCTTGTCCTTCTCTATATTTCTGGTATTCATAAATCAGCTTGTGCCCCTGTGAATCAATAAATCTGTAAATTCCTTTGACATAAGGAAGAGATTTGAGTGTTGTAACACCTTTGGTAATATAATTTCTTGTTGTGTAAACTGTGTTCCAATAATTTTCCGGATCATTAATATCTTCGATTGCCATAATCTTAAGGTTTTCAAAGGTATCTTTGTCTTTCTGCCTTTGTTCATCAGTAAAGCTTTTAAGTTGATTTCTTATTTCATTATAAAATTCTGTTTGAGCCGCGTACTGCCAGAAATATTCTTCATAAAGAACACTTTCGTAATGCCAGGGTTTCCAGCCAAGATTATAATGAATAAGTTGAAGATCAATATCATCAAAACCTGTTTCTTCAAATGGTTGTTTATTCCAGCCGATATTAAGCTTTTTAACTTTATCCTTGCAGATTACATTAAGGTAATCTTCGTCCTGTGTAACACGGAACTTAAACTGACTCATCATCTTAAAAAACTTTTGCTGAATATGACAGGCACGGAACATTTTTGTGTTCATAAGTAGAACTCCGGCATTAAAATAATTTTTTACTTTAATACCTAAAGCTTTTTCTACATAATCACCAAATACTTTATAATGTGCCATAACCTGTTCCTGTGCCGCAGCAACAAGATAGTTGGAAATATTTGTAAGATAAAGGTTAGAAATATCTCCAAGAACTGTAATGTCACAATCAAGGTAAAGGGCTTTGTCATATTGCGGGAACATGTCCGGAATAAAAAATCTGTAGTAGGTTTCAATAGAATAATAGTCACGGAGATGAAATCGATTTTTGATATGTTCAATTTCTTTTGCCAGACTTATAATTTCTATTGAAGAGTTAGGCGTAGCTAACCGTTTGATTTTTGTACAGATTTTTTCATCAAGATTTGTTGTAAGTACATGTATTTTATAAAAATAATCAGAGGATGCATTTGAAAGCAGTGATTTTAAAGCAACTGCAAGGTAAGGCGCATAATTATTATCCGAAGCAAAGAAAATAGGGATTTCTTCAACCTTTTTATTAAAAAAACTCATAATGTTTTCACCACCTTATATAAGTTTAACATTTATAATAGATAAAAGCAAGGTTATTTTGACAAAAAATACAAAAGTGTCATTTTGTCCCCCGTTTTGTTCCTTCGCGCATATCATTTTTAAGTAACTATTTATATATAGAATATTTTTCATTTTTATGTCATAATATTATGATTAAAATTTTTATAAAAAGGACACTTTAATGAGTTTCAAACCGGTTGATCCAAAAGTTGATTTTCCTAAACAGGAAGAAGAAGTATTAAAATTCTGGCAGGATAACGA
>JAEEGL014688129.1_pt1 | contig 11590 bp, 9 predicted proteins | sample 9134231 | NCBI WGS metagenome assembly JAEEGL01 (sample SAMN16246548, study PRJNA631951) | gut metagenome | biome: gut microbiome; feature: rumen; material: fiber-attached | host: Bos | place: Iran: Karaj | collected 2018-10 | reverse complement strand
CCTCCGGACACGTGACCACAATATTCAATAAACTGATAGAGGCGGGTGGTCCGGTCACAGTGACGGATCCAAGGATAATAAGATATTTTATGACCATACCGGAGGCAGTGTCTTTGGTGCTTCAGGCCGGAGCCTACGCGAAGGGCGGAGAGATCTTCGTGCTGGATATGGGAGAGCCTGTAAAGATTCTGGATCTTGCAAAGAATCTGATAAGGCTGTCAGGCTTCGTGCCGGGTGAGGATATAGAGATCAAATTTACGGGACTCAGACCCGGAGAGAAGCTTTATGAGGAGATGCTTATGGATGAGGAAGGTCTTCAGGAGACCCCCAACAAACTCATACATATAGGCAAGCCTATAGAGATGGATGCGGATGCTTTCTTTGAGAGCCTGAAGGAGCTTGATATAGAGTCAAGGAAGGAAAGGGCGGATGTAAGGGGCTGGATACAGACTCTTGTGCCTACTTACGAGTATACGCCGGGAACGGGGATGTATAGTGATGGTAAAAATGAATGACATTAAGCCTTTCGAAAAGAAAGTATGGCTTGCAAGTCCCACGATGCATGGCGAGGAGCTGGAGTTTGTAAAGGAGGCTATAGAGACCAACTGGGTTTCTACCGTGGGCGCAAATATAAATGAGCTTGAAAAGCTTGTCGCTGACTATATCGGAGACAGATACGGAGCGGCGCTTTCATCCGGAACCGCAGCTTTGCATCTGTGCATGAAGCTTGCCGGTGAAAGGCTGAATCCGGGGGCAAAGCCTGGACAGACATTGAGAGGGATGAAGGTATTCTGCTCGGATATGACCTTTGATGCGTCTGCAAATCCTGTGATGTATGAGGATGGTGAGCCTGTATTCATAGATACTGAAAGGGATACCTGGAATATGGATCCCGTGGCTTTGGAAAAAGCCTTTGAACTCTATCCTGACACCAGGCTGGTAGTGCTTGCGCATCTCTACGGCGTGCCCTCCAGGATGGATGAGATCGTACAGATATGCAGAAAACATGACGCGATACTTATAGAGGATGCGGCAGAGGCCGTCGGGGCGGTATATAACGGGGATATTGTCAGCGGGAAGTGCGGTACCTTCGGAGATTATATCGCGATCTCATTTAACGGCAATAAGATAATAACCGGGTCCACCGGTGGCATGTTTCTCAGTAATGATCTCTCTGATACAGACAAGGTCCGCAAGTGGTCTACGCAGAGCAGGGAGGATGCTCCCTGGTATCAGCATGAAGAGCTTGGCTACAATTACCGTATGAGTAATATTGATGCCGGAATAGCAAGAGGCAATATGCTCCACATTTCGGAACATATCGCTCAAAAGAAGGCGATATATGAAAGATATAGGGAGGGGCTTAAGGATCTGCCGGTAAGCTTAAATCCCTTTGAGGAAAAGGCGGAGCCGAACTACTGGCTTACCTGCCTCCTTGTGGATAAGGATGCTATGTGCAGACAGGTCAGGGGGGAAAAGGAATACCTCTATACGCCTGAGCCCGGAAAAACCTGTCCTCAGGAAATACTGGAGAATATCTTTGCGATCAATGCGGAGGGAAGGCCGATATGGAAGCCTATGCACATGCAGCCTCTATACAGGATGAAGCCCTTCGTGACAGCAAGAGGATATGGCAGGGCATTGACTAACGCATATATTGATGAAGGGGAGACCGAGGATGTGGGAGCGGATATCTTCTCAAGAGGCCTCTGCCTTCCAAGCGATAATAAAATGACACCTGATCAGCAGGATGTGATAATAGAAGTTATCAGGAGATGCTTTGACTGAGGCCGGTCTTTAAGGGCGGCGGGCGCTTGTGATCTGAAGGGGCGGTTATACGATCTTGTATCAGAAGTATATTAAAAGGTTTTTTGACATAGTGCTTTCGATCGCGGCGATAACGCTTCTTTCGCCGGTGCTGATCGTTCTAGCGATCCTGGTGAGGGTTAAGCTCGGTTCTCCCGTGCTTTTCAGGCAGAAGAGACCGGGATATCATGGAGAGATCTTCGGACTTATGAAATTCCGCACTATGACGGATGAGCGGGATGAAAACGGAGAGCTGCTCCCGGATGAGGTACGTCTTACTCCGTTCGGCAAAAAGCTCCGCTCTACTTCTCTTGACGAGCTTCCTGAATTTTTCAACATATTAAAAGGAGAAATGTCCTTTGTGGGACCCAGGCCTCTGCTCGTGCAGTATCTGCCGCTTTACAATGAGGAGCAGGCTCATAGGCATGACGTGCTTCCGGGACTTACGGGCTGGGCGCAGGTGAACGGGCGAAATGCCATATCCTGGGAGAAGAAATTCGAATATGATGTCTATTATACGAGAAACATCTCGTTTTTACTGGATCTAAAGATAGTCTTTATGACTGTGGGCCGTGTGATCAAAAGGGACGGCATATCGTCCGAGACACATGCAACAATGGAGTTTTTCACAGGAACACCTGCTGATAAAGAGCAGGGGGATTGACCGTCTTTATTTGTCAAAATATTAAATGTCAAGATATACATTAGTAAATGTCAAGATACAGGACGGATAATTTGACATAAAAACACAAAACTATCTTGACAAATCATTTTCCCTGATGTACAAATGAATAAACGGAACTGTATTTTTAAAGAGGAGAGCCAAATGAAATACGTCGACGTTCATGAGGCTGCCGCGATATGGAAAATGACAGAGCGGCGCATTACAATGCTCTGCCGTGACGGTAAGATCAATGGGGCCAAAAAAGAGGGCAAGCTCTGGCTTATACCCGAAGGCACCAAAAGACCATATGACGGCAGGACAAAAGAAGCAAAAAGCAGCGAAACAGTATCTGCAAAAAAGGAGAAAAGAATGGGTAAATATTTCGGTACGGACGGATTCCGCGGGAAGGCAGGAGTAGATCTTACTGCTGAGCATGCATTCAAGACAGGTCAGTTTCTGGGGTGGTACTACAGCAAGGAAAGACCGGCAAAGATCGTTATAGGTAAAGATACAAGGCGCTCTTCTTATATGTTTGAAAACGCTTTGAGTGCAGGTATCACATCTACCGGCGGATTCTCATATCTTCTGCATGTGACTACAACCCCCTGCGTGAGCTACATCACAAGGACTGAGGGCTTTGACTGCGGCATCATGATATCTGCAAGCCACAATCCTTTCTATGATAACGGAATAAAGCTGCTTAATGCAGAAGGTGAGAAGATGGAGGATGAGGTCCAGGATCTGGTAGAGCGCTATATCGACGGAGAGATCACGGATGTCGTTCCTGCTACTGAGGACAAGATCGGACAGACCATTGATTTCTATTCCGGAAGAAACAGATATATCGGATATCTGACCTCCATAGCTCCGGTATCATTTGAAAACCGTAAGATTGCGCTGGACTGCGCGAACGGAAGCGCCTGGATGATAGGCCGCGCGGTTTTTGATGCTCTGGGCGCAAAGAATTATGTGATGAACAATACGCCCGATGGTATTAACATCAACTCAAATGCCGGATCTACCCATATAGAGGGACTGCAGAAGTATGTGCGTGAGCATAAGGTGGATGTTGGATTTGCTTTCGACGGTGACGCTGACAGATGTCTTGCAGTGGATGAATACGGTGATGTGGTAAACGGCGACACCATAATGTATATCTGCGCAAAGCATTTTAAGAGCAAAGGGATGCTTCCCAGCAATACGGTAGTCACCACGATCATGAGCAACTTCGGTCTTTATAAAGCCTTTGACAGCGCAGGCATCAATTACGAAAAGACCAAGGTCGGTGACAGATATGTATATGAAAACATGAAAGAGAACAATCATATGATCGGCGGTGAGCAGTCCGGGCATGTGATCTTCCGTAAATATGCGCACACGGGAGACGGCCTCGTAACCGCCATAATGCTTATGACAGTGATGGTAGAGACACAGCTTCCTCTGTCCGTGCTCGCATCCGAGGTCAAGATGTATCCTCAGGTGCTGAAAAATGTAGAGGTTGATGACAAGGAGAAGACTCTTGAGGATCCGGCTGTCAAGAAGGCAGTGGACGATACGGGAGCCTATCTCGGAAATGACGGAAGGGTGCTCCTCAGGGCGTCCGGAACGGAGCCTGTGCTTCGCGTCATGTCCGAGGCATCTACCTACAAAGATTGTGAGAAGTGCGTGGATGAGATAATCGATGCAATGAAGAGCTCCGGACATCTCATCAAGGTGCGCTGAAACTCAGAAAGGAGTCCGAAATGAAACTTACGATAAATGATCTCTATGACCTTGAGCATACTAAGGCGGCTGATTATCTCAGGAAATTTACCTATCCCTGGGAAGCGCTGGAAGGCATAAAGGAGCTGATACTTGAGATAGGAAAGACTCTCAGTCCTGATGAATATGATCATCCGGAAGAGGATGTCTGGATCGCAAAAGATGCAAAACGCTATCCGAATAATTATATTGCAGGTCCCTGTATCATAGGGCATGGCACTGAAGTGCGTCCCGGAGCCTTTATCAGGGGATCGGCACTTGTTGGTGATAACTGTGTGGTAGGGAATTCCACGGAGCTTAAGAACGTCATACTTTTCGACAATGTCCAGGTTCCTCATTATAACTATGTGGGCGATTCCATCCTTGGCTATAAGGCACACATGGGAGCAGGCTCCATCACCAGTAATGTTAAATCCGATAAAAAGCTTGTCGTGATAAAAAATGAAGGGGAACTTATCGAAACCGGACGCAAGAAGGTTGGCGCTCTTGTGGGTGACAGGGTTGAGGTAGGATGCAATACCGTACTGAACCCCGGGACCGTAGTAGGAAGGGATTCAAACATCTATCCCGTATCCTGTGTCAGGGGAGTTATTCCCGCAAACAGCATATTTAAGTCAAAGGACAATATAGTGACCAAAGAATAAGACCGCAGAAGGAACGGATCACAAACTGAAGGGAGATTTCATTATGAAGGTAATAGTTGTTGACACTTATGAAGAGGGAGCAAAGAAGGCAGCAGATGTCATCGAGAAACTTGTGAGAGAGAATCCTGAATGCACGCTTGGGCTTGCGACAGGATCGAGCCCTGTGGGTATGTATAAGGAACTGGCAAGAAGATGTAAGGAAGAGGGTCTTGATTTTTCAAAGGTTCATTCCGTAAATCTTGACGAGTATGTAGGTCTTGCGCCTGATCATCCCCAGAGCTACAGATATTTCATGGATGACAATCTCTTTAATCATATTAACATAGACAAAGCAAATACCTATGTCGCAAAAGGCACAGGAGATGTAGAGGCTAATCTTAAGGAATTCAATGATATCCTTGATAAGACAGATATAGATCTTCAGGTTCTGGGTGTAGGACCCGACGGACATTTAGGCTTTAATGAGCCCGGAGAATTCCTCTATGAGAAGGCTCACAAGGAGACTCTTGAGGACAGCACGATAGACGCAAATACCAGATTCTTTGAGAACAGGGATGAGGTTCCCAGATATGCCGTCACAATGGGGATGGGCTCTATCATGAAGGCGAAGACTCTCCTTATGATCATCAATGGAAACAAGCAGGAGGCGGCAAAGAAGCTTTTGATGGATGACAAGATCGATCCCAAATGCCCTGCAACCTTTATGAGAATGCACAGGGATGCTATCGTAGTGATCGAGAAGAAGCTTGCCGATGAGATAGGCTATAAAGGATGATCCCTCTAACCCTTGTATCTGCCATAAAATATTTGACTATATATAGTATTTAAGATATACTAAAATGTCTTAATATTTTCGTAACATTATTTCGGAAGCCAATGTAGACAGGGGCTTCGGAAGAGTCAGGAGAAAAAATGGCTGCAAGGGACAGATCCGGACGGGGCAGATCCGGCGTAGGAAGGTATGAAGAATATGACGGCTTCGGAAAGTTCAGCCGCGAAGAATATGCGGGCTTTGATGACGAAGATGATCGTGTGATGCGGGCTCTCGACGAGAATACCCGCGGCGGCCGTTATGAAGAAGAGTATTATGAGGAAGAAGAATACTACGAAGACGATGAGTACTACGACGAAGATGAAGACGACGGATATTACGGGGATGAAGACGACGGATATTACGACGATGATGAAGAATACTATGATGACGATGATGAATACTATGAGGAGGAGCCGGTAAGGCGCAGGGAGAGACCTGTAAAGACAAGGAAGGCGCCGGCATCTAAGAAAACAAAGAAGAGTCCTCCTCCTAAAAGAAGCAAGAGCAGCAAGGCTCCTTCAAAAAGCACAGGCGGCGCAAAGAAATCCGGAAAGAAGAAAAAGCAGGATCCGAGGTATGAGGAAAAGCCCCGAAAGAAAGGACGTTTCCTGCTCTTCTTCATAGAAATACTTGTATTCATCGCTTTGATAGTGGCTCTTTTTGTGATAATGAAATGGAGTAAGGTCAATAAGACAAAGCTGACCGAAAGCCAGATTTTTATCAATGATGAGCTGAAGGCTGTACTCGACGAGGATAAAGGCGCTACCGGCGAGGACAGCGGCGGAAAAGACGAGTGGGGCATGAAAGGGTACAAGAATGTAGCTCTCTTCGGAGTGGATGCAGGCGGTACCAGATCGGATACGATCATCATTGCTTCCATAAATGTCAAGACAAGTGAAGTAAAGATGTGCTCGATATACAGGGATACTTATCTCAATATAGACAGCATGGATAATCCGAATTATACCAAGGCCAATGCGGCATATGCCAAGGGCGGTCCCGAGCAGGCCATCAGGATGATAAACATGAACACGGATATGAACGTTGATGATTTTATCACCGTGGACTTTGATGCTCTGGAAGATATCATAGACGATCTGGGCGGAGTAGAGATAAATGTCCAGCCTGAAGAGGTTGACTATATCAATGACTATCAGTTCAGTATCGTTATGGATCTGGGCGGACCCAATGAGGGCAAGATCAAGAACCCCAGAAATTTCACTGCGGTGACCCAGCCCGGACCACAGACCCTGAACGGACTTCAGGCTACGGCCTACTGCAGGATAAGATATACTGCAGGTTCTGATTTCAGACGTACCGAGAGGCAGAGGGAGGTCATTTCCCAGATAGTGCAGAAGGCAAAGGGCGCATCGCTCAAGCAGCTGAACGACATATTGAATGATGTGCTGCCCCAGATAACGACAAGCTTTTCGGCTGCGGAGTTTGCTGAATATGCATCCAAGGTCGGTAATTATACTATTTTAGAGACACAGGGCTTTCCCTTTGAGAATGTGACAGGGAAGATCGGCAAGCAGTCGATGGTCGTGCCGGATACCCTGGTAACTAATGTTTCGGAAATGCATACTTTCCTTTTCGGACCGTCAGCTTATTCGCCTACCACTAATGTGCAGGTGATCTCTGACAAGATCGAGCAGGACAGATCGGCGAGCGGATTGTGATAAAGACTGCGGATGTAGTGATCCTTACATATAAGCCGGATCCGGGGCTTTTTGATATCATTGAAAAGCTGGAGAACGGCGTTGTCCCTCCGGGAAAGATCATACTGATGAATACCGGGAGACAGTATCTGGAGGAGCTGCTGGATTCCGACAGCAGGCTTGAAGGATTCGATAATATAGAGATTCATCACCTCAAAGAAGAGGAATTTGATCACGGCGGTACGAGAAAAAATGCGGCACGGTATTCAGATGCCGCATTTTTGATTTATATGACAATGGATGCGTATCCGGCAGATGAGCATCTTATAGAAAAGCTCATTGCACCTTTTGAGAAGGATGAAAGTATAGCAGTCACCTATGCAAGGCAGCTTCCGCGGAAGGGAGCTTCCCCGATAGAGCGATACAACAGACTCTTTAATTATCCTGAAGGTGACTTGAAAAAGACTAAGGCCGATAAGGAAAGACTCGGGATCAAGACATATTTCTGCTCTGATGTATGTGCATGCTACAGACGGGATATCTATGATGAGCTGGGAGGACATACGGATCGCACGAATTTCAACGAGGACATGATCTATGCTCATAAGGCTGTGGAGAGCGGATACAGTATTTATTACGCGTCTGAAGCCACTGTGATACACAGTCATGACTACACAGTAATGGAGCAGTACAGAAGGAACATTGAGCTCGGCCGGTCACAGGCGGAGCATCCGGAGGTCTTTGACTCCGTGCCTTCGGAGAGAGAAGGAAAGAGGCTCGTCAAGGGCTGTATTTCATATCTGCTAAAGCAGGGATACTGGTATCTTTTACCGGAATTTATCGCGCAGTGTGCAGGAAGGTACTTAGGGTACAGGAAAGGAAAAAAAGATGTGCGGGATAGTAGGATACGTAGGAAATGAACAGGCGGCGCCTGTAATACTGGAGGGGCTTGCAAAGCTTGAGTACAGAGGCTATGACTCGGCAGGACTTGCTGTGCGTGACGGCGAAGGAAAGGTGCGTGTCGTTAAGGCGAAGGGAAGACTTAAGGTGCTCGCCGAAAAAACAAATGACGGTGCTTCGCTGCATGGAACTCTTGGTATAGGTCATACAAGGTGGGCAACCCATGGAGAACCTTCGGAAATAAATGCGCATCCCCATGTTTCATCAAACAAGTCTGCGATCGATGATGCAAATGTGGTGGGAGTCCACAATGGTATCATAGAGAATTATCAGGAGCTGAGCGCAAAACTCCTGCGTCATGACTACACCTTTTATTCGCAGACTGATACTGAGGTCGCGGTAAAGCTCGTTGATTATTACTATAATAAATACAAGATGGGACCCATTGATGCAATGGCGAAAACCATGGTCAGGGTCCGGGGATCATATGCTCTGGCCTTGATGTTTAAGGAGCATCCCGATACGCTCTGGGTTGCCCGCAAGGATTCTCCCATGGTTATCGGGGTGACTGATGATGCGACTTATGTGGCTTCCGATGTGCCTGCGATCCTTAAGTATACGAGAAGCGTATATTATATCGGTAATCAGGAGATGGCCTGCCTGCGTGCGGGGGAGGTGCATTTCTATAATCTGGACGGAGACGAGATATCCAAGGATCCTGTAGAGATAGAGTGGGATGCAGCTGCTGCGGAAAAGGGCGGATTCGAGCATTTCATGATGAAGGAGATAAACGAGCAGCCTAAAGCTGTGGAGGATACGGTGAGATCCCTTGTACATGACGGGGCGATAAATCTTTCGGAGAGCGGACTGGACGAAGGATTCATGGATAATATCCGACAGATATATATTGCAGCCTGCGGTTCTGCCTGGCATGTGGGAATGGTGGCGCAGTATGTCTTTGAGGATCTGACTCATATTCCCGTGAGAGTGGAGCTGGCCTCTGAATTCAGGTACAGAAAGCCCATGATCACGGATAAGGATCTCGTGATAGTGATATCCCAGTCGGGGGAGACGGCAGATTCGCTTGCTGCGCTGAGAGAAGCAAAGAAACTTGGGGCAGTGACGTTGGGTATAGTCAATGTTGTAGGCTCTTCCATTGCAAGAGAGGCGGATCACGTGATATATACGCTCGCCGGCCCGGAGATCTCTGTCGCTACGACAAAGGCGTACAGTACGCAGCTTATAGTCTGCTACGCACTTGCGGTGCAGATGGGAAAGGCACGGGGCTTTATAGATGAGGAGCAGTATGCTCATTATATTTCCGAGCTTGAAGCAATACCCGAAAAGATAACGAAGATCCTTGATGACAAGGAGAGGATACAGTGGTTTGCGGCAAAGTATGCTAATGCCAAGGACGTGTTTTATGTCGGCAGGGGCATTGATTATGCAGCTACGCTTGAGGGCAGCCTGAAACTCAAAGAGATATCATACATACACTCCGAAGCATATGCGGCAGGTGAGCTCAAGCATGGCACCATCAGTCTTATCGAGGATGGCATCCTGGTCATAGGTGTGCTCACCCAGAATGATCTTTTTGAAAAGACCGTCAGCAATATGGTGGAGTGCAGAGCCAGAGGGGCTTATCTTATGGGACTTACGACCTACGGGCATTATGAGATAGAGGATACGGTGGATTTTGCGGTATATGTGCCAAAGATTGAGGAGCATTTTGCGGCATCACTTGCTGTGATACCGCTTCAGCTCCTCGGTTATTATATCAGCGTTGCCAAGGGCATCGATGTCGATAAGCCCCGTAATCTCGCTAAATCTGTGACGGTGGAGTAAGGGCGTAAGGGGGGCATCCCCCTTACACCTCTGAAATCATTCAGATCATCATTTTATAGATCTTTGTGCAGTCTTCCTTGTCGAGAGTAACAAAGCCGGAAAGTTTGCCGTCTCTTCCGTTGCCGCAGCAAAGGCTCTCTACAAGGGTCGGGATATCTTCTTCCTTTGCGCCCAGCTCGCTGAAATTCTTCGGCATTCCAAGACCTGTAAGGAAATCCGAGAATGCCTTGATACCCTCAAGAGCGGTGACTTCAGGATGCTCGAAATCCATGCTGCAGCCCCAGACTCTTACTGCAACCTGCGCAAAACGCATAACATTATGCTTCATCACATATCTGAAGACCGCCGGCATGGTCACTGCAAGACCTGCGCCGTGTGCGCAGTCATACAGTGCCGAAAGTTCATGCTCGATATCGTGACTGTTCCAGTCCTGGGTCCGTCCCACACCGCAGGAGTTATTGTGCGCCATCATACCTGCCCACATAATATTAGCCCTTGCCTCATAATTATCAGGATTCTCAATAACGCGCGGCCCCTCATGCTTCATTGTGAGAAGAAGAGCCTCGATAAGCCTGTCGGTTACTTCGACCTCTGTTGAATTAGTGAGATATCTTTCATAAAGATGCGCCATGATATCGGTGATGCCTGCTGCCGACTGGAAGGGCGGCAGTGTCTGGGTCAGAGCAGGATTAAGTATGCTGAACTTAGGTCTTATCGCATCTCCTGTAGCACCGCGCTTGAACATTCCCTCTTCCTTTGTGATAACTGAATCCGGACTGCCCTCACTTCCGGCTGCTGCGATAGTGAGGATCGTGCCCACAGGCAGAGCCTCTTCTATGAGCTTTCCGCTGTAAAAATCCCAGAAATCACCATCGTAAACAACTCCTGCAGCAATGGCCTTTGATGAATCTATGGTGCTTCCCCCGCCTACCGCGAGTATAAAGTCCACCTTCTCTTTCCTGCAAAGCTCTATTCCTTCATATACAAGTCCGCTGCGGGGATTTGGCTTCACTCCGCCAAGCTCAACATATTCGATGTTTCCGGACTTAAGTGATTCCTTTACCCTGTCCAGAAGACCGGAACGGACCACACTTCCTCCACCGTAGTGGATCAGGACTTTGCTGCCGCCAAAACGTTTTATCATATCTCCGGTCTGAGTTTCCGAGTTTTTGCCGAATACAAAATAAGTCGGTGAATAAAAAGTGAAATTTTCCATAGACCTAATCTCCTTTAATCTCCTGAAGCCAGTAAGCAAATGCTTAATTGCATCTTCTGATCAGAATGTGGGTCAATGTCTCTGAACAGACGGCAATTAAAATAACTGTATCTTTGTTCATTATACTTTATTATATGTGGCTGGGGGAACATGTTTATTATGACTTCTTGCGTGTAATTCCGAATTTGTACGCAAGAAGTCATACTTTTTTGCCTATACTTTATTGTATATAATTTTGCTCAAGAGTTCGGATATATTTTTTCTCGTAGTTACCGCGCTCCT
>JAEEGL014278097.1_pt1 | contig 11590 bp, 10 predicted proteins | sample 9134231 | NCBI WGS metagenome assembly JAEEGL01 (sample SAMN16246548, study PRJNA631951) | gut metagenome | biome: gut microbiome; feature: rumen; material: fiber-attached | host: Bos | place: Iran: Karaj | collected 2018-10 | reverse complement strand
ATCCCGCACCTGCCGAGCTTCAGCGGGCTCTTTTTGCTGAAGATGAAAAACATCATCGGCACGAAGCATCCCACGCATTCTCCGAGGTCTGTCGCCACGGCGGCTCCCGCCAGTCCGTAGCCGAGCTTCGCCACGAACAGATAGTCCAGCGCCATATTGGTAACGCCCGCGCCTATGGTCGCCCAGAGCCCCAGCTCCGGCCTTCCGGCCGCGATTACGAAGCACTGGAACAGATACTGCAGCATGAAAACGGTTATCGTGTACGACATTATCTGCCCGTACAGCACGCAGTACCCGATCATGTCGCCCTCGGCGCCCAGCCAGATCGCTATCCGCTCCATGCTGAAGTACGCGATCACCGTTATCACCATGCCGATGGCGATCGTGGCGTACGTGATCAGCGAAAAGTATTCATTTGCTTTTTTATTGTCGCCCTCTCCCAGAGTCTTGGCGACTATCGCGGTTCCGCCCGCGCCGGTCATGAACCCGACGACGCACGTTGCCATAATGGCCGGCATCATAAGGTTTATCGCGGCGAAAGGCTCCTTCCCGACGTAGTTCGAAACGAAGAAGCCGTCCACCATGCTGTACACCGAAGTGAACACCATCATCAGGATGGGCGGCATAGTGAAGCGCATCATTCGCCTGAACGTGAAATGGTCAGAGATACTTATATGCATTTTTAAAGTTTGTCAGCGAATTCCTCTATCTTGCGAAGTCTGTTGTTGAGTCCTGATTTGGTCATAGGCGGATCGCTCATCGCCGCGAGCTCCGCGAGCGATACGTCCGGGTTTTCGAGCCTCAGCCTCGCGGCCTGTTCGAGCTTGTCCGGAAGCGCTCCGAGCCCTTTTATCTCTTCGATCTTTCGGATGGCGCCGAGCTGCCTCCCGGCCGCGTCCAGCGTCTTGTCCATGTTGGCGTTGTCGCAGTTGGTGATGCGGTTCGTCTTGTTGCGCAGATCCTTCATTATGCGCACTTCCTCGAACTTAAGCAGCTGCCCGTGCGCCTTGAGGATGTTGAGTATATCGATTATCTGCTCGGATTCCTTTACGTACACCACGTAGCTCTTCTTGCGCGTCACGACTTTGGCGTGCAGGTCGACAAAGCTGTTTATGAGCTTTTTAACGTCGTTCGCGAGCGCTTCGGTGCTGCACACGAACTCGATGTGATACGCCTTTTCGGGGTCGGTTATGCTCCCCGCGCCCAGGAAAATGCCTCTCAGATACGATTTTCTGCAGCACTTGGTTTTTATGATCCCGTCGTAGATACCGTCGGAGATGTAGTTCATGCCGGCGCGGACCATAAGGATGCCCGTCTCGCGGAGGATCTGCTCGCTCATGCGCTCGTCCTCGCCGACCACGTGCAGCGCGTAGAGCTTGCCCTTCGAGAGCGTGCCTCCCTGCTCGACCTCGATCTCCATGTCGACGCCGAAGTAATCCTTGAAAAGCTTGATATAGTGGCGCGCCACGGCCGGATTATCGGTAGTGAGCACGAGCCTCATGCGCATTCCGCCGCTCCCCGCCTGCAGTCTGATGCTTCCGCACATCCGCGTAAAGCCCGCAATTTCGGCGAGCATGCAGCATTTCTTTTCGGGCGTTAGCCGCGCCAGTTCATTTTTAGTTTCGGAAGCGAAAGACATTGTTTCTCCTTAAAGATCCCTGTGAGTCAGAGTCACGCGCTTGCCCTCGTGCTCGAGGATGCGCGCGAATTCGTTCGCCATGACGACCGAACGGTGCTGTCCGCCGGTGCAGCCGAACGCGATGTTCAGGTTGTATTTTCCTTCCCGCACGTAGCACGGGATCATGTTGTTTATCAGTTTTGTGATGTCGGCCACGAAGCGCTGTACCTCGTCGTGTCTGAGCACGTAGTCGCGCACGCGTTTGCTGTTGCCGGTGAGCTTCTTTAAACTCGGAACGTAGTACGGATTCGGCACGAACCGCATGTCGAGCACTATGTCGGCGTTGAGCGGCAGGCCGTTCTTGTATCCGAACGATTCGATGTTTATCGTGAAAATACCCGTTTCCTCGTCCGATTCGGCTATTTTTACAAGCTCGTCCTTGAGCTTTGCGTTCTTCATGTTCGACGTATCGAGCACGAAGTCGGCCGCCTTGCGTATGTCGGCGAGCAGCTCGCGCTCTTTGGTGATGCCCTTTATCGTCGGGCCGTTTCCGGACAGCGGATGAGCGCGCCTCGTCTCGTTGAAGCGCCTGATCAGCACGTCGTCCGAAGCCTCGAGGAACACGAGCTTGTAGTCGACGCCTCCGCGCTTAAGCTCGTTCAGGCAATCGCGGATCTCGCGGAAGAACTCGCCTCCGCGGGCGTCCATCACGAACGCCGCCTTGTCTATGTCGGAGGAACCCTTTTTGACCAGCTCCATAAAGTTCTTGACCAGAGCCGGCGGCATGTTGTCGATACAGTAATAGCCGAGATCCTCCATGCAGTTTATCGCGGTACTCTTGCCCGCGCCGGAAAGTCCTGAAATGATTATGGTTTTCACAGCGTCTCCTCCCCGATCTCAGCGATGTTCACTATCCTTGAAACGTCAAGCCCCGCTTCGATCGCGCGGGCAACGCCCTCTTCGTACTTCCCGACGTTTCCGGGTACGTGCGCGTCGCTGCTGATTATGAACTTCACGTCGTACTTCGCGGCTGTCTTTATCTCTTCGACGCTGAGGTGCGGATGGTGCATGTTGATCTCCATCAGCGTCCCCCGCGCCTCGCACGCCTTAGCGATCTCATCGATGTCGAACGGTCCCTTGTCGCCCGGATGCGTCAGTATCTTCAGCTCGTTTTCGTACACCGCCCTGACGACGTTGTCCGTGTTCTTCGCCAGAAGCGACTTCCCGATCACTAGCGGCACGCTGTGCGCGTACAGCCAGTTCGAAACGCATCTTCCGCGGCGCACGCCGTAATGATAGCCGGCGATTATGAAATCGAATATCTTTTTTTCTTCCTCGGTCACGTCCAGGAAATTGCCGTTTTCCACGATGTTCGCCTCGACGCTGAGAAATATATCGATGTCGGTGTAAACGTCATTCAGGCGGTCGATTTCGGCCCTCATTTCGGCAAATCTCGACCTTTCCACGCCGTAGAACAGATGCCCCGGGCCGTGATCCGAGATCGCGATCTGCTTAAGGCCTTTTCCGCGCGCCTCGAGCACGTTGTCCTCGATCGAGCCCTTGCCGTGGGAAAACGTCGTATGCGTATGCAGATCCGCGGTCATGCGGTATTTCTTTTTTACTTCTTCAATGCTGATCATAAGTATGCCTTCCGTAGTATGCCTTCCGTCAGACGCTGTTTTATTCTTCCGCGTCTTCTCCGATAATGCGCACCTCCGGCTCAAGTCTGACGCCGAAACGGTGATATACGGTGTTCTGGACCACGCGCATCAGTTCCTGGATATCCGTCGCCGTGGCGTGTCCGTTGTTTACGATGAATCCCGCGTGCAGAGGCGATACCTGAGCGTCGCCGTACGCCAGCCCCTTGAGTCCGGCCGATTCTATCAGCGCTCCCGCGAAATATCCCTCCGGTCTTTTGAAGAAGCTTCCCGCGCTCGGCAGGTTCACAGGCTGCTTCGCGTTTCTCTTCGCGGTCAGCTCGCGCATCTGCGCGCCGATCTCCGCCGGATCGCCCTTCTTCAGTTCAAACGCCGCGCTCAGCACTATGTCGCCCGATGCCTGGAGCGCGCTGTGCCTGTACGAAAGGTCCAGCGATTCCGCCGGCGCCTCGTACGTTTCGCTGCCGTCGCGCATCATAAGCGTCGCGGCTTTGAGCGTGTCCTTTATCTCGCCGCCGTACGCTCCCGCGTTCATGAAGACCGCGCCTCCGACGCTGCCCGGAACGCCCGACACAGGTTCGAGCCCGCTGAGTCCCTCGGCCGCGGCGTACTTCGCGAGCGCGGACAGCGGCAGAGCGCCTCCCGCTATAAGGATGTCGCCGTCTCTCGAGACGTTCGCGAAGGCCTGTCCGAGGCGGATTATAACGCCGCGGTATCCTCCGTCCCTCACAAGTATATTCGTGCCGTTGCCCATTACGGTGACCGGAGCTCCGGCATCGTCCGCCGCGCGGAGCACCGCGCTCAGAGCGCCCGGAGTCGAAACCTCAGCCATCAGATCGGCCTTTCCGCCGGCCCTGAAAGAAGTGAACCTGCTCATGTCGCAGTCGGCCGTAAAGAGTATGTCCCCTTCGCCCGCGCCGCTCACGGCGGCGTTCATCTCCGCAGCTTTTTCTTCTATGATCTTAACGTATTCCAGCAATTCTTTTCCTCTGTCATCTCAACGCGTCCGCGCCTTTTATCCGGCTGCCGCGCCGCTGCCGGAGATCCCGTTTCCGCGGCGCGTCCGTTTTTGCTTATATTCCATTTAATTGTACAGTCATTTATGATAAAATGCAATCGGAGGTACTGTCATATGTATGGTGAAGTGCTGAAAAAACGCTCGGCTTTCGAACAGCGCAAGCCGTTTGCGCCCGATGTCTCGGCCGCGGTCAGACGCGCGTGCGCGGACGACTGGATCTGGTCCGCTATGCGCATGAACGGCAGCCGTTTTTCGCGCGAGGACGTGTGCAGACTTCTGGACGGCGAGACCGTGCTCACGGCGACCATCGGCGAATGGCAGACGGTGCTGCGCTACGACGAGGCTATAAAGAAAGCGTACGACGCGTGCGAGATGCAGACCGATATCGACGTAAGGTTTTTCGGCAGCGTATACAGAATGCTCACGGGCGAGGAACCGGCCTACAGGCGGTCGCACCCTGTGCTGTTCACGTTCGGGATCTCTCCGGTAATGCCCGACGAGATAAGCCGCGGACTTGCGGCGATCGTGCGCAGGATCGACGAACTGGAGGCTGAAGCCGCCGCTGATCCGCAGGGGCCTGTCAACGAGTTTGTCGTCGCCGCGGTGATATGCGCCGAAACGGTCCGCGTGTACCCGTTCGAGGCGGGAAGCGAATTCGTTTCGCTGTTCATGGCGTACTACTACCTTCTGAGGCACGGATTCGTGCCGTTCGCGCTGAGCTGCTCCGAAACAGAGTTCAACACCGGCATAAGCGACCTGCTCCTGAAGAACGACGCGTCGCTCCTCAGAGGCATTTTCGAGCGAAGCGCGTACAACGAATACGAAAAGCTTCTGATGGCTACGGAATAACAAAACCCCCGGCTTCCGCCGGGGGTCGTTTTATATTCTTCCGCTTTTTTCCGCGCCTCGCGGTCCGGCCGCCGAGACGCCTTCCGGTCCGCGCGCTCACAGCGCCGGGCCTATTTTTTTCTCGCCTTTTCGATATCGGCGAGCTGCTTCGCGACGCTGTCGAACGAAGTGCTGCCTTCCGACTTCTTCGCGGCGATGCACGCGCGCACGTCGATGTGCCCGTACACGTCGTCTTCGAACTTGTCCGAGAACCGCTTCAGTTCCTCGAGGCTCAGGTCTTCTATCGCCTTGCCCTCGCGCGAGCAGTGGAGCACGATCTTTCCGATGATCTCGTGGCAGTCGCGGAACGCGAGCCCCTTCGATACGAGATAGTCCGCGGCGTCGGTAGCGTTCATGAAGCCCGACTTCGCGGCCTGCTCCATCGTCTCTGTCCTGAAGGTGATCGTTTCGAACATCTCGCGGAAAATGTTCAGCGAAGCTTTCAGAGTATCGCCGGCGTCGAATACCGGGATCTTGTCCTCCTGCATATCCTTGTTGTACGCGAGCGGAAGCCCCTTCATTATCGTAAGGAGCGTCATCAGGTCGCCGTACACCCTGCCGGTCTTGCCGCGGATGAGCTCGGCCATATCCGGGTTCTTCTTCTGCGGCATTATGCTGCTTCCGGTGCTGAACGCGTCGTCCATCTCGACAAATCCGAATTCCTTGCTGCTCCAGAGTATGAGTTCCTCGCAGAAGCGCGAGAGGTGCATCATGCAGATCGAGCACGCGCCAATGAATTCGATCGCGAAATCCCTGTCACTGACAGCGTCCATGGCGTTCGGGCATACTCCCGCGAAGCCGAGTTCCTCAGCGAGGAACTGCCTGTCCGTATTGTACGTCGTGCCCGCGAGCGCTCCCGAGCCGAGAGGCAGATAATCCATGCGCGCCTTGCAGTCCTTAAAGCGCGAAATGTCGCGCGAGAACATCTGATAATACGCGAGAAGATAGTACGCGAGCGTGACCGGCTGCGCCCTCTGGAGGTGCGTGTAGCCCGGCATAACTGTATCGGTATGCGCCTTCGCCGTATTGTAAAGAGCCTCTTCGAGCCCGTCGACGCACGCGATGACCGCGTCGATCTCATCCTTCAGATACAGCCTTATGTCGACAGCCACCTGATCGTTTCTGCTGCGCGCGGTGTGCAGGCGCTTACCGGCCTCGCCGATGCGCTGCGTAAGGATGCTCTCGATATTCATATGGATGTCTTCCTGGTCGATCGTGAATTCGATCTTTCCGGCTTCGACATCCGCGAGGATCCCGAGGAGTCCCTCCTTTATGGCGTCCGCGTCCTCCTGCGAGAGGATGCCCTGCTTCGCGAGCATGGCGGAGTGCGCTATGCTTCCCTTAATATCCTGCTTATACAGCCTCTTGTCGAATTCTATCGAGGCGTTGAACTCGGTCGCCGACTGCGCCGCGGCTTTGGCGAACCTGCCTTCCCACATTTTCATCAGTGTTCAGCGTTCCTTTCAGATAAACCGGACGGGCGCTTCATCAGAAACGTCCGCCCTCGTCTTAAACCTTTGTCGTAAAACCTTTTCGAACTATTTTTCGTTCTTCATCTTCTGCATAGCCCTTATCTTCATAGGGAGCGAATACAGATTGATGAATCCTTCCGCGTCGGCCTGGGTGTAAACCTCGTCCTCGCCGAACGTAGCGAACTCTTCGCTGTAGAGAGCGTTAGGCGACTGCGATGCCACAGGGATCGCGCTGCCCTTGTACAGTTTCATCTTAACTTTGCCGTTAAGCGGCTCATTAACCTTGTCCACGAACGCGCTGAGCGCCTCGCGGAGCGGTGTGAACCACTGTCCGTTGTAAACCATGTCCGCGAACTGCTGAGCCACGATGTTCTTGAAGTTCATAGTCATGTGGTCGAGCACGAGCTTTTCGAGGTCCTTGTGCGCCGCGTAGAGGATGGTTCCTCCCGGAGTCTCGTATACTCCGCGCGACTTCATGCCTACGAGGCGGTTTTCGATGATGTCGATAGTTCCTACGGCGTTCGCGCTTCCGAGAGCGTTCAGCTTTTCGAGGATCTCAACAGGCCCCATCGCGACGTCGTCGATAGCTACAGGAACGCCCTTCTCGAACGTGATGTCGACGAAGGTCGCCTTGTCAGGAGCCTGCTCAACCGGCATCGACAGAACGTGGATGTCGTCCTTGTGCATGTTCCAAGGGTTCTCGAGATTTCCGCCCTCGTGGCTGATGTGCCAGATGTTCTCGTCTCTCGAGTAGATCTTTTCAGTGGTCTGAGCGATAGGAATGTTGTGTTCCTTCGCGTAAGCGATCAGCTGCTCGCGCGACTTGAAATCCCAGAAGCGCCAAGGAGCGAGCACCTTGATCGACGGATCGAGAGCGTGGAACGTGGATTCGAAGCGAACCTGGTCGTTGCCCTTTCCGGTGCATCCGTGAACGATAGTCGAAGCGCCCTCCTGGTGAGCGATCTCAACGAGCTTCTTGGCCATGAGCGGACGGGCCGTCGAAGTTCCGAGCAGATAATCGTTCTCGTATACAGCGTCCGCCTTCATCGTCGGCCAGATATAGTCCTTAACGTATTCCTCGCGGATATCCAGAACGTACGCCTTCGTAGCGCCGGTAGCGTAAGCCTTCTTCTCTACAGCGGCGAAGTCGTCGCCCTGTCCGGCGTTGCAGCATACTGCGATAACTTCACAATCGTAGTTTTCTCTGAGCCATGTCAGAAGAACCGATGTGTCGAGACCGCCCGAATAAGCCAGTACGAATTTTTCCTTTGCCATTTTATTTTCCTCCGTCGGGTTTAGAATATTTATTCATTGTATTGCATAATTATCGGCACAGCGCCTATTATATACCCGCAACAACCGCCGCGCAACAATTATTTTTCTAAAATCAAAAACTCCGGCGCATGCATAAACACGCGCCGGATATCCATTCCGCGAACTTAAACCGGATATACCACGTTCTCTTCGTCGAGGAGCGTCGAGTCGATTTTTTCAATCCTGGCGCGTCTGTTCTTGAAGAATACGTCCGCAGGCTTCGGGAACATAGCCTTTGTGAGCACGTCCTCTTCCTGCATGATGAATTCCGCAGCTTCCTTTCTGTACTGATCGAGTTCAGGCTCGAGCAGGTCGGCAGGTCTGCACGTGATCTGTTCCTCGTCGCCGAGGATCTTCTTTACGATTTCTTCCTTGATAGGAACTGTAGTCTTTCCGTACATGCCCTTTACGAGGTCCTTGGCTTCCTTAGGAACCATCTTGTATCTCTCGTTCATGAGCACGTTCAGAACCGCCTGCGTACCTACGATCTGGCTCGAAGGAGTTACGAGAGGAGGATAACCGAAGTCTTCTCTTACGCGAGGAACTTCCTTAAGCACCTCTTCGAACTTGTCCATAGCGTTCGCCTGCTTGAGCTGCGATACGAGGTTCGAAAGCATTCCGCCCGGGACCTGATACATGAGAGTGTTGATGTCAACGCCCATGAGCTTAGGATCGAGCAGTCCGTTTGCGATGTACTTCTCTCTGATCGGTCTGAAGTGTTCGGCGATCTTGTTCAGTGCCGACATGTCGAGACCGGTGTCATACTCGGTACCCGCGAGAGCCGCTACGAACGGCTCTGTAGGAGGCTGCGACGTTCCGTCAGCGAACGGCGAAATCGCGGTGTCGACGATGTCAACGCCCGCTTCGGCCGCCTTCATAAGAGTCATGCTGCCGAGTCCGCTCGTAGCGTGGGTGTGGAGCTCTACAGGGATCTTCAGCTCAGCCTTGAGAGCCTTAACGAGCTCGTAAGTGTTGTACGGATCGAGCAGGCCCGCCATGTCCTTGATGCAGAGCGAGTCAGCGCCCATGTCTTCGATCTCCTTGGCGAGCTTGATGAACGTCTCGTTGGTGTGCGCCGGGCTTCTCGTATAGGAGATAGCTCCCTGAGCGTGTCCGCCGTACTTCTTGGTAGCCGTAATGGCGGCTTCGAGGTTTCTGGTGTCGTTCAGCGCGTCGAAAATTCTGATGATGTCGATGCCGTTGCCGATCGCTCTGTTTACGAATTCATCGACAACGTCGTCTGCGTAGTGCTTGTATCCCAGAAGGTTCTGACCTCTGAGCAGCATCTGCAGCTTGGTCTTCTTAACGATTTTCCTGATTGCTCTGAGCCTGTCCCACGGATCCTCGTCCAGGAACCTGATGCATGCGTCATAAGTAGCACCGCCCCACATCTCGAGAGCGTTGTAGCCGACTTCGTCCATGACTTCCAGAATAGGAAGCATCTCCTCGGTCGTCATACGCGTCGCGATGAGGCTCTGGTGGCCGTCACGCAAAACCGTCTCAGTGATTTTTACCTTCGCCATTTTGAACATCCTCCATATATAAAAAGGTGAAATTATTAACTCTTTAAACCGCGTGCGGGCGCGACAAAACCGCGCTTTCCGTACCGCGCCATTTAAGTATTGTAAACCATAAAAAACGGGTAGTCAATAAAGTATGTTTATGATAGAGTAACTTTATTATGAGGATACTTGTTTTAAGCGACACACACGGTCGTCTCGCGAAATTCGGCGAGATCTGGCAGAAGCTGACCGATATAGATCACATTATTCATCTGGGCGATTACGCGGCCGACGCGAAGGATATCGAAGCCATGACCGGCATCGAAGTTTTCAGCGTTAAAGGCAACATGGACGGTTCCTACACGTCCGACGATTCGCGCGTATTCGACACCGGATACGGCAGTCTGTTCTGCACCCACGGCAACGCGTTCTACGTCGACATGGGCTATACTAACCTGCTGTACGCCGCCGAGGAACGCGGCTGCGTCGCCGTGCTTTTCGGCCATACGCACCGCGCCGTAAACGCGGAGTTCCAGGGGATGCACGTGCTCAACCCGGGCAGCCTTTCGCTTCCGCGCGACGGTTCCCAGGGATCGTACGGCATCATCGAGATCGGACCCGATGGCTATTCGCAGTCCGTCGTATACTGCTCACCGCGCGACCAAATCCGCGGCGGATATCTCAGAAATCTCATGAACTACAGCGACAGGCTGTAGCGTCCGTTCAGCCCAATTTCACCGTCAGGCCGCGTTTATACTTCAGGAAAGGCACGTCCAGATGTTATACATCGAAAACAACTGCAAAGATCCGCATTACAACCTCGCGTTCGAGGAGTACGTCTTCAGAAACGTGCGCCCGGACGAGAAGATACTTCTGCTGTGGCAGAACGAGCCTTCGGTCATAATCGGAAGCTACCAGAACACGGCCGAAGAAATCAACGAAGAATACATACGCGAAAACGGCATCCACGTCGTGCGCAGGATCACCGGCGGCGGAGCCGTATACCATGACCTCGGCAACATGAATTACTCGCTCATCGCCCCTTCCGAAGGGCTCGCGTTCGATTTCAAGCGCTTTACGCAGCCGCTCGTCGACACGCTCCGCTCGCTCGGAGTAAACGCGGAGCTCAGCGGCAGAAACGACGTACTGATCGACGGCATGAAGTTTTCCGGAAACGCGCAGCACCACTCCTCAGGCCGCGTGCTGCACCACGGCACCATAATGTTCGATTCCGACCTCTCGCACGTGGCGGACGCCCTTAAAGTGCGCGCGGCGAAATTCGAGTCGAAGAGCGTAAAATCCGTGCGCAGCCGCGTGACCAATATCCTTCCTCACCTTCCGGAGCCGATAACTCTCAGCGAATTCAAAGCCGCGTTCCTGAAGCACATGGACGAGAGCGAAGGACTCGAGACGTACGCGCTTCCTGCCGAAGATCTCGCGGACATCGAAAAGCTGCGCCGCGAAAAGTACGACACGTGGGAGTGGAATTTCGGCAGATCCCCCGCTTCCAACGTCGTAATGACGAAGAAATACGACTGCGGTCTGGTCGATTACCGCATGAATATAAAGCACGGCATTATAGAAGAAATGAATATTACGGGCGACTTCTTCTGCAGCCGCGACCTCGGCGCGCTGTGTGAGGCCTTCCGCGGGATCCCGTACACGTACGAGGCTGTCGCCGAAGTAATTGAAAAGTCCGGCGCCGCGGAATACTTCCCCGGGATCGACCCGTCCGACATAGTCTGATACGACCTGATATTTGTTATCTCCGTCCGCTCCGTTTATAGCCGGAGCGGTTTTTTTGCGCCGCTTTGTTACTTATTTAACAATATTGCCTGTTTTTTGTACCTTTCAGCGTCCGTCATCATAATCTTTTTTGAAATTATCCGCATTCCGGCGAAAAAAAATCGTTACACGCTTGACAAAGTTGTGATATAATCAAATTGCATACAATCGGGATTTGTGGCTTCCCGGCGGCTCCGTTTCCGTCCGGTTCTTCGACTTGGCTAACGGATGCGCTTCCCGGGACAGTCTTACCATATACGTTTGCAATCTTTGGAGAATGGAGGTGTAACGATGTTCCGGGTCGATGACTTGGTAGTATACGGATCAAGCGGTGT
>JAEEGL014070390.1_pt1 | contig 11590 bp, 10 predicted proteins | sample 9134231 | NCBI WGS metagenome assembly JAEEGL01 (sample SAMN16246548, study PRJNA631951) | gut metagenome | biome: gut microbiome; feature: rumen; material: fiber-attached | host: Bos | place: Iran: Karaj | collected 2018-10 | reverse complement strand
ATGGTATATCATCGGCGAGGGCGACCGAAGAAAGGATCTGGAAAGTTATATTGAAAAGCTCGGCATCTCCGAAGATTTTGTTTTGTGCGGGGCATATGATAATCCTTATCCGTATATAAATGACGCCGACATATATGTTCACGCCACAAAATTTGAAGGCAGAAGTATCGCAATAAGGGAAGCAATGCTTTTGGGTAAAGCGGTTATCGCAAGCGATACTCAGGATAACAGAGATCTTATAGAAGACGGAGTTGACGGACTTTTGTGTAAACTTGATGCAGAGAAACTTGCCGGTATGATCCTTGAATCTCTTGATAATGATGAACTGTTAAAAAGGCTTGGCCGGGCAGCATCCGAGAAAGAAAAAAACTTTGCGGACGATGCAGATAAACTAATTTCACTTTTATGACGGCATATTTAAGATGATGGAAAACGAAAATCGGGAAAAGAAAAAAGCGTTGATAATTATCCCTGCATATAACGAGGGAGCTACTATCGGGACTCTTCTTGACAGACTTAAAGAGCCGGATATTTCAAGCTATGCTGATATCCTCGTTATGAATGATGCTTCCCGCGATAACACCGAGGAAGTGGTTAGAAGCAAGGGGGTAAAGACCGTACGACATATTTATAACCTGGGATACGGAAGTGGTCTTCAGCTGGGATATAAATATGCATATTATCACGGATATGATTACGTCATTCAGATGGATGCGGACGGACAGCATGATGTAAGCAATCTGGCTTCCATATACTCCGCACTGACCACACCGGATGAAAAAGGGAATTATCCCGATATTATTCTCGGATCCAGATTTACAAACGGATTTAAAGATTATCCGACTTCATTTGTTAAAAGGATCGCTTACAGGCTGTTTTCTTTTCTCATTAAATGCGGAACGGGATTTAAAGTAACGGATCCCACCACGGGACTTCAGGGTCTGAGCAAAAGGGCATTTTCGCATTATATGAAGTACGGACAGTTTGATGATAAATATCCCGATGCCAATATGCTCATGCAGATGCTTCTTCTCGGATTTAATGTCCGTGAGATACATGCAGTGATGCACACGAGGACAACGGGCGAGAGCATGCATTCGGGATTAAAGCCAATCATTTATATGTTCAGAATGGCTGTTTCGATAATCGCGGTATGGATAAGGATCACTTGGTTTAAGGAAAAATCCGAAAGCTTGGGATAATGGCATTTTTAAAACTGTTCAAAAATGCATATACCTTTAAGGCAGCTCGCTTTAAAGAAGATGATATCGATCCCGCTAATCCTGACAGGGGTTGGTTTCATTTATATACATTTGATGTCCGGTCCGAAGATATTAAACCCGGGCTGGAGACAGTTATAATGGATCCTAAACAGTCGGTTGTGCTGATACTTATATGTATCGGTAAGAAAGTAAATGACGATACTGAAGTTAAGATAAAAGAGATTATCAATCACTTCTGCAATGCAGGTAAGGATATCGTATTAAGAGTTACTTTCGATACCAACGGACACGCTCTTGAAAAAGAACCCGAAGAAATCGAGGATGTTCTTGAGTGTGCCGAAAAAATCGGAAAACTTTTAAGCGAACTTGGAGACAAGATATTTGTTTACCAGGGACTTCTTGTGGGCAACTGGGGTGAGATGCATACTACCAGATACGACGATCATGAATCACTTGGCAGGATCTATGAAAAACTTTCCCGGGATGATGAAGATGTTTGCAGACCTTATATAACGGTAAGACGCCCTGACATACATATGGCTCTCACTAAACCCGGAGACAGACTCGGACTTTTCAACGATGCCATATTTGCATCGGAGGATGAACTGGGAACTTATGCTGATCCCGAAATTGATTCCGAATATGAGAGTAAGGTTTCTCTGAATGTACCTTACGGCGGAGAGACAGTTTACGGAAACGGATATATAAAGACTCTTTCAGGTAAAGAGATACTTAATAGGTTTGCCAAAAAGAGAATCACTTATCTTAACAGTGATCACGATGTTAAACTTCTGGATCACCTGAAAGTTGATGATGATCTTTACGGATATATATCAAAGCATCTGGGATACAGATTATATGTATCTGATGCGAAATACTCAAATGGTTCTAAGATGCTTTCCGTTAAAGTGTCGAATTCCGGATTTGCACCGATTTACAGAAGCATGAAATGCACGCTTTATTTTACGGACAGCGAAGGAAATGTCTTTGAACATGAAACCGATGCTGATCTTTCCAAGGAATTGGAATTTAAGACCGTAATACCCGAGAAGGTATTTGATGAATTAAAAATGCCTGTCAGCATATCTCTTAAAACCGTCAGAAGATATGACGACAGAGAAATATATTTTGTGAACACTCTGATCGAAGACGGAAGAGTGTATCTGGGAGAATTGTTTTAAATGGAATTGCTTTACTGGATATTGGAATACTGCAAGGTAAACATCGCATACATGGTGCTGATGTTTGTTTGGCCTTCGATAATCTTTTATAAGTTCTTAAAGGGCAGATCGTTTTCGTTCAGATTCATGTTCTGCTGTGTGAGCAGTGTAATATCCTATAACATGACTGTTATGGTACTGGGACTTTTGCATATATTGTATGTCCCTGTATTTCGTTTTCTTTTCTACGGAAGCGTGGTCGCAAGTCTGATCTCCAGGATCCCTGATAAAAGAGGTAAGGTCAGAGAGTTCGGAAGAGTTCTTGCAGGAAGCTACGGCGTAAAGCAGCTTTTCTTTAACCTCTTCAGAAACACCATCGATACTTTCCACAAGAATAAAAAAGAACTGGCTGACAAACTCCGCGGACGTAAGCTGGAGTTTGGCTTGCTGTCCGTTGTGCTTATCTTCGGCATGATCTATTTCACCTACGGAACCATCCAGAATCATTCCTTCGGTTTCGGTGATATGTATGTTCACAGTTCATGGATCTATGGGCTGGTAGAAGGAAAGATCTTCTCATCCGGAATCTATCCCGAAGGTATGCACTGCTTTATCTATGCGATGCATGTTGCTTTCGGTATCAGTCTTTTCAGTTCCGTTCTTTATACAGGTCCCGTTCACTCACTTATCATTATGGTGAGCGTATATGTTTTCCTGAGAAGGCTGTTCAGATCCAGATTTACTCCCATCTTTTCACTTGCACTTTTCCTTTCACTGGATGTTTTATGTATCGATGAAGTCTATGGAATGTCCAGATTCCAGTGGACGATTCCCATGGAGTTCGGACTTGCATTTGCATTTATATGTGCCACCGCACTTTGGGATTATCTTGCAGAGGGCGGAAGAGAAGGCGGATTTCCGAAGTTGTTTAAAAAGAAAAAAAGATCTGCTCTTGCAGAGAAACTTATATATAATGACGCACTTGTTATCTTTATCGGAGCACTTATCTGTACGATCATATCTCATTTCTATGCAACGGGAATGGCCTTTTTCCTGTGCTTTGCCATCGTGCCTTTTATGCTCCATAAGCTGCTTAACTATAAGAGATTCATTCCTCTTTTTGTTTCCGTTGCTGTTGTACTTATCGTTGCAATAACCCCCATGGCGCTTGCTTATGCTTCGGGTATTGAATTCGAGAAGTCCATTGGATGGGCTGTGAGCGTTATCGAGGGTGATGAGAAGGATGCCGACGAAAACGGTAATATGGTAAGTGTTGGTCAGAATCAGAATGCCGGAACCGAAACGGGAACAGAGCAGGGCGCCGAGGGCGGTTCTTCTCAGGATCAGACTACTGTAACAGTTAATCCCGGTGAACCCGGTTCATCCGATATTGATGCAGATGAGTCACCTGCTGTACATGAATCTGTTAAGGTCAGCATGATCGAGAGGCTGAAAAACTTCGGATCCGCATTCAGACATTACGGATATGATACTCTTTATAAAGACAGGGGCATTCTTGCAATCGGTTTTACAATTCTTGCTTTTGCTGTTTTCGCCGTATGTAAGATTGCAAATATCATCTACGTGCTTGTCAGAAAAGACGACTCCGTAAATATGAGAATGTTTGACGGATATTTTGTCATTGCATTTGCATCAGTTCTTTTCATGCTTATGTACAGTGCATACGGAATAGGAATTCCCAGCCTTTTTGCACCCAGCCGTCTCTGCGGATTGGAAAGATTTCTATTGTGTGCGGTCTGCTTTATCCCGGTTGATCTGATATTCATGCTTCTTGAGAAGTTTACTCCCGGAGTGGTCGTAAGCATCATCAGCATAGTCGTAACTGCAGGAATCTATGTGGGCTGTATCAAGACCGGTAATTTCAGAGGATATCTCTACTGCGAATTTACCAGATATAATTCGGTCGTAAATGTAACCGAATCCATTGTAGCTAATATGGAGCCCAAGACATTTACCATCGTTTCTCCCGTTGATGATCTGTATCATTCCATTGAATATGGATTCCACGAAGAGCTGGTTCAGTTTGCCAATGACTGCGTTGAGAAGGATTATACCCTTCCCACCGAATATGTATTTATCTTCTATGAGAAGAGACCTTTGAAGTATGCTCAGTTCAACTTCTTCATGGGTCCTTCATGGATAGCTGAAGATAAATATGTGGAATTCTACGATAACGAAACCGGAAGCAGATATCCTAATTATATCCGCTCTACAGCGTCACCCGAGATAGCGGTAGGACCTTTCTATAAGTTCCCCGTATCATCCAAGTCATATAAGGACTGGCTCACCAGAACCGTTCTTGAATCAAGAATGCTCAAATGGGTTGATGACTTCAACAATCTTTATCCCAACGAGCTTCATGTGTATTATGAAGATGAGAATTTTGTCTGCTACTATTTCAGACAAAATCCCGCTTGTCTCTACCAGTTGGGATTTGAAATCGATGATTCCAGAGTCAGAACCGAAGATGCTATGAATGGAAGTACTAAATATAACTGATCATGAATATTGATATTGTGGTGCCCTGGGTGGATTCTTCCGATCCCGAGTGGCAGTCTGATAAAAGTAAATATTCATCAGGTAATTCTTACGGTGACCGCCCTGAAAGATTCAGGGAAAGGGGCTTGTTAAAGTACTTTTTCAGATGCATCGATAAGAACATGCCCTGGGTCAGGAATGTTTTCTTCCTTACACGTCAGAATGTTCCCGCGTGGCTTGATACATCGAACCCGAAGCTTCGCATAGTAAAGCACGAGGATTTTATTCCGGAGAATGCTTTGCCTTGTTTTAACAGTTCGCTCCTTGAAAGATATCTTCATTTGATTCCGGATCTTTCCGAGCACTTTATATATTTCAATGATGATTGCTATGTTCTTTCGCCCGTCAGTGAAGATTATTTTTTTCATAACGGAATGCCGAGGGACATGCTAGCATTTCAGCCCGTAGTGGCCAATCCCAAAGATCCAGGAATGTCCCATCTTTTTCTTAACGATGCATTGGTTCTTTCAAGGCATTTTGATAAAAGGAAAACCGTAAAAGAAAACTTAGGTAAGTTCTTCCACATCGGGTATCCTCTTTTTAATTTTGTTTATAATGCACTTGAAATGTGCTTTCCAAAATTTTCAGGTTTATATTCCGTTCACAGTGCCGCTCCTCTTTTAAAGAGTAATTTCGTAGAACTGTGGGACAAAGAAGGAGAGTATCTTGAGTCCCTTGCGGGAAACAGATTCAGAAGCGATTCGGATGTGAATCAGTATCTTTTCAGGGAATGGGGCAAGCTTAAGGGCAGATTTGTTCCTTCAAACGTCACCCGCCATGTCATGTATACGGAAATTTCCGAAGATAACAGCAAGACTGTCGAATTGATCAAGGCGAAGGGAAAGAGATGCTTTGCATCTGCTGTTAAGATCTTATGCATAAATGACACTGTAAATTCCCCTGATGATGAAACGGTCTCGAAACAGCTTATAGATGCATTTGAGTCATCTTACGCTGAAGCATCAGGTTTTGAGAAAAGGTCCGATGAATAATATCCGGAACATATTTACTGACATCGTAAAAAATTCTCTTAAGGATAGCAGTCTTTGCACGGTGGTCTCGGCTGATCTTCCCGGGGCGGAATACGCAGAGCTTGTTCGTCTTGCCAAGATACATAAAATCTCCGCTCTGATATATGATGAATTCCGGAAGTTAAGCATCTGTCCTCCTGCTCTTATGCAGAAGGTTGAAACCCTTGCCTTAACCACGGTCAACACTTCTTTTGATCTTCTCTATATTTCCAAAGATATTTCCGATCGGTTAGCAAAGGCTTCGATTCCCGCTGTGCTCATTAAGGGGATTACTGCGGCATCCTATTATCCTCAGCCTTTATACAGGAAAAGTGGGGATATTGATATTCTTGTATCCGAAAGCAGACTGGATGACGCGGTGAAAGTATGTGAGGAAATCGGATATTCCGTAAAAGAGATCCAGAGAGCACATCACCATGTGGTAATGGGAAAGAGCGGAAGCCCCGATATAGAACTTCATACAATGATTGCGGAACCCTTTGATGATAAGAGTGTTAACGGCCTTTTGAAAAAACAGGTATCCGGGCTTTTCGAAGATTTTGAGGACAAAAAGAAGTGCTTTCAGAATAAGGACATCCTTGGCATTAACTTTACAATGCTGTCCGATGCATACATGGCTTATGAGTTATTACTTCACATGCTTCAGCATTATCTGAGGTCCGGCTTCGGAATAAGGCTTCTTTGTGACTGGGTTGTGTTCTGGAATCGTAAAGAATGTGAGAGCGCGGCTTCCGAATATCTGGAACTTGTAAAAGAATGCGGGCTTAAGGGGTTCTCGGATATGATCACATGTGTATGCATCAACTATCTGGGACTTGATAAACATGCAGCTGAGCTTTTGAGTATTAATACGAAATTTACAGATCATGAGCTGGAACTTTTTTACGATGAGTTTCTGAATGCCGGCGAGTTTGGGAAGACTTCCAAGGATCGCATGGTTTCTCTGAGGGGAAACAAACCAACAGATTATATCAGGGAATTTCACCATCAGATGAGGCTGAATTTTCCAAAAGCGTCAAGAATTTACCTGATTTGGCCGATACTATGGATAGTGACATTTGTCCGTTTTGCGGTCAATAATAAAAGGGTAAGAAACGTGAAGCTGTTTTCGGTAATTTCCACAGCCGGAGAACGCGGAAAAATTAATGCAAAACTGAGGCTTTTTTCGCATGATTATTAGCAATTATTGAATTGACAAAACAGGTGTCATGGAATAGACTGACATAGGTTAAGAAAGCGTTTACACGGGATAAGGATTTTTTTAATTTAAACGGTAAGATCCCGAGATTGAGGAAAAGATTATGTTTAAGTATGAAAAACCTGTAGTTCTGGAACTTGAAGACATCGCAGAAGGCATCTACGCTGCCAGCGGAGATGAAGAAATCGGCGGCGGCGAAAACGGTGGAGAAAACGGCGGCGGTGAGAATGGCGGCGAAAACGGCGGCGAGAACCGCGGCGGAGAAGAGGGCGGTGAGGATAAGCACCAGGGCCCTTATTACATCGAAGAGAGCGACTGCTGGACCATCGATATAAACTCCGATCAGGATGATGCCGGCGGATATCACACATTCCGTTTGTCATGTGTACACAGCACCAACCTTCAGCATATTTCTACTGCAACCACAATTATTATCGTATTTAACCAGACCGTTACAAGAGCTGAGTTTGAAGGCTTCGAAGCAGAGTGGAGCGGATCTACCGTTAAGCTTGTCAGAAGACAGCTTGCAGACTCATACATGTCGGGAGACAATTACAATTCACTCCTCAAGGTTTGGACCGATGGAGATTGCAAGACTCTTATGGTTGTTTCCAAGTACATTAGCTGCACTAAGGAAGTCAATGTACAGGGAAATGGCGGAGACGGCAACTGATACTCATAACCAAGTAAGATATAATAACCGCTTTCGCGAAACGGAAGCGGTTATTTTTTTCGGGATTTGAAACGCCACCTGACGTTCGTATATAATATTTTCTATGCTTAAAAAAATATTCAATTTTTTGCGTAAAAAATCGAATATCGCAACGCTAAAAAAAAGAGTGCTTTGGGTTGGCGGATATGCCGTCAGATACTGGAAGGAAATGCTTTTTTATACCATTCTCGGGTTATCTGGAACGGCCCTTTCTCTTATAAGCAGTCTTGTTTCGAAGGATCTTGTCGATATCATAACGGGACACCAGACCGGAAAACTGGTGACCACCTTTATTTTCATGATCTGTATGACACTGGGTTCTACTCTTGTCACTCAGATATCCGGTTATTTTTCTTCCAAGATAAATCTCAGAGTTGAAAACACCATCAGAAATGAGATCTTTGAGAAGATACTTTCCGCTGACTGGGAGCACCTCAGCAAATATCATACCGGTGATCTTCTTGCCAGATGGGGAAATGATATTTCATCACTGTCTAATGCGGTTTTGAGTTACATCCCCAATGCGATAGTATATCTGTTCAGATTCGGTGCAGCTTTTGCCATAATGGCGAAGCATGATTTTTCTTTTGCCCTGATAGCCATGGCAGGAATGCCTTTTTCATATTTTATTTCCAGAAATCTTACGCGCAGAATGCAGAGAAACAACATGCGCAGTTCCGTTATGAATGCTAAGATGTCCGGATTCAACCAGGAGGCATTCTCCAATATCCAGACTATCAAAGCATTTGATATGATAGGACATTACGTAAAAAGACTTAAGGAGCTTCAGAACGAATACGTTAACATGCGTCTGAACTATCAGAAAGTCTATATAGTCATCTCCATGCTGCTGACACTGGTGGGCCTCGGAGTAACTTACTTCTCATACGGATGGGGAATTTACAGAGTTTGGTCGGGAGCAATAACTTACGGAACAATGACAATGTTCCTGTCTTTGTCCGGAACTCTTTCAGGTACGCTTAACAGTCTGTTATCACTTATCCCTTCGGGAATTTCCATAACCACTTCCGCTTCAAGACTTATGGATCTTGTAGAGCTTGAGAAAGAAGATTTTTCCGAGAAAGAAGAAGTAAGAGAGTTTTGCAAGAATCACGGATCATCCGGTGTCGGACTCGAAATCAAAGACGTTGAGTATTCATATCTGAACGGCAATAAGGTATATGAAAATGTATCGATCTCCGCAAATCCCCAGGAAATTGTTGCGCTGATCGGACCTTCGGGCCAAGGTAAGACAACCATGCTGAGGCTCCTTCTTGCCCTTATCAAACCACAGGCAGGAGAAGCTTATCTTGTGGGTGAAGACGGAAACAAGATGAAACTTACCGCTTCTGTCAGACAGATCATTTCTTACGTACCGCAGGGAAATACGATGTTTTCCGGAACCATTGCGGAAAACATGAGAAATGTAAAAGAAGATGCAACGGATGAGGAGATAATAGATGCCTTGAAATCCGCATGTGCTTGGGAATTTGTAGAGAAACTTCCTGAGGGCATCAACAGTCCGATAATGGAAAGAGGAGGCGGATTCTCCGAAGGACAGGCCCAGAGGCTTTCTATCGCAAGAGCATTTCTGAGACGTTCTCCGATACTTTTATTGGACGAAGCTACATCGGCACTGGATCCCGAAACTGCGAAACAACTGCTTAAGAACATAACAGAGGATAAATATCCCAGAACCTGTATTCTTACAACTCACAGACCTGCGATGCTCAGAGGCTGTGACAGGGTATACAGGATTGCCGATAAGCATTGCCATGAGCTCAGTAAAGAAGAAATCCTGGAAGTTATTAATACGTGATGTATTCATGTAAAACCTTCTGAGCTTCGGGATCTTTGGTGCAATAGAGTCTGAGTGAAGTTATTTTAGCAGATACCGGCTCAAGGTCATGCATCATTTTCTCTAATGATTCTGATTTCCAAAGAGGAGAGATGGAACGTCTGCTTAAGGTTACCAGAGCTTTTTCATAAGTGAATTCTTCAATCCTGTTTTCGGAGGCCTGCTTAAGAAACACCACACCACCCAAAGGGTAATCCTCTTTTATGAAGATTTCCGATGTTCCGCACCAGGGAATTCCGAATACATAAGGAGCGCCTTCTTTTATACCGATAAGGTTAAGGTCTCCGTTGATATTGACGGCATCAGAATACTGAGTCCAAAGACGGGCATGAGTTGATTTTCCGGTTCCTGCGGGAGCGGAAAACAGCCATGCTTTTTCTTTATATAGAACCGAAGCTGAATGGATGGCATACATGCCTTTCTTTTCCGCGGTCAGTAAAAAAGGTATCCTTATTGCGTGAAATAACTCTTCGGAAGCTGTGCCGGCGTCGTATCCGGAGACAAGGCATATAAGAACTTCGGGTCCTGCTTTGTGGATGTGCATTTCTTTAACGCAGGTATTCTTTTTGTATCTGATGATATAAAAGGATTCCGATTCGGAAATTGTCATCTCTGACGCATCAGCAATGATTGTCTCTTTTTCGGAAACTGTGATATCTTTTTCAGTGGTACGGATTTGCAGATCAGTGGTATTAGTGAAGTCAGATTCAAATGCCGAAAATTTGGCATCTGTGAGAGCAGGACCGGTTGAAAGCTCCAGATTTATACCTGCAATGGTGACTTTGGTGACTGCATCGATATCTGCGTTATTGTAGGCCTCGTCAAAGGAAACTCCCCGGGTATCTGTAGAGAGTTCACGGTGGGAGGGCAGCTCATCAAGCAGTATTCCCAGATTTTTGAGCTGATCGAGAAAGGCCTTGATATCGGAAGATACTTCATTTACGGAAGAATCCGGTATGTCGCTTTCAGCAATAAAGCCTGATATGAGATCATTCTCACAGGCATATTTATCAAGCAGATCCCAAATATCCGCCCCTGTTCGGCTAATTTTTATACCGCGTTTATGATCGCTGATACTTTGGCCGAAAGGAAGCAGATACCGGCTTTCAGATATATTTATCATTGTGAAATAAGGGTTTTTAAACATATAAACCTCACTGCCGGATTATTTTATCATTCATAAGGAAAAACTTCCATTTATGGCAGAAACAGAAAAGGAAAAACTGAATCCTGAAACACTGCTACGGGAGGGGAAGACGGTCAGTATTTCCCCGAAGGGTTACAGCATGTATCCTCTTTTGATACCGGGAACGGACAGGGTTATCATCGTCCCTTCGACAGGCAAACGGCTTAAGAAGGGGGATATTGCGCTGTTCAGGAGAAAAGAAAGCAAACTGGTTCTTCACAGGATAGTCAGAGTAGTTAAGGACACGGCAGGCATTTCGTTCTATTTTTGCGGAGATAATCAGAAGGAGATTGAGGGGCCTGTTTCTGAGACGGATATATGCGGGAAGGTGACTTTCATCGAGAAGAAGAAAATGAAGTTTTCGGTCCGAAATCCGCTGTATGTTTTGTCCGTTTTTGTGTGGATGATACTCAGGCCTGTAAGACCGAATATTTCTAGGTTTATCGCACGTTTTAAGAAGGTTTTTTGATTGACTTTTAAACGCTCATTTGAGATAATTACTTCAAATTCGGTTACATACTAAACCGTAATAAATCAAACTAAGAAAAGAGGAAAAAGTATGGCAAACATCGATCTTTCCCAGTATGGGATCACCGGCGTAACTGAGATCGTTTACAATCCCGATTACGATACTCTGTACAACGAAGAGCTTAAGCCTGAGCT
>JAEEGL012276182.1_pt1 | contig 11590 bp, 11 predicted proteins | sample 9134231 | NCBI WGS metagenome assembly JAEEGL01 (sample SAMN16246548, study PRJNA631951) | gut metagenome | biome: gut microbiome; feature: rumen; material: fiber-attached | host: Bos | place: Iran: Karaj | collected 2018-10 | reverse complement strand
GCTTTCCTCGTCGGTGTAGAGGATGAATTCGTAGCCAGTGCCGTCGGGGTCGGTGATAGTCAGTTCGTCGGACGAGGGGCGGTCGAAGCCGATGCAGAGCATCTGGTGGGCGGGGAGGCCGTTCATGGTGTCGCCGGGGAGCTGGAGCCACGCCTGCGCGGTGATGCCGCTGTGGTCGGCAAGGGCGGCCTTGAGGTGGAGGCAGAGGTCGGAGAAGTCCCACCCCTCGCACAGGCGGCTGGGACGCACGGCAAAGATGTCGGCGCGGCGGGTGGCAAAGAGCTGCAGCGAGGTGATGGAGGCCTCGGGGTCGAGCTGCTGCGCCACTTGGTGCAGCAGTTGTTCTGCCTCGGTGCGGGTAGCACCCTGTATGACGATTAGTTCCTTCATTTGCTGCATAACGTGTGCAGCCGATTTTTATTGCCACACGGATGCGCATCCGTTCATATATGTTGTGACCGCATACAATAAACAACAGCTATATGCGTTATCCCCTATATGATTAAAGACAACAACGGAATCAATCATACCAACGACGAGGAGCATCGCAGTCTTGTCGAGTCTATGTCGTCGTTTCTTGACAACGGCAAGCCCAAGCTCGGTATTTTCTGGTACGATGTGGTCAATCAGTCGCTTTTCGGTGTGGAGAAAATGGATGCCGAACTGGCTACTTTTGTCAACGGTCGTGCTACTATCTCCAAACTGCACAAGACGTATTGGCAGAAGCAGCACCATCGTGCCGAAGCCAAAGGCGACACCAAGTCCATCTTTTACCAGGAGCACAACTACACACTAATTCCCCGCGGGCGCATCTTCCTTGACGAGGCCACAGACCGCTTCTATGTCTGTGTTGGTAGCTGGCTGCACGACGGCGTGAGTGGACACAAGGTGGATGCCGAGAAACTGCATGAGCTCCTAGAGGATGAGTTCAATCTGCCTATCGACTTCGAGTTTGTGATTGACTATCACTGGGATCTCGGACACGGCTGGTCGGAGGAGTTGCTATAATATGTTGCTAAAATATCTTTTGGCGATAAATGTGCTGACCTTTGCGGTTTACGGAATAGATAAGTGGAAGGCTCGGCGTGGACGTTGGCGGGTGCCGGAGGCCACGCTGCTGGGGCTTGCGGCATTGGGCGGCAGCGTGGGCGCATGGCTGGCGATGCAGCTCTTCCGCCACAAGACACAGAAGAAGAAGTTCTGCTACGGGGTGCCGGCTATTTTTGTATTGCAGCTGGCGGCGGTGGTGTTCTTTCTGAACACGCTTATTCGTCATTAATTCTGACTGTTGAAACGATTGGAATTAATTTCTATATCGACGTTAACAGGTCAAGATTTTTGTGTATATTTGCATTGTGAATTATAATGAGACGGCAATCGATTGTATTTGTAATTCAAAGATTATTACGGGTTTACGAGGGCTTAACAGGCATCGGTAAAACCGCATTTTAACATTAGTGTTACACAAAAAAAACAGTAAATATGGTCAAGCTCAACATCGTCAGGCCCCCGAAAATCAATGTGAATACCAAGAAAGGCAGCTTTTGGAAACAGATAGGAATGATTGTTATTGGTACCACCATCTCGCTGGCGTTTACCCTCATTGCAGCACAATTGACAGAAAACCATCAACGTGCCAAGGACCGCCGCCTTTCGGCAATGATGGTGATGAGCAATATCGAGATCTTTGCACGACTTATGGATGATTATTCAACGTATTTGGCCCCAGCTGACAGCGTTGCCACATGGCTGCTTAGCAAGCCCCTAGGAGAACTTGAACTGATGCCTGAAGGGGAACTGAACAGCTTGATAGACCAAGTTACATCCTACCCGTTTATGTCGCACGACAAATCGGCGGAGAATATCTTTTCCAACAACATCGAGACATGGAAGAACATGGGAAATGTCGCCTTCATCAGTATAGCAGGGCAATGCTTCTCGACGATGAATTCGGTCGAGGAATATTGGAACAAACGGGCAACCGACTTGAACGAGACCATTCTCGATATCAAAGACCATCCAGAAAATTACGAGGGTAGCACCGTGCCCATAAAAATTCTTCGCTCAGAGAAGGTGCGACGCTCATTGAAAGGCATCCATTACTGGCGGGCCTGGCTTTTGCATGTGGCCGCCACCATACGCTACAACAATCAGAAAAACATGGAGTCTATCGGCATAGATGAACAGAAGGTGATGGAATACACAAACGAGTTGTCGTTGGCATTGGAGGATTCTAAAAATGCAGAGCCCGACTTTAACGATTTCTATTCTGGTCCACTTAATCCCGACAGCCTGACGACGATGCACAATTTTGACTCCCGTCTCGAGGAGTTGAAAGGTGAAGGTAGTCTGCTACACAAATAATGAAAAAGCTACTGCTAATTGCCTTCTGCCTTCTGCCGCTGATTGCCGGCGGACAAGACTTGATTGGGCTGCGGCCAATGCGGGTAGTGTCTATTGCTCCAGTGCCAAAGGATACGGCAAGCTGTAGTGAGTTGGACTTTCTTTCTGCCGGCAGCGATACCCTGATAGATTTCTATGCATGCAGCGGCGAAGAAGGCGTGGTGGGCTACCTGATGAAGACCGCCGACTTCTTTCAGCGTTCTTTCTTTCAGGCCAAAGTAAAAGGAACTCTACTCGACGGTGCCTGGCTGAATGAGGTGCAACGAGCCGAGGAGGTGTTGGCAGAGGTGCTTAACCGCAGAGCCGACTCCGCACAGATGATTCCCGAATGCCTCACAGCATCGCACTACAATCTCTTCACCCGCCAATACATCATCTACCTCAACAAAGTGGGCGACACATGCGCCTATATCAACTGCTTGAAGGGGAAGTATCACCATCCCGAGCGTCGGTTTATTATGGTGAATGACGGTGGCGACAACTATTGGCAGGCAAAGCTAAACCTCACCCGGCGTCAGCTGATGGACATAAGAAGCAACGGGCCTGTGGTCACGTATGTTGAAAGCCTCAGCAGGAAGCCGCAAGTGCTAGACAAAGGGATATTCTTTACCCAGCAGAATGACGCCTATTTCGATTGTTACTACGAAGACTTGCCTAGAATAGTCAGAAATCACTTGCCGAAGGAATACCCAATCGACATGCTGACCAAGTATAAAAGCTTCAAGTATGAAGGACACGACTATTACATAGTCTCTTATAGCAATGGTTATGAAGTAGGCTTCAATTCTAGCGGTCAGTGGATGTCCCTTCTCAGATGGCAGGGGATAACGCAGGAGGAAGTGCAACGGATGACAGGAAGGACGAAAGTCTATGATGCTGTTGTAAGGGAAATGGCGGCACGAGGATACCGCTTCCCTCAATACGGTAATATACGATGGGTCGAGCGCGTGAAGAACAACTATGTGCTGAACATCCGCTACACCCCAAGCAACGACCCCGCGTCGCCAGGCAATGCCAACGATATGGATGCCACCCTAATCATCGACAAAAAGGGCTGTTTAGTGGATTTTATAATAAACAGATACGTATGAAAATACAGAATCATAAAACGGCTGTCTGGCTGATTACTATTGCTGCAATCGGTGCTGCGGTTGTGTTGCTTCTGTGGCGGACGGGAGTAGGGGAGAGCGTGAAGCGGGAGAGCGCACGGCTGTTTGATTATGAGTATATCCCCAACCAGAATGTAGATATCGACCGGTGCGAGGCGGCGGGGATGGCGGACTCCATTTACAAAGACTTCCGCAAGAAATACCGCTTCCATTACCAGACCGTCGGGATGGCGTCGTTCTCAGACAGCAGTCGCATGATTCTGCTGAGCGACATCCCGCCACACTTCGAGACGGATTCCATCGCGCCCATCTTTGCCCAATTCAAGCATAAGACAGAGCAACGCAAGCACCCCATCGGCTACGACGGCTACACCACCGACCTGATCATCCTGCTGGGCAACGCCACACAGGAGAATTGCGACAGGCTGATCAAGCGGCTGAATAGGGAACTCTTCTTTTCCGAATACAAGCCCACGGTGATGAAGTTGCCTGCCGAAGAAAAACGCCGTTATTTTGCCAAGGAGAATATCGACTACCAAATTACGTTGGAAGAGTTTAACACATGGTTTATGGAAGAGGGCGAGGGCTTCATCCGTCTTGATGACACAAACACTGTGCTGACTATTAGTGACATTTTTGCCAATAAAGCACGCGGTGTTTTCTTTAGTCAACAGCCGGGCTTTGTGGCCTGGGCTCTTGCAAAGAATGCTGATCTTTTGGAGTACGAGGAGTACGGGCACCCTGCCCGTCATCAGGAGTACGGGCATCTTGCCCGTGTTGCTGTTGACGGGCAGGGTGCCCGTGTTGCCGTTGACGGGCAGGATGCCCGTACTCCTTTTGACGGGCAGGATGCCCGTACTCCCATACGGCAGTTTACGCTGGATGCCGACCTGATTCTGGGAGCCTTGGCCGACAGCAGCACGCTGGTTATCATTGGCCGCGAGCGTCAGTCGCCGCTGTATGAGCTGCCCCCGCTGCAGATAGAGAGCATCCTGCTGCTGGCCTCTACCACCGAGAAGGAACTGTCGCAAAGCCTGGACATCAACGACCTGATGGCCGGAAAGATGAACAACGGGCGCGACTGGTGCCCCACCTACTTGAGCCGCGAGCTGGAGAACACCGAGTTTGGCGACTTGATGACTATCACCGACGTGCTGCTGAAGGATTGGTCGGAACGCGGCACCATACAGGAGGGCTACTACCGTTACCCCGAGCCGGGTTACTACCCCTTCGACCAACCCCTGTTCCGCAAGCTGGGGCTGAACGAGCTGGTATATAATTGGAACACCGCCGGAGCGATGTATGCCATCGATTGTGAGAAAAACGATGTCTCCAACACTCACACATTAACACATTCAAGCAATAACACAATCAAATACACCATTTATACTTTAGGCCGCACGGGCTCGCTGCCGGTGAGCTACTTCAACTCGCAGGAGCGCAGCCAGTCGATAGGCTACCGCTACGAGAGCCAGGCCTACCACTATTTCGCCACCCTCGGCAACACCGACTTGGCGCGTGTGGTGCAGTACACGGCATTGTACCAGCTGTTTATCGACAACAACATCACCTATTCGGGCAACACATATCCTTCTTTCCCCAAAAACAAGCCTTTCCTGCTTTACAAGCCTTCGGCAGATTTGCTCACCCTGCTCCGGCAGCTCAGCGAGGAGGAGATTGGCACGCTGGCCGACAGCCTGTCGCAGCGCAGTTTCGTAAACTACCAGAAGGAGCACCTCGACAAGCAGCTGCACGAGAACGAGCAGAAACACAATATCTCGTACAGCGAGGAGCATATCGACGCCATCTACCGCAATGTGCACCGCGACACCAAGGCGGGCATCGGCAGGAGCCTGCTGGAGGTGAAGAATATGCTGTGCGGCCTCAGCGAGGAGCAGTTCAAGCAGCTGGCGCGATACCTCTCTTATCCTCGCGGGGTAAGAATCCACGACCGCGAGAGCTACAACACCATGCTGCGCGGCCGGCGGGTGAACATGTTGATGCGCGAGGTGGGCAAGAACAATCTCGACCTCTTGGGGATGGACTTGAAGGATGTGAAGAACTGGTATGCCGCCAACCTGAAGGCCAACGCGGGGCGGTACATGAAGACTTCGTCGCTCATCATCACCTACGCCGACCTGCTGACAACCGGCGGCCATAACCTTTCGTCGCGCATCAGCCGTGTGAACTCGATGACCAACTACAAGCGCAATCGCGGCAACTACACCCCCACGGACTATGAAAGCCCTTCCCAGCCTGTTGCGACAGAAGAGAAGCCGGCGGTAACTAAGCCCAAAGCCAGCAGCCCTTCGTCAGGTAAGCCTTCAGGGAAGCCTGCAAGCAAGCCCGCGGGCAAAAGTAAACCGGCAGCCTCTCCTGCCAAAAGCAAGACGGCAAGCAAGAGTGCTACCAACACTCGCCCCCGAAGTGCCGTTATCTCCGCTGCTCCCCGCAGGACAAGAGGACTCTGAAATAGTGTCAATTATTGCAAAATTATCACAGTATGAAAAAAGCAACATTTATCATTACCTTTCTCATCATGACATTCTCTGTTTTTTCACAAGACGATTGGTTCGGTTTCAACCGCTATAAGGCCGACAACGAGCGCATTATCAAGAGCGGGGAGTTCCCCGAAGTGGTGTTTATGGGGAATTCTATCACCGAGCTATGGGCTGCGTATCATCCCATTTTTTTCAGCGGTCACAATTATTGCGGCAGAGGCATCGGCGGACAGACTTCGACGCAGATGCTGGCTCGATTCACGGCTGACGTCATCAACCTTCATCCCAAAGCTGTTGTCATCATGGCGGGCACCAATGATGTGGCACAAAATATCTATTGGGTGGAGCCCGACAAAGTGGTCGATAACATTGTGGCGATGTGTCTCCCGGCACGCGCCAGCGGCATTGTGCCTATCATCAGTTCCATCCCTCCGTGTGCTGCCTTCCGGTGGAATCCCGACATCAAGAATGCCGCCCAGACCATCGTCGATATCAACAAGCGCCTGAGGGCATACGCCGAAGCCAACGGCATCGTGTATGTCGATTACCACGCTGCCCTCGCCGACAAGCAGAACGGCTTTTTGAAGCAGCTGAGCGACGACGGCTGCCACCCCAACCCCGACACCTACTACATCATGGAAGGCCTGGTGCTGAAAGCAATAAGCGAGGCGGTGAAGTAGTACAAGGCTACTCTTTGTCATTCAGGAATATTTGGTCTATAGGTCAAATTATAGGATAGAACTCTCAGAAATGCCAGTTTTTTTTATCCCAAATCGGTCATTAGGCCGAATTCTCAAATTTTCAGGTCTGTTTATGCCATCTCAGCATTTCTTCCGGCATCTTGTCCACATCCCTGTCTTGCCGTAGCCTACTATGCTTTTACTAACGATGTGGACAATCTGCCCGTGACAAATGCCAACCTATCATGAATTCTGACGACCGACATGGGATAGTCAGTCGTTGATGCAACCATCAAGCGTCGTCATTTATTCGATCGTTATTCGATTGTTTTCCCATCTTTTTCCGTTTCACAAAGGGAAAAAGATGGGAAACATATCGAAAAACGATAAGATAAAGAACGACGCAACAGCGAGCCCGGAAGGCGCATTGAGTAACGTTGGGGACAAATATACGACATTTTCGGAACGTTGACGTAAGATGGCGAAAGGTGACGTAAACCCTCACAGAATAAAATGTAAATTCCGCGCGAGGCGGCAAGCGTCTCACTGAAAATAACAAATACTACTTTGGCATAAACCCTAACGACCGATTTGGGTTTATTGTGTCTCATCTATGCATTTGTCGGATGAACCATTAATAAAATTAATATCTAAAACATTGATTATCAGATTGCGCTACATGATGATACAAAAGGTGACAAAGTCAGGAAAAAGATACTTCCTTACCTATCATAGAAAGACTTCTTTATGATAATCATGTGCTCTCTATGGCCACTCTATTAAATGTCCTTTGCGAGACGTACAGAGAACCCCAAATAGCGATTTCTTTCACATATGCCGTCAGCCATGGTTATACAATACGCTTTATCGTTTCCACTGGCTGTTGATGTCCAGTAAAAACTAAATATTGTAGCTTGCGAAGCTCTTTGACCGCTACGGAATCCACCGGCAGGTAAAAATACTACACCAGCCCTTTCCAAAGCCTCCCATTCCGTAATAGAATATTGTGTGTTTGTAAAATCAACAGTAAAAGAATTGAGTGTATTCGGATAGTTTACCCCAGTAGGCATAGCAAAGTTGTCCGGAAAAATCAACAGTCCGTTAACTACGTTATTGTCGCTAATGTGCAATTGAACTTTTGCATAAAGTGCATAAGTTCCATCGTGTTGTGGTACATTGGTTCGAGTATGAAGGATGTAATCCCATTCAGCTTTGGACAATGTACGCCATCCCGTTCCGAGTTGGTTGCTGTTTCGAACACCCCAATCATAACGAGTGCCTTCTATGTCACCGTATCTCAAGCCATAATCTGTAGAAATTGTGCTGACCATATAGGGGAATTTGTTGCTAAATCCACTTGTCCCCCAGCCGAACAGGTCAATCCATCTGTTATTTGTGCTGGTTATAGTATTATCCAAATAGTTGGTACATCTAAAAGTACCTTGAACTAAGTATCGATAAACATTGCCATTGCTTTCATCACCGACATAATCGTACTGGTGGGTGGCAAATCGCCATAAGTCTGGACCATTGCTACTGGATTTATTAAATTGGAGGTTCCCCTTTGAAAAGTGTACTCTTCCTCTCTGCGAGTTGATGGTAAATTCTCCGTCATTGATAAAATTGGTGACATTTAATCGGGCCGAAGCAATGGTATTTCTATCCAAAGATTCTATAGTGCGGGTACGGGAGAAAACCTCATTGGTAGTTGTAACAATACTGATTGTAATGTCGTTGCTTGAGATAAAGGGTGCCACTGATAAATAAAATGGAACTTCGGATCCATCGTTAATGGTGGCTGCATCCTCTCCGTTGAAAGTGAGAGTCACCTGGTTGGCATCCTCCCCCGTTGCACCCCCAGGCGTTACCTGCCCAGAGGTAGTGTTGATGGACAGTGGTGATTCCCCACACAGATTGTTTACGGAAGACATAATGGTTATCTGTGAAAGGGTAAAAGGGTTACCCGTGTTGTTTTTGACAGTCACCTTCACCAATGAGCAGAGGTTGTAAAAGAAGAGGTGTTTATTGGCAGAATAGGCGGCCATGGGGGCTTTCACAATTTGGTTGCCGTTGTTGTCAAGCTGGAATGTCTGCGTTGCAAGGATGGTCACCTGCGGGTTTGTCGCTTCGCCTGTAACGCATTCAGCGGGATAAATGGCAAGATAATTATCTGCTGTGGCCACTTGTTGTATTTTAGCTGAAGTGCCGTCGGCATTGCTTATCGTACGGGTGCCATCACCGTTCACCCACACCCTGTCTCCATTATGCCAATTGGGTGTAGATCCATTGATAAAAACCTTTTCAGAACCAACCTGGTGTATCTTTGCACCAAGGTCAACCGTATCATGGTCTTTCTTGCACCCAATCGTCAGCATGACCAAAGTTGCACAAACTATTAATGATGTACTTTTCATATCTTTCTACAATTGTTTGAATTAGAATTCAATTTGGCTAATTGTTTACTTCAATACGTTAATAATTAGAAATAGCAGTCGTCTGTAGTATTTGGAGAGGGTTCACCCCATTGTGTAGTACTGTAAGACTGTATTCCAATTTCTTCGGATTCACCAGCTTTGTCGACAACGAGTGTGCCAGCAAACCCATGTTCTACCCTAAATTGAACCACTCTCACCTGTGGTGTCACATACTTTAAAAGATTCTTTTCCATTCTCATATTCTATTTTTACAAGTATTTATTTATAAATGTGACATAACGGCTTGTACAAATCACTTATCTTTAGTGATTTTGTGGCGTAAAAACAAATAAGTACACCGCTAAGCCACGATGCAAAAATACGATTTTTTTCTCAGAGATGAGTATTATTTCAAAAAAGATACAGATAATGCAATACGAGTCATGATAAATGCAATGAAAACGGTGAAACTAATTTGTTGGATACCTACGCTGGAAACCAAGCACAACGCACGGAAGAAAACACTCGAATAACTGATGATAATGCTACTTTTGCCCTTCTTTGGGTGCTAGGACGCGTCCCATCTGCCTTATTCAGCGGCCCGTGACTTGTTCTCTGCAGGATACAACATGATGTACCGCCTGAACCGGGATGCGGCAGTGGACTGGTGCAGGGTGCTCTCGCATGTCGGCCGCAAGGTGGCGTTATACATTGACGCACGTTGCGAGAGCGCGGCAGGCAGAGTGCACTGTCTGGTGTCCGACGACACCGAAATTGTAAACCCGAACAGGCGAAAGCCCCGGAAAGTGAAAATCGAAACCTTGATGGTGTAAACTAGATTAGGGATATGAACGAAAAAATGTAAACCAATTCAGTTTAACCGACCCAAATATGTCAACCATTTTCAGGGAAAGTCTATTTCGATGGGATATTTTAGAATATGCTTCCGGATATCATAATTTTAAAGTATGATTAAAAATACTTATATTTTTTTTTTATTATAATAAAAAAAGTTGTATATTTGCAGCCGTGATTATTTGACTGATTTATGATTGAAAGATCCATAAAAGAGCAGGTTGACAGCCATTTGTATAAAGGAAAGGTTGTGATAATTGTTGGCCCAAGACAGGTGGGCAAGACTACATTGCTGAGAATGTTGGTTGACGACACTGATAGGAGGGTTCTGGTGTGGAATTGCGATGAGCCAGATATCAGGAAAAAACTAAACGAGCCCACCTCAACAGAACTGGGAGCAGAAACGGCCAATGTAGACTTGATTCTGATTGACGAAGCACAGCGTGTGAAGAATATCGGCATAACGTTGAAACTGCTTATTGACAACTACCCGGAAAAGCAGGTGGTGGTCACGGGTTCATCAGCAATCGAACTCTCAAACTCCATTAACGAGCCTTTGACAGGCCGTAAGTACGAGTATGTGATGTTTCCATTCTCATCGGAAGAGTTGATACGAGAGTTCGGTGCTACAGAGGAATGCCGTATACTGGAGCGTAGACTTATTTACGGTTCCTATCCGGAAGTGGTGAATCATCCAGGCGAAGAGCGTGAGACATTGATAGATTTGGTAAACAGCTATCTATACAAGGATATTTTCTCTTTTCAAGATGTGCGCAAACCGGAGATTGTAGAGCAACTGTTGCAAGCACTAGCGCTGCAGGTGGGCAGCGAGGTGTCGTTCAATGAATTGGGGCGGCTATTGGGTCTTACCTCTATTACGGTGCAACGCTACATCGATTTGTTGGAAAAGTCGTATGTACTGTTCCATCTACGCTCGTTTAGCCGCAATGTGCGTTCCGAACTTAAGAAAAGCCGCAAAATATACTTCTACGACAACGGTGTACGCAACGCAATACTTGGAGACTACAAGTCTTTGGATTTGCGGACAGACACGGGTGCATTGTGGGAAAACTACATCATCAGCGAACGGATGAAACACAATTCATACAGTGCATTTTATGGCAAGAGCTATTTCTGGCGCACACAGCAACAACAGGAGATTGACTATATTGAGGACTATGACGGAGTGTTGCATACCTACGAGTTCAAATGGAGTAAAACAAAGCAGCCACGACTGGCAGAAACATTTTCAAAAAAATATCCTGAACATACATTTACGATTGTCTCTCCAGACAATTATCAGGACTTTGTCTGTGGGAAGTTGTAAAGTTCTGGTATTTTGCTAATTAGAAAATATAGCAACGTTTATTTCGGGAACTCCGAAATTATTTTGTATATTTGTACCCTCATAATTAATGCGAAATTTATAATAAATAATTAATCCTTAAACGTTTAAGCTTATGGCAAAAGAAAAAAAGTTTATGACATGTGACGGCAACTGCGCTGCAGCGCATGTGGCCTACATGTTCAGCGAGGTAGCAGCTATCTACCCCATCACCCCCTCCAGCCCTATGGCCGAGTATATCGACGAGTGGGCCGCCGGCGGTCGTAAGAACCTCTTCGGCGAG
>JAEEGL011854745.1_pt1 | contig 11590 bp, 11 predicted proteins | sample 9134231 | NCBI WGS metagenome assembly JAEEGL01 (sample SAMN16246548, study PRJNA631951) | gut metagenome | biome: gut microbiome; feature: rumen; material: fiber-attached | host: Bos | place: Iran: Karaj | collected 2018-10 | reverse complement strand
GCCGCGGTTCAGGGCATGGATGGTCTCGCCGGTGCCGATGCACGCGGGGTCGCCGTCGCCCTGATAGGTGAATACCAGGCGGTCCGGCCACAGGCGCTTGACCGCGGAGGCAAGTGCCGGGGCGCGGCCGTGGGCGGCTTCCTGCCAGTCCACATCGATGTATTTGTAGGCGAACACGGCGCATCCCACGGGGGAGATGGCGATCGTCTTTTCCTGCATGCCCATCTCGGCGACGACTTCGGCCACGAGTTTATGGACGACGCCATGGCTGCAGCCCGGGCAGTAATGCATCGGAACGTCGTTGAGCAGTTCCGGTTTCTTGTATACCAGGTTCTCCGGCTGGATGATTTCTTCTCTTGTCATAAGGCGTCTTCGTTTAGCGGGTCATTTTCTTGATTTCTTCGACTACCTCTTCCGGCTCCGGGATGATGCCGCCCAGGCGGCCGTACCACTTGACCGGGATGTTGCACTCGACGGCGAGCTTGATGTCCTCGACCATCTGGCCGGCGTTGATCTCGAGGGAAAGGATGCCCTTCACCTGCTTGCCCAGTTCGGCGATGCGCTTGGTCGGGAACGGCCAGAGGGTGATCGGACGGAGCAGGCCGACCTTGATGCCCTGCTCGCGGGCAAGGGCGATCACCTTCTTGGAGATACGGGCTGCGGAACCGAAGGCCACGATGAGGTATTCGGCATCGTCGGTCATGTATTCCTCATACCGGACTTCCTTCTCTTCGATTTCGCGGTATTTGGCCTGGAGGCGGAGGTTGATGATTTCCATCTCCTCGGAGCGGAGTTCCAGCGAGGTGATGATGTTCGGCTTGCGCATGCCGATGCGGCCGGTGGTGGCCCAGGGGCACTGCTCGGCGATCTCGGCTTCGGTACGGCGGGGCTTGAAATCCGGGAGGACGACCTTCTCCATCATCTGGCCGATGGCGCCGTCCGACAGGATCATGGCCGGGTTGCGGTACTTGAACGCCAGTTCGAACGCCAGGTCCACGAAGTCCGCCATTTCCTGGACGGATGCCGGGGCGAGGGTGATGAGGCGGTAGTCACCGTGGCCGCCGCCCTTGACGGTCTGGAAGTAGTCCGCCTGGCTCGGCTGGATGGTTCCCAGTCCGGGGCCGCCGCGGGAAACGTTGACGATCAGGGCAGGGAGTTCGGCGCCTGCCATGTAGGAAATGCCTTCCTGCATCAGGCTGATGCCCGGGGAGGAGGACGAGGTCATGACACGCTTGCCGGAAGCAGCGCCGCCATAGACCATGTTGATGGAAGCGACCTCGCTTTCCGCCTGGAGGACGACCATGCCGGTGGTCTCCCAGGGCTTCTCGGCCGCGAGGGTCTCGAGGACCTCGGACTGCGGGGTGATCGGGTATCCGAAATAGCCGTCGCAGCCACAGCGGATGGCGGCATGGGCAATGGCCTCATTGCCTTTCATCAAGGTGATTTCTTTCTCAGCCATGGTTAAGCCTCCTTTTTACGATAAACGGTGATACATCCGTCCGGGCAGACGATCGCGCAGGACGAGCATCCCGTGCAAGTGTCCTCCAGGACGGCTTCAGCATAGTTGTAGCCCTTCTGGTTGACCGTCTTGGTGGTCAGGGCCAGGACGTTCAGAGGGCAGGCGACCACGCACAGGCGGCAGCCTTTGCAGCGTTCGATGTCGACAACTGTCGCGCCTTTCATTTTAGCCATATAGTGTCCGTTTTTATGTGATGTCAAATTTAACCAAAAAACTCATTGGTTGTACATGTCCTTGTTGTAGAAAGCCAGGATTTCATTGGCGATGTCAAGTGCCTGTGCGGCAGGGCTTTCCGGATTCAGATGCACGGCCTCCAGGTAATTGTTCATCGCCATCTGCCAGTTTCCCTTCTTGCGCCAGGCGTTGCCCAGCAGGTAGAACAGGACGTCGTCCATCCGTCCGCCTCCGGCGCGGTAGTTTTCCAGCGCGGAGATGGCCTCGTCGGCCTTGTCCTGCTCCAGGAGGGTCCTGACCGTCTTTTCCATGGCTTATTTCCGGTCAACGAACATGCACCATCCGTAGGTGTCCTCCTCGAGGCCTTTCTGGATGCCGACGATGCGGTGGTAGAGTTTTTCGCTGACCGGTCCGCAGTGCTCCGGATCGCCGAACTTGTAAGACCGCAGGATCTGGTCGCCTTCCAGGGTGAGTTTGTCGTCGATCTGGCAGATCGGGGTGATCACGACCGCCGTGCCGCAGGAGTTGACCTCCTCGAAGCCGGCCAGTTCCTCGACGAAGATCTTGCGACGCTCGACCTTCAGGCCGAATTCCTCGGCCACGGTGCGGAGACTCTTGTTGGTGATGGAGGGAAGGACGCTCCGGGAGTCCGGGGTGATGTAGGTGTTGTCCTTGATGGCGAAGAAGTTGGAGGATCCGAATTCTTCGATATGGGTATGGGTGGCGGAATCCAGGAAGAGGAGTTCGCGGTAGCCCAGGCCGTGGGCGATGTTGTACGCATGCAGGGACTGGGCGTAGTTGGCGCCGAGCTTGTAGCCGCCGGATCCGAAGGTCGCCGCGCGGTCATAGTTGCGGGAAAGGACAGCGGTGCCCGGGGTGAGGATCCGTGCGCCGGAATAGGTGCCGACGCCGGAGGCCATGACGGCGAACATCACGTCGTTCGCGGACTTGATGCCGAGCTGCGGGTTGATGCCGAACAGTACGGGACGCAGGTACAGGGAAGCGCCGCACTCATACGGCGGAATATGGTCCCAGTTCGCCTGGACGCAGCGGACGCACAAGTCGATGAACATCTCGACCGTCGGGGCCGGCATGTCCAGGTACTGCGCGCTGCTGATCATGCGCTTGGCGTTCTCGTCCGGCCGGAAAAGGCGGACTTTCCCATCGGCACCTTCAAAAGCCTTGAGGCCTTCGAAGCAGGAGGGCGCGTAATGGAAAATGCCGGCGAAGCAGTGCAGGCTGAGGTTGAAGTTGTCCGTAACTTCCGGCTCGGTCCACTTCCCGTCGATGCATTTGGAGAATACGATCGCGTTCGTGGGATAGTAGTTGAACGAACGTTTGGAGTAATCAATGTTGTTGGCCATGATTGATTATCTGTTTTAGTCTTCTGAAGTTTGCGTTTAGTCTTCTATGATACGGTCTTTGTCGTACGTGTGGATTTTCGTCTCGCCGGCCAGGATGATGTAGCCGTTCTCGGCAAGCGACTGGAGTTCGTTCTCGCCCGGGTAGACACGGACCGGGGCGACCCAGTCGACCTTGCGGGCGATGGCGTCGGTGATGTCCTTGCTGTAGGCGACGCCGCCCGTCAGGATGATGACATCGACCTTGCCGTCCACGACGGCGGCCTGGGCCACGATGTACTTGGCGATGTTCAGGACAAAGGCCTTCATGAACACGACGTATTCCGGGATGCCTTCCTTGGCCCGTTGCACGATGACGCGCATGTCATTGGTGCCGAAATAGGCGACGGCGCCTCCGCGTCCGATGAGTTTCCGCTTGATCTCCTGTTTGGTATATTTGCCGCTGAAGCACATGTCGATCAGCGGATAAGGCGGGCAGCAGCCGGCGCGCTCCGGGGTGATCGGGCCGTCTCCGCCCAGACCGTGGGACGTGTCGATGACTTTTCCGGCGCGGTGCAGGGAGATCGTGACGCCGCCGCCCATGTGGCAGATGACGGCCGTCGTATCTTCCGCTTTCCGGCCGGTGTCCCGCAGGAACTGGCGCATGATGGCGCGGGTGTTCAGGGCGTGGAACAGGGTCTTGCGCGGGAACTCCGGGATGCCGCCGACATGACATTCCGGAAGCATCTCGTCAGCCATCGGCGGGTCGGCGACATAGGCGACGCACTTGCCGAAACGGGGTTCGATGCCTTCCTTGTCCCGGAGGGCGTTGATCTCCTGGGCGATGTTGTCGCCGATCAGGGCGCTCAGGTTGCAGGCGTGGTTGCCGTCCCGGCTGGACGAGAGGACCTCCCGCATGTCGGCATTGACATTGTAGACGCCGGTGATGCAGGGGGTGAAGAGGCCGCCGCGGGCCATGACGATGTCGATGTCTTCGAGGCGGATGCCTTTTTCACGGAGCGCACCCAGGATCTTGTCCGTACGCATCTGGTCCTGGTCCATGACGTCCGCGAACTGCGAGAGTTCCTCGACGGAATGCTCGAGTTTCTGGTCGAGAATGGCTTCTCCGTCGCGGTAATAGGCAAATTTCGTCGTGATGGACCCGGTGTTTACGACCAGGACATTTCCTTTGGGGGCTTTCCCGTTGATGGTTCCGATGGCGCTCATGACTGGTTTTTCGTAAGACACCTCCAAGTTCGGGATTATTTTCCGGAATTGCAAGATTCTTCCGAAGAAATTTGTTACGAATAATCAGTTTATTCTTTTAAATCGTCTATAATCGGAAAGAACAACTTTCGATTTAAAAGTAAAAACCGATTTACTCTGGGAGGTCCGGCAATGACAGGAAAGAAGCCCGCAGATGGCGGGTGGAACCGTCTGCGAAGCGGACCTGGAAGGTGGTGAAATCCGGGCTGGCGTCGATGACGGTACCCTCTCCGAAGATGGCGTGGCGGACGGTGGTTCCGATTTGGAAGGGACTGTTGTAGGCGGCCCGGTCGTCGGCGAATCCATCCGCGCCGCTGCGGGCGGCGACGGCGGCACCCAGCACCTCGGGAACGAAATTCTCCTCGTCCAGCACGTGGATCAGGTTGCGTGTCCCGCGCCAGAGTTCTTCCGGAATCGTCCCTTCGACCACGACCATGTTCCGTTTGATTTCCGCCAGGAACCGGGACGGGTATTTGTTCATCTTCGTGGCGACGTTGTATCCCTCGCTCTCGGTCAGGAACAGGGCCTTTTCCGCCCGGGTTATGGCGACGTACATCAGCCGCCGCTCCTCTTCCTCTCCGTTCTTCTTGTATTCGCGGATGGTCCGCATGTTCGGGAAGACGCCTTCCGACAGTCCGGTTATGAAGACATAGGGGAATTCCAGCCCCTTGGCCTGGTGGATGGTCATCAGTTTGATGACCTGGGTCTCCTTGCGGTAGTCGGCGTTGGTATACAGCGCGATGTCCTGCAGCCAGTCGGACAGGGAGGGCTCCTCTTCCGCGTGGGCTTCTTCATAGAAACGGACCGAACGAAGCAACTCGTCCAGGTTCTCCAGCCGGTCCTCGTCCTGGTCTTCCCGGATGACCCGTTTGAGCCCGGAGGCCTCGAGCATCCGGTTCATCAGGTCCGATACCGTAACCTTGTCCACCATTTCCCGGCCTTCGGATACCAGCCGGACAAAGTCTTCCGCGGACGGTTTCCCCAGTTCGGAGACATGGGCCTCCAGCGTCCGGTAAAGGGACCGGCCCTCTTGGGCGGCCAAGTCCCGCAGTTTGTCCAGGAAAGCCCGCCCGAGCTTGCGGGACGGGGTATTGATGATCCGGAGGAAGGACAGGTCGTCGTCCGGGTTGGCCAGCAGGCGCAGATAGGCGAGGGTGTCCTTGATCTCCCGGCGCTCGAAGAAGCGGATGCCGCCCCAGATGACGTAGGCGAGCTGTTCGGAAAGCAGCGCCTGCTCCAGGGCGCGTGACTGCCAGGTGGAACGGTAGAGGATGGCGATGTCCTGCGGGGAGGCCCCGGCGTCCAGCAGCCGGCGGATCTGGCTGATGATCCAGTCGGTCTCTTCCTTCTCGGTCTTTCCGTGGAAATGAATGACGGCGCGGCCCTCCGCCCTGCGGGTGAACAGGTCCTTCGGGATGCGGTTCTTGTTGTTGGCTATCACGCAGTTGGCGATGTCCAGGATCTTCGGGGTGCTGCGGTAATTCTCATCCAGTACGATGTCCGTGTCCGACGCGAACTGCACGAAGCGGGCGGGCTTGGCTCCGCGCCATTCATAGATGCACTGGTCGGGATCTCCGACGACGAAGATGTTCCGATGCCGGGCTCCGAGTTTCTCGATCAGGTTCCAGTCGTCGGTGTTGCAGTCCTGCGCCTCGTCGACCATGATGTAGTTCAACTGCTCCTGCCAGTATTCCCGGGCGTCCGGGAAACGGTCGAGGATGAAGAGGGTGAAATTCATCAGGTCATCGAAATCGAGGGCCCAGGATTTCATCTGCCGGCTGGCGAAGCAGGCCAGGTTGCCGGAGCGGCGCATCGCGTCGGTGATGACGGACCCGGGCAGCATGTAGGCCTCGATATAGCCGTTCAGCGCCTTCTCGGCACCGATGCCGTCCAGGAAGTTCTTGACGGTCTTTTCGGTGCGTTTGATGCCCAGTTCGTCCATGCATTCCTTGGCGAGGGACTTGCTGTCCTCTTCGTCGAGGATGGAGAAGGATTTTGGAAAGCCCAGCCGGTAGATTTCCTTGCGCAGGAACTTGACGCAGAAGCCGTGGAGGGTGCAGACGAAGTCATTGTAATCGCCGCTGTGGACCATCAGGGCGATGCGGCTGCGCATTTCCGCGGCCGCTTTGTTGGTGAATGTCAGGCAGAGGATGTTGGCGGGGTCGATGCCCAGTACGTTGACCAGGTAGGCATAGCGGTAGGTCAGGGCCTTGGTCTTTCCGGTGCCCGCACCGGCGATGACCCGTACCCGCCCTTCGGTGGCGGTCACCGCTTCCCGCTGGCGGCTGTTCAGATCCTCCAGGAAACGCATGTGCTAGACCAGGCGGATGCCTTCCGCCTCCATCTCAGGCAGGGCCTTGCGGTGGCCCGCTTCTTCCACATAGCCGATGGCATCCTGCAGGAGCAGGACGTCATAACCGGCCTTCAGCAGGTCTTCGCAGGTGTTGCGGACACAGTATTCGGTCGCGATGCCACAGACATAGACATGCTTGATGTCCATGATGTCCAGCACGTCATGCAGGGTCTGTCCGGCTTCGTTGATACCTTCGAATCCGGAGTACTGTTCGACGGCCCGGTCGTAGCCCTTGTAGAAAGTCAGGGCCTCGTCCATGTACGGCGCCAGCGCCTCGTGGACCTCGGCGCCGTGGGTGCCCTGGACGCAGTGAGGCGGCCAGGGACCGCCCTGCTCCCGGAAGGAACAATGGTCGGCCGGGTGGAAGTCCCGGACGAAAAGGATGGGGAAGGCGCCCCGGATCACCTCTTCGGTCTCCTGCGGCTCCGCGGTTTTCTCCTGGATGAATTCCAAGGACTTGCGGACCGCTTCTTCCGCATGGGCGCAGGCCATTGACCCGTCGATGAAATCGTAGAGCATGTCCACGACTACCAGTGCACAGTCTTTCATGCCGCTATCAGTCTTTTTTCTCAGTTTTCGGGATGTGTATGACGACCAGATGTCCGGCGGACCGGATCCGGGTGTCTGCGAAATCGGCGATGCCGAGCCGGGCGGTCAGCGGGCGTTCAATGTCCGTGTTGTGGCTCCGGATCAGGTGAGCTTTCCCGATGTTGTCGCCTTTTTCCACGATGAATCCGCCTTCCTTCAGCGCGATCTCGTCATGGCCGTCGTTGACGCCTCCGTCTCCGTTGAAGTAGACAGGAATCAGCAGCCGGTCTTCCGCCTTGAAGGAAGCGCCGCTCCGGGCGCCGGCCAACGTGACCATGATCTCCATGTCTTCGACAAAAGAGAATTCGGAGCCGAGGATGTCGCAGTCGAGCGCTTCGCGCGGGTCATACAGGACGGTCGTCGTCCCGCGCTTCCCGGGCATGTATCCCTTGGGCGGGTTGACGGATAGGATGAGGCGGTCTCCTTCGGACAGGCTCTTGTCCGTAATGTCCAGGCCGCCGGAGATCTCGTCTGCCGGAATCGTGATTTCCTGTGGGATGATGGTGACATCCGATACGGGGCCCTCGATTTCCAGGGGGATGGTCAGTGGATACGTGACAGGACTGACCACCGCCAGTCCGACACCGACGTGACCACCATTGTACAGTGTATAAGAAGTCTGGACGAAGTCGACCGGTTCCTCCGGGACGTCCTCGCCTTTACATCCGGCCAGCAGCGCAAGCACCGCGAAAGCCGCCAATGTCCATAACTTCTTCATCACTTGCAAATGTATCCATTTTTCCCCATACACGCAAGAGGACCGGCCCCCGATTTTGGGGACCGGTCCTGCTGAAATCGCGTCGATCGCTTATTCCTTATTTTTTCGGAGCCCTCAGTTCAACGGTGGCTCCGGCTTCCTTGAGTTCCTTCTCGAGTGCCTTGGCCTTTTCGGCGGGAATATTCTCTCCGACGACGGTCGGGGCTTCCTGGACCATTTCGTAGGCGACCTTCAGGTCAACCTCGAGATGCGTGCGGAGGATCTTGACGACCTTGACTTTATTGACACCGACTTCTTTCAGGTAAACATCAAAGGTCTCGTCGGCTTGGGCGACGGTAACGGCCTCGTTATCAGCACGGACGGTCCGGGCGGAAACGGTCGTTGCGGACGCCAGGAGGGCGGTCATGCAAGCGGCGAGGACAAACAGTACGGTCTTTTTCATGGTTGCTGCGTTTATTTGTTTTCGGTTAAATGCAAAAAGCTTGCCACTCAGTCAAGGTGGAAATCCGCAATCTCCCGGTTGATCCGCTCGAGGATGTCGAGTTTGACGGCGCGGAGTTCCTCGGAGATATCGACTTTGTAGTAGTGCGGGTTGATCAGACGGCGCTCCGACGGGCTGAAATGGTGGAGCGTGTCGTTGTAGAACGCCTTCTTCTCGTTCAGGGTGTGCGGGACGAAGCAGGGCTCTCCGTTCCGGATCACCGGATCCTGGAGATGGCGCCAGGAATAGGTGCCGGCTTCGAAGGTCTTGTACTTGAAGCGGTCCTGTTCGTCGTAGATGGTGAAGGACTCTCCGGCCTCGATGGCCTTGGCGGTCGCGTCGCCGCGGAGGCAGGTCACGTCGGCCTTGTAGATTTCGCCGAGGTCCGGATCCTTCTTGATGATGCGGTAGGTGATCTGGAAGCCCGGGTTGATGAGCTTGATCGTATCTTCGGAACGCTTGAGCACCGGCTGTCCGTCGATCTGGACGAGTTTGTAGACGTTGCCGAAGCACGGGGCGGCCTTGCTGGTGGCGATGGCGTCGCCCACGCCGTAGGAATCGATCTGTGCACCCTGCCGCTCCAGGTCGGTGATCAGGTATTCGTCCAGGGAGTTGGTCGCGAAGATCTTGCACCCGTTCAGGCCATGTTCGTTGAGGATCTTGCGGACCTTGACCGAGAGGTAGGCGAGGTCGCCGCTGTCGACGCGGATGCCGTAGCCATACGGATAACTGTCGTCGATGCCGTTCTCGCGGAAGGCGCGGATGGCGTTGAGGACACCGCATTTGAGGGTGTCATAGGTGTCGATCAGCAGGATGAGGTTCTCGCCCCTGTGGGTCTTGATATAGTCGCAGAACGCCTTGTGCTCGCCTTCGACGCTGCTGCCGTAGGAGGTGACGAAACTGTGGGCCATGGTGCCGGTGGAAGGCACGCCGTTGGCGACGCCGGTCAGGATGTTGGAGGTGCTGGCGCAGCCGGCGATGATGGCGGCCTTGGCGCCGAACTGGGCGGCCCAGGGGCCGTGGGCGCGGCGGGAGCCGAATTCGCTGACAGGACGGTTGGTGGCACGGCAGACCCGGGAGGCCTTGGTGGCGACGGCCATCTGGTGGTTCATGATGCACAGGATCGGGGTCTCGAGGATCTGGGCTTCGATGAGCGGGGCCTCGACGGTGATGACCGGCTGGTTGGGAAAGACGATTTCGCCTTCGCGCATGGCGTACACGTTGCCGGTGAACTTCAAGGTGCTGAGGAAGCCGCGGAACTCGGCGTATTCCTCGCCCGGCAGGAATTTCTCGAAGAAATCCGCCGGCATGCTGCCGAGGTTCCCGATCATTTCGATGACCTCGGAAGTGCCGCTCACGACCGCCCAGTTGTTGTTCTCGGGGGCCTTGCGGTAGAACATGTTGAAAACCGCCATTTCCTGGGCGCGTCCGGTCTCGTAGAAGGACTTGCCCATCGTGTACTGGTATTTGTCGCTGCAGAAAGCGGGGTTGAGCATTGGCATAGCCTGGTGTTTTGATTGGTTTCTTTCTTCGCCCTCCGGAGGGGGCATCGGGGCAAATGTACATATTATTTCAGACTTTTTTGCTACCTTTGGGCATTAATCTGAATAGATGGAAAAACTGCTGTATCCCTTGTTCCGGGACGTTTTCGGCTGCGAGCCGGAAGAAACGGTCGCCATGACCGGTTCCGGAAGTCACCGCCAATACTTCCGCCTGTCAGCCGGCGGGCGCTCCGCCGTGGGTGTGGTCGGGACGGACGCCGACGAGAACCGGGCGTTCCTCTCCCTTGACAACCATTTCGCTTCCAAGGGGATCCACGTCCCTAAGGTCCTCGCCGTCAGTGGCGACGGCATGTGCTATCTGCAGGAAGACCTGGGGACGGAACTGCTGTATGACCGGGTGGCGCATGGCCGCGAAAGCGGGGCCTACGACGAGGCGGAGCGGGCGTTGCTGTGCCGGGCGATGGCATCCCTGCCCAAGATCCAGTTCGAGGGAGGCGCCGGCCTGGACTGGTCGCTCTGCTATCCGGAACCGGCTTTCGGGGAGCGGATGGTCAATTTCGACCTGAACTATTTCAAGTATTGTTTCCTCAAGGCCACCGGGCTGGAATTCAACGAAGCCCGGCTGCAGGATGATTTCGACCGCCTGCGGGCAGACCTGCTGGAGGACGTGGGGGATACGTTCCTGTACCGGGATTTCCAGGCACGCAATGTCATGGTCCGGGACGATACGCTGTATTTCATTGATTTTCAGGGCGGCCGCCGCGGCCCGATCTATTACGACGTGGCGTCGTTCGCCTGGCAGGCCCGTGCCCGTTATCCCGATACGCTCCGCCAGGAGATGATCGCGGCCTATCTGGAGGCGCTGAAGGCGTATGTACCGGAGGTGGACGAAGCCGTTTTCCATGAAAAACTCCGGCTCTTCGTGCTCTTCCGGACCCTGCAGGTCCTGGGTACCTATGGCTTCCGGGGCTATTTCGAGAAGAAACCGCATTTCCTCGCCAGCGTGCCGTTTGCCATGGACAACCTTCGGGCGCTGGTCCGGACGCCGTTCACGGCCTATCCCTACCTGAACGCCATCCTGACGAAACTGACCACGATGTCCCAGTTCTACGAGACGGCGGACGACCGCCGGCTGGAAGTCAGCATCTACAGTTTCGCCTACAAGAAGGGAATCCCGGTGGACCGGAGCGGCAACGGCGGCGGTTATGTCTTTGACTGCCGGGCGATCAACAATCCGGGCAAGTTCGAGTATTACCGCCAGTTCAACGGAATGGATGCGGAAGTCATCAAGTTCCTGGAGGACGACGGCGGGATCGTCGGGTTCCTGGACCATGTCTATGCCCTGGTCGATCCGCATGTCCGCCGGTTCATCGAGCGGAAATTCACGCATCTGCAGGTCGCGTTCGGCTGCACCGGCGGCCAGCACCGTTCCGTCTATTGCGCCGAGCATCTGGCGGAGCACCTGCGCCGGCATTTCGACGTGCGGATCACGGTGTATCACCGCGAACTGGATGTCGAGAAAATCGTATGATTGAATCTAAGCACACTATGAAAATAAATAACTTTCTGACGGCCGTCGCCGTCGCCCTTCTCTGCCTTTCCGCATGCGGGCCGAAACAGCATGCGGAACCCATGTTCTGGACCTGGCT
>JAEEGL011084565.1_pt1 | contig 11590 bp, 5 predicted proteins | sample 9134231 | NCBI WGS metagenome assembly JAEEGL01 (sample SAMN16246548, study PRJNA631951) | gut metagenome | biome: gut microbiome; feature: rumen; material: fiber-attached | host: Bos | place: Iran: Karaj | collected 2018-10 | reverse complement strand
GATGATGAAAAAGATGATAATGGAAATGAAGATAATACTAAATTTGAAGGATGGTCTTTTGTTCAAGGGAATAGTCAGAAATTAGAAAGTAATAGTCAGTATCAAATTCATAGTCAAAGTCAAATGAATAATAATAGGAGTTATAATAGGAAGAAATAATTAAAATTTTTTTAATCTCTTCTTTATTTATTTATTGGCTTTTTTTTTTATTTTTTTTTAGGGTTATAAAGAGATGGAAAAGAGATTTTTATTTGTATTTTTATATAAATTTAATTAAATATTAAAAAAATTATAATTTAATATTTTTTTTATTTAATGGAATATCAATTTATATAGAATAATCGATTTTTTTATAAACAATTGCATAGACATCTTCATATTTAATATCTTTTGAAATATCTTGAATAATATAACATGCAGAATCATTAAATAGATGCCATTTATTTTCTAAAGGATGTTTACAATAAACATTATAATGTCCTGTAATATTATTTCCAACAAAATTTATAATTGATATTAATTCATAACGATTTTCAGTTTTTTCACCTTTATAATATTTTGATAAATCTAATTGTTCATTTATTGGAAATTTTATTGGTGTTTTATATAAAAAACCATTTATTTTTTTTTCAAAATATAATATAAGGATATTTGGAGTGCAATGAAAATCTATTTTTTTAAATGCTATAACTTCTTTTTGACATTTTTCACAATAATATGGATTATTTTCATCATATTTTTCATAGTCGGTATAATTATCTAATAAGTCTGTTACTTTTTCCATATTATTAATTTTTTGAGTTAAATTTTGAAAAGTTAATGATTTTTCATCCATTTTTATTGTTTGAGTTACATTTTCAAAAGTTATTGCTTTTTCATTCATTTTTTTTTTTTGATTTGATCGATTTTCTATATTGGAAAAAGGATCCATTATTATAATTTGATTTAAATTTGCTTTTTCTTCTAATTCTTTTAAATGTTTTAAATTTGATTCAAACCATATAATATATATAATAGAATCTTTAAATTCATATAATTCATTCAAATTATTTCTTTTTATCTTAGCTATATAATTTATTAAAAGATCATCAGTAAATGGAAGGGGAATAAAAATTTTTTTTTCACTTTTATTTTTTGAATTACTTTCTTTAAAATAAAAACATAAAGTAAAAGGATAAGGACTTGATGACTCTAAATTTTTATCATTTTTTAATAACAATTCATAATTATCTTTTGAGAATTGAAATTTAGAAATATCTTCTCCCCAAACATTTAATTTATATTTATGAGGATCAAACTTTGAGTTCTTTTTAATTTCATGATTATTAATATTATAATATGCAAAAATCATTTCATATAATTTTTTCAAAGAAGCTATTGAAGAAAATTTAAATAATCTTGGAAATTTTAAAAATTCATATTTCATTTTATAATATAGATTAATTGTCATAAATAAATAATCAATATTTAATTGATTGCTATCATTTTTAATTGAAATAGAAGAAGAAGATTCAATTAATGTGTTTACAACTTCATTTTCATTAATTCCTTCTTTTATTTTTTGTGAATTATTTTCTTGTTCATCTAATTTCACAGTTTCCATATTATCTAAAGCGAATATATCAGTTTTTTCATTAGGTTCTTTTGTATCTTTTAATAATGATGTATAATTAGAATTAATTAATTGTATAAAATTATCTGGCTTCAATGTTTTATTCATTGATTCAATATTTAATAAATTATTTTCTAATTGAACAAAATAAATTGATATATTATTTGGTTTTTTAAATAATTGACAAATATATGATTGTTCATCTAATATAGCTTTAAATTTTTCATGATTATTTGCTAATAATGTTGGAATTAATGAATATTCATTGAGAAGATTTTTTATTATTTTACAAATGAATTTAATTTGGATGTTAATATAATTCTTAATTAAAATTGGTAATCTAATGTTGTAAGATTTCTGATTCATATGATATGGAATAATTATACAATTAATAAAATAAAATTGATTTCTTCCAGGAATTATATATTTTTTTTTATCATTTTTATGTTTATAACTTTTTATTTTTTTTTGAAATTTTTCTAATTCATGATTTAAAGGTTTATTAGGCGTTTTAAATATTGGTAAATTAACAAAATTGAAAGTTTCTAAATTATATTCAGAATTAAAACATTCACAACAAGTAGTTTCAATTTGAAACATTCCATAAAAGATTTTAGAAATAAATGAGTCATTATATCTATTAAATAATTCCATTTTATATTTAACTACTTCTTCAAGATTATTAGTATTTAATTCAATAGGTGAGATTTTTTTTCTATCAGCTTGATTTAAATCTTCATGAATAATATCAATTAAATAAATCATAAACTCAATACAATCATGTTGTTCATAACCATTATACAAACAATTATTTTTTGAAATTGAATCTAATAAATAAATCATTACTTGTTTCATTTCATATGATTTTTCTTGATCATAATAATATGCTTTTTTAATTTGATCATTTATTTTGAAATCTTGAATCACTACGTTTCTATTTGTCCAAAGTACTTTTATTACTTTTGCAAATTCTCTAACTATTATCCCTTCTGAGCCCATTTCATTATTTTTATTTATAAATTTTTTATACTCCCCTGTAATAAAAAAAATTGATAATTGAAATATTTGACTTAATACTTGGATTACTGAATTTGCATAACATGTATTTCCTAAATTTGGTAAACCTATTTTTCCAAAATATTTTTCTTGATATTGTTTTATTTTTTCATGGTTTTTTATTTGTTTATTATTTTTTGAATTCATTTTTTTAAAAAAAATTTATTTTATTTATTTATTTCTATATTAAAATTTGGAGATAATTATGTAGTTTATAATAAATTCTAATTAATAATCTCTTTTAATTTTTTTCTCATTTTAAATTGCTTTTTTTTAATTGTAAATTTATTAGTTTTAATTAAAAATTATTGGTTTAAAAATAGTATTTTTTTATTGTAAATAAAATAAAAATTTTTATTGATTATTTTTCATAAAAAATTTCTATTTATTTGTTTAATGAACAAATATTGAATATTTATGTCTTTTTTATTAACTATTTCAATATAAAACAAATAGAATTTATTTCTTATTATTTTTTAACTATTTTAAAACATATATTTAAAATGTTAAAAATAAAGATTTAAATTTATAATATGAATTTGTTTGTAGCAAATAAAATGTAACAATAATGATTTATTAATATCTTCTATTTATAAAAATTGTTAATGTTATTAAATATGTTACTATATATATGACTTCAATATAATATTAATTATGAATTAATTGATAAAATCAATAATTATATATTTAAGTTAGTTAATGAAGAATAATATTATAAAAAAAGTAATTTGTTAAAATACAAATTTTTGGCACTTATAATTTTTTTATATTAAACAACCAAAATTTTATTAATATTTTATTTTAAGAAATAAAGAAAAAAAAAATGCAATTTTTCTTTACATATTTCATTATTTTTTTAAAATTATTAAAAATCTTTTTAACAGTCAATATATCTTTATTTACAAAATAAAAATAAAACTAGATTATAAGCTCAATATATTTAATTAAAAAATAAATTTAAAATTTATTTTTTTTTTTAAATGACACAAAATGAATTGAATGAAGAAATACCAAAACAAAATATTGAAGAAACAGAAGAAATAAGCACAAATTCAAACAATAAAGAAAAAGAATATGAAAAAAAAATACCAAAATTTCAAACATCAACAATAAAAAAATTTATAGGATCAGAAAATATAGATTTAAATGTAACAAGTTCCTTTTATTCAAACATACATTTAGAAATAGAAAAAATTCAAAATTATTTAAATGAATCATCAAATCATGGATTAACAGGATTAAAAAATATAGGAAATTCTTCCTATATGAATACAATAATTCAATGTTTAAGTCATTGTGCTGATTTAGTTTATTATTATATAAGTGATTTATATATAAATGATTTAAAAAAAATCCCAAAACAAAATCAATTAAAAAATGTTTCAATTGCATTTTCTTCAATTTTAAAAAAATTATGGATTGAAGATAATAAATCAATTAATCCAATTGATTTAAGATATGCAATTTCACAATATTATTCTTGGTATAATAATAATACTCAACATGATTCACATGAATTTCTTTTAAATTTATTAAATTGTTTACATGAAGAAACAAATAAAGAAAATATAAAAGGACTTATAAAATTTTATGAAGAACCAAAATTAGAAAGTGAAAGTGATATAAGTGCATCAAAGAGATTTTGGTCTTTATTTAAAAGAACTAATAATTCAATAATTACTAATTTATTTTATGGACAAATTAGAAATGTTTTAAAATGTTTATCTTGTGCTTATACGCAAACTAATTTTGAAGTTTTTAATATTTTACTTTTAGAAATTCCAAATTTAAAAAAGATTAATATTTTACTTATTCCATCAAATAATATTAAAACTAATATTCAAATAAGTTTATTTATTTCTGATTCTGCTTTATTTATTGATATTGGAATTTATATAAAGCAATTTATTAATTCTGGTTTTGATAATTTTAGAGTTTTATTATTTAATTATAATAATTCAAGTGTTAAATTTGTTAAAATGAGTGAAAATATTTATAATGCTTCAAAAAAAGGAATGATTATTTTATATGAAATTTCAGATTCTATTTCAGATGATAATGAAAATGTTGAAAATGAAAATGAAGAAATTATACCTGGTGATTATTTTCCATTTATTTCTGTATTTAGATATAGAGATTTTAATGATAATGATAATATTCCAAATAATAAATTTATTTCTTTTCCTAGAGTCTTTCCAATTAATTCTTTTGGTAAAATTAAAGCTTTAAGAATTAGAATTTTTGGATTTCTTTCTAATTATTATCCTTTACCTAAATTTTTACAAAATGAAATAAATGAAATTGAACAAATTAAAAAGAATTATTTAGATAAAAATATAGAACCAAATGATTATGAATTATTTAATATTTATCAACAAATATATACAAAAATATTTAAAAATAAAGAAAATGAAAATGAAATAAAAGAATATTTAGATAAATTTCCTTTTAAAATTTATTTATGTTCATCAAAAGAAGAAAAAGAAGACAAATTATTTTTATCAAACAATTTCGAAGAATCTCAAAAAGAATTTCAAGATAATAATCCAATAAAAAAATTAATAGAATTAATAAGAATAGGATATAAAATAGTAATATATATAACAAATAAAGAAATAATAAATAATTTTAATGAAATAACAATAATAGAACAAGATGAATCAAAAGAAGAAGAAAGATTACCAAATATAACAGATTTATTAATTCATTATTCATTACATGAAAAAATGGATAAAGAAAATGAATGGTATTGTCCAAATTGTAAAAAATTATCAAATTCATATAAAAAATTAGATTTATTTTACGTTCCAAAATATTTAATAATATCTTTAAAAAGATATAATAGAGTATATTTATCAAAATCAAAAGTTCAATTAACAAAAATAAATGAATTAATAAATTTTCCAGTTACAAATTTAAATTTAGATAATTTTATTTTAGGACCAAAAATTCCAAAAAATAATTTTGATTTATTTGCAGTTTCTCAACATTCAGGAAGTAATGAAGGAGGACATTATGCTTCTGCTTGTAAAAATATAGGAGGTTGGTTTATGTTTGATGATGCTGCTTGTTTTAAATGTGATGATGATATGATTTGTACTCCTGAAGGTTATATTTTGTTTTATAAGAAGAAAAGTGAAAAAAATAAAATTGTGAAAAAATAGAATGAGTTTTTTATTATAGTCTTTAAAAAAAATTTGTTTTATTGTTTTATTTTAGTTTTATACTTTTTATTTAAGTTTAGTTTATTGGAATTTTTAATAAAAATTATATTAAATAATCATATTAAAAAAATAATTTTTTTTATTTTAGTTTTTTTTTTTATTATTTTTTATTTTTTTTATTCAAAAAACAATCAATTAAAAAGAATTAAATACGAAAAAAAAAAATAATTTATATTTAATAAGATAAAAATGAGTCAAGACCAAAATCAAAACCATCAAAAAATAAATTTAAACCTCGGAGCTCCAGAATACATTCCAAAATTTTTACAAAATCAAAATCAAAATCAAAACCAAAATTTTAAACCTGGAATGGGACAACCAATGAATTCTCCATATATGAATTACGATATGAATAGTCCATATTCAAATATGTATTATTATAATCCTCAAATGATGATGAATCAAAATTATATACCACAACAAAATCAAAATCAAAATTTTCAAAATCAAAATCAAAATCAAAATTTGAATCAAAATCAAAATTTGAATCAAAATCAAAATCAAGGTGGAATAGTTGGATTAAAACCTAAGAAAAAAAAAAAAAAAAAAATCAAGAAAATAATCCAGTTGCTCCTTTCCCAAATCAACAAATAAATAATCAAAACCCAAATAATCAAAATATAAATAATCCTCAAAATATAAATTATCAACAAAACCAAATGACAAATCAATTAAATCAAATGAATATAAATAATCCAAATCAAAATAAAAAAGAAAAAAAAGAAAAAACCCAAAATCAAAATTCTCAAAATCAACAAAATCAAAATTCTCAAAATCAAAACACTCAAAACCCAAAAAAACCAAATATAGAAAAAAAAAAAACAGACTCCCATAAAAATGATACAAGTTCTAATAATAAAAAAAAGCAAATAGACACAGAATTAATAGAAGATTCCTTTGAAGGAAAAATGATACAAGTAGATCCAAATAAAAAGCCAATGTCAATAGTATTTGTAGGTCATGTTGATGCAGGTAAAAGTACAATAAGTGGTAATTTATTATATAAACTTGGTCAAATTGATGAAAGAATAATAGAAAAATATCAAAGAGAAGCAAAAGTAAAAAATCGTGAATCATGGTTTATGGCTTATATTATGGATATTAATGAAGAAGAAAGAGAAAAAGGTAAAACAATAGAAATTGGAAAAGCATTTTTTGAAACTCCTCATAAAAGATTTACTTTACTTGATGCTCCTGGACATAGTGGTTATATTCCTAATTTATTACAAGGAGCTTGTCAAGCTGATTTTGCTGGATTAGTCATTTCTGCTAAAAAAGGAGAATTTGAAGCTGGTTTTGATAAAAGTGGTTCTACTAGAGAACATACTCTATTACTTAAAGCTTTAGGAGTAAATCAATTAATTGTTATTGTTAATAAAATGGATGAAGAAAGTGTAAAATGGAGTGAGGAAAGATATATGGAAATTAAAACAAAATTAACTCCTTTTTTAAAAAGTTGTGGTTATGATATTGATAATTATGTACATTGGATTCCTTTAAGTGGTTTAAGTGGTGATAATTTAGTAAAGCCAATTGATAGTCATAAATGTTCATGGTATAAAGGACCATATTTCACAGAATTATTAGATCAAATAGAAATTCCAAATCGTGATGATAATGGTCCAGTAAGATTACCAATATTAGATCGTTATAAAGAAAATGCTTTATATATAATGGGTAAATTAGAAAGTGGTACATTAAAATATGGTGAAACATATACATTAATGCCAACTAAAGCAAAAGTTACTATTGATTGGTTATTTGATACTGAAGAAAGAGGAGTTCCTTATGCTAAACCAGGTGAAAATGTTAGAATTAGATGTAAAGGAATTGATAATGAAGCTGAAGTTAATAGAGGTTATATTTTATGCTCAAATGATAATTTTTGTCATGTTTTTAATGTCTTTGAAGCGGAAATTCAAGTTTTGGAATTACAAGAAAAACAAATTATTGCTGATGGTTTTATTTGTATGTTACATTTTCATACTTTTATTGAAGAATGCTCTATTGATATTAAATGCGAAATTGATAGGAAGACTAAAACTGAAAAAAAAGTTAAATTTGTTAGATCTCAATCTAGGATTAAAGCTTTTGTTAAAACTAAGAATTTGTTATGTGGAGAAAAATATGCTGATTTTAATTCACTTGGAAGATTTTCTATGAGGTATGAAGGTGCTACTATTGCTATTGGAAAAATTTTGAGGATTAAACCTTATAAGAAAGAAGATAAAAAGGATTAAATTTCGTTTTTTGGGATTGTATAAGTTCTATTTTATTTTTTATTTTTGTTTCTTTTTACCAAAAATTATATTCTTTTTTTTTATTTTTTTATTTTTTTATTTTTATTTTTTTATTTTTTATTTTTTTTTTTCAGTTTTTAAAATTGAAAAAATAGAAATTTAAAAAAAATAAAATTTTTTTATTATATAAAAATGATAATTAATATTTTTTACACTTAAAACACTGGTTAATATTTCTAAAAATTATAATATTACAAAATAAATTACTTATATTATTACATTTATAATTTAAATACCTTACACTTTATCCAAAAAAGAATAATATATTAAAATAAAATTAATAGAAACTATCATCTGATAATTCAGTTTGGAAAAAATGTATTTTTTTTCTTTTTATAACATTATGAAACTTAACTTTTGGTAAAGTTAATTTTCTTAACTTACGAAAATCTTCTGCAGTTTTTAATAAAATATCTTTACATTTTTGATTTACATTATTAATCCTTTTAATAATTTTTTTTTCCTTTTTTTCAATATCTTTTATAAAAGGTTTATTTAAAACAATTTTCTGATAAGAATAATTTCGTAAATGAATAAAATTTTTTTCTAAATTTTTTACTCCATCTCTTGAAAAATAATCACTAATAGTATTTAAAAGATTAGTTTGATAAGTTTTTAAATCAAATTTATCTTTTGATTTTTTTACTTTATCAACTTTTTCAAAATAATCAGAAGGTAATTTATAAACATCATATAAAATTTTATCATTATCATTTAAACAAAGTTTATTATAATAAAACATAGATTTTGTTTTTTGTAAATCTGAAGATAAATTTCTTGATTTTTTATTTTCATTAATTATTGTTTTATTTTTTTCTTCTTTTAAATTTTTACTATTATTTAATTCATTAAATATTTTATCTTCTTCTTGAATTTCAAGAGGATTAATTTTTTTTTTATTTTTTAATTGTTTTATACTATTTAAAATATTTTGTGAATTTAATACTATATTTATACTTTTATGATTTTTAAATTCTTTTTTCCATGGATTTAAATGTTTAGTTGATAATTTTATATTTGTGTTTTTTTTCATTACATCACGTGAAAAATCTTTTATTGAATTAAAATTTAATTTATTTTGATTTGAATTATTATTTTGATTTGAATTGTTATTATCAATTTTAATTGGATTTAGTGATTCTTTTGAAAAGTATTTTCTTTTGTATTTTTCAATTGAATTCTTTTTATTATTTGAAAATGGATTATAAATTAAATTTTTTGAACTATGTATTTTTACCATTGGTGATTTATTTATTACTATTTTTCTTTTTGGTTTTTGATTTAAATTTAATGTATATAACTTTTCTAATTGTTGTATTGATTCTGTTCTTTGAAAAATTAAATTCTTTCTTTTTTCTATATTCTTTTCGTCATATTCATTTATTGTTAATTGATGTTTTAATTTTTTTGTTTCAATTTCCATTTTTTTAATTTTTTTTTTAAAAATTATTTAATTTTTAAATAAAATTATATATTATATTAGAATATAATATAATTAGATTTAAAATTATATATTTAATAAAAACTTTATTATCTAACACATAATAAATAATATTATTTTATTAAAAAAATAATGTCAGAAGAAAACAAAAATAATATACAAAATCAAGATGATGACATATTAAAAAATTTTGAAAATTTAAGCATGTCAGATTTTGAACAAGAAGAAGAACCATATTTAATATTTATAAATTCCCAAAAAAACAATCCTCCAGAAAGAAATAAAATAAGTACTTCAAAATATAGATGGAATACTTTTTTTCCTAAAATGTTAATGGAACAATATTCTCGTTTAGCAAATGTATATTTTTTAATAATTGCAATTTTACAATCAGTAAGAGCAATTTCATATACAGGACAAATGCCACTTATTTTAATTCCACTTTCAGTAGTTGTTATTTTAAATGGAATAAAAGATTTATATGAAGATTTTACTAGAAAAAAAAGTGATACTGAAGAAAATAATAAAATTACTCTTGTTTATGATTCACTTTCTAAAACTTTTTATCCTAAAAAATGGAGAGATATAAAATTAGGAGAAATTGTAAAAGTAAATAATGAAGAATCATTTCCTGCTGATTTATTATTATTAAAAACTTCTGATGAGAATGGAATTTGTTATATTGAAACTAAGAATATTGATGGAGAAACTAATTTAAAAACTAGACAAGTTAATAAAGATTTAATTAATATAATAAAAGATGAAAAAGATTTATCAAATTTTAATTATGTTTGTGTAACAAAACAACCAAATGAATTTATATATCAATTTAATGCTACTTTATATGAATATGAAGGTGTACATTTAAAAAATAGAGATAAATGCATTTTAATAAATGAAAAGTCATTTTTATTAAGAGGTTCTTGTTTAAGACAAACTGAATATATTATTGGAGCTGTAATTTATGTTGGAGAAAATACAAAAAGTATGTTAAATTCACCTAATGCAAGAAGTAAACATTCTACTGTTGAATATATTATGAATTTTTTAATTATTATTATTTTCTCTCTTCAAATTATTCTTTCATTTTTTTGCTCATTATGTCATTTAGTTTTATATTTAAAATTTAAAAAAATACATAATTATATTATTCTAACTGAAAAAAATGAAGAATTATCATCTCCAAAAATATTTTTAATATTAACTGGAACTTGGGTTTTAATTTTTACAAATTTTGTACCAATATCACTTTTAGTAACATTAGAAACTATAAAATTTTTCCAAGCAATGTTTATGGGATTTGATATTGATATGTATGATATTGATAGAGATATGGGAGCAAAAGTACAAACAAGTACAATTAATGAAGAATTAGGACAAGTTAAATTTGTTTTTAGTGATAAAACTGGAACTTTAACTAAAAATTATATGCAATTTAAATGTATGTCAATTGGAAATAATGTTTATGGTAATATGGAAATTTTATCAAATAAAAAAGATAATATTCAAGATAAATATGGTGTTATTACTAATGTTGAATTTGAAGATATTAATAATGAATTTAGTAATGATTTAAGTAAAAATGATGATTTAATTAATCATTTTATGCTTTGTTTATGTTTATGTAATTCTGTTATTATTGATAATAAAAAATTTGAAAAAGAAAATAAAATTGAATATCAAGCATCATCACCAGATGAAAAAGCATTAATATATTTTGCAAGAAGTCAAGATTATATTTTTATAAATAAAACAGTAAATAATGAAATAATATTAGAAATAAAAGGAGTAAGAAAAACATATGAAATATTAAATGAATTAGAATATTCAAGTGAAAGAAAGAGAATGAGTGTAATATGTAAAGATCCAGAAACAAATAAAATAATAATTTATGCAAAAGGTGCTGATTCAATGATAGAATCATTATTAAATTCTCAAAGTAAAAATTCTGAAATGT
>JAEEGL010892279.1_pt1 | contig 11590 bp, 10 predicted proteins | sample 9134231 | NCBI WGS metagenome assembly JAEEGL01 (sample SAMN16246548, study PRJNA631951) | gut metagenome | biome: gut microbiome; feature: rumen; material: fiber-attached | host: Bos | place: Iran: Karaj | collected 2018-10 | reverse complement strand
TCCGAAGAAGAGCTGATGTCCCTTAATGAAGACCTGAATGATTACAACAATTTCCCTGAAAGAGACGGCATTGTTTTGCCGGAAGATCTCTACGGCGCCTATGAAAAGGGCGAAGCGGCAAAGGTTGATATGCTGATAGGCACAAACGCCGACGAGGTCCGTTACTGGATTGAGGAAATGGGATACTATGTCAGCGGTATTCCCGGTAAGGCGATTTACCGCCACATATTTCCCATTATTTATGAAAACAACCGCAAGCGCATGAGCGATGAAGAAAAACAATGTGCGGATGAGTTCCTGTCATTGCAAAGCGGGCAAAAGATATGGAAGCTTACGGAACTGTATAATGAACTGCTTTTCCGCGTACCGGCTCTGAGGCAGGCGGAACTACATGCCGCCAATGGAAATGCGGTCTATAATTATTACTGGACAATGCCCGGTGAAGATGAAACAACCGGCGCCTGTCACGCCATAGAGCTTACTTATGTTTTCAATAATCCGCAGGTGACGATTTATAACGGCGATGTTTATAACCGGGAGCTTGCCGATACCGCGCAGGATATGTGGGTGAATTTCGCGAGGACAGGTGACCCGGGCACGGAAACAGTCGCCTGGCAGCCGTATAATGCTCAGACACGCATGACAATGATTCTCGGAGAAGAAATCCGCATGGAATCCGATATTAAGGATGAACAGAGAAAGCTGATTGAACCTTTACTGGGGCATTATTTTAACGGCTGCTATTCTCAGCTTGATCTGATGGTGCCCCACACATTCCGCATCGGCGGACAGATTCTGGCAACAGTTGTCCTTTTCGGAGCTGCCGCTGTCTGCTTTGTGCTTTTACTGAAAAGAAAAGGCAGGAAATCAAAAGCTGTCGCAACTATATAAATCCGCGAGCGAAGATTTATATAGTTGTCGGGCGCTACCCGACAAAGCGGGATTTGGCGATATGTTGCTTTGCAACGCGATATGTTTCGCTTTGCTCAATGCGATATACACTCACTTCGTTCGTGTGCGATATGATATAAACCCTGAAAATCACGCGCTGAAGGCGTATATCGCAGCGAAGCTATATCTCACGCTTCAGCGTATATCGCAAATCCGTCAGGATTTATATCGCTGTCGGGCGCTGCCCGACAAATTCCTGTTTACAGAGGTAAATATAATGAAAACCGCAATCGTTTATTATTCAAAGCATCACGGAAACACAAAGAAACTGCTTGACGCAATTGCCAAAGCTGATGAATCTGTTGTTCTGATAGATGTAACAAAAGAGAAGGATGCCGATTTATCTTTTTTTGACCGCATCGGTCTTGCCTCCGGCATGTATTTCAGTTCCTATGCCAAGCAGGTTGTGTACTTTGCCGAAGCGCATCTGCCCGAAAACAAAGAGTTTTTTATATCTATACACACGGCGCGCCCGTCGGCGGTTTTCTGAAAGATATCCACAGGGTTGTGAAAAAGAAAAACTGCCGCGAGCTCGGCAGATATCACTGTTACGGTTATGATACGGTTGGCTGGTTCGGAAAAATAGGCGGCATTTCAAAAGGACATCCGACCGTGAAAGAGACAGCCGGCGCGGTAAAGTTTTATCAATCATTGTAACTTGCAAACCGGTCTGTAAAAAAGTTTATTATTCGGTACGGGAAAATTTTAATTGACTGTAAGCATTAATTGCTGTAAAATATATTACAATCAAAAAAATGAATCACAGAAAGGATACTCATAATGAAGAATTATTTTGACCTCAGCGGACAGGTAGCTGTCGTAACCGGCGCGTCAACAGGCCTCGGTGTTCAGATGGCAAAGGCGCTCGCAAATCAGGGCTGCAACATCGTCGCACTGGCGCGCAGGCAGAATCTCATAGACGAGGTTGCCGCGGAAATCGAGAAAGAATACGGCGTGAAAGCAATAGGCATCCGCTGCGACATCACCGATACCGAAAGCGTTGAGGCGGCGGTTGACGCGGCTCTCAAGGAATTCGGCAGAATTGACATTCTTATCAATAACGCCGGCACGGGCGGAGTGCATCCCGCGGAGGATATGCCCGACGAAACATTTGAGAACGAAATGAATATTGATCTTTTCGGCACATTCAAGGTTGCCCGCGCGGTTGCCAAAAAGGCGATGATTCCGGCAAAATACGGCAGAATAATCAATATTGCTTCAATGTACGGTCTTGTAGGCAACAAAATCGCTCCCACGGCTTGCTATCACGCGGCGAAGGGCGGTGTTGTAAATCTTACGAGAGCCCTTGCCGCCGAATGGGGCGAAAAAGGAATAAATGTAAACTCAATCTGTCCCGGCTATTTCTACACTCCGCTTACCGAGGAGACACTCAATTCCGAGTTTTTCCAGAATTATGCAAAAACGATGATTCCTCTTGCCCGTTACGGCAAAGAGGGCGAGCTTGACTCAACAGCGATTTTCCTTGCCTCTCCCGCGTCAAGCTATGTAAACGGTCAGAATATTGCCGTTGACGGCGGATATACCTGCATGTAATTTCCCACAAAAACATATTTTTACCGCCCGCTTAATTGCGGGCGGTATCTATTTATATTACACGCTTGAGCGTATATCGCGAATTCCGACAGGAATTCATATCGCTGTCGTGCTTTGCCCGACAGTATAGGTCCGCCCGCGCTTCCAGCGTCTGTTTAACAGGTTGTGCAGCGGACGAGTTATCAGAGAATAGAGCGTATAAATTATCCAGCTTACCAGATATATACACACCGCGCTGACAAGGATGTGCGCTGTCAGTTGCAGCACACTTCCCTGAGCCGCCTGCTGAATCCCGCAGTATTGAAACAGATTGATATGGATCAGATAAGACGGATACGATGCCGCAGCCAGGCTGTTGATAACACGGTTATTTTTGATTCGCAGGCGCATAAACAGCATAAACCAGAGCACTGCTTCCGTAATAACCAAAGGATTATGATAACGATAAGGTGTCGCCAGAATCGACGCATCCCGGGTGATTACAGTCTTTTCAATCAGTGTCCAGCCCAGGAGCACCGCCACATTCAGCGCGAGCAGTAAGCCAATCAGCGGGGTTTTCTTTTTTTTACCGGCAGTTTCGTCATCTTCACGGTCACGGAGATAACATCCCAGCAAGTACATCAGTACAAAGTTGACTATCGTATACCCGCCGTCGGATCCTTCCAGGCCGATTGTACTTGTGCCGCGCAGGCTGTTTTTGAGCAGGTATCCGGCGGCGTCTATGATGATGGGATAAACAGAAAACAGCCCCAGCGCCACCCCCAGCAGAATTTTTCTGCCTTTGTGATTGAGACTCAGCCAGACAAAATTGATATACGGAGAAATCAGATACAGAGCAACATAGACAAAAACGAACCAGTAATGCGGGATAAAATAATTTAGAAAACCTGAAAATCAAAAGACCCGCCCTTCGGAAGCTCCTGCACACAGTAAAACAGCAGCTCAAACACAACATACATGCTGAGCAGTGAAACCGGTTTCAGCAGGTCCCTTTTTTTATTGTCCCTCATAAAATATCCCGTAATCAGGATAAAGAGATTCACCGCGCAGATCATGATCACATGCGTGAGCGTCAGAACGATCATTTTGCCGGAATCCTGTGCGGCAAAGCGGATGGCGCCGCCGATATGGGGGCTGTTATAGTGCTGGAATATGACACCGAAAGCGGCAAGAATACGAAGCAATTCGATGCCGGATTTACGGTTACCCCTGGAAAGTCTCTGATCATTCACGGAATTATCTCATTTCAAAGCGGGTTCAGGGTATCTGGACTGTACCGTCAACCTGCATAGCAGCAAATACCCGCATATATATAACGGTAAAAGACCGTTTCACTTTATAATGAAATTACGGTCAGACATATTATATTGATTATAAAATTTAAAGTCAAGCAGGAGTAGTTCTTCTGCCGGCTTTTTATTTATTGCCTTTTTTATAAATTTATTGAAAGTACTCGCGCGCGTGTGATATAATAATTTTAATATGGGGTGGTTTTGTTTTTTGAAGCGAACGCTCCAAAGTGCAATACCGATTATTCAAAGTGCCAAAATGGCACTTTGACACTTTAGTAAAGATTTTGACAAAGATTTAAATATTTTAAAAATATAATGGAGTATTATTATGGGAGAGAAACACGATGTTGAATGGAAATCGGCATGGCATGATGAATATCTCAAGTGGATATGCGGCTTTGCCAACGCACAAGGCGGAACCATTTATATTGGGATTGATGATAAAGGAAAAATTACACCTTTAAAAAACAGCAAAAAACTGCTTGAAGATATTCCAAACAAAATCAAGCAGGCTCTTGGTATTGTTGTTGATGTTAATCTTAAAGAAACCGATCAGGGTGATTATATAGAGATAGTTGTTGAACCGCAGCCATACCCTATTTCATATTATGGTGAGTATCATTACAGATCGGGTAGCACAAAGCAGCAATTAACCGGTCAGCAATTAACTCAATTCCTCCTAAAAAAGACAGGCGTTTCGTGGGATAGTATGCCTGTTACAGGAATATCACCGGATCAGCTGAGAATCGACTCGTTTGATATATTCAGAGAAAAAGCAGTTCGTAGTCATCGCATGTCAAGCGAAAGCCTCAGCATGAATAATATTCAATTGCTTGACAGTTTGAATTTGTTAGACGGAGAAATTATTAAACGCGCCGGAATCTTACTTTTTCACCATAATCCTGAAAAATGGGTTCCCGGTTGTTATACAAAGATAGGCTATTTTTCATCAAATGCAGATATAATTTATCAGGATGAAATTCACGGCTCATTATTAAACCAGGCCGATTCTGTAATTGATTTGATTTTCACAAAATACCTCAAAGGAATTATTTCCTATGAGGGTATAACAAGAGTTGAGAATTATCCTTATCCTCACGAAGCAATAAGGGAAGCAGTGCTGAACGCAATTGCACATAAAAACTATTCATCGCTTATTCCTATTCAGATTAAGGTATATGATGATAGAATTATTATAAGCAACGATTGTGTGCTTCCTGATGGCTGGACTGTTGAAACTTTACTTGGGCAGCATAAATCAATTCCTTATAATCCGTTAATTGCAAATGCTTTTTATCGTGCCGGCCTGATTGAAAGCTGGGGCAGAGGCATTGAAAAAATTAACGATGCTTGTTTGACATATGGATGTGAAATGCCGGAATATACTACTCATCCCGGGGATATTTCAGTTATCTTCAAGGCAAAGCCGGCAGCACAAGATGTCCCTCAAGATGTCCCTCAAGATGTCCCTCAAGAATCAACAGACGATTCAATTCTGAGGCTGATTACTGCAGATAATACTATTTCAGCAGGAGATATCGCGAAAGCACTTGGCTTGAGTAAAAAAACCATCCAAAGGCATATTAATAAAATGCCGAATATTCACTACGAAGGCAGCGGCTACAGCGGGCATTGGGTAATCAACAAGAAATAATCAAACAGGATACCCGCGCCCCTCAAGGGGAAGTCTTTTAAACAACTTCCGGCTTGCGGAGGAAAGAAAATCAATGATATCAATTCTTGTTTTAATATATGCTGTTTTTATTTCACTCGGCTTGCCGGACAGTGTATTCGGAGTGGCGTGGCCCGTTGTTCATATTGAATTCGGCATACCGGAGTCTTTTGCTTCGGTTTACAGCATAGTGACGGGGGTCTGCTCGGGCGGCGCGAGCTTTGCAGCCGGCATAGTTCTGAGAAAATTCGGGACTCCGAAAGTTACGTTTGTCTCAATTCTGCTGACAGCGGCAGGCCTTGTCGGAATGAGCTTCTCGCCGAATATCTGGGTTATGATGATGTTTGCCGTTGTTATGGGCTACGGCGCCGGGGCGATAGATACCGGTCTGAATAATTACGTCTCTCTTCATTTCAAGGCAAGACACATGTCGTGGCTGCACGCTTTCTGGGGTATCGGCGTTACTCTGAGCCCGCTGATCATGTCGCTGTTTCTGAACGGCGAAAATCCGGAGTGGAGGAAGGGCTACAGGATCCTTGCTCTGATACAGTTTTCCATAGCAGCCGCTGTCGGAATTCTGCTTCCGAAATGGATAAAACAGGACAGAGAAAAAACAGCTTCTGCAGAGCAGAATGAAAGCAGAGAAAAATTCAGTCTTTTCGCGATAAAAGGCGTTATTCCCGGCATCGCTTCACTCGGCTGCTATTGCTCAATGGAATTTATCATAGGAACCTGGGGAGCCTCATATACTGTCAATGTTTATTCTCTCGGCGCGGATGTTGCCGCAAGATGGGTTTCGCTTTATTTCGGCGGTATCATGCTCGGGCGCATTATATCGGGATTTGTATCAGACAGATTCGGTGATAATTTTATGATACGCGCAGGCGGTATTATCTCCGCCGCGGGAATTCTTTTGCTGATTCTTCCCTCGGGTAAAGCTTCGCTGACAGGGTTTATTCTCATAGGGCTCGGTTTCGCGCCGGTTTTCCCGAGCGTTATCCACGCTGTCCCGTCAAGATTCGGCGAAAAATACTCAGCCGATATAACGGGTTTTCATATGGGAGGAGCCTACGCGATGGGCTTTTTATCTCAGCTGGCGCTCGGTTATGCGGCAACGGGTATTTCTTTTAGGATTATGCCGTTTGTGCTGATTGCTTTACTGATTTTAATGATGCTGTGCAATGAGTCGGCTGTAAAAAGATCAAAATTAAATAAACCGGGAGTTGCCGGGCAGAGCCCGACAGCGATATAAATCCTGACGGATTTGCGATATATCCCTGTGGGATGCGATATGTCTGCGACGCGATATGCGCCTTCGGCGCGTGATTTTAAGGATTTATATCATATCGCACACGAACGGAGTGAGTGTATATCGCATTGAGCGAAGCGAAATATATCGCCAACTTCCGGTTTACCGGGCAGAGCCCGGCATCAAGATAAATCCTGTCGGATTTTCAATATGCTCGCGTCGCTCGCTCGATATATCGCTTCGCGATAAGATGATTTTCTTGTTTGCTTTTAAGCAAACATATCGAATGCGGCAACGCCGCATATATCGAATTGCCCGACAGGGCAATATATCGAATCGCGCACAGCGCGATATATCGACAAATATTATCGCTTCGCGATTAGAGAAAACCGGATTTATATATTTATCAAAACCAGTCCGCCGCCGCAAAGGATAATGCCGGCAATCTGCTTTGCCGTAATCTTTTCTTTGTAAAAAATCATGGCAACAAAAATCAGCGCGACGGCAAGAGTGATATTTGCCGTAACGGAGGCTGTATTCATCGCCCAGCCGTTACGGTAGGCGAGGATATAACCGAGCTCCAGGCCGACAATAACCACACCGAGCACAAATGTTGTCCAGTTGGTTTTGCCGAACTCAGTGAGAATGTTTTTCCCTTTTGAAGTGATGAAAAAAGTCGCGAAGGAAACCGCCGCCGCAATAAGATAAGTTATTGACAGTGTTGCAAATGCGTTGACCTCGCCCGGTGTTGATTTTGTGCAGATGTTGTAGAGAATGTTGGAAAACACGATTATCATTATCGGATAGAGCATTGACCACATAAATAAACCTCCCATAAAAAAACCGCGCACAAACAGCCTTTGTGCACGGAAGGTACTCAACCGGATTTATTTTATTAAATTTACTATATCACAAGTCTGTGACATAATCAAGATGAAACAATAAAATACCTAAAATATGAGAGAACTGTAAAAAAGGCGAAACTTTTTGTTTGAATTTGAACGGATTACCGTAAGAGGTGTTTTTTATGGAGTTAAGAGATATTGAGCTGTTTGCATTCGGTTTTAAGGAAGCGGATGTATCGGAAATTGATGAAAAATATGAGAGAGAGTACAGAATTGCCTGCGGAATCAGGGAGCTTGTTTCAAAAACAGAAATTACCATAAATCCGGATGACTGGTTCGTCGGGCCCGGCTGCACATATCCCGAAACCGGTATCCGCTACTCAAGATCGGGCGGACTTGAGGCGGATGAGCGTTATCTGAATGAAAAGAAAGAGAAATATCCTCAGCTTGCCGGTGAGCTCGATTCCCTTTACGCGGAGTTTAAACCTCTGACAAATCAGTACAACGCCAATCTTACAAGGAGCCGCGTTCAGTTTGAGCTTGCAAAAAACAACTGCTGCTGGGGCACGGGCGGCGGTCATGCCAATCCCGATTATGAAATGCTGCTGCGGCTCGGTACCGAAGGAATCCGTGAAAAAATCGAACTGTTTAAAAAAATACATACCGAGCGCGTTGATTTTTACAAATGTCTTGAGATTTCGGTTTCAACAATAGAAATTCTTGCGGAAAGATATAAAAAGCTTGCCTTGGAAATGCTGCCCGGCGCATCGGAAAATGACGCAGCTGTCCTGAGGCGTATTATCGGGGCTTTTGAGGTTGTGCCTTACAGGCAGCCGCGCGATTTCTTTGAGGCCTGTCAGTTTTTCTGGCTTGCCTACAGTTTCATTGATAACGACTCGCCGGGGCTTTTTGATTATGCACTGGGGAAATATTATGAAATCAGCGATCACGGCGACAGATATGAGTGCCTGAAAAAGCTTTGGGAACTCTTTCGCCGTGTCCGCGCGTGGAATCTCTGCATCGGCAGAAGCGACGAATTCGGCAATGATTTTTCCTGCGACCTTACATATGATGTTCTTCGCGTTGCGAGGGAGCTGCACTATAATACGCCGAATATCACAATGCGCTTACATAAAAACAGCCCCGAAAGAAACTGGAAAGAAGCTGCCGAAACGATCGCAACCGGAATCGGAATGCCTGCGATTTACAATGACGATGTCGTCTGCCCCGCTCTGGAAGCTTTGGGCATACCCGCATCAGATGCATATCTTTACTGTATGAACGGATGCAATCAGATAGATATTTTCGGTAAATCGCACATGGGCCTTGAAGACGGAGAAATCAGCATAATCAAAGCTCTTGAATTTGCTCTTTTTGACGGAGTTTGTCAGAAATCGGGGCAGAAGCTCGGGCTTTCGACGGGAGACGCGGCAGACTTCAAAACATTTGACGAGCTTTTGAACGCGTATTACAGGCAGGTTGAATATCTGGCGGATAATGTTATTGAAATATCAAACAACTGTCAGAGAGTATTTGCGGAAAACAGCCCCAATCCCTGGCTTTCCCTGGTGATTCAGGGCTGCATAGAAAAGGGGCTTGACTATAAAAATCACGGCCCTTATTACGGGCACGGTCAGATTCTTACGGAGGGGCTGCCCGACACGGCGGATTCTCTTGCCGCAATAAAGCACTGTGTTTATGATACGAATAAATATACGATGAGTCAGCTTCTGGATGCGCTCAGAAATGATTTTGAAGGATATGACGAGCTTTATTCCGATTTTTCAACCTGGCATAAATTCGGCAACGATGAAGAGGATGTCGATAAAATCTACGCCGAAATAACAGATCATATCTACCGGTATGTCATGAACTTTGAAACCTTCAGAGGCGGAAAATTCGGAATGGGCTGCAGCACCTTTGAAAGAGCCGCGAGATACGGAAGAAGCGTCGGCGCGCTCCCGAACGGAAAGCGCAGAGAGGAGTCTCTGCTCGCGGACAGCATCGGCCCTGTTCCCGGGTGTGACAGGAAAGGTCCCACCGCAGTTCTAAATTCCGTATTAAAGGCGAATCAGTATCTGGCTGTCAGCGGAAATGTTTTGCAGTTAAAATTCAGCAAGGCGCAGTTTAACACAGAAGCCGGGCTGAACGCGTTCATCGCTCTCGCAAAGACTTATTTCCGCCTCGGCGGGCAGACGCTTCAGGTCAATGTTCTGAGCGCGGATGAACTGGTTGAAGCTCAGAAGAACCCCGAAAAACATAAAAATCTTATAGTCAGAGTCGGAGGCTTCAGCGCCTATTTCACTCAGCTTGAAAAAGGACTTCAGGATAATATTATAACCAGAACGGAAAACGGATTCTGATATGGAAGGTACAATATTTGATATACAGCGTTTCTGCATACATGACGGCCCGGGCATCAGAACCACGGTGTTTCTCAAGGGCTGTCCTATGCACTGCCTCTGGTGTCATAATCCGGAATCGCAGAGAAAATCGCCTCAAATGATGTTTTTTGAAGATAAATGCACAGGGTGCGGAAAATGCAGAAAACTCTGCGGCAGGGCATTCACAAGCGACTGTCTTGAATGCGATACTGTCGAATGCGCAGAGGTCTGCAGAAGCGGAGCAAGGGTAAAATCGGGCAAAACGATTTCAACCGATGAAGTGGTTGAAACGGTGCTCAGGGACCGGGAATACTATAAGACATCCGGCGGAGGAGTAACTATTTCGGGCGGAGAGCCTCTGCTCGCAGGGGAGTTCCTGAAGGAAATCCTTGCCGGCTGCAAAGAAGCGGGAATTCATACCGCGGTTGAGACATCCGGAGCCGTAAGTTGGGATTGCTTTATTGAGGTCTCGGAACTTGTTGATTTATTTTTATATGACATAAAGGGTATCAATCCCGAAAAGCACAGGCGAAATACGGGAATATCCAACGGATTGATTCTCGAGAACGCTGTCCGGCTGAGGGATTCGGGCAAAAAAATACTGTTTCGCATGCCTGTTGTTCCGGGGTATAATGATGATGAAGTTGAAGAGGTTGCCCGGTTTGCAGGCAGCGTACCCCTTGAAATACTCGGTTATCACAAAGCGGGGAACGGAAAATATAAGGCTTTGTTCAGAGGGGATGAGATAATTCCCGCAGAACCGTTCTCATCGGAAAAAATGAAATCAATTGCCGAAAAAGCGGGCGCGGTTTATTGCCCGGCAGCGATATAAATCCTGACGGATTTGCGATATACGCTGAAGCGTGCGATATAGCTTCGCTGCGATATGCGCCTTCGGCGCGTGATTTTAAGGATTTATATCATATCGCACACGAACGAAGTGAGTGTATATCGCATTGAGCAAAGCGAAATATATCGCGTTGCGAAGCAACATATCGCATCGCCTCAAGGCGATATATGCGCTTCGCGCTCGATATGCTCGCATAGCTCGCTCAGTATATCGCTTCGCGATAAGATATTTTTCTTGTTTGCTTTCAAGCAAACATATCGAATGCGGCAACGCCGCATATATCGATAAATACTATCGCTTCACGATAAGAAGAAAAAACAAATCGGGATTTGTGGAGGTGATATTATGAATGATAATAATAAGAAAAACAATAACACATCCGGTCTTGCGATTGGTATGTGTATAGGAATTGCAATCGGAACCGCAGTCGGAGTTGTAACAAAAAACATCGGACTGTGGCTGCCAATCGGCCTTTCGATAGGAGTGGCTCTCGGTTTTGCCATAGGTCATAACAGCGATAATAACGATGATGACGAAACAGACGGTCAGGAATAGCCGGACAAATTCCGGTTTATTGAGGTAAAGAATGAACAAACTGATGAAGAAGTTTATTTCCTGTTTGCTTATATCGATAATCTGCGCGGTGAGTTTTCATCTCCCCGCTCAAGCCGCTGAAGTTTATAAAGATGAAACGGCGCTTGAAACGGCGGCCGCAGATTTTGAAGACTTCTACGGCAGGATTGCCGAAGTTTTTGACAGGATTGCATTTTTAGGTGCATCATTAAAAAAAGAC
>JAEEGL010370860.1_pt1 | contig 11590 bp, 7 predicted proteins | sample 9134231 | NCBI WGS metagenome assembly JAEEGL01 (sample SAMN16246548, study PRJNA631951) | gut metagenome | biome: gut microbiome; feature: rumen; material: fiber-attached | host: Bos | place: Iran: Karaj | collected 2018-10 | reverse complement strand
GTACTTCATGGGCGACATTATACCATGTTCCGGGGCGCATGTGGGAAAAATATGACTGTGTTTTGCATCAAACTGCGTTTCGGCGATGCGGGGCGAATTCGTACGTCACACGATTCGTCGGATGCAATGATCGCTGTTCTCATTTTTTCGTTTTCTTCTTCATGTATGAGGGTCGGTTCAGTTCGTGGGCTATCGCCGCTGCCTCTTTCGCGTTCTTGCCCCAGGCGCGATACTCCCATGGCGTAGCGATTGGTTTGCCCTTCACTCCGTACGCGGTGAGAGGATAAGCCGTAAAGCGGATAAGCCACCCCGGCGGCACCTCTTCGGCGGCGAAGTTGCAGGTGACAGGAACGGTCTCGCTCGCCACACCGTACATATATCTCGAAGAGTACACGCGCTTGGCGACAAGACATCTTTCCACCTCGCCCTTCTTAAGCTCCACGGAGACCTCGTAGTCGTCTGCGCGCTCCAGGCCCTTCACGGCTGGCGGAAACGACACGGTGAAGAAGTCGTGCTTGTTACCGCCCCTATCCGTTCCCTTGGTGAACTCGATCTTGAGTTTCTTCTCCGCCCCGGCGGCAAACTCCACAGGACGCAATGTCTTCGCCCGCTTCTCGTAATTGTATGGACGCTCCTCCGGCTTCTGCGAAAAGCTCGCAAAAGGCACTACCCAATCAGGTCCAAGCAGCTTCCCTTCTTCGAAATCCCACCGGCGGATCAACAACCCCTTCGTACCCACGATGCACAGCATCCCCTGATGCGTCCTTCCGCTTTCCTTGTGCTGCGGCATCATCTGATATGGAGGAATGGGGGGACGGTCAACCGTGGAGTAGCCGTTCTCGTGTCCGCTCATCGTGCAGCAGTAGCGCAACGACGGCACCTGTATGCATGTGAACGCGCCCTGCCAGATGTTCTTTTCATAAGAGGCAGATGTGTGGCAGTGTCCGCAGAAGGCGATCAAGTTGGGATATTTGGAAAACAGCGCAGTGCTCTTGCCTTCATCCAGATTGGGTGCCGAAGGTCCCAACACCGTACCGCGCGGCACGCGATGTTGCGAATAGAAGAACGGCTTCGAAGGATCGAACTTGTGCGATGCGAAGAATTCCTCCAGCCCCGGGGTGTTGTGCCCATACTTGTTGGTGGGCTCGCCACGCGTGAAATGCGACAGTATGAAGTCATAGCCTTTCACCGTCTTCAGCTGTATCGGCGCCCATGGTTCCTTGAAGCACCTTTCCCAGATGGCCTTGCGGTCGCCGTTGAAAATGACGCCGCGCTTTCTTTCCTCTACGGAAGGCCACATCTTTCGCACATCTTCCAGGTCCCAATACGATTGCGACATGTCGTGGTCGCCATAATGCATCAGATTGGCGACGGGGCGTCCGTCGCTTCCCTTTCCGTCCGGGAACACCTTGAACCAGGTGTCGGCGATAAGTTGAAGCTGCTGTTCAAGTCCGTAGTCTGCCAGATCGCCGCAAACCAGGACACCATCGACCTTCCAGGCATCCAGTTGGCGCAAGGTCTTCTCGAAGTACGGCAGTTGCTTTGGTGTGGTGATGTGAATGTCGGAAAGAAGTCCAAACCGCATCTGCTCCTGGCCGATATCCTGCGTTTCCGCAACATCGACGGCCTTTGTAGCGGTGGCCGCAGCAAACGCGCCCGTCGCGCCAAGAAACCCTCTTCTCCCAATCATGTCATTTCGCTCCTTTTGTCTCTTTCGTGTTCATGACAACTGCTATGCCATACGGCGGCAGGTCGAGTTTCCCGAGACCGCCTGCCGCAGAGAATATCACCCCGTCCGCACCTGGAATCTCCACCAACCGCATGTCTTTCGCCGGAAGCTTGAACTTGACGCTCCGCGCCTTGCCGGACGCATTTGCGATTACGGCCATCACCCCTCCCGAGCTTCTCCACACGGCACCGTGCAAATCAGGCATATGAACCTTGTCGATCCAATTTGACGGCCGCCACAGGTAATTCATGCGGTATTCCCGAACCGGTGGCGCTTCGACAAAGCGAACCTCGTCCTCCAACCGCCCGTACACCATGAAATCGGCCAACGACCGGCGTATCCTAGCCAGCCGCGCCACGACCCTCTGCTGACGGGCAAACTTCGGGTCGCCGATGTCCCATCTGTCGAACCATCCCGGCATTATGCCCCACGTAAACTGGCGCATCTGCCACGAAAGAAACGTGTCTTCGGGATCGCACATGTTCTCTTCGCTTCCAAAGTAGATTGCGTATCCCGAATAAACCGCCGGCATGAACGGCACTTCATCGTCGTCGGGCGAGCCGCAAAGCAGATATCCGTCTATCAGGTCAAGCCATTGATCGCCGGTGAGTTCCGAGGTAATCGGCGCGTTGCGCGAAGAATAGAGTTCGTGCATCGGCTCAAGCATCTTGCGGTAGCCGTCCGTCCACCACGTTCCGCCGCCAACGGGGTGTCCGTGCCGCCGGTCGAAGCACTCGAACGGACGCGCCACCGCAACCTGATCGTAATAGACTGCGTTCGCGCCGAGCTGATCCAGTATCCGCCGGCTCCAGTACCATACGCTCTTCTTCCATTTGTCCGACGACGGACACATCACAGCGCAATCGTTGCCCTGATACGCGATGGTGTCATATCCACCCTTCCAGTTCTGGCAGGCATAGTCACCGGCGAACGCCCACGACGCCTGATTCGTGTCCCAAAGACGCGGATTGGCGTAGGGCATCACCAGCACGCCGGCATTGGTCCAAGCCGACATCACCTCGCGCACGCCCTTCTTCGCGGGAAACAGTTCAGGGAAATTTACGCAGAATCCGGAATTGTGCCAATGGTACCAGTGTACGCCCACCTTAAGGCCGGGAAACGTACGCACGATGCGGGCAATCTTGTTTGACGCGATGTCCGCCCGCTGTTCCGACAGGATCGCGCACACGTCTAGATCCTTCATCGCCTGCGGAAAGTCCGCCCGGCCGTCAATAGGACCTTTCGCAGCCCACTTCTGCTTCATCGCCCATTCCCGATAGATTCGCGCGGCCTGCCACCAATCGCCGCGGAAGGGTCGCAGCATCACCTCAAAGCGAGGCCCGTCCGCCGCCTTGCCGGGGACGCCCGCATCCTCTACTGGCGTAGTCACGGCAAAATCCAACCCCGGACCGTAGCGGAACCGCATTATCGGACGGGAAGCATCGTGGACGCCGACATACAACCCTGCGCCTCCCGACATGAATGCCGTCATCGGCGGTGCCGTGGTGGGGAACTTGATCTCGCGAACGGCATCGCGTCCGGCAAAAGCCTTGTGGAGATGCGCACCGAGCGGACGTGCCGCCTCAAGGACATCGCCCTCACCCGGCCTCATCACGCCGCTCAGACACGGGAAGCGCGTTGTGGCCAAGGCCCACTTACGCGAACGATTATCAACCTTTATGCTCCAGAAGCTCTGCCCGACCGTGCCGTCAAGGCGCACCTTGACTGTAACGTCAAAAGCGTTCTTCTCGCCGTTGAGACTCATCCCCTCCCAACGCAAGACAATTTCGCCGTCACGCTTCTCGCAGAATTTCCGCTTGGCGGAAAGACGGCTGCGCGAACTTGCTTCGACAATCCTTCCCGACTCGTCTTTCCCGTGGAACGTGAGATGCCAAAGGTCGAAACCCTTGTCAGGCGAATTGACGAAACGCGTCTCGCCATCGATACGGTTTACTATGGAAGCGACGGCAAAACCTTTGTCCGCATCAGAGAACTCTACACGTACCGCATCATTCGCCAGAACGGCAGCACACAGCAAGGCTGCTACCATGAGATGCTCCTCCTTACTTGAAGGATACCACCATACCTGGACGGAATATGCTCACGACACCATCGGCAGAAGCTTTTGCGCGCCAGCGCGAACGCGGTGCATTATCGACGTACACAGTCCAGCCGGCGATATCTTCCATGTTCGTGCAGTCTACGAACGTCCAACCCGGCAAGACGGGCTCATTGCCGCCAGGAACGTTTGACAGGTACACCCCGCCCGATGCGGCAAACGTGAAATTGGAGATCGTGCCGCCACCTTTGGAAAAGTCCACCGCAAGCCCCGGCAACGTGACGTTCCCCTCGGCGGCAAGCGTTGCACCAACGGCCACGGACACAGACTTGGCGTTGTTCAACACGTCAAAGAGCGAAGCGGGGGCTGAGTCAATGGTGCAACCATCCCTATACGAAGTGGAGAGCTTGCCACCATTACCGAAAGACTTGTTATTGTAGTACCAGTAATCTGCTGCGGTAGTATTTATGGCATCAACCGTAGAAAGACGGTCCCAGTGTACACCATCCACGCTACCATCAACAAAGTAAGACGTGGGAGAACGTACGTGCGATGACGCCTGATAGACGACCACGTCATACATGACAGCATCTGGAGCGCCATTCGTCAGACGCATCATGATCGGAATCCACGAGAACGGATTATCTCTGACTGGGGTTTGCGTTCCGGATGATGCATTCGGCGCACGCATCTGCCCATAATAGCCATAATCAGACTTGTAATCGTCGAACAGTTTGTCTATGTTGCGGTCTGCCGCAGAGGGCACCGCAATCTTATCCGTAGCGTACGCAACCTGTCCTGGCTGGAGCGACGCATAGTTGGAGTTAAGTTCGAGGCCATAGTTCTGACGCATGCCATTGGCGTCAAAAAGCCCGAATTCCTGTAATTGGAAACCAATGGCCGAGGTGGCATTTTCCTGCGAAGTGAGCACCCACTTGTGCCACGTGTACCTCTCCGGGCGGCTAAGGATAAGCGTTCCCTCCTTGACGTCGAGCGTCCCGTGGAACGACTGCTCGCCGCCAAGCAGCCATTTGCCGGAACCTTCCTTCACAACACTGACAGGTCGAGCGGCAGAGTCCGTGATATCAAGAATCTCATTTTCGCCCGTTCCAGAGCCTTTGAGCGTGAATGTCACGGCACGGGCCGACGGGTTTTCCTCAGGCGTCACCGAAGAGACGCCACGGAAACGGATCTTCGCAGCCCCATCATTCTTGAACGCCCCATCGCCGTAAAGCCAGATCGGGCGCTCCGTGCAGATGTCATCGGCCGTGCCGACGTATTCGAGCGTCCCTTCCGTATCGTCTCCGCCAAGCACGAACCCGTAGGACACGCGATTGGATTCAAGCTTGTATCCTCCAACATCCTTGAAGAAGTCAAGCCCTACGCCAAGCGACGATATGAAGTTCGTCTCGGAAATTGACGTAAACTGGAGCGTTCCCTCCTCCACGGCCCAACCACCGTGCATCTGGTAATAGACGTCATTCCCCTTGGAGCCGTCTTCAATGCGCCATGTTCCCCTGCCCTGCTTACGGATGTTGAAGGTGTAGTTCGTACCATCGTATGTGCGGCGCTGGATCGCACCCCGCATGAAGTTCGTTCCGCCATCGCCTGCGATGACAAGTCGTTGCATCAGGCGCGCAGCGTCCGGATACCAAAGACCGGTCCAGATCAGCCCGCCCACATCGCCGCCGGAGAGATATGCGGGATGAGGCGTGTTAGCGGCAGAAGACACCAGAAGATCGACGTCCGTCTCCTCGCCGGAACCGAGATACTTGAATGCACCGCCATTGTCGCGGGAATAGATATAGCCGTAAGTGCCGATGGAAGATGGTTCGCCTTTCCGCCCGAAGCTCATAACGCCTGCATACGGACCATTGAAACCACGACCCGTGTTTCCGCTCTGCGTGAACATGGATGACGGCGCGAGTTCGTTGGCTGTTCCCGTAAGATGGCAAAGACCGGATCCCCACCATCTAACAGGCGAACAGATTTTCCCGGCAAAGACCGACAACGACGATCCCTGCGGCGAAAGCACCTGACCGGCCGCGTATGAAACGGATGCCGTGTTGGTTATGACGGCATCCTCCTCACCCCACAGTTCAGAAACATAGGTGTGTGTGGGAGAGGTGCTTGGCGTCGCCAGCGTGAAGAAGGTTGCATTGTTGGAGATGGCGACATTACCGAGTCTCACCGAAATCCCGGCTGTGCCATCTTGCGGGAGTTTGAGCGCCCCCTCAACGATGTCGAAGTTCGAATAGTAGTCGTAACGTGTGGACGACTTGTACAAGTAATCGTCGCGCGTCGAACCAAGCGTAAGCGAACCATTGCCCTTCTTGATCATCTTGCCGCGATTGCGGCCGTCCTGCGCCTGATAGGTAAACGCGAAGGAGAGCGTGCGATCCTTGCTGCCAACATCAATTTCAAGAACACAGCCGTCATCAGGTCTGATGCGCTTTATCGCATTGGCGGCGGCGAATTCGTCGTCATCAGATGCATCAAGACGTGTCGTACCCGTCGGCAGCACCACTTCGTCACCGGCGCCAGGCGTACCTTTTGGCGAGTAGCTGTCGCTGGATGCCCATGAACCATTGGCACCACCGACCCATTCATATGAATCAGCGAAAACTGTCACTGATGCCGCAAGTAGCAAAACAAACATGTATGCTCTACCAAAGAACATGCCATTCGTTCTTGAGTTCTGAACTTTCATCTTCCTGTTCCTTCTCTGAAAGAAATTGCTTTTATTTTATAGAAACGAGCGGTTCATGTCAAGGATCGCATAATCTAAATCGCGTCTTTTGACATGCGGTATTGCGAATGCACTTGCAGACAGCCAAATGTTTTGGTATCGTATCGCCCATGTCCAACAAGACATCAGCGAAAACGAAAACGCGAAGGCGCATAGCCATCCTGATTCCGTCCGACTGCAAGGCGCATCGGGACAGAATCGCCGGTATCTTGCGCTATCTAACTTCCCACCCCTATTTGGAAGCGGTGCTGACGGGCGATCATGTCGCCAATCGCAGGTTGTCAGACCTGACTGGACTGAAGTTCGACGGTCTTATGACGACACCTGAACACCTTTGCCAATCTAACTTGATACGTCGCATTGCCGCACCTTCTGTGGTCATCGCCAACGGACGCAACTTGACGCCTCCGCCTGGATGTCGCCGTTTTGGCGCAGTGGTCTGCGACAATGAGGGCGTGGGCAAATGCGGTGCGGAATTCTTTATCAAAAAGAACTTCACATCCTTCGCCTTCGTGGGCATGGCCGAAACGCAAGCATGGGTGGACGAGCGCCTGAACGGGTTTCGCGACACACTTTCCCAACACGGGTTTGATTGCATGGTTTATCGTCCCCCTGCCGGGACAGGATGGAAGGCCGAGGAACATGCGCTGAGGAACTTTCTCCAGAAGACTCCCAAACCCTGCGGTCTGCTAGCCGCCTTCGATTCGCGCGCCAAGCATGCTATTGACATATGTTCCCGCATTGGTATCGCCGTCCCGCAACAGATTAGCGTCCTCGGCGTGGACAACGACGAATTGTTCTGCGAGTGGACACGTCCAACCATCTCCAGCATTCAACCCGATTTCGAGCTGTCGGGCTATCGTCTGGCGGAACTCCTGGACACGCTCATGCACGAGCCTCCAAAACCGCCCGTCATCCTGCGATATGGCGTGACGGGCATCGTGGAACGGCTCTCCACGCTTGACATAACCGGTGCGGCGCGAATCGTCACACTCGCCCGCGAATACATCCGGAAAAACGCAAAGGCGCCCATCAAGCTCGCGGACATCGCCGCCGCCGTTGGTTGTTCGCCGCGCATCCTCCAGCGCCGCTTTCAGGAAGTCCTTGGCAAGACGCCGATCGACGAATTACGCGAACGACGGCTTGAGCACGTATGCGAAATGCTCTCCAAAACCACCACACCCATCGATCTTGTGGGAGGATTCTGCGGATTCAACTCAAACTCCAACCTCAAGACGGCATTCAAAGCCCGATATGGCATGTCGCTTTCGGCATACCGCGCATCGTTCGCCTGAAATGTCATCTTGCCATATTTACACCTTTACGATCCCATAGCCGTATGCAATTACCTTATCATCATGCGAAATGAGACCTATTCCTTCACTACGGGCTTGAGTGATAAGCATACGATCAAATGGATCGTTATGGATTTCAGGTAAATTTGCAATATCGACACCGTGTCGAGAACGCACAGGCAGTTCTATGAGACCCATCGACTGAGCTCCTGAAAGCACTTGCGATTTCTTCGTCCATCATGCGATCTTCCTCAATGGTTGGTACTCGGCACTCGCCCTCGGCTATGCCGAGCTTACGCTTTTTCACGGGCGGCTTACGGGTAGAAAGCTCAATGACAAACATTTTGACAAGTTGGCTAAGCGTAGTCCCGCAAGAACTCGCATACATCTTGGCGTCATTTATGACTGCCGACGGCAATTGCAACGTGTAGCTCATCTTGTATCATCTCCTTTAGTGAACCATGATCTTTTTCACCTTGAAACTTGTTCGTTCCTCTCCTTACGTATCGGCAACAGACGACATGGCGCAAAGCGAAAACACCATCGCCGTCAAACCGGCCGATGTCGACTTGGAAAGAAAACCTATTCTTGTCATGATTTGCCCTTCTTGCTCGACCTGTTACATCGAGCCTCGCATTTTCAAAAGCGGTCAAATGATAGCACAAACCACCGCCAATATCAAGGATTGCGCAACGACGCAATCACTTTGTCTTCTTGTACAGCATGCAGTGGCAGAATCCCTCGAACTCGGGATCGCGGATCTTGTCCCGGAAATCCTTGCACATGCACTTCGTGTCTTCGTTCCGCTGCAGCATGCAGGGACAATAGCCTCCTGTCCGCTTCAGTCCCTCCTGAACGGCCTTTACGATCTCGGCATCTGGATTGAACGATATCTTCATGTTTTCCCTCTTTCTATCAAACATCATTCACAAATGGAATGGTTGAGAATTGCCCCGTCAATGGCTGTCGGCTGGAACTGCCTTCCGCGTTTTTCCCCCGAGCCGCACGATTTCACGTGCAAGTTTTTCGCGATGGCGCTGCATGGGGGTTGGATCGCGGGTGAACTCCGTCATCGATGCCGTTACATCCGGCGGTACGGCCAGAAGCGCATTCTGCGGGTCCAGGCGACGCAGAATCGCGAAGTATTCGTAGTCCTCAATCCCGTCACGCAACATCTCAAGCCGGTAAGTCTCGACCGGAGGATCGAGTACGGGGACGTTGCCTGTATTTCCTCTTGCCGACCTCGGTGGATAGAGGAAGCGCCCATCGCCGTTGCCCCAGTTGTAGGGATATGGCAGCCTCTCCGAATCGCACCAGCATTGCGTATCATCCCAGCAATCCTGCCTTACGCCACGGTACGTGGAACCGCCGGACCAGTAGATCGTGTCCCAGATGAGCACGCCGCTCACTTTCTCTTTCCATGTCTGCCACAGCCAAACGCGCATCTCGGTACCAGGCTTGTCGATGAACTCCGTGGCATATGGCGCTTTTGGACCGCAGCAGACGTACCACCAGAACCGGTCCCCCTTCGCCCGCGCGGAGTCGTTTTCCCCCTTGTGGAAATTCGACGTCACGGGACACCACAGATTCACGCTGTCCAGAAGCGTCTTGCAAACCTCTTCCGTAAGCATCCTGCGCATTCCAGGCGCGTGACGTTTCAGCTTTGCGAAGCCGTTGGTGCAGAACGCATAGTCTTTTGCGTCCGGCTCGTCGAACCAGTACACATAGGACTTCTCAAGCCAACCCTTCTCCTTTAGATGGTCTTCCAGCGCACGAAGATACCTGCCGATCAGAATGTCATATTCGGGGGTGCCTTCCTTGAAACCGGCGATTTCCGGCTCATAGCGATGCTCGTACGTGCCGCCGCCCAGTCCATTGACCGGTACGCGCAGCGTGTTGGCATGGTATTCGCGGAATCCCTTCTCTACCGCTGCGTCCCATTCGTCCCAGTTGAACACGGGCTGTGCCGTGGCCGGATCCGCCAATCCCTTCCATTCCACCTTCAACGGCGTCGTAGGATCTGGATCGTAGACGGTGATATGATGGTCTGCAAGGATACGGAAGCAGAGGTCGAACATCTTGCGCCTGTCGGCAAGCGTATTGAGATGGCAATACCGGACGAGGTTGCGGACACGGCAGCCGAACGCCGTCTCGCATGTCATGACGTCCGGCAGTTCGAAGCCGAACACTTCGACCTCGAGCGGTACGCATTGCGGTGCCATGCCGTCCGCCCGGACTTCAAGCGACCCGCGATAGATGCCAGGCTGCGTCCCCTTTGGCGGCTTCACCCGAACCCAGAACGACCGGCTCTCATCAGCCGCGATATCGCATCCGTCTGCCGTCTGACGTTCGATCGGGTCCGGCCATAGTCCCGCCGCACACGTCTTGTCTGTCGGTATCTTCACATCGACACACGAGACCTTCATCACCTCGACAGCCGAGGCGGGCATGGTCGCCGCAGCGGATGCAGGAGCTCCGGCGACGTCCACGCGTACGCCGGAAAGCGCACGGCTGGGCGTTACCACAAGCTGCGAACACTCTGTTTCGTTGGCGGCGGTCTGGATGCGGATGGCGCCGGCGACATCCGCCGGCAACGGATTGTCCGGGAACACCTTCCATCCGGCGGCGGCGGTCCACAGACGCAACGTGCGGTCCGTGGACGCGAGCATCGAACCTTTCGCATACGGCTTCTCCGGCGCGTCGGGCCAGACGAAGACCGTCCCGTCATTGCGACGCAGGTCCGTTCGCCCGATGATGTATCCAGGCTCGATGTCGATTGTCGCCTCGAACGAATAGCCCCACACATAGAAACCCTTGTCGCCAATGCCGCAGACGCGAACCTGAATATCCTTTCCGTCCGGGAGATCCACACTGACGTTATCCGACTTGGGGAATGTCGCAAGCCTCCGCCACGCGCCACCATCCACCGCCGCCTCCACCGCCCACGGCGTATCGGCATGGGAGACCTTTACCTTCAACTTGCCTTTCTTCAGGCATCGTCCGCCGAGCGAATGCCGCCATGTCAACACGCCGTCCTTCCGCATCCGCCAATGCGAATCGTGCAGATAGCCGTTGACGAATCCCGCGAACGGCCGCGACTCGCTGCCGTACGGTCCGCTCCACCTGGCGGCATAACGGTACGTGCGCCCGAACAGGGTCTCGCCCTCGCCTAACGTCAGGCCGTTCCGCGTCTCGTACACCGGCACCACCTCTTCGAGCGACGCGTTACCTGTCGTGCATTCGCCTATGACCCGCCACCGTCCCAGTCTAAGAGACTTCCGCTCCACCGGCGACATTGCACGGAACGCCCCTACTTTACGGCGTGTCTTGCCGGGGAGAGGCAGAACCGAATCAAGAAGCGCGACACCGGGCAACTCGATGTTCACGACACCGCTGGTGGCCGTCTGGTTGGCGATGTCGAAGCTCGCCAGATAGGTGTGCGTAGAGAGCGACTTGGGTACAGGGCCCGACACGACGAACACCGCGCAATCGCGATCGGTTCCGGAGTAGAGCGCCAGCAGGTGGCGGTCGTCGTAGACCGTGGCATTGACGTTGCCGGCGTCGTACGGACGTTTCTCCGCGCCTTCTGCAAGAACCTCGGGCGCAGGCCATTCCGACGGATGGTCGAAAATGAACGTAGCCTCGGCAACGCGCCGTTTGAGCTTCTTGGCGCCGCGCTGGTAATAATAGTTATGCACAAGACCGGTCTTGCGGTCGAAGATGAGCGACGGCGTCGATTCACGCACGTCCGTTATGTT
>JAEEGL016431582.1_pt1 | contig 11591 bp, 9 predicted proteins | sample 9134231 | NCBI WGS metagenome assembly JAEEGL01 (sample SAMN16246548, study PRJNA631951) | gut metagenome | biome: gut microbiome; feature: rumen; material: fiber-attached | host: Bos | place: Iran: Karaj | collected 2018-10 | reverse complement strand
GAATCTTCAGAAACTCCGGCAGAACCAGAAAATGCCGCACCTTTAAACACCCCGGAAACTTCTACCCCTTACTCAGAAGAACCTCGCGGTTCACTCATGCAGAAAGCAGAAGAATTTGAAGAATATGCTGACGCAGAAGACACTTCATATTATGCAGAATCTTCTGAATCAGAATCCTCAGTAAACGACAATTTTGACATTTTTTAAGCAATGGGAAAGCTTCAGATAAACGTATTAGGCACATCGTTTCAGATTCAGGCACGTGCAGAAGAAGAATACCTTGAAAAACTCCTTTCATATTACAAAGAAATAACAGAAGCTATCCAGAAAGGCGGAAACCTTACAAGCCCGTTACAGGTGAGCATACTTGCAGGCATTACCCTTGTTGATGAACTCTACAAGCAGAAACAGAAAAATGCAGCATTTAAAGAATCCGTTTCAGAAGACAACGAAAGCAGTGTAGAAGCCGAGCGGATTACAGCTGAACTCATAGATAAAATTACCCGGGTTCTTGATGAATAAAGAAACGGTCATTTATGTCGACGCAGATTCCTGCCCTGCAAAAGTAAGGACGGTAATACAAAAAAAAGCCTCTTCCCTCTCCATTAAGCTTGTATTTGTTTCAAACCGCCCTATTCCATTTGATTTTGAAAATCCGCTTTTTAAATCGCATATCTGTCCCATAGAAAAAGATTCAGCAGACAATCACATTGTAAGCAGCATGACAAAAAATGACATTACCGTAACACGAGATATTCTGCTTGCACAAAGGCTCGTAAACCTTAACTTTACAGTTATAAATGACAGGGGCACAGTCTTTACAAAAGAAAAAACAGAGCGCATGATTGAAGAGCGCAATTTAAGCATGCAGATGGAAGCCCTTGGACTTCACAAAGGAAAAGATAAAAAGAACTTCGGCGAAAAAGAGCTTTCCGCCTTTACAAAAACTTTTGATGAAGTCCTTAAAGAAAAATTAAATGCTTTGGATTGATTTGTTTATATCTTCCAGACGATCTCTTATCTGCATAAAAGCATCAACCAAATCAGGATCAAACTGTTTTCCACTCTGAGCTTTTATTTCATTAAACGTATCATCTGCAGTCCATTCGGATTTATAGCAGCGTTTGTGGCGAAGCGCATCATAAACATCGGCAAGCGAAACTATGCGTGCAGAAAGAGGAATCTGATCTCCCCTGAGTTCCTGTTCGCTTACATGAGGCATCTTTGTTTCCGGAATATATTCCATGTAATTATAATCGCCCGGGTAACCCTTGTCGCCGCCGTCCCAGCGGTCATGATGATGAAGACACACATCGCGTATCATTCTGTCAACATCATTTTCAAGCGGAGTAAAAATCTGAGCACCTATGCAGGTATGACCTTTCATTATATCGCGTTCATCATCAGTAAGCACTCCGTCTTTTTTAAGTATATAATCAGGAACAGCAACCTTACCTACATCATGACACCTTGCCGCAAGCCTCAGGTTGTCACGGTATTTTTCACGCTCTCTTTCGGGAATATTCTTATTGGCTGCATAGCGGTCATAAATTTCAAGAGCAAAACTTGAAACTCTTTCTACGTGAGCTCCAGTTTCGCGCGGATCACGGAATCCTGCCATACGCACAAGACGGTCAATATTAACGCGTGTCAAATAGGCATATTCATAAATAGTTCCGATTTTAGCTGCAAACTGTGAGATGTAATATTCAGCATCTTTATCAAAAGGAATTATTTTACCTTTACGATCCTGTGCATTTATTATCTGAAGAACACCCAGCACCTTTCCGTTTGTCATTATAAGCGGAAGCGTAAGCATTGACTGTGTTTTATATCCTGAAGCAACATCAGCAGCCTCATTAAACTCAAACGGCCTCTTTATAAGGTTTCCCTGTTCATCCTGTATGGTATCTTCAAGCCTATAGGCATTTTCAATGTTTACAATGCGTTTTGAAAGCGCACAATAACCAGAGATGGACTTTGTTGTAGGAATCATTGAAAACGCAACATAAGGAAGCTTTTCGCCGGGTTCAAGCCGGGCCTGCATTGTATCATTCTGGCTGTATCTTATGCTGAGTAAGTTTTCTTTTGAGTCATATTCATAAATTGAGCCTGCATCCGCATTTACAATTTTGCGTGCACATGAGAGAATTTTTTCAAGGAGGATGTCAACATCCTTGATTTTACGGAGTTCTTCCTCCATTTTAGTAATCTGCTCAAGCTTTAAATGAAGCGGCTTCAATTTACTCATTATCTATAATTATAATCTACATAATAACAGTTTTCAAGTTCTGTATAAGGATTGCGTTTAAGCGGCCCTAATAGGGCGTTTTTACTGTTTACTTACGGGCCGTTTTACCGTTATACTTGTTTTATGGGTGAAATTACTTCAGAAAAAAAGAAAAATCCTTTTTTAAGAATACTTAAGTTTATCATATATCTGTTTAGTACAATACTTCTTATTATTATCCTGGGCTGTGTTTTTTCAGCACTGCATAAAAAAAACGTACTTGAAACGCTTCCGCGCGGATTCAGTGTCTACGTGCATACAGATTCCCTCTGGGATGCAGCTGACCCCATGCTCGACCTGAAGGCCGCAGACCTTTTTCTTTCGGGACGCGAAATGACGGGAATCAGGGGCGCCTTTATGTCGTTCAGGGCATCTTCTTTAAGACAGAACGGCCTTATTTCATTTTTGGCTTCAAGAAAAGCAGACCTTGCCCTTTACCCTAAAGAAGATTCCTTTGATTTTGTTGCATCAGTTGATTTAAGCTGGCTTTCTCTTGTAACCCGTGCAGGCCAGTACTTTATAAGAAACGCAAAAATTGCTGACGGTCTTGAGTTTAATGAATCAACGTCATTTTTTGAATATAACACAGGCTCTTCCCGCCTTTACATAAGTCCGTGCAGAAACCTTGTACTTGTAAGTTCAAGCGAAGAGCTTTTAAGGCTTTCCCTTACCGTAAAAAATAATTCATACACGCAGGAAGAACTTGACTTTCTTGAACAGAAAACAGAAAAAAGCATCCGCCTTGTTGCAGACACTGCATACGTTACACAACAAATTTGCAAAGGAAATTCAGCCTTTGAAAAAACAGCCGCAAAAATGTCTGACACTGAATTTACTGAAATAAGCTTTAACATAAAAGACGAAAGCATAAGCATAGAAGCGTCCCTTCCGCTAAAGAAAACTGATGAATCACAGGAAACGACTTCTGACTTTTACAGGCTTTTTTCAAGAAACTCACGGCCGTCTTCGCTTACAGAATCTTTTTCTTCAAACGTTCAGTATTACACGCTTGTAAATGCCGGAAACCTTAAAGAACTTAAAGACGCAGCCTTTGAATGTCTTCCAGATTCAAAAGAAGCACTTTCTCTCTGGAACCGAAGCTCAAGCCTTTCTAAAATGCTTTTTTCCATCAGTCTTGATGAAATGATTTTTTCATGGACTGGTGATGAATTTGCCGTTCTCGGAATAGAATCTCAGAATGATCCTGTCTTTGTATTTGAAATACGGGACGAAATGCAGCGCGAAAATATTTTTGACAGGTTTCTTTCTTCTATAATAATAAAAAGTTCTTCAAGCCTGATTCTTGACGGAATGCGGCTTCCGCAAATAATGCTCCCGGATTTTCTTCAGAACGTACTTTCACTTTTTGACGTAAAGATTCCTTCTCCGTATTATTTTGTAAGCGGAAACTATATTTATTTTTCAGAAAATCCTGAAAACCTTTCGTCAATTTATTCAATGCTCAGGGAAAAGAAATTCCTTTCTCAGACAGAAAGCTTTAAGGAAATTTCTGATTCACACAGGGAAGAAACTTCTTTAAGCGTTTACTACAATCTTGAGCGTACGCAGCCGTTCTTTATACGAAGCAATGCAGGCTTTTCTAACGTAATGAAACTCTACTCTCTCGGCCGCCTTGACGTTTCTGTAAATAACGGTTCAGTTTTAATTGCACTTGATGCAATTTCAAATGCTCCGTTTGACATGAAAAAAGTTCCGGGCTTTCCTATAGAAACAGGAAAATCCGACGGAAACCTTATTCAAAAGGAAAACCACATTTACTGGACAGAAAATTCTTCTTCAATAAAATCAATGGAAATTCCTTCTACAAAAATAAGTGAATATAACTTTGAAAAAACTTCAAATAAACTGTATATACTTCCTGCAGAAAAAATAAATGAATCCTCTCTCTGGTGCGTAACTGAAAAAGGCGAAGTTTATCTTTTTACAAAAAATCTTGAACCGGCAAACGGATTTCCCGTTACACTTTCGCACGGTTTAGAAGTGCCGCCTTCTGTTTCAGAAGATAAACTTATTGTATGTACTTCAAAAGGAAAAGTTTCAGTTATTTCTGCCTCAGGAAAAGTTAGTGAATATCAGCTTCCGGTTACCGGCTCTATAAAAAGCGCTCCGTTCTGTAAAGGTAAATACGCCGCTTTCTACGACAAAAGTTTTATAGGACGCATCCTTATTATAGATACAGAAAGCGATTTTTACCTTAAATATTCCCTTAACGTTCAGGAACTCGGCTTTGGTTCTCCGGCAATAAAACTCGACGGCGAAGATCTTTACACCGTCTTCATAGGACAGAACGGAAAACTTTCGCTCTGGAAAAACGAAGAACGCCTTGAACTTCCCGTAGAAAAGCTTGAAGGCATTTACTACACTAACTTTACTCCTGTAAATGACGGCTGGATAACGCTTTCTTCAACAGGAACTGTTTCACTTTTAAAAAATGACGGAAGCATTCAGCAGGTAAAACTTCCGTCCATACCAAAAGCAGAAAAAGACATTTTTATAACGGTTAAAGACAACATATATTTATGCGCAGATTCAAACTTAATTTATGCACTTACACCTGAACTTGAAATTGCGTGCGGTTACCCCGTTATAGGCTGGGGAAATCCATGCTCTGCGGATTTAAACGGTGACGGAGAAAAAGAGTGTATTGCTCTTTCCCTTGATCACAAGCTTTACGCATGGAATCTTAAATAAAAGCGTATAAGTATTTTGGGAGGAAATATGAAACTTTTTAAGGCAGAAAAAAAACTTTTCGTTTTACTGTTTACTGCAGCTGTATTTTTTAATTCCTGTACTTCAATTCAAAAAGACATGGTAATGTCTACAGATTCCCTGATTCAGGATGAAGATATTGAAAAAATAGAAATGACTCTTAGCCGGCTTGATTCCGAGCACATACTTGGTCTTTCTGATGCAAAGGAGTTAAAGGCTCAGTGCACGGAACTTCTTGAAGAAATCGACATGACTGAACAGAGACTTGGAATGAATAAAGTAGTTCTTTCAAGACTCTGCGCTCTCCGCGGCCGCACTTATCTCCTTATGGGAAAAAACTTTGAAGCAAAAAAGCAGTACAGGCTTTCTGCAGAAGCATCTAAAGGCGACTCACAGACAATAATACTCGGTTCAAGACTTTCTTTAATAAGTTCTCTTGATGATGAAAACTTAATTTCAGGCAGCAACCAGAACGGACTTTTAATTCTTGAACAGGCGCTTGTATTTTACACTGCAAATCTTTTTCCGCAGTGCATTGCAAAATTTGATGAAGCCTTTATGATTCTTCCTGCATTTTATGCAGAAAACTACGGCCCTCTCAGAAATCAGGCAGCTGAATTAAAATCAGTTCAGGGCTCGGAAGAAGATGAAAAAGTGCTGCAGCTTTTAAAGGCACCTTCTATTACAATGCAGGATGCAGCCTATGTTGCTCAGGAAACAACTTCCGTTCTTATGCCTTATACAGGCGGAAAAAATCTTTCAAAAAAGACACTGTTTTTTGTCCTTGAAAAAAACGGACTTTTTCTTCCGGCAAGTTCCATCCAGGATACACCAAAGAAAGATAAACTTACAAAAGAAGAAGAATGCACTAAAATTCTTTCAGCCAGATTCTTCTGGAATTTAATTGTTCATCATGATGAAAACGTCAATAAAAATATGTACTCTGAATTTTACAGAACACAAAACCTTGATTCTCCGGTAAAAGATATAAGTACAGATTCTGAAGATTTTGATGCTGTTTTAGGATGTATTGAACGGGAAATTATAAATCTGGAAGACGGGGAATCGTTTGTGCCTGAAAAGCCGGTAAGCGGGTTTCAGTTTTCTTCATGGCTCCAGGCACTTAAGGCTCAATAAAAAAGGCAAAAACTTCGCAACTCCGAAATTTTTGCCGTTCTGTATAAGCGCCGCTTATAATCGATTCGCGCAACACGCGCTGTTTATAATTATCTGCGCGGGCGCAGGTTAAACTACAGTTTTTTTACAAAACCTTCTTCACCCTTTACAAAGCCCATTTTTACAAGGTAGGCTTCGTGAGCCTTAGAAGAAGAAGCCGTGCATAAAGTTTTTACGCCGCTTCCTGCAAGGTAAGCATAAAGATATTTTCCTACGGAACAGTCACGATAAGCCGGTGTTGCATAATCAAGGGTAACTTCCATTTTTCCGTCAGAAGAATTTCCCGTAATTACTCCAACCGGAGAAGAACCGCAGCAAACTACATAAGCATCAGAAAAGGAACTTGAAGCATCAAACGACGGAAAAAACTTCTTTACATCATCACCATAAAAATCAATAAAATACTTAAGGAATGAGTCGCCCTGTGAAACTTTTACAACAGAATATTCTTTTGTACTTTTAAAGAGACGGATTAAATTGACAACGTTAATGATAACAAGACAGAAATTCATTATTGCAAGCGGATAAGCATGAACGATTGCAGCATAAACAATAGAAATAACGCTTCCAGTTGCATTTATAAGCCGCAATTTTACAACGGATGTCATGAGCATTGAAACTACAACAAAAACCGAACCAATATAACCGATAATTTCAAGAATAACCTTAAAATCAATAAAGTTTGAATCGACCATATAAACTCCTTTTAAAACAAGAACATCCCGGATACCACAGGCGGTACCCGGGAATCATAACAGCGTGAAAAAATACTATTTTAATGCTGCTGCAATGCGCTCAAGAACCTTCTTGCGGTCAAGAGGCTTAACGATATAGTTCTTTGCACCACTCAAAAGAGACTTTTTAACAAGTTCTTCTTTTCCAAGAGCACTTACCATAACTACGCGAGCATTTTTATCGAACGCAATAATCTGCTCAAGGGCCGTAATACCATCCATGCGAGGCATAGTAATATCCATTGTAACAAGATCCACATTCGGACAGAGTTCCTTGTATTTGTCAACGCCGTCCTTGCCGTCCTGTGCAGTAGCTACGATCTCGTACCCGTCACTGGTAAGAATTTGAGTAAGCTGTTTTGCAACGAACATTGAGTCATCCACAACAAGCACTCGGATTTTTGAGCCGTCAGCATTCATGCCCTCTGGCGGACGCTCATTAATTGAAGGAAAATCCTCTCTTGTCTTCATCTTCTTCACTCCTTATCAAGCACGTTCACGGATAGCAACGTTAACTTCAATCTTTCCGCAGTCAGTAACAAGAGGAACAATAAGAGCTTCTACACTCTGATTTGTACCACCCAAAGCAGCAATTTCCATCTTTTCACCGGCAAACAGAGCCGGAGGAGTAAGGTCGAACTTGAATCCAAGTTCATGCAGCTTTGTTACAGCCTGCGCAGTTATCAGGTTTGCGAGTTCGCTGATTGTAGCTTTTGCCAGATCATCAAACTCAGTTAATTTTTCCATATTCATGGCTGAGGCAATATTTAAGGCTGTCTCATATGTCATGTCAAAAAGAACACGACCTTCAACATCGCCGGCCAGACCAACGAGTGCTGCAACCCCCATTACAGGCATTGCCGTTGATTTGAGATATAAATCTCCACGTTTAACATCGGCACCACCCAGAACTTCCTTTAAGACTCTGTAAGAAGTTTCTACAAACGGGTTAATGTACTCTACTCTCATTCAGTATCCCCCTGGATTTATATTACGGTTATTTAGAATACAACTCTATGCCGCCTGACCGTTTTTTAGTCCAGCCCGGAAGGTTAATATTCTCATTTTCACCAACTATTATAATGCCATTGCCTTTCATTCTTTCGCTGAATTCCGTGAACAGAGCATTCTGCGAAGTTTCAGGAAGGAACGAAATCAAATCCCTTGCAAATATAATATCAATAGGCGGAAGATTGTTTGTGTTGACGCAGTCATGATATTCAAACATGATTGAGTCTTTTATTTCCTTGTTAAAGGTAAAATCCCCACCTACAGTCCTTGTTGTATACGGCTGATACCAGTCAGAACTTGCCTGATCAGTTAAATTCATAAGCGGAGCATTTGAAACGCTCAGCAAATCAACATCCTGACCATAAATTCTTATCTTAGCATTAGGATAACGCTTTTTTAGAATACATGCAAGTGAATATGACTCGTAGCCTTTTCCGCAGCCCGGATTCCATACTACTATGGTCTTTGCTGCATTTTCAGGAAGCGCAGACTCTATTTTTGAAGCAAAAGCCTCCGTCCACCAGGTTCCGCTGCACTCAGAAAAGAACGGCTTTAAGAAAAGATCTGCATCAGCTTCAGACTGGAACTGTGTTTTGTCATTTCCACGCTGAGCGGCCCATTCTTTATAGCGGTTCTTAACCCACTGCTCGTTTACGGAATTTACAGTAAACTTTCTGAAGTTTTTAAGACCTTCTGTAACAAACTTAAAGTCTTCAGCTTCCCTGTCGACTGCTTTTACTTCCAGAGCAGCTTCAGGAGCAGCACCAGCTGCAGCAACTGCACTGGCAACACCTGCCGATTCTTCAGGCTTTTTTGCCTTCTGTTCCATTGCAAGTTCAGCATTCTGGCGCAGACGCATCTGCTCCATTGCTTTTTCTGCAAGTTCGCGTTCTTCTTCCGGAGAACGAACTCCAAAAATCTTTTCTACGTCAAGGAGAACGTAAAGACGTTTATCAGCTTCAACAACACCATAAATATATTTTATATTTATGTCTCCAAACAGAGGATGCGGAGGCTGAATCGTAGACTTCTGAACTCCTATAACCTTGTCAATTTCATCAACAACAACACCAAAAATCTGCTCGCCTGCCGTAACAATGAGCATATTTTCGAGAGTGTTGTCTTCGCGCTCAGGAACCTGAATGTTAAAAAACAGCCTGAGATCTATAATCGGTATAATGTCTCCGCGCAGGTTATATACGCCGAGAACAAAAGGAAGCGTATTAGGAACATAAGTAAAACGTCCGGCCTTTGCTATTTCCTTTATCCTCATTATATCAATTGCATAATCTTTTCCGCTTAAAGAAAAAGTTACCATTTTGTAGTCAATGGCAGCGACCTTTTTCTTTTCTTCATTCAGGATGTCATTGGAAAGTCCTGAATCAGCAGATTCCGTAGAGTTTGCAAGGATACTAAGTTTATCGTTAATTGATGCCATCTGTTATTCCTTAGATAGAATTTTTTACCGCTTCTTCTTCACGGAGCTGCTGGGCATTAAGTTCCTGCTTTACACCCAGATCCAAAAGCTGGCTTACATCAATAATAAGCGAAACTGAACCGTCACCAAGAATTGAAGCTCCCGCAATTCCCGGAGAAGAAGTAAACTGATCATGGAGAGGCTTGATTACAACATCTTCTTCTCCAATCAGGGCATCAACCATGACACCGATTTTCTTTTCCTGAGAACCTACAATAACGATAAAGCAGTATTCACCGTTATCTGCATTCTTTATGTTGAACAGTCTGTTCAGGCGCAGAATGGAAATAACTTCATTACGTACGTTAAGAACTTCGTAATTGTCGATAGTGTTTATCGTATCACGCTTTACGCGCTGGCTTTCAATAACATTTGTAATCGGGATTGAGTACACTTCTTTTCCGACGCGTACAAGAAGTCCCTGAATAATTGCAAGTGTAAGCGGAAGACGGATTGAAAACTTAGAACCCTTGTCTTTTTCGCTTGTAACGGTGATTGAACCCTTTAATTTTTCAATCATTGTCTTTACAACATCAAGTCCCACACCGCGTCCGGAAACATTGCTGATTTTGTCGCTTGTTGAAAATCCCGGAAGGAAAATAAGGTTATAGGCATCCTGATTTGTAAGAACCTTATTAGGAGAAATCAGGCCTTTTTTAACGGCTTTTTCGCGAACCTTATCAACTTCAATTCCGCCACCGTCATCGATAACTTCAATGACAATCATGTTTCCTTCGTTGGCAGCACGAAGAATAAGTGTTCCCGTCTCGTCTTTACCGAGTTTTTTACGTTTTTCAGGATCCTCGATTCCGTGATCTACAGAGTTACGTACGCAGTGCATGATTGGATCAAGAAGATCATCAACAACGGTCTTATCAAGTTCCGTTTCTTCACCTTCTATGATTAAATCAACCTTCCGTCCAAGATCGCGGCTTAAGTCGCGTACAACACGCGGAAAACGGTTAAAGATTGTACCGATCGGAACCATGCGGATTTTCATAACTCCTTCCTGGAGTTCACTCGAAATACGTCCGAGGTTCTGCGTTGTAGCACGGTATTTTGTAGATGAAGCTTTAAATTCAGCTTCAAAGGCATCAAACCAGTTACTCATAACTCCGTATTCTTCGGAGAACTGCTGGCGGATATCTTTTATGCTGACTCCATCCTGGATTTCTTCAAAAATCTTTGGAATAAAATCAGCAAGTTGTCTCTGTTTGTCCTTGTACTGGGCGTTAAGATTCTGAAGTTTAACCTGTAAATCTGCAAGCTGAAGCCCGTTCTGGTTAAAGGCAGCCTTTGTAATAACGGTTTCTGAAACAAGGTTCATAAGGTTGTCTACGCGCTTTGAATCAACGCGGAGAATTGAACCTGCCTGCGTAGGAGCATGAGCCTGAGCCGGAGCTGCTTTTTTTGCCTGTGCGGCATTTGCCCCGGATTCAGTTTTTTCTGCTGCGGCAGTTTCCGTTGCAGCATTACTTTCAGTTGCTTCTTCTGAAGTTTCTGCAGCAGAATCACTAGAAGGAGCCTCCGGCTCTGAATCTGATTCAGAAGCACCCGGAGCCTTTACTTCACTTGCATCACATGCAAGTGTTACATCATCAAGGAAAGCAGCATCTTCAATCTCAGAGCCCTGATTTGCAGAAGCAAGATAATATACAACCTGAGGATGAAATTCATCTTCATAAAGCGCTTCAAAATCAGGAACAGTCTTAAGTACGGAACCTAGATTTTTAAGCGCAGCAAAAACCTGAATTCCACCTACGGAATTCATGGGATTGGATTCATCAAAAGTAACGTTAACTGCCCAAAGAGTCTGGTCTTCAGGGCATGCGTCTTTAAGCTCATTATAATCTGCTTCAGAAAGCACCGGAAGAGGAGGCATTTCTGAAGAACCTTCCTGTTTTTCGGGCTGAGGAGCCGCCGGAGATGCTGCCGGTGCAGGTGCGGGCTTAGCGCCAAGCATTCCCTGCGGAACAGGCGGTGCAGACTTTTTCTTCTCGCCTTTTTCGGGAATAAAGGACTTAATTTTCTGAATAAGCGGAGAAACGTCCTGTTCGTAAACCTGACCGTTACTGCGCGATTCAAGCATAGCCTTTATTGTATCTATGGCATTAAGAAGTACGTCAACGATGGGTTCTGAGACATCAACAACGCCACCTCGAAGAGCATCAAG
>JAEEGL016316098.1_pt1 | contig 11591 bp, 8 predicted proteins | sample 9134231 | NCBI WGS metagenome assembly JAEEGL01 (sample SAMN16246548, study PRJNA631951) | gut metagenome | biome: gut microbiome; feature: rumen; material: fiber-attached | host: Bos | place: Iran: Karaj | collected 2018-10 | reverse complement strand
ACTGTAAAAATTTGCAGCCTGGCCGGAAGAAGTGAGCATAGCGGCAGTTCCGCCTTCCATTTCACATATTTTGGCGGCTACCATATCATTTGTCGGGTTTTGAAGCCTGGTGTAAAAATATCCGTTTGCCTCAAGGTCAAATAATTTACCCATATCTTCACTTGTGTTATATTTAAATGTTGTCGATTGAATAATGGGTATTTCTCTCGGTTCACCGTTACCGGGTGTGTATCCGCCCTGAACGCAAACAGTTTCGATTCTGCTTTTTTTAGCCATTTTTATACCTCCTGATTAGATGGTTCAATTTCAAAATTGATTTCTCCGTTTTAACATATATTCAGTTAATATTTAATTTAATGTCGTCTGAGTATCGGAGAATTCCGTTTTAAATACCGGATTAATCGTTTCGTATTTTCGAATAAAACTCCGTTATTCAGTAATCGGAGAATTATTGACACATAAATAGTTTTGAGTTAAAATTTGTCGGCGGTTATTTTATCGCTAATTGATTTTATACCGCAGAGAATCAATTCGCGGTTATAAACAATTTTGCGTTTACAACTTGTTACAAGGTCTCCGGCGAGCCCGCCGGTCGCTACACAGAAGCATTCTCCCTCATCAAGTTCTTTCTCAAACCTTTCAATGAGTCCGTCCAACATAGAAGAAAAGCCGTATACAACACCCGATTGCATAGAATCAGTTGTATTGGTACCGATAGAGTGCAGAGGCTTTTTCAGACTGATGTTCGGAAGCTGCGAGGTTTTTGCGGAAAGAGCTTCAAGAGATATTTTGATACCCGGAGCAATTGCGCATCCTCTGAAATTACAGTTTTTATCTATTATGCTTATTTTACTTGCAGTGCCGAGATCTATTACTATACAAGGCAATGGATATAGCTTTGCGGCTCCGTAACATCCGGCATACAGGTCAGCTCCGAGCTGATTTGGGTCGTCAATCAGAATTTTCATATCGGTTTCAATTTCCGAATTGATGATTAACGGTGATCTCCCGGTAATAATGTTAACTGCCTTACCGATTTCATCTGTTAATTCAGGCACAACGGAACTGATAGCTGAATTATCAATTTCTTTGGGAAGCGTGCCGTAAAGATTAAGTATATTATCAATTTCAATGGCATATTGATCGGGGGTTTTTGACCTGTCCGTTGAAATCCTTGAAACAAATTTGATTTTGTCATTATCAAAAACGCCGATTGTTATATTTGAATTCCCAATATCTATAGCAAGAAACATAGCGTCACCTCAAAATATAGCTTATTTATTATTATATCAAATAATAATTAAATATTCAAGAAATATTTATTTTACATATTAAGAAAGGTGAAAGTATTGAGTTGTAATCAGTGTCCGAGAAAATGTAATATTGACAGATCGGTTTCAACCGGATATTGCGGGGTCGGGGAAACCTTCAGAGTGGCAAGAGCTGCGCTTCATTATTGGGAGGAGCCTTGCATAAGCGGAGAAAACGGCTCCGGAACTGTATTCTTTTCTGGTTGCAACCTTAAGTGTATTTATTGTCAGAACGAAAAGATAAGTCATAGTGTAAACGGAAAAGATATTACGGATAAAGAGCTTATGAACTTATTTGATAAACTTATCTCATCCGGAGCGCATAATATCAACCTTGTCACTCCGACTCACTACGCATCAAGACTTATCAAAGTGCTGAAAGAGTATAAATCACCTGTTCCTGTTGTATATAACACTTCAGGTTATGAAAATACGGCAACAATAAAAATGTTAGAAGGCCTTGTTGACATTTATCTTACGGATTTAAAATATTATGACAGTGCCAGGTCGTTGAAGTATTCGGGAGCTGAAAATTATTTTGAAGTGGCTTCGAATGCAGTCCTTGAAATGTTCGCTCAGACCGGAAATATAACGCTTGACAATAATGGCGTTGCAGAAAAAGGTACTCTTATCCGTCATTTGGTGCTTCCCGGAAATGTTTCACAGTCAATAAAAATATTGGACTGGATCAGCGAAAACATTTCAAATGATATATATATAAGTATTATGAGTCAATATGTTCCTTGCGGAATTGCGAAAACAATTAAACCTCTTGATCGCAAAATTACATCAAGAGAGTATAAGATTGTTAAGGACTATGCGCTTAAACTGGGATTTAAAAACTGTTATTTTCAAAATAAGTCCTCGGGTGATGAAATGTACATTCCTGATTTTGATATGAAAAATACCTGTGAAACAGAAGACGCATGTGATTTGAATATATAACTTGATTTTTCCTTGATTTAAACTCAGCATAATGTTATAATCAATTCTATTGAAAGGATGTAGTTTGATGAGAAGGAAAAAATGGGTCGTCTCAAAAGGGGATAAAGAAAAAGCTTCAAGGTATTCCCGGGAGTATGACCTTGATTCGTTGTCAGTGCTTTTAGCTTGCTCGGACAACAGAGAAGAGATTGATGATATTAACGCTTTCTTTGATGAAGATGCACCGCTGACACTTAATCCTATGACAATAAAAGATATGGATAAAGCCAAATCACGCATTCAAAAGGCAATTGATGATTTTGAACTTATCTGTATTTACGGGGATTATGACGCAGACGGAATAACATCAACAGCGCTTTTATATTCGTATTTTGAAAGCAGGGGCGCCAATGTTATCAGATATATTCCGGACAGAATCAAAGAAGGATACGGTCTTAATAAAGAAGCTGTTTTACACCTTGCAGGCCGTAATGTTAAATTGATTGTAACTGTTGATAATGGAGTTACTGCGGTTGAAGAAATCAAATACGCATACTCTCTCGGTATAGAAGTTGTGGTTACCGATCATCACCAGGTAGGAGCGAAACTTCCTGAATGTGAAGCTGTTGTTGATCCTCACAGACCCGACTGCCCGAGTAATTTCAAGGAAATGTCCGGAGTAGGGGTTGCTTTTAAACTTGTCTGTGCTTTGGAGGATGACGACCAGGATTATCTTCTTGATGAATATGGTGAGTTGATTGCAATCGGTACAATCGGAGATGTTGTATCCCTGACGGGAGAAAACCGTGTTATGGTAAGGCGCGGCCTTAAATGTATCAACGAAAGTCCGGGATTCGGCGTATCTGCTCTGATAAATGCCGCGAGTATCAGAAACAAACCTATAACCGCGTCAACTGTTGCTTTTACTATTTGCCCGAGAATAAATGCCTGCGGCAGGATGAAATCAGCCGACAAAGCCGTTGATTTGCTTTTGTGTGACGATATAGAAGCAGCTGATTTTATAGCTTCGGAAATAGTAAATTTAAACATAGAAAGACAGACTGTTGAAAATGAAACTTACAACAGCGCTGTTGAAATGATTGAAAGCAATGACAGTTTAAAATATTCTTCCGTAATTGTTGTAGACGGTGATAACTGGCATAAAGGCGTAATCGGAATAGTATCCGCTAAAATAACTGAAAAATACGGGAAGCCCTCGATTGTTTTATCAAAAGAAGGAGATGAAGCAACCGGTTCCTGCAGAAGTATTGAAGGTTTTTCTATTTATAATGCGGTTGAAACTACTTCAGATTTACTTACTCATTTCGGAGGTCACACCCTCGCAGCGGGTTTAGGTATTAAGACTGCTGATATCCCGGAATTCCGAAGAAGAATAAATGAATTTGCGGATAAAACCGAAATGCCGTTTCCAATTCAAAGAGTTGACTGTAAGATTATTCCTTCTTCTGTCAGTCTTGATATTGTATCATCAATTTCCTGTTTGGAACCATTCGGAGTTGGCAATCCGGTGCCTATTTTCGGCCTTTTCGGTGTAACTATTGAAGAAACGTCCGGACTTTCCGAAGGAAAACATACCAGAATTGTGTTTTCAAAAGACGGTATCAGAACAGGAACTGTATATTTCGGCATGAGAGATAAATGTTTTCCTTTTTCGGTCGGAGATTCAGTTGACCTGGCAGTAAACCTTGAGAAAAATATATATAACGGAGAAGAAAGGCTGTCAGTAATTATAAGAGGTATTAGACCTTCAAATACAAATGAAGATAAAGTCCTTTCAGCACTTTCGCTTTATGAGAAATTCAGGCGCGGGGGAAATCTTTCGCCTGATGAGGTTTCATCGCTTATTCCGGACAGACAAGTTCAGATAGATGTGTTTAAATCAATAAAGGCAAAACCTGTTAAGGATTCTTATTATGAAATACTTTGTGTCAGACTCGGAGATGACGGATCAAATCTTGCTTCATATATGACAGCGGTCGATATAATGGTCGAGATGGGTGTATTGGCTGTTGATGAAGATAACCGTATTTTTGCCCCCCCTGTTTCATCGAAAGTTAATCTTGAATGCTCCCCGACAATGAAAAAATTGCGTAGTTTACAGGTGTGATTATGGAAGAATTGACCAATGCTCAAAAAGATGCTTTTTCAACTCCGGAAGAAGGCTTGAATCTTCTGCTGAGTATTATTGACAGTTCGTTTAGCAGTGAAGATATTGAGTCCATAAAAAACGCATATGATTTCGCAACAAAAGCGCATAATAATCAAACAAGACTGTCCGGAGAGCCGTATATTGTTCACCCGCTTAGCGTTTCTGTTATCACCGCAAGGCTTGGAATGGATCGTGCTTCAATTATTGCCGCCCTTCTTCATGACACTGTTGAGGATACCGCAATTACTTATGAAATAATTGAAGAAAACTTCGGTAAAACAGTTGCCGATTTGGTTGAAGGTTTAACAAAGATTACCAATGTTCCTACAAAGACGGAAGAGAGAAACGAAGACGAAATTTTTCTTGATCCCACAAGAATAAAACAGCAGCAACAGGCGGAAAACGTCAGGAAAATGTTGCTTGCGATGTCAAAAGATATTCGCGTGATAATTGTCAAACTTGCTGACAGGCTTCATAATATGAGAACTCTCATGTTTAAGCCTGAACAGCGAAGACGGGAAATCGCCCTTGAGACAATTGAGATTTATGCTCCTATTGCTCACAGACTCGGTATCAGACCTATAAAAGAGGAGCTGGAAGATCTTTCAATCAGTTATCTCGATCCGGTTGCCTACGGTGAAATAGGTAATGCTCTGGAAAATCAGAGCCGTGCCAGGCAGGATTTTCTTGAAGATGTCAGGTCAAGAATTGAACAAAGAGTAAAAACTCTGGTTCCCGACGGCGTTGTAAGTGGCAGAATCAAGTCTGTTCACGGTATATACAGAAAAATGTATATGCAAAACAAAGACTTTGATGAGATTTATGATATATACGCCGTCAGAATAATTGTTAACACAGTAATAGATTGTTATAACTGTCTTGGAATTATTCATGATATGTTTAAACCTATTCCCGGCCGATTTAAAGATTATATTTCCAATCCCAAGGCAAATATGTATCAGTCGCTTCATACAACGGTTCTCGGTAAGGAGGGCATACCTTTTGAGGTTCAGATAAGAACTTGGGAAATGCACCGTACTGCCGAATACGGTATTGCCGCTCATTGGAAATACAAGCTCGGAATGGGTAAAGGCGATGATAAGTATACCGAAAAACTTGCTTGGATTCGTCAGTTGCTTGAAAATCAGAATGACAGCGAAACCGCTGAAGATATAATAACAACAATCAAAACCGACCTTGTTCCCGAAGAAGTGTTTGTTTTCACTCCAAAGGGCGATGTGTTTAACCTTCCGAGCGGCGCTACCGTAATTGATTTTGCGTATGCAATTCATTCGGCTGTTGGTAATAAAATGGTCGGAGCAAAGGTTGACGGAAGAATTGTTCCGATTGATTATGTGGTAAAAACAGGCGAAATAATAGAAATTCTGACCTCTTCACAGCAAGGAAAAGGGCCAAGCAGAGATTGGCTTAAAATTGTTAAAACAAGCCAGGCTAGAAGTAAAATCAGACAATGGTATAAGAAAGAGCGCAGAGAAGAAAATATTGAGGAAGGAAAAGCTGAAGTTGAAAGAGAATTCAGGCATAACTTTATCAGATTGACCGAAGACGAATTTGAACCGTTTGTCACGAAAATAGCTGAAAGACAGCATTTCAAAAATCTGGATGACTTTTATGCCGCAATCGGATACGGCGGTATTTCCCTGGCGAAACTTATGCCGAGAATTAAAGATGAGTATCTGAAGCTTTCAAAGCTTAACGAACCTGTTGCTAAACCGATAATAAAGAAAAAGACAGTAAAGACCAGTGAAGGTGTTGTTGTAGAGGGGATTGACAACTGTCTTATCAAGTTTTCGAGATGCTGCAACCCTTTGCCGGGTGATGAAATTATCGGTTTTATTACAAGGGGTCACGGCGTATCAATACATACCAGAAACTGTTCGAATGTACCGGCTGATATTTCAGCGTCCGGAGAACCGGACAGATGGATAAAGGCGTATTGGGACAGTAATACCCGTGAAGAATTCAAATGTACCCTTCATCTGTATTGCCTGGACAGAATTGGACTTATCGCAGATATTACGGTTTTGCTCGCAAATATGCATATAGCAATAACCGGGATCAGTTCAAGAGATTATAAAGACGGTAATACCAGCATATATATTACTCTTTTATTAAACGGCGTTGAGCATCTTAACAACCTTCTTTTGAAACTTGAAAAGATTGATAATGTAATTAAAGTTGAAAGATCAGGTGTTTGACAAAACATACCCGGGGGATTAAAATATGAGAGCTGTTATTCAAAGAGTATCATCTTCCTGCGTATCTGTTGACGGAGAAGTAAAAGGCAGCATTAAAAAGGGATATAATATACTTCTCGGTGTAATGCACGGAGACGGGCAGAATGAAGCTGAGCTTCTTGCCAAAAAAATTGCGACCCTTCGTGTTATTGAGGATGAAGAAGGCAAGATGAATCTGAACATAATTGATACCGGAGGAGAAGTTCTTGTTATTTCTCAGTTTACATTGTGTGCGGATATGAAAAAAGGCAACCGGCCTTCGTTTTTTCCTTCAGCCGAACCTCAAACGGCAAATGAGCTTTATGAATACTTTTGTGAATGTTTAAAGCAAAACGGAATTAAAAAAATAGAAAAAGGCGTTTTCGGTGCTGACATGTTGGTTGAAATTAACAATGACGGTCCCGTTACTATAGTACTGGATGCTGAGATTTGGAGTAAAAAAAATGCTGAAAATAATCCAAATTGACTTATTGAATCGTGATTTGTCAAATTGCTATATTGTCACGGATGAGGACAGCAACGAGTCTGCTGTTATCGATCCGGGATATTATACCGATGATCTTCGTTCGGCTCTTTCCGGATTAAAATTAAAATATATATTTCTGACTCACGGACACTTTGACCATATTCTCGGAGTTAAAGATTTAAAAGAGGATACCGGTGCGCAGATTGTCATTCATAAAGATGATGCTATCTGTCTTGAAGACGAAGAGGTTAACCTGATGAAACGTTTCGGCGTTGAGGAACCATTAAACTCTTGCAAACCTGATTTGCTGATTACATCTGATTTAACTCTTCACTTGGGAAACAGCAGAATAGACATAATGTGTACTCCGGGACATTCTCCGGGAAGCGTTATATATATTGCTCCTTCTGAGCGTTATATTTTCAGCGGAGATACTTTATTTTATTCAACAGTCGGCAGGACGGATACTTTCGGAGGAAATGACGCACAGTTAAAAGAGTCATTACTTAAAATACTGGCTCTTGAGGGTGAATATGATATTTATCCCGGGCACGGACCGAAAACGACCCTTTCTCATGAGAGAGTCAGAAATATATATATCAGAAGGATGAACAGATAAGTGATTTTGCGCATTCTCGGTCATAAATTCAGATATGAATGTGAAAATTTGTGCCGTGTTTTCTTTCCCAATGAAAAGATTAAGGTGATTGAAGGCCCTGACGGCGATGACGATATACTTGTTGTGACGAAATATGAAAACGGTATTTCTTCAGTCAGTGTTAAATATTATGATGAATTTATTGATTTTAAATCTCAGTCAAATTCCGATAACACTGAATTGACGCTTGCTCATCTAATTTATAAATGCCTGACCTCGGTTACCGGCTATACTCCTCCCTGGGGTGTTCTTACAGGTGTCAGACCGTCTAAGCTGATGACAAGGCTCATTTCCGATTTGGGAGATGAAAGAGCAAATGAATACTTTAAAAAAGATTTACTTGTTTCTTCTGCTAAAACAGATCTAGCCTACCGGGTTGCAAAGAACGAAGAAAAAATAATAAATCAGAGCAAACCGGATTCTTTCAGTATTTATATTTCGATTCCGTACTGTCCTTCAAGGTGCAGTTACTGTTCTTTTGTCAGTCATTCGATAGCGGGTCCGGCGGCAAAAAAGCTGTTTCCGGATTATTTGAAATACCTGAAAAAAGAAATAGAAATAACGGGTGATATTGCATCAAAAGTCAATTTGCGACTTGAAAGTATATACTTCGGCGGCGGAACTCCGGGAATTTTATCCGCTGAACAATTTAATGAAATTCACGAATCAATAAAAAAAAGTTTTGATTTATCCACACTCAGAGAATATACTGTTGAAGTCGGCAGACCCGATACCGTAACTTATGAAAAAATGGATGCATTAAAAAATGCCGGTGTTGACAGAATAAGTATAAATCCACAGACTTTCAATCAAAGCACTCTTGACACTATTGGGAGAAAGCATTCTGTCGAAGAAACTTTTAATGCTGTTGAGTGTGCCCGAAAATTTAATTTTAAATGTTTGAATATGGATCTTATTGCCGGTCTTCCGGGTGAGAAGACGGAAGATTTTATTTTCAGCCTTGATTCAACAGTTAACCTCAGCCCCGAGAATATTACCGTTCATTCACTGGCGCTGAAAAGGTCTTCTTCGCTTAATTCAAGCGGCAAACACGTACCTGAAGGAAATGAAGCGTCAAAAATGCTTGATTATACATATTCCTGCCTGAACAAAAAAGGATATATACCTTATTATATGTACAGACAGAGTAAAATCGTCGGAAATCTTGAAAATGTAGGCTGGTCGAAAGAAGGATTTCAAGGCCTGTACAATGTTTATATGATGGAAGAATGCCATACTGTTCTTGCCATGGGTGCCGGAGGAGTTACCAAGCTTTGTGAACCCGGCGGAACAAAGGTGAAAAGAGTGTTTAATTATAAATACCCCTATGAATATGTATCCGGCTATGATACAATTATTAAAAGAAAGTCTGAAATTATGAATTTTTATATCAACTTGGAACAGAAGGATGTGAATTAATGGCGAGGGAGAGAAAACAATCCGTTATTAACGGAGCTATGATATTAATGCTCGCTGTTGTTTTGGTTAAGGTTATCGGCGCTCTGTTTAAGATGCCTATGACCAGCCTTATCGGTATAACGGGCAGAGGATATTTCAATTCGGCCTATGAAATCTATACTCCGATTTTTGCGGTATCTATGGCCGGCTTGCCGGTTGCGGTTTCAAGAATGGTGGCTGAAAGCGTAGCCCTTAACCGTTACAGACAGGCACGCGCGATTTTCAATGTTTCAAAAAAAGTGTTTCTTGTTGTCGGTGTTGCAGGAACGCTGATTTTGCTTGCTTTTGCTTATCCGTATGCTCGGTTTGTTGCAAATATCAAGAGCCTTAAAGCGATACTGTGTGTTGCTCCGTCAATATTTCTTTGCTGCTATATGTCAGCCTACCGAGGGTATTATGAGGGCCTGAGAAATATGATTCCTACAGCAATATCTCAGGTTATTGAGGCTCTGGGTAAACTCGTTATAGGGCTTGCTTTCATAAAATATATAATGAATATCGGTCAGTCTCAATTTGATAAAGGTATGGCCGCAAGCGGTGACATCAGCGCTGAGGTATTCGGAGTTACCGTTACAAATGCTGCCGAAGCAAACGGCGTTATAGTTCCGTGGGCTGCTGCCGGTGCGGTTTTAGGCGTAACAATAGGGTCTCTTTTGTCGTTGTTATTTCTTATGCTTGTTCATAAGATAACCGGAGACGGTTTTAGCCGCGATATGATACTTGCTTCTCCTGCGCCGAATGCAGGTGGCGATATTGCTAAAGAAATGATAAAAAATGCCATTCCGATGGTTATCAGTTCTTTGATACTTAACGCAACTAATCTTATTGATGTCACAACTATTCAGGCGAGACTTTCTACGGCGGTTCAAAGCGATTTTTCTTCTGTAGTTGAAATGCATTCTGTTGCGATAAATAGGGCAGTTGAACTTGCAAGGCTTAATATTGCCGATAAAGCTGAAGTTGTTAAATATCTCTGGGGTGCTTACGGTACAGCTCTTGATTTCAAGAGCCTTGTTCCTACGATTACCATTCAACTCGGTGTCAGCGCTCTTCCTGCTCTTGCGGCTGCCTGGGCTGTCAAAAATAAAGATGATATGCGCTCAACTGTTGAAACTGTTCTTAAGGTTGGAATGCTTATTGCGTTGCCTGCCGGTATAGGTATTGCTTCTCTTTCTTCGCCTATACTTACATTGATTTACGGAAGAGGTAACAGTTCAGAGGCCATTCCGATTATCGCGCCTATACTTGCCGTTTACGGATTATTCACTCCGATAATTGCAATATCAATTCCTGTAACAAATATGCTGCAGGCAGTCGGAAGAGCTGATATTCCGATGAAAACCGTTGCTGTTGCCGCTGCTGTTAAAATAGTATTGAATTTTATTCTTGTCGGAATACCCAAGATAAATATTTACGGTGCAGTTGCAGGTACTGTTATATTTTATATACTTATTGTCGGAATGAATATGATATTTTTACTGAGGATTTCAAAGGTTAAAGTTAACTGGAAAAATGTATTTCTTAAACCGCTTGTGTCTGCCGTTTTATGCGGAATTACTGCATTTGCAGCACATGGTGTAATTATTAAGCTTTTCCCCGGTGATACAACTCAATCCGTTTTGAATTCAGATACACTTGGCACCTTAGTAGGCATAGCGCTTGCAGTGATTGTGTATGCAATTACAATTTTACTTCTGAAGGGATTTACCAGAGAAGATATTTCAGGTCTTCCAAAGGGAGAAAAAATTGCAAATTTGCTTGAAAAATATAGACTTTTGGGTTAATATGTGTTAAAATAACACTGTTTGATGCCGGAGGCAACCAGTTTATGCTTGATTTTAAGTTCAAGGATTGCTATAATTGCAATGATCTTGTTGAAATAATGAGACTTCTCAGAGCTCCAGGCGGTTGTCCGTGGGATGCTGAGCAGACCCATGAAAGCATCAGGAAAAATCTGATAGAAGAAACATACGAAGTTATCGAAGCGATTAATAAACAGGATTCAGATCTTTTGTGTGAAGAGCTCGGAGACCTTTTAATGCAGGTCGTTTTTCATGCGCAGATGGAAAGCGAAGCAGGCAGATTTGATTTTGATAAAGTTGCTGACGGTGTTTGCAAAAAACTGATTGTCCGTCATCCGCATGTTTTCGGCGATGCTTCTGTCAACGGAGTTGATGATGTTCTTTCCAATTGGGAGGAAATCAAAAAGAAAACAAAAGGTCAAAAGACTGCCGGCGAAGCAGCTCAAAATGTTCCCAGAGAATTACCGGCTCTTATGAGAGCCGCAAAAATTCAGAAAAAAGCCGCAGATGTCGGTTTCGATTGGCCTGATATTTCAGGGGCTCTT
>JAEEGL014359991.1_pt1 | contig 11591 bp, 6 predicted proteins | sample 9134231 | NCBI WGS metagenome assembly JAEEGL01 (sample SAMN16246548, study PRJNA631951) | gut metagenome | biome: gut microbiome; feature: rumen; material: fiber-attached | host: Bos | place: Iran: Karaj | collected 2018-10 | reverse complement strand
TTACATATAACATTGTGAAATTACGTGAAAAAAAGATGAATTTGATTAGAAATTCACGTAAAAAAGGGGCTTTTGGGAAAATTTCGTTTTTTCTGAATGTGAAAAGCATGTTTCTACAGCCACTAAATTGTATATTCTTGCATGTAATTTACCGTTTTTCGTTATTTTGGAGCTGAAATGGATATTGGAACCCTTCATTTTCAAAATCCCGAAGCCTTTTGGCTGTTGTTGTTTGTTCCGCTGTTGATTGCGCTTTATGTTTACCGCCAGCAGCGTCGTAAGAGTACAATTAAGTTCCCGGCGCTAGCCATTGCAAAGAAGGCGGTTCCTAGCCGTCGTGTAAGGTTTAGGCATATTGTTCCGGCTCTTCGCCTGGCTGCCCTCGTTTGCTTTGTGGTGGCTCTTGCCCGTCCGCAGAATGCGATGGAAGTCGAATACACTTCGACGGATGGTGTCGATATCATGCTTGCACTTGACGTTTCGGGCTCTATGGGAACGCTTGACATGCTTACCCGTACCGAACAGGCGAAGCTTGGTGTGATGAATGCCGAAAAAATTTTGAAACGCGGTGAATACTGGAAATACAGCCGTCTCGGTTACGCGCAGGACGTAATTGCCGAATTTATTGGCAAGCGCCATAGCGACCGTATTGGCCTTTCGGCATTTGGCGCTCGCTCGTTTACGCAGTGTCCGCTCACGATGGATTATGGTTCCCTGCTTGAAATATTGAAGGCAAGCGACGACCTTGCTCGCGATACGCTTGTGAACAACAGGACCGCCATTGGCGATGGGCTTATGAATGCCCTTGCAAGGCTCAAAATGTCCGATGCCAAGTCTCGCGTGGTGATTCTCTTGACTGATGGCCGCGACAATGCGAGTGTCGTTCCGCCGGTGCGTGCGGCCGAGGTGGCGAAGTCCCTGGGCGTGAAGGTTTATACTGTCGGTGTCGGCAAAAAGTCCGGCAAGATTCTTGCGTTCCAGCAGAACCCGTGGACGGGTGAAATCTCCTGGGGCGAACGCGACATTACGCCTGAGGAAGGCATTGACGAGGACGTGCTCAAGGCGATTGCGTCAAAGACGGGTGGACGTTTCTACCGTGCCGAAAACAAGGCTGAACTTGAAAAGATTTACTCTGAAATCGATGAACTCGAAAAAACGGAAATTGAGACGATTGCTTATGCCCGCTATGCCGAAAAATTCTACCCGTGGCTTCTGGTCGGTGCGCTCCTCATTCTGCTTGAACTCATCCTTGCGAACACCCGATTCGTGAGAATCCCGTGATTATATAGACGAGAGAACGGACCTGAGGTCCTACAGACGAGAGTGGGTAGTGGCGAAGCTGTGTTGTATTTTTCTTTCGTCTTTCGCCTTTCGTCTCTCGTCTAATTTACTCTCTCGGTGCCGGAGTTTCTGGCTTGTAGCAGTTCTTCTTGGCTTCGGCAAAGATCTGTGAAATATTGCTTGTAGAGATGTTTGAAATTTCAGCGTAATGCAGGCTGAATGAAATCTTCCATGTGGTCATGTCGGACTGCATGCTGTCGCGGTCGCATTCACGTACGAGCTTCTGGCAGAAAGATTCGATTTCTGAAACCTCGTCGCGTTCCATGACAATCGCAAACTGGTTGTCCCTTGTCCTTGCCAAAAACGCGTTTTGTCCTCTGCACTGGCGCTTGAAGAAAGATGCTAAGTCGGCGACGACGCGGTCGGACATTTCATAACCGAAGTTGCGCACGATATCCTTGAAAAAGTCAACTTCCATCACGAGAATGAACAGGCGCTTGCTCGGATCTTGGTGCTGTGTGATGTACTGGAGGTATTCGATCAGTCGGATCTTGTTGTTCACGCCGGTAAGCGGGTCAGACGTGATTCTGTACTTCAAGAGCGTGACGTAGACGTGCAGGAGTGTGAGCGCGAAAATCGGGTCGGTGAGCGGAATGTCTGGAACGAAGTACTGGATGATGCAGCTTCCGCTTGGCACAAGGGCTATAAACGAAAGGTAGAACGCTTCCTTGCGGTTTGTAGAATTCTTTTGCGTAATGGCATGCTGAATGCCAAGCGCCATTGTCGCTAGAATGTATATGAAGTTCAGCCCGATGAGGAATGGCAGTAGGCGCCTGAATTGCAACGATGTGGTGTGGCAGTCGTTTGTAAAGCCGTAGATGCTGATGCCGATGCAGATGAAAATGCCGATAATGCTTGGCGTTGAAAAAAGCGGGAACAGGTGTTTGTACGAGTAGACGCTTTTGCGGATTCGTAGGAATATAAACGAGAACCACAGCTGGGCGAGGAGCAATGAAGAGCTCAAGCTCAGGGCGTACATGATGGCGTAAATGACGCAAATTTTCTGGTTGCTGGAATAGAGGTCGCTCTGGATATGCACCGAGTACAGCATCTTGGTCACCGTGCTTAACACGATGTAGATGATGGTATCGATGATGGTAAAACCGAGAATACGTTCTTCAAGGTGTCTGAGGATACTATCCTTGAACTGCAACAGTGTAATGAGCAATACTGTTATGCAGATGATGTTGATTTCTATTAAGCCTACGTAAGACATTCTCGCAACCTGAACCTTAGTAGGAAATATAACTATTTGCAAGCTTTTCGTATGAAGACTTTATGAAAAGAAATCAAAACCATTTTAAAAGTTTTTTTCCGCAGACTTTTGTATATTCTTGGTGCTTGTTGATACAAGATGTTTTATCGGAGTAGATAATGAGATTTGCCGAACCGAATTTTTTGTGGGGCCTTTTTACTCTGCCCTTGTTTGCACTTCTGTTTGTGTATGCTTACCATCGCCGTAAAAAACTGGCAGCCCGTTTTGTATCGCTCCCTATGCTCTCGAAACTTTCGACGAGCGTTTCTCCGTGGAGGCGCCTGACTAAAGTCTTGCTTTTGCTCCTCGCGATTGCATTCTTGTTTGTGGCTCTTGCCCGTCCGCAGTGGGGCCGCAAGATGGAACACGTGGAACGCCGTGGCCAGGATCTTGTGCTGTTGCAGGATATTTCGCTTTCGATGCTTGCCGAAGATGTGAAGCCAAACCGTTTGGTGCGTAGCCGTCACGAGATTTCGGCTTTCTTGGAATCGCTGACGGGAGACCGCGTGGGTCTTGTGGCGTTCAGTGGTGAAGCCCAGGTGATGGTGCCTTTGACGCTTGATTACGGTACGGTGCAGATGGTGCTTCGCGAACTGAATCCGGGTTGGCTCATGCCGGGTACGAACCTCGAAAGCGCAATCCGCAAGGGTATGACTTTGTTCAAAAATTCCGGTGGCGCTAGCCAGCATTCCGTGATGATTCTCATGAGCGATGGCGAAGAACTCGAAGATGCTGCCGTCAATGCCGCTAAGGAAGCGGCTGAACTCGGCATCAAGATTTATACAATCGGCATTGGTTCCCGCGAAGGCGTGCCTATACCGCTCAAGGACAAGAATGGCGGTAGCGTCTACAAGAAGGATATGCAAGGCAACATCGTGACGACACGCCTCGAAGAAGGGACGCTTCAGGAAATTGCAAATGTGACGGGTGCGCTTTACTTTTACGCAAGTCCGGGCGAGTTCCAGCTGCAAAAGGTCTTGACCGAAATTGCAACGCTTGAAAAGAAGGACCAGAGCAGTGACCGCATGGAAAATTACCAGGATCGCTACCAGATTTTCCTCGGGCTTGCAGCCCTCCTGTTTTTGATTGAGGCTGTTATCTCGGAACGCGGCCGCCGCCGCAAACAGCTCAATGGTCGCTTTAGCTGATGGGGACCTAGCCACTATTAACTAACCACTGTTTACTAAAAAAGGCCCGGCGCGCTCGCGTCGGGTCTTTTTCATAGGAGGGATTGAAGAAGCCTTCCTGGTGGGGCTTGTGTCTCGACTGGAGAACTGTGCGGAAGCCGGAGGTAGGCTTACTACGCGTGTTGTGGCCACTAGGAAGGCTCAAGTATTAATATATGACTTATTTCGGTATGGGGACGAATAATCCGTAAATTTCATGGTCTATGTTGGAATGCTCCGACCTGGCTTATTTTTTTTCACCGGAAGTTTACTATTTTCTAATAGATGAAAACGAATTACAAGATTTATATCGCTCTAGGCGTGTCTTTGGTGGCTATGACATCATGCTCCATGATGCCAAAAAAGTCACCGCATGTGAAGCATGTGCCGGATATGTACGCTTCCGCTGTGGAAAGTTCTAGTTCTGCAATGGGGGTGTCTAGCCAATTGCCCGAACATTATAGCAAGATTGAATTCCCTGAATATAAGTATGTCGCTCCGTACCCGAAGGATTTCCGTGTAGAAATTGCAGATGGAATTACGGGCTATATCGTCAGTGACAGTACGCTTCCGCTAGTGGATTTCTCGGTCTATTTTGAAGAAAGCCATTTGCCGCAGGTCCTGAAGGACGAAGCCGCTTTTGAAATGGTCGGCTCCATGATCCGTCGTGGTGCGGGTGGCGGTATTTCTCCGCATGTCCTTGAAGATTCCCTGGAATTCGTAAGTGCGTCCATTTCGACGAGCGTTGGCACGTACCTCTCGGCATTTGACATCAACTGCCTCTCTGCAAACTTCCCGTCGATGCTTGAACTCGCCAAAAAGGTGCTGACGGACCCGGCTTTTGACAAGAATCAGCTTGAAATTATGAAGGCGAATTACGTCACCGCTTATGAACGCCGCTATGAAACTCCTGCCAAGGTACTCTCGGCGCTCAAGGCCAAGGTGAACTACGCCCCGAATCCGAGACTCTGGGATGCCAATGCTGCTGAATACAAGGCTGTCACCGCTGCCGACGTGAAGCGCCTTGCAAAGGGCGTGTTCTCTTCGAAACGCATCGTCTTTGCGCTTGCCGGTGATGTCAACAAGGATTCTGCGGTAGTCGCGCTCAAGAAGTTCTTTGCGGACTGGAAGGTCGAATCACCGAAGGCTGAATCTCCGAAGCCAGCACCGCTTGCTTTTGCCCGCAAGCCCGGTGTGTACGTGGTCGACAAGGATATCACGCAGGCGAACATCACCATGAACCAGCCGTTTGTGAAGCGTCCGCATCCGGATTATTACCCGACAGCTGTCGCTAGCTTCATCCTGGGCGGTGGAAGCTTTAGTTCTAGACTTATGAACCGTGTCCGTAGTGACGAGGGCCTTGCCTATAGCGTCTATAGCACGGTGGGTAACGATTACCGCGACACGGCGATGACGACGATTGCTCTCCAGACAAAAGTGGAGACCGTGGACTTTGCCATGAAGCTCATTTTCGAGGAAGTGGAAAAGCTTGCGAAGAACGGCCCTACGGACGAAGAACTTGTGCAGGCCAAGAAGTCGCTTGTTGAAAGCTTGCCGAGTCTCTTTGATTCCCCGGCTGCAACCGCTTCCATTTTTGCAAGGGGTGAGCTCCTGGGCAAGTCGGATGACCATTATCTTGAGTATGTGAAGGAAATCAATGCTGTGACGGCGGAACAGGTGAAGACGATGATTGCGAAGTACTTTAGCCGCGAAAAGATGACGATTTCGATCGTTGGTCCTGTAGCTATGTTTGATTCGCTCAAGCCGTTCACTGTAATTCCTCTGGACAGCCTAGAGTTCCGTTAAATCTCAAAGGGAGGTGCTTATGCAGAGTAAGGGTTTGCGATTCTCTTTTTTGAGTGTTTGCATTGGCTTTGTGCTTGCTTTTGGCACGTCAATGTCTTACGCTACAAAGAGTGTCTCTTCGTCAGAAGTTTCCCGCCGGCAGCTTTTGATGAAAACGAAGAACAACGCCGATAACATGCGTTCGTTCTGCTCGGGAATGTATAAGTGCCTTGATATCAAGTACGAGGCCTGCACGGAAGCGGATTTGAAACCGTGGCCCAAGATTGAGTATGATAACGAGTTCTGTGGCCCGTACAAGGAAATTGTCAAGCGCGGCTTTTCGTTGGATATCAATGCTCCGATGATGACGGACATCTTTATGCGACTTGGCCGCCAGTACAGGGCTATCTATTCTAGCGAGGGGACGCTTCCGCTTGAGGTCAACGAAATTTCGTACCTGTTCGATAACATGCCCTTTACTGCAGACCTGATTAACGCTTATCTGGAATCGGAATATACACTGGAATACAATAGCCTTAACCGCCGCTATTTCTCGGGCAGCAACGGTCATGGACTTTCCGGTGACTTTTACTGGGCTTTGCAGGATAGCGCTGGCACAAAGACGATGCTTCGTAACATGTTCTTTGGGTACGGCTATGCGCAAATTTTGAAATGGTCCCTCAAGGGAACCGCTGTTGCTTATTTGGATATGGACCTTGTCGCTCCGCGAAAGCTTAAGTACAAACTTACTGCAGTTGTGTTCCCGGCAAACTCGGTGCTGAATTCCATCATGCAGCTGCGCGTCTTCAAGAGTGTTGTGAACTCGAAAATTGACGATGTCGTGAACGATATCAAGAAGGCTGCGTCAATGTACTATGGCGGAAACAGAAAACCGCTTAAGGAAAATGCCAAGTTGCAGACTCCCGAAAACAAGCGCCATATTGCAGAATATGATAAGGTGGTTGCCGGTGGCTCGTGGAAGCTGGGTGATGCTGAACGCCTTGACCGTTCAAGGATGGAACTTTCCAAGCCGAAGCCTGTGGTGAAGCCGGCTGAACCGAAAGAGAAAAAAGAGACTATTGAGTCCCCTGACTTCAGGGCAAATACTTATATAATAAAGGAATAAAAAATGAGTGAACCTAAGGATTTGGAAACTTTGCTTGCACGTGTGACGGAACGCCGCCGTGAACTCTTGACGTCTGTGGTCAATCGCCGTACGCGTCATTTTTGCATGGTGCTCGAGGACCTGTTTGATCCGCACAACATTTCCGCCGTTATCCGTACTGCAGAAGTCTTTGGCCTCCAGGATGTTCACATCATTGAAGAAGACAACGCCTATAGCGTGAACAAGTCCATCTTGAAGGGTTCCTACAAGTGGATGAGCCTTTACCTGTACAAGAAGCGCATGCTCTGCATGGAAAAGCTCCGTGAAAAGGGCTACAAGATTGCGGTCGCCAGCACGAACACTACGAACTCTGTGCTCGACCTTGATTTGAGCCAGCCGATGGCTTTTTACTTGGGCAGTGAATTCCACGGGAACCATCCGGATACGCTTGCCCATGCAGACTATGAATTCAAGCTCCCGCAGTATGGCATTACGGAATCGATGAACGTTTCCGTTGCCGGTGGCGTGCTGATGACTTACCTTGACGTGTTCATGCAGAAGCAGGGCCGCGAAAAGTTCGCGCTCCCGCAGGCAGAACGCGATGCATTGTTACTTGACTGGCTTGACCGCCATGTGAACGGCATCGAGACAAACAGCCCTATCGTGAGGGTTGGGGAGTAATTAAAGACGATTACTCTTCCTCGTTAGAGGTGTCAATTTCGTTATCCTGCATCTGGATTTGGGTACTGGTTTCAGAATTTTCTGATACTGCATTCACAAAACTAGACACGGTATTCAGATAACGAGAGCGTTCTTCCATTTCGTCGGCATCGACATCAATTACTTGGGCGTCTCGCAGGTGGCGGGCGCCTGTTCCGCATGGAATTAGCCTGCCTATAATTACGTTTTCCTTAAGACCCATGAGCGGATCCACACGTCCTTCGATGGAGGCGCGGGTAAGGATTTTTTGGGTTTCCTGGAAGGATGCTGCAGAAATGAAGCTGTCCGTTGCCAAGGATGCCTTAGTGATGCCAAGGAGCATAGGTTGATATGTCGCTATGGCTTTACCAAGAGCGATTAGGCGATCGTTTTCGGTACGGAGACTGTCCTTGGTAATTTCTTCACCCGGCAGGAAGTCGGAATCACCCGAATCAGTAATACGAACCTTGCGCATCATTTGACGAACGACGCATTCGATGTGCTTGTCTGCAATAGCCACACCTTGTAGGCGGTAAACCGCCTGAACTTCATTTACCAAGTGGAGCTCTGCTTGCTCGGGGCCGAGAATATTGAGGATGTCGTGTGGGTCCACACAGCCTTCGCTAATCTTCTGACCTGCACGGACGCGGTCGCCTTCGTTGACTATTAGATGGATACCAAGCGGAACAAACATTTTCATTTCGTAGCCATTCATCTGCTGAATAACAATTTCTTGGTAGTTGCGTACTTCGTTACCGTACTTGACGAGACCGTCAACCGGTGCGATGAATGCCTTGTGTCTTGGGACTCGCGCTTCGAAGATTTCTGCGATTCGCGGAAGACCGCCGGTAATATCGCGGGTCTTACCTGCAGCACGCGGAAGCTTTGCGATAACCTGACCGGAGGCAACCTTGTCACCCTGCTTCACGGCGGGGATTGCACCATCAGGCAACATGAAGTAGCCAACCTTTTCGCCACGGTCATCATTGATGATAATGGCTGGATGCAATTTGTTCTTACCATGCTGCTTGTCCACCATGTTGAAGAAAACGACATTGCCGGCAACGTTCGTGATAATCGGGCTGTTGTACGGATCCCATTTGAACATGCAGTCGCCCTTCTTGACGATAGCGTTGTTTTCAACGTGCATGATAGAGCCATACGGAATCTGGTAACGGCCCTTGTTAATGCCGGTGTTGTCAAAGATGACGAGTTCGCCCATACGGGAAACCACGATTTTCTGGCCTTCGTGTTCAATGGTTTCGATCTGTTCAAGCTTAATGCGGCCATCAACGATAGCCTTCTTGCAATTTTCAACGGTCAAAGGAGAATGTACACCACCAATGTGGAAGGTGCGAAGCGTAAGACGCGTACCCGGTTCGCCGATGGAGTGTGCTGCAAGCACGCCCACGGCTTCACCGAGGTCAACCGGATGACCGGAAGAAAGCATGCGCCCATAGCACTTGGCACACACGCCGTTGCGGGATTCACAGGTGAGTACGGAACGCATCCTGATGTGCTCAAGACCTGCTGCAGAAATTTTCGGAAGGTCGCGTTCGTTCACGAGTTCGCCTGCCTTGACAATCACTTCGTCTGTGACTGGATGCTTGATGTCATCGACCGGGGCGCGACCGAGAAGACGTTCTTCAAGAGGAATGACTGTATCGTCCCCGTCCTTGAGTGCGGATACTTCAATACCGTTCGCCGTACCGCAGTCTTTCTCGGTAATCACGAGTTCCTGGCCCACGTCCACAAGACGGCGTGTTAGGTAACCTGCATCAGCCGTCTTTAGAGCGGTGTCGGCCAACCCCTTGCGTGCTCCATGAGATGAAATGAAGTATTCCATTTCGTTCAAGCCTTCTCGGTAACAGGACTTAATCGGGTTTTCAATAACTTCCTGACCACCGAGTTGCTTGATCGGCTTTTGCGTCAATCCTCGCATTGCGGCTAACTGCTTGATGTACTCACGGTTACCACGAGCACCGGAGTCGGCCATCATATAAAGCGGGTTGAAGCCATTGCGGTCGTGAGAGAGCGAGTCCCACTGCTTGGCTGCAACGTTGGACGTCGTCTTGGACCACACGTCAATTGTCTGGTTATAACGTTCACTGTCAGTAATGACACCGTCTTCGTAAAGGGCGCGAATTTTTCTGATTTCTTTGGTGGCGGCATTGAGCAATTCCTGCTTTTCCTTCGGAATTAGGATGTCGGCTACTGCGATGGAAGAGCCTGCTTTTGTGGCCAACTTGAAACCGATTGCCTTGAGGTTGTCGAGATAATCAACGGTCACTCGGTTGCCTGCACGATGATAGAGATTATCAATGGAATTTGTGATAAATTCTTTGTTAAGGGTTTCATTGATGTAGCCAAGTGCAGGCGGGACAATATCATTAAAGATGATACGGCCGACGGTTGTTTTGATGATGCAGTCTTCTTCAAGGATGATGTCTTTTTCAACGGATCCCTTGTAAATTTTTTGACCCGCTTTTAGTTTAAGATAAATATTGGCGTTCAAATCCACGGCACCGTTTTCGTAAGCGCTGATGGCTTCGGCCGGGGCATAAAAGTGCATGCCTTCACCCTTGCGGTTGGGACGTGGCTTGGTTAGGTAGTACAGGCCAAGTACCATATCCTGTTTTGGCACCATAATCGGCTGACCAGAAGATGGGTGAAGGATGTTGTTCGAAGAAAGCATCAACACGCGGCATTCAAGCTGTGCTTCAAAAGAAAGCGGGAGATGCACCGCCATCTGGTCGCCGTCAAAGTCTGTATTGAAAGCCGGACAGACCAATGGGTGGAGGTGAATCGCGTTACCTTCGATGAGCTTCGGATAGAAGGCCTGGATACCCAAGCGGTGAAGCGTCGGAGCGCGGTTTAATATGACCGGGTGGTCTTCAATAATCTGTTCAAGAATGTCCCAGACTTCAGGACGATTTGCGTCAACGTATTTTTTAGCAGACTTGAGCGTGTAGACAATGCCTTCTTCTTCCAAGCGCTGGATGATGAACGGCTTGTAAAGTTCAAGTGCCATGCGTTTGGGGAGGCCGCATTGGTCTAGGCGGAGTTCTGGATCCACGACAATCACGGAACGGCCGGAAAAGTCCACACGCTTACCGAGCAAGTTCATACGGAAGCGGCCCTGCTTACCCTTGAGGAGTTCAGCGAGGCTCTTGAGCGGACGTGCAGAACCTGCACGAGCGGTGCGGCGGCCGCTATCGAACAGCTGGTCGACAGCTTCCTGGAGCATACGCTTTTCGTTGCAGAGAATCACGTTAGGGGCACGGATGTCAATCAACTTTTTCAAGCGGTTGTTGCGGTTGATGACACGGCGATAAAGTTCGTTCAAGTCGGAGGTAGCAAAGCGGCCACCTTCAAGCGGTACGAGCGGACGCAGGTCCGGCGGAAGTACCGGAATCACGTCGAGAATCATCCAAGATGGTTGGTTTGCAAAGAGACGGGCCTCAGTCGGATACTTGTGACGGAATTCTTCGTAGGCGTCGGCAAGCACAAAGTCGGAGTGCTTGGCTTCGTAGTCAACCTTGAATTCGGCAACAGCTTCGGCAAGACCCTTGAGCCAAATTTTATATTTGTCGCGCTCTTGGGCTGCTTCCGGATTCTTGTAGTAGCTGCGGAAGCTTTCCATCTGAGACTTCTTGAAGGCTTCGACGACCTTGAGGCGCTTCACAGCGTCGTCCTGCTTGGTCTTCGACCTGGATGTCGCCTGCAGGCGGAGTTCTTCGGAGAGCTTGGTCAAGTCAAGGCTATCCAAGAGCTGTTTGATTGCTGCTGCACCCATCTTGGCTACGAATTCACGGCCTTCGACAAGGAGGTTCTGATACTCGGCTTCGTCAATTAGGTCGTATTGATGATGGTCGGTCGTACCCGGATCAATCATCACGTACTTTTCATAGTAGATGATTTTGTTGAGGTCTTTGGTATTGAGGTTGAGGAGGGCTCCGATGACGCACGGCTGGTTGCGGACAAACCAGGTATGAGCAAGAGAACACACGAGTTCAATATGGCCCATGCGTTCGCGACGGACCTTGGAGTGAGTCACTTCAACACCGCAACGGTCGCAGACGACGCCCTTGTAGCGGATGCGCTTGAACTTGCCGCAGTTGCATTCCCAGTTCTTAACCGGTCCAAAGATCTTTTCGCAGAAAAGACCATCCTTTTCAGGCTTGAAGGAACGGTAGTTAATCGTTTCCGGCTTTGTCACTTCGCCATAGGACCAGTAACG
>JAEEGL012602647.1_pt1 | contig 11591 bp, 9 predicted proteins | sample 9134231 | NCBI WGS metagenome assembly JAEEGL01 (sample SAMN16246548, study PRJNA631951) | gut metagenome | biome: gut microbiome; feature: rumen; material: fiber-attached | host: Bos | place: Iran: Karaj | collected 2018-10 | reverse complement strand
CATATCACAATGCCTTCCAAGAATATAGTTAATCTTTTCCTTGGAACAGCAGAGGATGCTCAGAAAGACGGAGCAGAGCTTATAAATCCCACAACAGACTCAGTAACCTATGAAGATGGCGCTACAGAGGAAGTTTACGGCTTTGATGTTCCGGTACCTGTTCTTAATGAGGAATTTGACCTTGCCCTCATTGGCACAAAGGAAAAGTGGTACGACCACAAGGTTATGGTATCAGATGTAACAGAACATGCTGGAGATGATGATATGGCAGCGGCTAAGAAAGTAGCAGATTTAATTGATTCTATTTATGTTCAGGAATGGACCGAGGATACAGATTCTCTTTGTGCTGAGGCAAAGAGTGCCTGGGATGCGCTTACAGATGCTCAGAAAGAGCTTGTAGAAGGTGAAGAAGCTGATCCTGATTATTTTGGAAGAGATACAGGAGATGCCTCCAAGGATGATCCGTTAAATGGTGATGAAATTGGAGAAAAAGAGCTTTTGGTTGTAAGCTTTGGTACTTCCTTCAATGATAGCAGAGCAAAAGATATCGGTGGCATTGAGAAAGCACTTGCAGCAGCATATCCGGACTGGTCTGTCAGAAGAGCCTTTACTGCTCAGATCATCATTAACCATGTAAATTCAAGAGATGGTGAGAAGATTGATAATGTAGAGCAGGCACTTCAGAGAGCAGTTGATAATGGTGTAAAAGAGCTGGTAGTTCAGCCTACACACCTTATGCACGGTGCAGAATATGATGAGCTTTGCGAAGTTCTTTCCAAGTTCGAAGATAAATTTGAAAGCGTATCAATCGCTGAGCCTCTTCTGGGTGAAGTAGGTAAGGATGCTACCATCATCAACGAAGATAAAGAAAAGGTTGCTGCTGCAATCACAGCAGAGGCAGTTAAGGCTGCTGGTTTTGATAGCCTTGAAAAAGCTGCAGAAGATGGAACAGCCTTTGTATTCATGGGACACGGCACTTCTCACACTGCAAATGTTTCCTATAGCCAGATGCAGACTCAGATGAAGAAGCTTGGATATGAAAACGTATTTATCGGTACAGTAGAAGGACTTCCTGAGGAAACAGAGCTTTCAAATGTAATCGATGCAGTTAAAGAAGCAGGCTACAAGAAGGTAGTTCTTCGTCCACTTATGGTTGTAGCAGGAGACCATGCCAATAATGATATGGCCGGAGATGAAGAAGATTCCTGGAAGAGCGGCTTTGAAGCAAGCGGATATTTTGACAGTGTAGACTGCCAGATTGCCGGACTTGGACAGATTGAAGATATTCAGGCTATTTATGTAGCACATACAGGCGAAGTTATTAAGTAATTTATGGCAAAAAGGGAAAGAACTTTTAATTTCATAATAAGGAATATTCTAGTGCTTTTCCTCATGACCGTGTTTATAACAGGGTGCGGTGATATTTCCGATGGGGAATACACCGCATCCGTTGTTATGTCCGGCGGCAGTGGAAGAGCCTTTATAGAAAGCCCCTGCAAAGTTACAGTTGAGGCCGGAAAAGCATCAGCTGAGATTGTATGGAGCAGCTCGAACTATGACTATATGGTTGTAGACGGAACAACCTATTATCCGGTTAATAGTGAAGGAAATTCAACATTTTTGATCCCGGTTGTTTTGGATAAAGAAATGGTGGTATCTGCAGATACTGTGGCTATGAGTAAGCCACATCTGATTGAATATACGCTTACTTTTTCGCTTATTAAAGAAGAAAAAGAAGGTAATGACCAAACTTTCCAAATTAACAATGACGAGGTAAGCTCAGAATTAGAAGAAACAAAGACAGCAGGCAATGATGGTTTTGACGAGATCCTTATCGCGCCTGAAATCTCTGGTCTTTCATATATTGGTACCGACCAGAATAGCTATGCAAAATGCTATGCCATTCATAGATATAGCGAAGGCTACGTTCTTATCTCTGTGTATGATGGCAGAATGTATCTAATAATTCCCGAAGGGAAAAATGCTCCGGTTGGCATAAGCAAAGACATAAGGCTCATGCAAAAGCCTTTTGATTCAATATATCTTGCAGCTTCAGGGGCTATGTGCCATTTTGGCTCAATTGGAGCAATTTCAAACGTGGTTTTGTCAGGGCTTGAAAAAGAAAAGTGGTACATAGAAGCGGCACAAAAGGCCATGGAAGCCGGTTCTTTGGAATATGGCGGTAAGTACAGTGCCCCTGACTATGAAAAAATAATTGATAAGGACATAAATCTGGTCATAGAGAACACTATGATTCTTCATACTCCCAAGGTGCTTGAAAAGCTTGAAAGCCTTGGAATTCCGGTATTTATTGACAGGAGTAATTATGAGGAAGATCCTCTTGGAAGATGTGAATGGATCAAGATTTATGGACTTCTGACAGATAAGGAAAATGAAGCCGGAATGGCTTTTGATGAGCAGAAAAGCCTTATCGATAATCTGGAAAAATTCGAAAACAGTGACAATAAAGTTATTGTCTTTTCAATAAATGCCAACCATATGGTATACGTAAAAAAGAAAAGTGACTACTTTTCCAAAATGATTGAAATGGCAGGTGGAAGCTACGTTTCTAATGATAAATTAGAACAGGAAGGAAGCTCTACACAGTCGGCGGTCACAATGGAGGCTTTTTACGATTACGCCTCGGAGGCAGATATTCTGATTTATAACGCCACAATTGAAAATGCACCAAAGTCACTTGCTGAGCTTGTGGAAACGGATGCTCTTTTTGCAGATTTCAAGGCGGTTAAAGAAGGAAATGTCTGGTACACAGATAAATCCATGTACCAGTTTGCGGATGAAACCGGAACTATAATCGAAGAATTAAACAGGATTCTTACGGGAAAAGAGGAAGAAACAAGCTTTTTCCATAAGTTAAGATAGAAATCTTTTTATTGAATTAAATGAGGCGAATATAAAACGTGGCAAAAAATCTTATGATACAGGGCACCATGTCCGGTGCAGGAAAGAGCATATTGACTGCCGGAATATTACGGGTTCTAAGGCAGGACGGCTACACGGTAGCACCCTTTAAGTCCCAAAATATGGCACTTAATTCTTTCGTTACGGCGGATGGCAAAGAAATGGGCAGAGCTCAGGCTGTTCAGGCTGCTGCAGCCGGAATGGAGCCTTCCGCAGACATGAATCCCATTTTGCTAAAACCAATGGGAGATTCCACTTCTCAGATAATAGTTAACGGAAAGCCCATAGGAAACATGAGAGCCGCGGATTATTTCAAAATGAAAACGGATCTGATTCCTGATATAAGGGCTGCCTATGACAGATTGGCTGACAGGTCAGATATTGTAGTTATTGAAGGTGCCGGAAGCCCTGTGGAAATAAATCTTCGCGCGAATGACATTGTGAATATGGGCCTTGCTCAAATACTTGATGCACCGGTTCTTCTTGCAGGAAACATCGATCCCGGCGGAGTATTTGCCCAGCTCCTTGGCACAATTACTCTTATGTCTGAGGATGAAAAGAAAAGGGTAAAGGGTCTAATTATCAACAAATTCAGAGGTGATGTATCTCTTTTAATGCCAGGGCTTGATATGTTTAAAGCCTATTGTGACATTCCTTTTACAGGAGTTGTGCCCTTTGTTCCCCTTGAGCTTGACGAAGAGGATTCTGTGTCTGAGCGGCTTATGAAGAGAGTAAAAATTGCTGACCCTGAAAAGACAATCAAGATCAGTGTTGTGAGATTGCCCTACATCAGTAATTACACTGACTTTGCAGTTCTTGAGAACATTACTTCAGTAAATCTTGTATATGCAAAATCCTGTGAAGATATGGCGGGAAGCGATCTCATAATACTGCCCGGAACCAAGAATACCTTAAAAGACCTCAAATGGCTAAAAGACAGTGGAATATTCAGCCAGATTCTTTTAGAAAAAGAAAAGGGAACACTAATAATGGGTATCTGTGGCGGATTTCAGATGCTGGGTAAAAATATTGATGACAAAGACTGCTTAGAAGGAGGTGGTATGCAGGAAGGATTAGGTCTTTTACCTGTGTCTACCGTATTTAGCCCGGAGAAGACTTTGCAGCAGGTCACAGGAACAATAGGAAATCTTTCCGGGGCATATAGTTCCTTATCAGGATGTCAGGTTAGCGGTTATGAAATTCACATGGGAGTAACTGATGGGAAAGATGATATTTACCCGGTTATTGAATGCGAAAACGTGCTTGGAACCTATATGCACGGGATTCTAGACTCAGGAGAACTGTGCAGAAAGCTTATTTCCATAATATATGTCAAAAAAGGAATATCTGCTGAAGTGCCCGAAGTAGAGGATGCTTCAATACACCAAAACAGGGAGCTTGATAAGCTGGCTGACGTTCTGAGGCAAAATCTTGACTGGGATCTGATATACAGAGCTATTGGATTATAAAGGATGATATATAACAAATATATATTACATGCATTATATGTTGAGAGGATTGTATGGAAATTAAGCATATCCTGCCTTCTGACATAGAGAAGGAGAGCTTTAGAATAATAAAAAGTCAATTAAATGAAATGGGCAAGGTGATACCTTTGGAATTAGAGCCTACTGTAATCCGGGTAGTTCACACTACGGCAGATTTCGAGTATGCAGACACATTAGTATTTTCGGATAATGTGATAGAAAAGGCAAAAGATGCTATAAAACGTGGCGCCCACATCGTTACTGATACTAACATGGCTCTGTCCGGCATCAGCAGGAAAACCCTTGAAAAATATGGCGGCGAAGTTCACTGTTTCATGGCAGATGATGACGTTGCAAAGCTTTCAAAGGAAAAACAGGTTACAAGGGCCTACATCAGTATGGAAAAAGCCGCCAGGATAGAGAAACCACTGATTTTTGCCATTGGAAATGCACCTACAGCTCTTATAAAACTAAGAGAGCTTATAGATAATGAGAATTTCAGGCCTGAACTGATAATTGGCGTTCCCGTGGGCTTTGTAAACGTGGTGGAAGCCAAGGAGTTAATATTGAAGACGGATATTCCCTATATCATAAACCGCGGAAGAAAAGGTGGAAGCGGCGTAGCAGCAGCTATCTGTAACTCTATTCTATATAACATGGAGTAAAAGAGGTTGAACTCTTAGATAAGATTACAGAAACACGCATTTACTGCTGGGTTCGAGAGAATATATAAGATTATATAATTTGTAGACAGAAAAAAGAAAGAAGATAGTATGTCAGATTCTTTGTATATAGAGAAGGGCGGAAAAAAGCTACGGTGTGGTTACACTACAGGAAGCTGCGCTGCTGCGGCCTCAAAGGCTGCGCTGATAATGCTCCTGTCCGGTCAGAATATACATGATGTCAAGATTGTGACTCCAAAGGGTCCAATATATAATGCTGAAATTCTTGATATCAGCAGGACAACAGACCACGTTACCTGTGCGGTTATTAAGGATGGCGGAGATGACCCGGATATTACAAGTGGTGCTCTTATTTATGCTACAGTCCGACTATTGGAAGGCAATATAGTGACCATAAAAGGCGGAGAGGGAGTAGGAGTTGTCACCAAGCCAGGCCTTGACCAGCCTGTAGGAGAAGCGGCTATCAATTCTGTTCCCAGAAGAATGATAGAAGAAAATATCAGAGAAGTCCTGTCTCAGTATGGCGAAGGGAAAAGCATAGGAGCTGAGGTTATTATAAGTGTTCCAAAGGGAAGGGAACTGGCAGCAAAAACCTTTAATCCCAAGCTTGGGATCGAAGGTGGCATATCAATCCTAGGCACTACAGGAATTGTGGAGCCCATGAGTGACAGTGCTATTTTGGAAACTATAAGAACTGAAATAAATGTAAGAAAAGCAGAGGGAAGAAAGATTCTTCTGGCTGCACCTGGTAATTACGGACTTACCTTCCTTAATCAGAACTATCAAATAGATGAAAGCCTTGCTGTCATGAGTTCCAACTTCGTGTATGACACGGTCAATATGGCAGTTAAGGCAGGTTTTACCAAAATGCTCTTTGTAGGCCACATTGGAAAGCTCGTTAAGGTGGCAGGTGGAATAAAGAACACTCACTCCATGTATGGAGATCATAGAATGGAGATTTTATCTGACATATGCAGGCAGTTCGCGGCGGAAAATGAGGTAGAAGGCCTTATTGAAGCACTTGGGGAATGCGTAATGACAGATGAAGCGGTGAGAATCATTACTGAAGCCGGTCTTAAAGATAAAGTTTTTCCTGAGATGGCAAATCGCATCAAGGAACATATGGAGAACTTTGGAGAAAACAAACTCCAGGTTGAAGTGATAGTTTTTTCCAATGAATACACAGAGCTTGTTAAAACTGATAATGCACCGGACTATATTCAAGATATTGATGCGAAGAAAGCTGATAATCTAAAGCAAATATGAGGAAATAATACATGGTTCATTTCGTAGGAGCAGGGCCTGGCGCACCTGATCTGATAACTATTAGAGGAAAAAAATATTTAGAGGAAGCGGATGTCATAATCTACGCCGGATCACTTGTTAATCCGGCGCTGCTGGATTATGCCAAAAAAGGCTGTGAAATCCATGACAGCGCAAGGCTCAATCTGGATGAAGTCATGGACATAATGAAAAAGGCAGACGGCGAGAATAAGATGATTGTCCGCTTGCATACTGGAGATCCCAGTATCTATGGCGCGATTAGAGAGCAGATGGATATGCTGGATGAAGCGCAGATTGCTTATGATGTTACTCCCGGAGTCAGCTCTTTTTGCGGCGCAGCAGCATCGCTGAATCTGGAATACACTCTTCCTGATATAAGCCAAAGCGTTATTATTACGAGGATGGCAGGAAGAACCAAGGTTCCGGAAAAGGAATCAGTGGAAGAACTGGCGGCGCATGGCGCGACCATGGTGTTGTTCTTGTCCGCAGGAGATATAGATGGGCTTCAGAAAAAGCTCCTTTCGGCCGGCGTATCTAAGGATACACCCTGTGCGATAGTATATAAGGCCACCTGGGAAGATGAAAAAAAATTCAAATGTGAGCTTCAAAACCTGGCAGATACTGCCAGGAAGGAAGGCATTACAAAAACTGCCCTTATTATCGTAGGTAAAGTTGTAGCGGGAAGTGGCTACGAAAAATCAAGGCTTTATGCCCCTGATTTTACTACCGGATACCGCAAGGGCACTGATCAGAAAGATTGATATGAATCAGCAACCAAGTAAAAATATCACAGGATAAAAATGGAACAAAGTAGCAGAAATAAAAGAATTTATATAGTCTATGGCATATTGATAGTACTGGTAATTGCCGGAATCATAGCCAGCATCTGCATTGGAAGCGTCAGGATAGAGCCCTTGGAACTCATGAAAATTCTCTTTAAAGGAGAAGGACCGGATAAAAGCAGAAGCATCATCATGAACATAAGGCTTCCGAGAATGCTCATGACCTGCATTTTAGGTGGCGGACTTGCAGTGTCGGGTTTTCTTTTGCAGACCTATTTTTCTAATCCTATAGCAGGTCCATATATTCTTGGCATTTCTTCAGGTGCCAAGATGGTAGTTGCTCTGGTACTTATCTTTATTGTTGGGAAAAAAGGGACTACTTCGGGACTAATGCTGGTAACGGCAGCTTTTATTGGAGCTCTTTTAGCAACCTCATTTATTATCCTGATATCCACCAAGGTAAGAAATATGGCAGCCCTTTTGGCTGCGGGCATAATGATAGGATACATATGCAGTGCGATTACAGACTTTCTGATAGCATTTGCTGATGATTCGGATATCGTTAATCTCCATAGCTGGTCCCAGGGAAGTTTTTCAGGTGCATCCATGGAAGGCGCAATAACCTGCATATTTATAGTAGGATTTGCACTTATTATGGTACTGATATTATCAAAGAGCCTTGATGCACTTAGGCTTGGAGAGTCCTATGCCAGAAGCGTAGGAGTAAATGTAAGACTGGCAAGAGTTCTGATAATTCTATTATCAAGCCTGCTTGCAGCCTGCGTTACAGCCTATGCCGGACCGGTGTCCTTTATAGGAATTGCTGTGCCTTTTCTTATGCGACAGTCAATGTGTTCATCAAAGCCCATTGTACTTATTCCTGCATCATTCCTGGCAGGAGCAGTTTTTTGTATGTTTAGTGATATTATTGCCAGATCTCTTTTTGCTCCAATGGAGATCAATATATCAGCAGTAACCTCATTTTTTGGTGCGCCAATCGTTATTTTCATGATAATCAGGAGAAGAAAAAGACATGAGGCTTGAGAATGTGAGAGCAGGATATGGTTCTAAGATAGTCATAAACAATGCCTCAATAGATGTAAGAAAGAATGAGATCATATCTCTTATCGGTCCAAACGGAGGCGGGAAGTCAACTCTTTTAAAGAGTATATCGGGACAGCTCCATCTTCTTGGTGGAGATGTTTATATAGGCGAAGACAGTATCAAAACCATTTCACTTAAGGAATTGGCCAGAAAAATGTCTATTGTGACAACAGAAAGAGTAAATCCTGAGCAGATGAGCGCCTTTGATATAGTCCTTTCCGGGAGACTCCCCTTCACCGACGGTTTTGGCTCTTTTGACAAAGAGGACAAGGAAGCAGCAAAAAGAGCTATAGACCTGATGAAAATACAGGAAATTGCGGACAGGCAATTCGAGGCTTTAAGCGACGGACAAAAGCAGCGAACCCTTATAGCAAGGGCTATTTGCCAAAATCCTGAGTTTCTTATAATGGATGAACCCACTTCCTATCTGGATATTCGCTACAGACTGGAATTGATGCAGGTTTTAAAAGAATTGGCTGAAAATGGAGTGACTATAATAATGTCTCTTCATGAACTGGAACTTGCTCTTCAAATATCAGACAGAGTGCTTATGATCAAAAATGATGGCAATGTTTTGGTATCTGAGCCGGATGACGTTATCGAAAGCGGCATAGTTCAGGAGCTATATGGACTAACAGAGGATATGTATAAAAGAGTGCTTGAACAGCTACGGCTTTGCAGGCAGTTTAGGTGATATATGGACATTGGGAAAATAGGAAAGTACAACTTAATATGTTTTACGGATGAAGGTGCTGCGCTAATGAAGCGCCTTGGAAACCTTTTAGGTGAGATCGATGTAAAAGAAAAATCGCTTGAAATAGAGAATATCTCTGACGCCAAGGCCTGGACGAAGGACGTCTTTCTTAAAGGAAATGTACTTATTTTCATAGGTGCCATGGGTATCGCGGTAAGGATGATTGCACCATATATCAAGGATAAAAAGGAAGATCCGGCTGTAATTGTTTTGGATGAAAAGGGGCAGTTTGTTATTCCTGTGTTGTCGGGGCATATTGGAGGTGGTGTGCAGGCTGCAAGGATGATAGCAGAGCTACTTGGAGCCACCCCTGTATTTACTACTGCTACAGATGTTCGTGGAGTTTTTGCAATAGATACCTTTGCAGCTCAGAACGATTTATATATCGAAGATATGGCTAAAGCCAAAGAATATACCGCAAGGCTCCTGAAAGGCGAAAAACCAAAGTACAAAATCTCCTATAAAACACCGGAAGGAGAGGAATTGCAGCTAACGTGCGGGTGTATTGTAGTCGGTATTGGCTGCAAAAAGGGTACTGATAGTAAGGCGCTTAAAGAATTTGTGCTTCGATGTCTGGAGAATTGCGGAATTTCCTCGCACGCAGTAAAGGCAGTAACATCAATTGACATAAAAAAAGATGAAAAAGCTTTGCAGGATCTTGCTTTGTTTTTTGAAGTTCCTTTTGAAACCTATTCTGCTAAAACGTTGATGGAACAACAAGGTGAATTTGACAGTTCGGACTTTGTCCGTAGTATTACCGGAACCGATAATGTATGCGAGCGCGCAGTGATAGCCTATGGTTGCAAGGAATTGTTGGTAAAAAAGATAGCGGAAAACGGGATGACCTTTGCCGCCGGAATGATAGAAAATATCTGCTTTGATCCGAATTAACCGATTTTTGAACTAATAAGAGAGTAGATTAGGATACAAGGAACAAACATGAGTAAAGGGAAAATATATGTGGTGGGCATTGGTCCCGGAAACTACGAGAATATGACATTAAGAGCCATTAAGGCGCTGGAAGAAAGCGATTGTATTGCTGGCTATACTGTGTACTGCGATCTTGTCAGAGACAAATTCCCCGACAAAGAGTACATTCAAACGCCGATGATGGGAGAGGAAAAGAGAGTAGAGCTGGCTCTGGAAGCAGCTTCAAATGGGAAGATAGTTTCCATAATTTGCAGCGGTGATCCCGGAGTATACGGAATGGCTGGACTTGCGCTATCCAAGGCAGAAGCCCTTCCTGATATGGAGGTCGAGGTTATTCCCGGTGTGTCCGCCGCTTTTAGCGGTGCTGCATTGCTTGGTGCACCTCTTATCCACGACTTTAGTGTCATCAGCTTAAGCGACAGATTAACCCCCATGGAGTTAATAGAAAAAAGACTCCGTCTGGCAGCCCAGGGGGATATGGCAATTGTCCTGTATAATCCTCAAAGCAAGTCACGAAGTGGCTATCTGGCAAAGGCTTACGAAGTTTTGGCTGAATATATAGAGCCTGAGCGTGTTTGCGGAATTGCCTGGAATATTGGCAGACAAGGTCAGCGCTATAAGATTTTCAGATTTAGTAATTTAAAAGACATAGACGCAGATATGTTCTCTACGGTCTTCATCGGTAATTCAAGAAGCCGTGAGATCCTGGGAAGAATGGTAACTTCAAGAGGGTATGATAGTGAAAAATAAGTTTCTCATATTTGGTGGAACAACAGAAGGAAGAATTATAGCGGAGATCCTTACTAAAGCAGGGATTTCCCATTCTGTCAGCGTGGCAACTGAATACGGTGAAGAGATTGAAAGACTTGATGGTGAAGAAAACCTTATAGTAGGAAGAAAAACTTCTGCGGAAATGGCAGAATGCATCAAACAGGAAGCTTTTACCCATGTAATTGATGCTACTCACCCTTTTGCCGTCTTGGCTTCTGCTGAAATAAAGACTGCCTGCCAGAGTGCGGGCGTGCCATACTTAAGGCTTCTTAGAAGCATGGCAGAGCACGGAGATGCCTCAGAGGACTGCATATACGTTGAGGATATTGAAGAAGCAGCTAAAGAAATTTCTAAGACTAAGGGCGCAAAACTTTTCTTGACCGGTAGCAAGGATCTTGCGCATTTGACTTCTATTTTACCGGATGTATCCACTGTTTTTGCCAGGGTTCTTCCGAATGAAGATAGTCTGCAAAAATGCAGACAGGCAGGGCTTTCCGGAAGGCAGATAATTGCGATGCAGGGGCCTTTTTCCAAGGAAATGAACTGCGCTCTTATAAAGGAAATTGATGCGAAAGTCATCCTGACCAAGGAAAGCGGACCTAACGGCGGCTTTGACGAGAAGCTTGAAGCGGCAAAAGAATGCAATATAAAAGCAGTTGTGATCAGAAGTCCTGAAAACAACAGGACGGGAAGTGATGTCTACACCATGGATTCTCTTGTTACTGAGATTTCCAGGATTACAGGCAAAGACCTGGCTAATGCTCCTAAAGAGATTGTACTTGCGGGAATTGGCCCGGGAGATGAGAGATTTTTTACCCAGGAATTAAAAAATGCGCTAAAGAATGCTGATATCATATTCGGCGCAGGCTCCGTG
>JAEEGL012600799.1_pt1 | contig 11591 bp, 12 predicted proteins | sample 9134231 | NCBI WGS metagenome assembly JAEEGL01 (sample SAMN16246548, study PRJNA631951) | gut metagenome | biome: gut microbiome; feature: rumen; material: fiber-attached | host: Bos | place: Iran: Karaj | collected 2018-10 | reverse complement strand
TGCGACGCGACCGTGACCGTCGACGGCAGGACGGAGACGTTCCGCCGTGTGTGGCTCGCCTCGACGATGTTCGGCAAGTGCTACGGCGGCAACATGCGCCCGACGCCGGATCAGGACCGCAGCAAGCCGGATCAGGTTTCCGTGATCGTCTATCACAGCTGCGGCAAGCTCAAGGCGCTGATGGCGTTCCCGGACTTCTCCGCGGGCAAGCAGGCGAAGCATACGGACATCATGAAGATCTTCACCGGCAAGGAAGTCACCGTTACCTTCTCCGCGCCGCAGGCGCTGCAGATCGACGGCGAAACCGTCCGCAACGTCACGACCTACACCGTCAGGACTGCAAAATAAAACAACGAGAAATTGAAGCCACACAGGAGCACGGTTCTTCTGTGTGGCTTTTTTGTCTGCGCCGCTGCAAAGGCACGGAAAAGGAATCATACGGGAAGGTTGTCCAAAGAACAGCACATGCGTTTTTCGTTTTCATCATGCGGGCGGCGCGGTTCATATGATTCTGTTGTGTTTCCGTGATTTTCGTGGTATACTGTGCGCATGAAACAGAGATTTTGCATGATACTTGCCGCGATGCTCCTGCTCGCGTGCCTCGGCTGCCAGGCGCCCGCTCCTGCCGCAGCGAACGCCACTCCCGCGCCGACCCCGGAGGTCGACGTGATTTCGGAGGTTGTTTTGAGCCTCCCGCCCATGACGCCGATCCCGACGCCCGAACCGACCGAAGCGCCGACGCCGGAGCCTACCGCGATCCCGACCGAAACGCCAGAGCCGACCGAGGTCCCCACGCCGGAACCGGAACCGCTGCGTTTCACGCCGTCGGAGGACCTGCCTCTGCCGTCTTCGGCGTACAAGCTCGCAAAGGGCTGTCCGTTTGCGATCGACGGCACGGTGGAATCCGGCGCGCCGCTGCTTTCGGTGCGTGCCGTTGTGCTCGACCGCAAAGGCAAGACCAAGCTCTCCGCGGAGGAAACCTTTTCGGCGGAACAGGCGGTGACCGAATATCGTCTTTTGGATCTGACGTTCTCGAAGGACATCGTCTGTCTTTCCGAACAGCTGCATTTTGATAAGTTGGATACCGGCAGCTATACGATACAGCTGTACGCCGCAAGCGCCGACTGTCCCGAAACGCTGCTTGCCGAATCCGGTTTTTCGGTTGCAAGCGGCGGCTGGATTCAGCTGCAGCCCAACAATCTGCGCGGCAACTACACGACCGCACTTGCGTTCTTCGGCTCGCCCGAGCGCTTCCTGTTCCGGTTTAAGTTCCGTTCCTCCGGCTCCAAGCAGATCATCGTCGACGAGCAGTGGCGCAAACAATACGATGCGGAAGCAGTCTGCGTCGGCGGTAAGAAATGGCGCTGTCACGTCGACGCCGTCCCGTACTTTGAACAGGTCGGCAAGCTGATCGACAACACCTGCATTCACATCTCCGGCAAGGGTCTGGACACCGGCGTCGTGCATCTTGCCGATCTCATCGACTTCGACGGCACGATCGTGCGGCGGTTCGTCAACTCCGGTCTGTTCGTCAGCCACCATTCGTTCGGCACCGCGGTCGATATCAACGCGCACTATCCGAGCCACCGCGATGTGCTCAGTAACCGCGAAAAGATTTATAAGGAAGTCCACGACAATCTGACCTACAACGGCATTGTCGAGATCAAGGGACAGAAGTGCTACGACTTCACCTACACCGGCCGCGCCGGCAGCGGGCTCAAGCGCGTACCCGAACCGCTGATGAACTATCTCTTATACGAGCTCGGTTTCTTCCGCGCCGGATTCTCATGGGGCTTCTACTATCCGCACACCTGCGACGCGATGCACTTCACGCTGTCCGAGCTCTCCCCCTCTTATTTTGAGGAAGGTCCGTACGCGCTGCGCAAGGTCTTTACCTACATCGAGGACGAAGCGAATACCGGCGACGAAAACTGAGATCGTTTTTTCAAAGCAGGCTGTTTTCCGGGCAGCCTGTTTTCAGACTGTCGAAAAAGGGATCAGACCGTTTACGCTCAGTCGCATACTTCAGTATAGCTCCATCGCGAAGAACGCGAATTCTGCCTCCCTTCCCAGCAGCCTGCTTTCTGTATATTTTCAAATTTCTTGCATAATTTCCACATTTTTCTTGCATTTATTAGGATTATATGAAATAATATAAAGGATGGATTCCGCGTATGCGCTTTGGGGGAGCATGCGGCGCCCGTCGAATCATGATATCGGAGGACATCCTATGGAAAAGAAACAAAAGCGGTCTCTGCTGCCGATCTGGATTCTGGTCGGCATGATCGCGGGTATTCTGGTCGGTCTGCTCTGCCTGTGGCTTGCGAAGCTGCCGAATCTGCCCGCCTGGTGTAAGCCGGTCGAGTTCACGACAAACTGGCTCAAGCCCATCGGCGATATCTACATCAACCTGTTGAAGTTCCTGATCGTTCCGGTCGTACTGATCTCGATCACCGCGGGCGTCATCTCGCTCGGCGATCTCAAGAAGGTCGGCAGCGTCGGCATCAAGACCTTCCTCTATTACCTCGGCACCACGGCGATCGCGGTCGTCATCGGTCTGATCATCGTCAACCTGTTCAAGGGGCTCTTCCCCGTGCTTCCGGGCACGCAGCTGGGCGAGCTGTCCTATGAAGCCAAGGCCGCGCCGAAGGTGATGGACGTCATCAAGAACATCTTCCCCGACAATGCCTTAAAGCCGCTCGTTGAAGCGAACATGCTGCCGGTCATCTGCATCGCGATCTTCCTCGGTGCGGGCATCCTCGCCGCGGGCAAGAAGGCGGACCCGGTGACGAATCTCGTCAACGCCGCGAATGAAGTGGTCATCAAGATTCTCATGATGATCATCAAGATCACGCCGATCGGCGTCTTCTGCCTGATGGCAAACGTCGTCGCGGTCAACGGTCCGATGATCATCGGCTCGCTGGCGCTCGTTATCGGCATCGCGTACCTTGCGTACCTTGCGCATATCATCATTGTCTACGGTCTCAGCGTGCGCGTGCTGAGCCATATGAACCCGTTCAAGTTCTTCCGCGGCATGGCGCCCGCGATGATTACGGCGTTCACGACGACCTCCTCGAACGCGACCCTGCCGGTCAACATGGAATGCTGCATCGACCTCGGCGCGGACCCGGGCGTCACTTCGTTCGTGCTGCCGCTCGGCGCGACGATCAACATGGACGGTACCGCGATCTATCAGGCGGTTTCCGCGGTGTTCATCGCCTGCTGCTACGGCATTAACCTTTCGATCGGCCAGATGGCGCAGATCGTTCTGACTGCGGTTCTCGCCTCCATCGGCACCGCCGGCGTTTCCGGCGCGGGCCCGATCATGCTTGCCATGGTGCTTGCGCAGATCGGCGTACCGGTCGAGGGCATCGCGCTGATCATCGGCGTCGACAAGATCTTCGACATGGGCCGCACCACGCTGAACATCACCGGCGACGCAACCTGTGCGATGTGGATCTCCCGTCTCGAACAGAAAAAGGCAGCCAGGAAAGCCGCCGCAAAATAAGCATATCCATACCGAAAGGACCGCACGTTGATGCGGTCCTTTTGCTATTCCTTCCGTTCGCGCGCCGCCTGTACCCGTCCTGCCAACAGATACAGCAGCGCGGCGTTGCTCGGCGCCTCGTCGCCGAAGCCGTCGATCCTTTGCTTTGCATCCTCCCGCCGCCAAGCCGTACGGATCGCGTCGCGCATGGCATGTTCGGCAGCGTTGCCGTGTCCGAAGCCGGTACCGATCAGCGGGTACAGCGCCTCCGTCATCCCGATTCGCCGATACCGGTCGCAATCCGCGATCAGCCGCGAGCCGTCGCGCAGCATCGCATACCCCTCCGTGTGCGGCGTGATACCGATCGCAAGCAGCAGTTCGCCGATCTGCCGGTGCGCGTCGCGCGTGCGCCGCACCGAGCAGCCGTCCTGCATCCGAAACCGTTCGTTCATTCCGATTCCCCCTTCCCGCCTTCATCATGCGCTTTTTTCTTCGCCGATACAAGCGGCATTCTTTGACGTTTCGCGGGGCATCTGTAACAATTCCGTGAACAGAAAATCCGCCCTGCGGCGGATCGAAAATACCGTTTATGCAAGCGTGCCGATGCGGTCGGCGGGCAATGGCGTGCGGTCATCGGGGCGGACGGTCAGGCTGAGGCCGTCGCACGCAAGCTTTTTTGCCTCGACGAGAACGAGCCGCGCGCGCTGTCCCGAAAGCAGCAGCTCCATGCGCTTCGGGGCAAGGCGGTTTGCGTCGAGCGCACGAAACAGCGCGGCAAGACGCTCCGCGGGATAGCAGAGGGTCAGGGTGCCGCCGTTGTTCAGAACAAGAAACGCCGCGCGGCACCAGTCGGAAAGCAGGTGTTCATCCGCGTGACGCGCTTCGGCGCGTTTGCCCGCGTCGCCCTGCGTGAAATACGGCGGGTTCATGATGACGCGGTCGAACGTCCCGTGTCCGAGTGCGTCCGGCGCATCCTCGGCGCGCATGCAGAAAAAACGGATCGGCTGTCCGTTGCGCTCTGCGCTGCGGGATGCAAGCGCAATCTGCGCCGCGTTTGTGTCCACGCCGGTGAACGTTCCGCCGTAACGCGCCTGCGCATAGAGGCAGAGCACGCCGTTTCCGGTGCCGAAATCGAGCACGGCGTCGTGCGGATGCATCCGGAAGAAATGTACGAGCGCAATCGAATCCTCCGAAAAGCAGCCGTATTCCGGATCCTGAAAGATGCCGATGCGATCGGGTTCAAGCCATTCCCAGCGTTCCATACTATCCCTCCGGATTCAGGTTCAGCACCGTGTCGGACGCTTCCGGCGACGCATGCGTGATCTCGGGGAGCCCGTCGGTGCCGTAGACCGTGATCTGCACGTCGGTGTAGTAGTGATGCAGAATTTCCTCGTAGGTCGAGCCGTGCTTTGCCATGCCGTTCGCGCCGTTCTGAGAGAGGCCCACGCCGTGCCCGTAGCCCTTGGTGTGGAAGACGGCGCCGTTTTCGGACCAGGTGATCGTGTACATCGCGCTCTTCAGATCGAACAGGCTGCGCCCCTGCTTGCCGGTGATCTCGGTCTTGCCGAGCCGCAGCGTTTTGACACGGCCGCTCTCGTAGGTCGAGACGATCTCGATCTCGTCCCTTGCGTTGTCCTCGGTGACACCGCTTTCGGGATACTTCGCCGCGATCAGCGCGACGAGCTCGGCGGTGCCGATCTCCACGTCCTGCTGCCGCATCGGGTCCTCATAGGGGCTGTCCACGCCGCGAAGATACGGCAGCTTGTTGGAATAGACGTTCTCGCTGTCCTCGGTCCGGCCGCCCGAACAGGCGTGATAGAGCGCGTCGCAGATCTTGCCCTTATAGGTCAGCACCTCGCCCGCGGTGTTCATGACAGCCTCGGCGATGCGGTTATAGTTGTTCGCATAGTCGTTTCCCCACGTCTTCTGCATGCGCTCATGCGTCGAGAACGCCTGGCAGCACTTGCTGTTCGTGCATACGTCGGCGTCGGGATTCGTATGGCAGCCGCCGTGCGCCATGCTGTACAGCGTATAGGTGCGCGACGCGACCGCCTGCGCCTTCAGCGCTTCGAAATCGTAATACGCGGGCATCTCCGCGGACACGACGCCGACGATGTATTCCTCGAGGCTCATCGAAATCAGCTTGTCCGCGCGGTGATCGTACACCTGGATATCGTGCGTCGTCTCGGTCCAGTCGAAATAGGCGTACAGATCGACGAGCGTCGGTCCCGGCGTATAGATCGGCTCCTGTGTGACGCGCGGCAGGTCGGCTTCCGATTCGCATGCCGAGGTCAGCATGACGCGGATGAGCAGGAACAGCACGACGAGCAGTACGAACAGTACGGCGAGCATCGAAATCAGCTTGATGCGGTTGATGCGGTAGGTTTGTTTCTTCATGTCCCATATTATACCTGCTGCGCGCGGAAAATACCAGCTATTTTTACTTGCACCGAAATCTTCTTTTCCGTTGCAATCCCGCGCTTTGCCGTGCTATAATACCGGTATGAATATCCGTTTTTCGCCGGAAGCGGCACGGCGCGAGATGACGCCGATCGACAATCTGTTTCTTCTGCACTACATGCCCGATGCGGACGGCACGTTCGTCAAGGTATACCTTTTCGGGCTGATGCAGTGCTATCACAGCTCGCTTGCCGATGCGGACATCGGCGAGGCGCTTGGGCTTACGGACGCGCAGGTGCGCTGTGCGTTTGTGTACTGGCAGGCGAAGGGGCTTGTGCGCATCCGCGGCGACGAGCCGTTTTCGGTCGAGTATCTGTTGACCGAGCAGCCCGCGATCGTCGGCACGACGCCGCAGAAGTATCGCCGCCTGATCGAGTCCGTCCATGCGCTTCTGAAGCCGCGCACGCTCGAACTGCGCGAGATGAAAGCGATCTACGACTGCATGGAGCTCTACGGGCTTGAAGAGGGCGCGGTGCTTGCGCTTGTCGCCTACTGCATCGAGCAGAAGGGCAAACGCGTTTCGACCAACTATATGCTGACCGTTGCACAGACGTGGAGCGAGCAGGACATCAAAACGCAGGCGAAAGCCGATGCGCACGTCGCGGATTACCGCATGCAGAAGCACGGCGCGGCGGAGGTGCTGCGCCGGTGGAATCTGCGCCGCCCGCCGACCGTAGACGAGATGGCGCTTTACGAGCGCTGGACAAACGAGCTCGGCTTCGACGCCGAAGCGATCCTTGCCGCATGCGCGCGCATGACGAACACCGCGCAGCCGACGTTTGCGAAGCTCGACGAGCGTCTTGCCGAATGGAAGGCGCAGAACATCGAAAGCGTCCCGCAGCTTCTGGAGAATGAACAGCAGGAGACGCTCGACCGCGAATTTGCGAAGTCCGTATACGCGCGGCTCGGCAAGGTCGGCGCGCCCGACCGCACGACGGTCCGGCAGCTCCGCATGTTTCGCGAGGAAAAGGGCATTGCGCGCGAAGCGATCCTGATGGCGGCAGACGAGTGCGCAAGCGCCGAGCGCCCGTTGGGGCTTTTGAAAAAGATGCTTGCCGACTGGGCGGACGCGGGCGTACACACGTTCGAAGAAGCCGAACGCGCGATGACGCGCAAAAAGCCCGAACCGCGAAAGAAAAAGAAAAACGCGGCGCTGCTCTATGAACAGACGCCGATCTCGGAAGCGGATTTCAACAACCTGATCGTGGATCTCAACGAGGACGTATGACGAACGAACTGAAACGCTATTACAGCGATCTGCGGGAAAAGAATTTCAAACTGCTTCAGGCGCGCATCGAAGAATGCGACGCCGGAAATCCGCGTTTTCGCTCGCTTGCAAACGAGCGCAGTCTGGTGTTTCGGCAGGTTGCTCTGGGCAAGCTGACCCCCGCCGCCGCGAAGTCGCGCATCGGCGCGATCTCGGCGGAACAGAAAAACGCGCTGATCGCCATGGGGCTGCCCTCCGATTATCTCGATACGATCTATACCTGCCCGAAGTGCAAGGATACCGGCGAAGTCGGCGACGGAAAAACACGGCTCTGCTCCTGCGCACTCAAAAAGCTGCAGGAGGACGAACGCGCGGGATCGCGCATCAACGAACGCGAAACCTTTGCCGCATTCGACGCGACGCTGTATCCGACCGACGAGCAAAAAAAGCAGGCGCTGAACATGAAGCGCTTCTCGGAGCGCTACGCCGCGTCCCTGCCCGCGCCCGAAAAGCCGAATCTCCTGATTCTCGGACAATCGGGGCTCGGCAAATCATACTTCGGCAACGCAATCGCGCATGCCGCGATCGAAAAGGGCGTGCGCACGCTGAAAGCGACGGCGTATCAGTGCATCCAGAGCGTGCTCGACGGCATCGACCGGCGCGGCAGCGGCATCGAGCCGTACCTCTCCGTGCCGCTTCTGGTGCTCGACGATCTCGGCACCGAAGCGATGGTCCCGAACGTGACGGTCGAGACCTTTTTCCGCATCCTGAACGAGCGCGGCGCCGACCGGCTGCCGACGGTTCTGATCTCGAATCTGGACCGCGAGGGCTTATTTGAGCGCTACGGCGAGCGCGTGGCGAGCCGCATGATCGACGGCGCGCTGACCGCGATCGTGCTTTTGAAGGGCGACAATCTGCGCACGAGGGTCCGCTGATGCTGTACCTGATCGCAACGCCCATCGGAAATTTAGGCGATCTTTCCGCCCGTGCCGTCGAAACGCTCGGCGCGGTTGATTGCGTCTACTGCGAGGATACCCGCCATACCGGACTTCTGCTGCAGCATTTCGGCATTCAAAAGCCGCTGCGCTCTTTGCATACGCACAACGAGCGTGAACGCACCGAGGAGGTCATCGACGCGCTGAAAGCGGGCAAGGCGATCGCCTATGTGTCCGACGCGGGCATGCCGGGGGTCTCCGATCCCGGGGCGATGCTCGTCGATGCGTGTTACCGCGAGGGGCTCCCCTGCACCGTGATTCCCGGCGCAAGCGCGGTGCTCGTCGCCGCCGTGCTTTCGGGTCTGCCCGCACAGCCGTTCAGCTTCTTCGGTTTTTTGCCGCGCGAAGCAAAGCCGCGCCGCGAAATGCTCGATGCGATTGCAAAGATTCGCCATCAGGTGATCCTGTACGAGAGCCCGCACCGCGTGCAGGCGACGCTCCGCGACCTTCTGGAGCGCTTCGGCGACGGTCCGGCGGCGGTGCTTCGCGAGCTCACCAAGAAGTTTGAAACCGTCGAACGCGGGACGCTGTCGACGCTCGTCGAACGCTTTTCGGAGGAACCGAAGGGCGAATGCGTGATCTGCTTCGTTCCCGCCGAACGAACGGAAGCCGATGCGCCGGACCTCGACGCGCTGCTTTTGACGCTTTTGAAAACCGCGTCGGTCAAGGACGCCGCGGCGATCGCCGCCGAACGGCTGAACCTTCCGAAGAAGCAGGTCTATAAGCGTGCGCTGGAACTCAAAGAATCGACGCAAACCGTTTGAAATGAGGGCATTATGAACGTACTGTATCTGGATTGCGGCATGGGCGCCGCGGGCGATATGCTCTGCGCCGCGCTTTTGGAACTGCTGCCCGACCCCGACGCCTTTGTCGAACAGCTCAACGGCGTCGGCATTCCGCATGTCGCGTTCGAACGGACGCCGTCCGAAAAATGCGGCATCCGCGGCACGCACCTTTGCGTGTGCGTACTTGGCGCGGAGGAGCATGAACACGAGCATCATCACCATGCGCACAGCAATCTTGCGTCGATCGAAACGATCCTTTCGGGCCTTCGCGCGTCCGATCGCGTCAAGGCCGACGCGCTTGCGGTTTACCAGCTGATCGCCGACGCCGAAAGCAAGGTGCACGGCCGTCCGGTCGATCAGATCCATTTTCACGAGGTCGGCACGCTCGATGCGATCGCCGACGTCACGGCGTTCTGCCTGCTCGTCGAACGGCTTGCTCCGGATCAAATCCTCGCCTCCCCCGTCCACGTCGGCTGCGGCACGGTGCGCTGCGCGCACGGCGTTCTGCCGGTACCCGCGCCCGCAACGGCGGAGCTTTTGCGCGATATCCCGATCTACGGCGGCAAAGTGCAGGGCGAGCTCTGCACCCCGACCGGCGCGGCGCTGCTCCGGCATTTTGTCACGCGCTTCGGTCCGATGCCCGTGATGCGCGTCGGGAAGCTCGGCTACGGCATGGGTACCAAGGATTTCGACACGGCAAACTGCGTGCGCGCGATGCTCGGCAGAACCGACGCGAGCGATACGGAAACGGTCATGGAACTTGCCGCAAACGTCGACGATATGAGTGCGGAACAGATCGGCTTTGCCATGGAACGGCTGTTCGAAGCGGGCGCGGTCGAGGTCTATACGGTGCCGGTCGGTATGAAGAAGAACCGCCCGGGCACGCTGCTGCGCGCCATCTGCCGTGCGGAACAAAAGGAAGCCGTTTTAGCGGCATTCTTCCTCTATACGTCGACGCTCGGCGTGCGCGAAGCCGCAACAAAGCGTTATGTCCTGTCCCGCAGGATCGAAACATACGAGACCGCGCTCGGTACGGTGCGCAAAAAATATGCCGAAGGGTACGGCGTTGTGCGTGAAAAAATCGAATACGAGGACCTTGCGCGCATTGCAAGGGAGCATCATGTGCCGCTTTCCGAAGCGGCGGCGATGATCGAAAAGGAGACGGAACGGCATGGATGAACACACGCACGATGCGCTTTCGGCGCGTCACGAACATCTGCATTCGCACACGCAAACCAGGGAGGTCCTAAACCGCATGTCCCGCGCGATCGGACACCTCGAATCCGTCAAGCGCATGGTCGAGGACGGACGCGATTGCTCGGAGGTGCTTGTGCAGCTTGCGGCGGTGCGCGCCGCGCTCGGCTCGTTGAGCAAGATCATTCTGAAGGATCATCTGGAGCACTGTATCGTGCACGCGGTCGAATCGAACGATCAGCAGGCGATCGAAGAGCTCGAAAAAGCGATCGACAAGCTGATTTAGCATCCCCCCGCGGGGCTTCCGCACCGTTTGTTTTTTTGATATACTCCCTGTGAAACCAATACAGGGGGTATTTTTTATGGCATGTTTTCTCGTTCCGATGACGGAAGCGATCGTGATGACGGTTGCGCAGAAGGTGATCGAAAAGAAGGAAAAGAAGGCGGGCGCCGCAATCGTCAAGAGCGAAGCAGGCTATGAGATGGAAAAAACGCCGTTCTCGAAGAAGCTCGGCTGGCTGAACAAGCTGCTGTGGGGCGGCAGTGCGCTTCTCGCGTTTGAGCACGTATGGCACGGCGAGGTCGTTCCGTACTTCCCGTTCCTCACCGCGGCGGGCGAAGGACCGGAAGCGGTCTCGGAAATGCTGCACGAGATGGGCACGGCGGGCGTCATGATGGCGGTGATCGTCACGGTCGTCTGGGTCGGCATGCTGCTCGTGTCGAAGTCGCTCGAAAAGCGCGCGCTGAAAGCGCTGCCCGCGACCAAGTAAGAGGGCAAGCCTATGACTCTGCTCGTCACCGTATTTGCCGCGGCGGTCACGACCGCGATCTGGTATAAGAAGCAGCCGGACAGCAGCATGAAACTCGGCATCCTCTCCTGGATGTTCTGGGGCGCTTCGCTGATGTGGCTGATCGACGCGATCTTCGAGTATGCCGAGCTCGGCGCGGCATACTTTGCGCCCGAACCCGCGGATATGCTGAACGACCTGTTCCTCGGGCTGTCCGTTGTTGCGCTTGCGCTGATCGTCTGGATCGTCGTCCTGCTGATTTGGGACCCGAAGGGCGTCATCAAGGGCAAGCTGCTGAAGAAAAAGGAAAAGTAAAGCGAAATGCAAACGAGCTTCCGGATCGTCCGGAAGCTTGTTTTTTCGTATTGGTTAACGTTGTACTGTTTTGCCGTTCAGAGATCCTTTGTCGCTTCGCTCCTCAGGATGACACCGGAGGAAACGCGCTCCTGCCTGTCATTCTGAGCCTTTGGCGAAGAATCTCTGCGCGCAAAAATGCTTCTCCGTTCTGTTCTAAAGACGGCGTCAAAGGCGGCAGAGGCAGTACCCGACCAAAGGACCGAGGAAGATCGCAAGGTAGATCAGCGTAATCCACGGCTGATAATCGATATAGAATTCGCGAAACGTCAGGCTCCACGGGTGTTTGATCAGCACCCAGCCGAACACGTCGAACACGAT
>JAEEGL011916141.1_pt1 | contig 11591 bp, 8 predicted proteins | sample 9134231 | NCBI WGS metagenome assembly JAEEGL01 (sample SAMN16246548, study PRJNA631951) | gut metagenome | biome: gut microbiome; feature: rumen; material: fiber-attached | host: Bos | place: Iran: Karaj | collected 2018-10 | reverse complement strand
GCTCTATCTGCGCGAGGGCTTCCTCTGCCCATAACGTGCTGTCTGCTTTGCCCTCGTATGTATCGACAGGCATCATGCTGCATGGCCACCCTGCTATTCCCTTGCTCTGAGTGCTGCCGCAAACCATGATGGCACTGTTTGTGGAAGGATACGTTATTAGTGTGTCTTCTCTTTCTTGGTACCCAAGGCTGCAAAGAAAAGTGGAAAAAATGTCGGCGCCGCCTGCCAGAAGTGTCTTCTCGTCTGTTTGTTTAACGGCTAGGACGATGTCCTCGTCATTGGTGGCATTGCAGTAATAGATGCCTTTTCCTCGCTCTCCTGACCATAACGAAATACAGGGAAAACGTTCTTCCATCTTGGCAGACCAAGCAGGGTATTCGGGGTCATGGGAGAATGGGGTCTTGTCCAAAGGAACATTGTCAATATAATACACTCCATTGCGGAGGGTTCGGCCTCTGCTTGGATTGGCTGGAAGAAAGAGAGCACGGTCATAGGTAGTATATTCCAAAAGCACGCCAAGTTCTTCAGCAACATGACCTCGAAGAGCAGAGTCGGTCTTCTTGAAGAGAATAACTTCGTGAGGAAGTGACTCGGCCAACTGCCGTGTTACTTCCTCACTTTTTTCCAGGCTCATTTGCCGGGTCTCTGTGGCTATGACAAGGGCTTCTGTGTCGCAAGTCTGTTTCACCTCACCCAAGGTGAGGGTCGTGTACAGTCCATAGCGTCTACAGATACCGGCAATCTCGGCGGCACCGGTCAGGTCATCTGCAATGACATAAATCATCTGTTTTGTTTCTTTGCTTTACGGTGCATGGCCATGCGCTGCGCATAGTCGATTGACAGCAGGAGTGCGTCTTCGCTGGCTATGCCGCGGCCTGCCACGTCGAAGGCCGTGCCATGGTCCACGCTTACGCGGATGATGGGCAGTCCCAGTGTGATGTTCACGCCTTTTACACTATCCATCTTGCCGGTTTCCTTGTTCCAGTTGAATCCTACCACCTTGAAAGGAATATGTCCCTGGTCATGGTACATGGCCACACAACCATCAAATTGACCGCACTTGGCTTTCGCAAAAAGACTGTCGGGTGGAACGGGGCCAATGACGTTGAATCCTCTTTCCTGCAGCTCGGCTACGGCGGGAGAAATCTCCTCCGCCTCTTCGCTGCCAAAGAGTCCACTGTCGCTGGCATGTGGATTGAGACCGGCTATGCCGATACGTGGATGTTCCACGCCGAATTGACGGCAAGCGTCGTCAATGAGTTCTGTCACCTCTATGATACGGGCTTTTTTCACGAGGTCGCAGGCTTTGCGAAGGGGCACATGAGTGGAGACGTGTATCACACGCAGAAATTCATCGGCCAACAGCATGGCGTATTTCTTCGTGTTGGTGAAAGTGGCGTAAATCTCTGTGTGTCCGTCAAAATTGTGTCCACCTTTGTGAAGGGCTGCCTTGTTGAGGGGGGCTGTCACCGTACCGTCCACCTCATCTGCCATAGCCAAGTCGATGGCGGCCTTTACAGCCAGAAAAGCAGCATGGCCGCACTGGGCCTGCTCTTCGCCGAAAACGAAGACACTCATGTCGACACATGGGATGTCAAAAACATCCATTGTGCCTTGTTCGAACTTTGCCTCGCACACTTGATGGATGGCGTTCACCTTAAGCGGTAGGCTCAAATGCTGAATGATGTGACGCATCACAGCTGCATCGCCAGTGACAAGCGGACGACAGCAGGTGTATATTTCGGGGTGTAGGAAGGATTTGGACACAATCTCAGGGCCTATGCCTGCCGGGTCGCCCATGGTGATGGCCAGAATGGGTAATTCTTTCATGATGTTTTATTTGAAGATGTTTTTTTGCGTTTTTCAAGGTATCCGTATAGAGTGAGCTCTTTGTCAGCCAAAGGGGTCTTGAAGAGTAAACTTGCAAGATAGCCTACCACCAGTACAATGAGATGACTGTATACACCAAGCATGTATTTGTGGTGGCTGAAGTTGTAGTTGCCAAGGTCGAGTAATATCTGTTTGGTGCCGTCACCATTGATGTCTACTTTGGTGGAGGTGAGCACAGCATAGGCTGTGAACAGCACGGCGGCTGCGATGCCTATGTAGAGGCCCTGTTTGTTGGCCCTGCGGCTAAACAGACCAAGAAGGAAAATACCTACGATACCGGCCGAGAAAATGGCATACAGGGCAAACAAGGCTCCAAGTACGCCCTCACCGCCCCATGACACATAGAGCATGGCAATGCCTACGGCACTTGCACCAGCCAGCACCACCATCCAGCGTCCGAAACGCAACTTGTCACGGTCGGTCACATTTTTGCGGAATCGCACATAATAGTCTTGTGTGGCAATGGCACTGATACAGTTCAGGTCGGAGTCAAGACTGGAGATAGCGGCCGCCGCCAGGGCGGCAATAATAAGTCCCCTTATGCCTGTGGGCAACTCTGTGCGGATGAAATAGGGAAATACTTCATCGGCTTTTATGCCGTCGGGCAGGACTGGGGCCCCGGAGGCATGGTAGAAGGCGAAGAGACAGGTGCCGATGAGCATGAACAATGCCCAGACAGGTACGCTCATCAGCACACCGATGTAGGCGGCGCGCTTGGCCTCATGGTCACTGCGGGCGGCCAGATAACGCTGAACGATGGTCTGGTCTGTGCCGTATTTCTGCAGTGCATAGAAGATGCCGTTCAGCACCATCACGAGGAAAGTGAGCTGTGTCAGATTCATGTCGTAGGGGCCGAAACCTATCTTGTTGTATTCGTCGGCTATGTGGAACACAGTTGAGGGACCGCCTTCGGGGGCGAAGAAGAGAATGCCCACACAGAGCAGACCACCACCTATGAGCAGGAATCCTTGTATCACATCCATCCACACAATGGCTTCCAGACCGCCAAGCAAGGTGAGAATGATAATGGTCACTCCCAATACAATGACAATGGCGGTGATGGGCATGTCGAGGAAGGTGGCAAGAGCCATGCTTACAAGGAAGAACACTGTGCCCGACTTGGAGAAATGGCCCAGCAGAAAGGCTACCGAACTGTATATACGTGCAAAGAGGCCGAAACGGCGTTCGAAGTACTCGTAGGTGCTCAAGCGTATTACTTTTCTGAACAAGGGTACAATGACGCCGATGAGGGCCAATAGCACTATGGGCACCATGAGTCCCTGCACTAACAATATCCAGTTGCCTTCATAGGCGGCACCGGGATAGGCAAGGAAGGTCACACTGCTGATGAGGGTGGCAAAAATCGACATGCCCACAGCCCATGCAGGTATGCGTCCGCCGCCTGCGAAATAGGTGTCACTGTCTTTCTGACGATGAGAGAAATATAGACCCATGCCTATGGCAAGCATTACCGATAGGAGCACGATGGTCCAGTCTATCCAATGAAGGTGCTGCATAGTCTTATCACACTTATGAGTCTCTCAAAACCAGTTCTTCAGTGGCTTGCTCTATACGGGCCGTAGTGGGCGCATCCAGTTGAGTGAGAGGTGGCAGCATGCAGGTGTGGTCAATGATGCCCGCTTTCTTGCAGATTACTTTCAGGGCAGCGAGCGATTCGCCTAAGGTAAATCCTGACTGATATATTTGCCCCAGTTGGTCTGTCTTTTTCTGCCAGGTAGCAGCTGTCGCAGTGTCGCCCGCTACTCCAGCCTCATAGAGTGCCTGGTACATGCCTGGTATGAAGTTGCCGCCGCTGGGCACAATGCCGTCGGCGCCCAAAGCTAATGCCTTAGCAGAATTGGCGGCACAACCGCAGAAGTAGCAGAAGTCTTCACGGTCCTTGAATATGCCAAGCAACTCACTCATCCGCTCATCATTGCGCTCCGAATCTTTGAGACCAACGATATTGGGATGGTCTGCAAGACGCTGCACCACATTCACAGGGATACTCATATGGGTGGTGGCTAAGATGTTGTAAAGCATGAATGGCACACGCACATGGTCGGCGATGCAGGTATAATAGCGGTACATCTGTTCATCGGTCAGAGCATAGTAACTGGGCAGGGTGGCGGCCAGAACATCAGCACCAGCGGCGATGAGGTCATCGGCAAGTCGCAGTTGATCTCCCACACAGGAACCGGTTAAACACGCGTAGATGGTGATGCGTCCACGGGCAGCGGAAACTGCGGCTTTCGTCAGTTCTACAGCATCCTTATGGCTCACACTGTTTCCTTCACCGGTGGTGCCCATCAGCAGAGGTGATACCCCTGCTTTTACAAAGTTTTCAATCAGTTTACTTACTGAATTGCAGTCAATTTTTCCTTCTTCTGTAAGTGGTGTGACCATGGGCACTACCACACCGTGGAATTTTTTTGTCGGTTTCATTTAGTAGATTGTTTTGTTTGTTCACTTTTTTCGACTTTTTTATACGATGGTAGTCTTTATTTGAAATTTACCAATATGCGGAACACCTTGCTGGGGTCACTATCCCAGCGTTGCATGGCCTCACCGGCTTGATTGGCATCCACCACCTCGCTTTCCAGCACTTCATATGGACATGTTCCAGTCTGCATGTAGCGAATGACGGCCTGAAAATCTTCGGGCAGTGCATTGCGTGAGCCGCGTATGTCGAGTTCTTTCTGCACAAAGAATTTGGTGTGGAAAGACACGTCTTGTTTGGCATAGCCAATACACACCACACGTCCTGTAAAACCAACTTCATTGATGGCGATATTATAAGTGGCGGGTGAGCCGACAGCCTCGATAATCACATCGGGCATGGCCCCATTGGTAATTTCCTGAAGGCGGGTGTGGACATCCTCGCACATAGAGTTGATGACATAAGTCGCACCCATTTGCTTTACGATTTCAAGTTTACGGTCATCGATATCGCAGGCTATCACGGTACAGCCTCTGCGGGCGGCTCTAACCACAGCTCCTAAACCTACCATACCGCAACCAATCACCATCACTACGTCGGTGTCGGTGGCTTGAGCACGATTCACAGCATGAAATCCCACGCTCATGGGTTCAATGAGCGCGCAGTCGCGGGCGGAAATGCCGCTCACAGGAATTACTTTCTGCCAAGGTACGGCAATATAGTCGCACATGGCCCCATTGCGTTGCACACCGAGTGTCTCATTGTGCTCGCAAGCGTTATAACGGCGGTTGCGACAGGAAGGGCACACTCCGCAATGAGTATAGGGGTTCACCGTCACTGTGCTGCCTATTTCGAGGAACTCTGGAGTGTCGGCGCCTTTCTCTACAATTTCGGCGCCTATCTCATGACCAGGTATCACCGGCATTTTCACCATGGGATTAAGTCCGCGGTAGGTGTTTAGGTCGCTGCCGCAAAAACCCACGTAATGAATGCGTAACAACACTTCTCCGGCTTGACAGACTGGACGTTCCACCTCAACAATTCTGAGGTCTTTGGGTTGGATAATTTGAATGGCTTTCATTCTGACATATTTTTAATATAGGGCAATTGAATAAGATCTTTGAACGAGAATACCCGGGCGGCATTTTCCGACAGGAACATGCGCAATTCGGTCTCATTGAGCAAGTCGGAACGGAATAGAAAATCGAACGACATCTTGTAGGTGATGGCGGTGATGGTACGGGGATAATCGGAACCCCACATCAGTTTCTCCATACCTACCTTGTCGGCAGCTTCGCGTATGGCACGAACAGCAGACGGGAATGGGTAGAACTCGTCATTGAACAACCATGTGATGCCACCGCTCTCAATGTACACGTTCTTATGACGGGCAAGAAGTATCTGCTGCAGCCATCCTTCACGGGTCACCATGCCAAAATGACCAATCACGACCGTCAGGTCGGGACACTCACTGATGATTTCCTCCATTTCGCCCACCTGTAAGTCTCCGTCGGCAAGTTCAATGCCCAGCAGTATATGATGTTCTTCCATCAGGTGGAAAAGCCGCATCATCTCATCGCTGGTAAGCATCACGCGTCCTTCGGGCAACAGCAAGCGGGCTGCAGGTATCTTCAATCCTCTGAAACCTTGCTCTATCAGTTGTGAGGAGTGGTCATAGAATCCTGGCTGACGGTAGTCGCTCATACCGAATACAAAGAATCGGTCGGGATAACGTTGCTGAACTTCCCAAAGATAATCGTTCTGCAGACCGTCGATGAACTCTTGGGTAACAACAGCAGCCGATACCTGAGCATAGTCCATATTGGAGAGGAATACCTCTGCCGTGTTGCGGCCGTCTATGAGCCAAGGGGGGAGCATCTGGACTTCCTCTCCAAAAAACATGGAGCGACCGTTCGTGGTGGTGTAGATGGGCAGACCGTTTACTATTGTGTTTTGGCGCAACCACAGGTGGCTGTGCGCATCGATAATGGGTGTTTTTGGATGTTTCATGGGTTTCTTATTTAGGTGTTGGCCCAACTCACTCGGTGCTGGTCGCCGATGATGTCCCTAACTTCTTTCACTAAAACTTCGTCGAGGGGCTCCTCGATGTAATGAAGATTTTTCTTCAGATTGTCGGGGCGGGTGGTACTGAATACGCAACTGGCAATACGGCTGTTGCCACAAGCGTATTGCATGGCGAGTTTCTCTATAGGATAGCCTTTTTCATGGCAGTATTGAGCTGCGCGTCGGCAAGCTTCCACTAATGGTTTTGGAGCCGGATGCCAGTCGGGAACTCCACGCTCGGTAAGCAGTCCCATGGAGAATGGAGAGGCACTGAGCACACCTACCTGATGCTCCTCGAAGAAATCGAGAAAGTCGACCAGTTTGTCATCGCAGAGACAATAGTGGCAGAAGTTCATCACACTTTCCACTGTGCCGGCAGGAGTGTGCTCTATCACGTATTGCAGGTTTTCCAGTTGGAGGTCTGTGCAACCCACATGTTTCACAACACCTTCGCGTTTAAGCTCGTGCAGCGCAGGCAGGGTTTCATTGATTACTTGGTTCAGGTCGGCAAACTCAATGTCGTGCACATTGATGATGTCAATGTAATCCACATGCAGCCGCTCCATACTCTCATATACGCTTTCCTTGGCTCGTCGGGCACTGTAGTCCCATGTGTTGTGTCCGTCCTCACCGTAGCGTCCCACCTTGGTGGAGAGCACAAACTTGTCGTGAGGTATCTCTTTCAGTGCCTTGCCCAATACGGTCTCGGCTTTGTAATAGCCGTAATAGGGAGATACATCGATAAGGTTGATGCCTTCTTCTATAGCTGTGAAAACGGTGTCAATGCCACGGTTTTCGTTGAAACTGTGGAACACTCCGCCTAATGAGGAGGCGCCAAAACCGATGGCTGATACTTGCAGGCCTGTTTGGCCTAAGGGATTATATTTCATTTTATAGTATGTTTTGAGTGGTTAGTTGAATACAGTATAGAGTACTACCATTACGATAACGAGGGCTGTCCATAAACCGATAACGAGAGGAGATGTCTTTGCCTTGACTGGTGATGGAATTTTGCCCTCTTCCTTTCTACTGTCACATAGGCTGATAAACATCATGCAGATGCCCAGTAATACAAAGAGCAGGAAGGAGAGCATCATGAAGTGTGGCCAAAAAGGATGGGTCTCGGCTGGCAGCACCCAAAGGTAAAGGATTCCCACTGTCAGACAGATGGCTGTTCCTATGGTCAACGCGAAATTGGCTGCGCGTGTGGTGGCACGGCGCCAGAAGATGCCGAAGAGGAATACGGCTGTCATCGGTGGAGCGATGAAACCGAGTATCGACTGGAACACATTAAACAGGTTGAGGCCTTTGATGTTGTCAATGGCTAAACAGATGGCTATCGAGAGGATTGCCCCCACAATAGTGACGATACGGCCCATACGCACTATCTCGTTTGTGTCGGCTTGTGGACGTATGCGCTTCACATAAATGTCCATGGTAAAAACGGTGCTCAAAGCATTGAGTGCGGAGCCTATGGTGCTCACAAGAGCGGCCGTGAGCACAGCAAACACAAGGCCTACCATACCGATGGGGAAGAGGTTGGTCACCATAGTAAGATATGCCTCGTCGGGATTGGCCAAAGTGGGGTAGAGGGCAAAGCAGATCACTCCGGGAAGGATGTAAAGCAATACATCAAGTATTTTGAGCCATCCGGTGAAGTTGGTGCCGAGTTGACCCTCGCGCAAATCGCGGGCAGCAAGAACGGGCTGAACCATCGACTGGTCAGTGCACCAGAACCAGACACCCATAATTGGATAACCAAGCAGGATAGGCAACCATGGGAAATCGGGGTCGCTGTTGGGTTTGAACAGCACCCAATAGTCAGAAGGCACACTGGATACTAACGAACCGATGCCACCTACTTTTATTAATCCTGCTATGGTGAGGGCTGATGATACTACAATGAGTAACAACATCTGGAACACATTGGTATAAGCCACTGCTTTCAGACCACCGAGAATGGTGAAAAGAGCGGAGATGGCAAGCAATACAAGTGCTGAGGCCCACATGGGTATGTCGAACACTTGGCGGATAAGCACACCACCTGCAAACAGGGTGAGGGCGAGCCATGAGATAAGAATAGTGATGATGGTGTACCATGCCAAAATGTGGCGGGTGGACTGACCGAAACGCATGCCCATGAATTCGGGCAGGGTACTCACATTGGCACCTAAATATCGGGGAGCGAAAACAAAAGCCAAAAGGGCGATGAACACAAAGGCATACCAGGCGAAGTTGCCCGATACAATGCCTGTGGTGAAACCGGCACTGGCCGAGGCGATGAGCATGGAGGGGCCAACATTGGTCCCCCACATGGAGAAGCCGATGTGATACCAGCGTAGACTGCGGTTGGCAAGAAATAAGGTGCCTCCTTCTTTTGGCTTTCTGCTTGCCAACAGGCCAATAATCAGGAGCACGGCGAAATAAACGCCTAAGATAATCCAGTCGAGCGACTGCATATAGTGACTTTGCATGGTGAAGAGATTATGGGGTTTCTGGTTTCATTTTGAATACTTGCTGCTCCCAACCGTGACCTTCAGTAAAAGTCAAAGTGGTTTGTTTGCCCAATTCCATCTGGTCGGTGCATTCCACATCTTCAGAATAAATGGGCAAACGTGTGCCGGGACGGACGAAAACAGGCATCAGCTCAGCAGGACAGGGATGATTGTATAGCCATTGACCTCCTTGGTAGGCCACTCCGGTAAAGAAATCTATCCATTGCCCTGCAGGCAGGTAGATGTTGCGCCGATTTTCGCTGTTCATGATAGGAGCAACCAGTATCTGACGTCCAAAGTAATACTCGTCGTCGATGTGCCAGCAGGTGGGGTCACCGGGATGGTGAAGTATCAGGGCACTTACCATAGGAAGCCCACTGTGAGTGCAATGAACGCTCTCTTGCCATATATAGGGCAAGAGTCGATAGCGCAGGCGCCACCAAAGACGAACTGTGGCGGCGATGGCAGAATAGTGCCACGGTTCACGTTTACTCGTGCCGTGGTAGCGCATGTGTGAGGTGAAAACACCAAACTGGGTCCATCTAAGGTAGATGTCATCATGTACAGGACTGTTCATGAAGTCGGGAAGACTGTGGAAACCTGGAACATCATGACTCCAGAAAGCAAAACCGGATAGACCGAGGTGAAGACCGCCACGGAGTGAACCGGCCATGCCGTCCCAACTGCTGGCACTGTCACCGCCCCAGTGCAGGGGGTAGCGTTGACAGCCAGCCCAGGCGGCTCTTGCCCAAATAATACCGTCGCCAGTCTCTTCCTTGGTTACCTCGTAGGCAGCTTTTTGATAGAGAAGGGCATAGAGGTTGTTGAGTCGCTCAGGAGAGGAGTTCTTGTAGACAGCGTCCATGTGGATATTCTCGCCAAAATCGGTCTTGATGCATTTTACACCCATCTTCAACAACCGACGCAAAAGATTTTTGTACCACTCGGTGGCGGCAGGGTAGGTAAAGTCGATGGTGCCGGCATAGTCGAGGGCCGAGAAATTACTGCCATCGCCAGCTTGGCGTTTGGTCAAAGGAGCAATGTATTCGTTCTTGGTGGCTTCCTCCAATTGTTCTGCTCCATCGGCAATGTAGGGCAATTGCCAAAGACTTACGCGGAAGCCGTCATCTTTAAGACGTCTGAGAAATCCTTTTGGGTCGGGGAAACGCTCGGGATTGAATTCCCATTCGCATAGCCAGTCGGTGCGGAACCATCCCGTGTCGAGATGTATCACGTCGCAGGGGTATTGCTCATTGCGAAGACGTTGGCATATTTCCTCTACTTCATCGGCAGAGAAGTAGGTCATCCTGCTCATCCAGATTCCGTAACTCCATAAAGGTGGCATGGAAGGAAATCCTGTCAGCATACGGTAGCGGCGCAGGATTTGCTCAGGATTGTCGCCACCTATAAGAAATAGGTCAATAGTGGCACGGTCGCACAAGTATTGGACACTTCGTGTACTGTGGTCGGCCAGCGATAGTGAGCAATAGTCAGTAGTGTGGAAAAATGCGCCATACCCTTTGCTCGAAAGATAGAAAGGGATGTTCTTATAGCATCGGCGGTTGTTCACACCTTGTCCGTCCTGATTCTTTAGGCGCATGCTTTGTCCGCTAAGGTCCATCTTGCGGAAGCGTTCGCCTGTGCCAACAAAACATTCATCAGGTTTGCATTGCAGTGACAGGGTCGCGCGGTCTGGTTTGCCTTCGGTCATGCAATAGCCGATGGGGAGGGCATCATAACGGGGGGGTGAAAAGTGGTCATCACTCAACAAAATGCCTTTTGAGGAATCGCCTTCGGGGTATAGAGACAAAAGGAGTGTGCCTTGCGGGGCAGGCAACAGGTCGCTCCAATGGTCCAGGACTGGGGGACGATTGTCGATGGTGGCGCGTACCTTTCCTTTTGGGTCAACCAAATAGATTACCTGGCCATTCCTGACAACATGCAATGGCATTTTGACTATCTCGTCCGACTGCTGCAGCATTTCCGAAGTTTCTGTCAATTCGTCACCGCACATTGAAATAAATACACGCAGGATGTCTTGGGTGTAGGCGCGAACGATAAGGGTATGTGTTACAGGTGTCTCATCGGTGCATGGAGCCATGTCGTTTTGAAGGAGTTGTTTCTGAAAGAGGACATGGATATGGATGTCGCCATCTTTCTCACTGACGCTGTCCATGCCAATCAGTTTATAGAGATGTTCGTCGCGCTGCATTTGCTCGTCGAAGTCCATCCAGTCAAAAAGATGGTAGTTTGTGCGTTTCATGTCATTGGTTTTTGTTGGGATGATTCACATAAGGGCCATTTTGTTTCCATACCACATCTGGACCTGGCTTATTGTCGCCGAAATAGGCTTCGGGGCACCAGTTGCCGTCAATGGTATAGCCGTCGGTGGCTTCATCCAAATAAATGTAGAATCCTCGGTCGTTGGTGGCATAGGGGGCTATGCCTCGTTTGTCTATCACATTGTAGCTGATTTCAGAACCAGGCTGGGCACTGAGGGTATAAATGCCACCGGCGTCATATAGTTGAAGGGCAAAGTTGGTCACCTGGTTGTGGCATATACGGTTGTTGCGCATGCCGGTGTCATGGCTCGTCCATCCCCACCCCACGCAAATGCCGGAATAGTTCACGTGATCTATGTTGTTATACTCTATGTTGGTGTCGCGAACAAATCCGCACCCAATTCCTACGCAGCCCCAGTC
>JAEEGL010664987.1_pt1 | contig 11591 bp, 9 predicted proteins | sample 9134231 | NCBI WGS metagenome assembly JAEEGL01 (sample SAMN16246548, study PRJNA631951) | gut metagenome | biome: gut microbiome; feature: rumen; material: fiber-attached | host: Bos | place: Iran: Karaj | collected 2018-10 | reverse complement strand
TCCATAATCCATAATCCATAAAAAAATGAATTACAGTCAATTTCTATATATGATACCAGAAGCCATGCTCATGGCTATATTGGTAATTGTATTCATAGCAGATTTCTGCTCAAGCAAGCAGACAGAGCGCAAGTGGTTCAATCCCTTCGTTTGTATTTTGTTACTGATACAACTCATTCTTAGTTTCACACCATTTGGCGGTGCTGACGGAGCTACATTGTTTGGAGGAATGTATCATGCGACACCTGCGGCAAACATGATGAAGTCAATCCTTACATTTGGTACACTCATCGTTGTTATGCAGGCACGCAACTGGCTTACCAATACAGATGCAAAACTGACAGAGGGTGAGTTCTACATGCTTACCATCTCTACCCTGCTTGGTATGTTTATGATGATGTCTGCAGGTGACTTCCTTATGTTCTTCCTCGGTCTTGAGATGGCATCCGTACCTATGGGTTGTATGGTGGCACTCGATAAATGGAGAAACAACTCTGCAGAGGCAGCCGCAAAGTTTATCCTTACGGCCACATTCTCTTCAGGTGTAATGCTTTACGGTATATCATTCCTCTATGGTGCAACCGGTACGCTTTACTTCAAGGACTTCGCTAAATTACTTGACGCAACCCCTATGGTTCTCATGGGAATGGTATTCTTCATCGCAGGTCTTGGTTTCAAGATTTCACTCGTACCATTCCATTTCTGGACCGCTGACACCTATCAAGGAGCCCCAACTACAGTGACGGGCTACCTCAGTGTCATATCAAAGGGCGCTGCAGCCTTCACCCTGGTTGCTATTCTTTACAAGGTATTCATCGCTATAATGCCTTATTGGACCATCTCGATGATGATTCTTGTAGTTTTGTCTATCACCATAGCAAACCTTATGGCAATACGTCAGACAGAACTGAAACGCTTCATGGCTTTCTCTTCTATCTCTCAGGCCGGATACATAATGCTTGTGGCTATAGGCGGAAACTATGTGATGAGCATCACCGCTTTGATGTACTATGTACTTATCTACATTGTTGCTAACATGGCAGTGTTCACTATCATTGCATCAGTAGAGAACGCAAATGACGGTCGCACAGACATGGCTGCATACAACGGAATGTACAAGAACAATCCTAAGATGGCATTCCTCATGACACTTGCCCTCTTCTCTTTAGGTGGCATACCTCCATTTGCCGGTATGTTCTCTAAGTTCTTTGTGTTCCTTGCTGCTGTAGATGGTCGTCCTACATTTTGGCCATACTGCATAGTATTCATAGCATTGGTAAACACAGTGATATCACTTTACTATTACCTGCTGATTGTCAAGGCAATGTATATCAACAACGACGGAGAGGCTCTGCCTACATTCAAGATGGACGGCAACACCAAGTTGACCCTTGTTATCTGCACCGCAGGTGTAATGCTCTTTGGCGTAGTAAGTTGCATCTACGAGGCTCTGCACTCAGCTGCAGCAGCATAAATCGAGATTCTATAGAATTTACATACGGAAAAGAGGTAAAGATTAAAGTCTTTACCTCTTTTCATGTTGTCTGAAATATTCAAGACATAGGATTATCATATACATATGATTATATATGAATTTATCCTTTCCCAACTTCTCCATATAGCATCTTCAGACTTCTCCATATAGCATTTAGTTGATTTCTCATTTAATTCTCATCACCCACCTTGACAAGGTAAAAAACAAAAGCGTATATCAAAAATTTTGACATACGCTTTATTTAGAATGTGACCCCGCTGGGATTCAAACCCAGGACCTTCAGAACCGGAATCTGACGCTCTATTCAGCTAAGCTACGGAGCCAAGTTTCCAACACCTCATTACTTTACAAAGTTATAAAAAAAACACGTAATTAACAACTATTTAGTCAAAAAATGTATATTTCTAATAGCATTTATACTTTATATCATTTTTTTTTTTTAACTTTGTAGAGTATTACAGGATAGAGTAGGAATATTAATTCAACGCTATGATATGAACAAGAAAGTTAGTAAAATAATAGCATTGGCCAATCAGAAAGGAGGCGTGGGCAAGACAACCACGACAATAAACCTTGCTGCTTCACTTGCTACGCTTGAGAAATCCGTACTTGTAATTGATGCTGACCCACAGGCAAACGCATCAAGTGGATTGGGAGTGAACCTACAAGAGGTTGAATGCTCTATCTACGAATGTATTATAGATCACGCTGACGTAAGAGATGCTATATATACGACAGACATTAATGGCTTAGACATAATTCCAAGCCATATCAACCTTGTCGGCGCAGAGATAGAGATGCTCACAGTACCCAACAGAGAGAAAGTATTGAAGGAAATTCTTGAGCCTATACGTCAAGACTATGACTATATTCTCATCGACTGTTCACCTTCTCTCGGACTGATAACAGTAAACGCCCTGACGGCAGCAGACTCTGTTATCATACCTGTTCAGTGTGAGTACTTCGCTCTTGAAGGCATTGGCAAACTTCTTAACACCATCAAAATCATAAAGAGCAAACTCAATCCTCAACTTGAGATTGAGGGATTCCTTTTGACCATGTATGACAACCGTCTGAAACTGGCCAACCAGATATATGACGAGGTTAAGAGACATTTCCAGGAACTGGTATTCAAGACCGTTATTCAGCGTAATGTAAAACTATCTGAGAGTCCAAGTCATGGACTTCCTGTGATATTATATGACGCCGATGCAGCAGGTACAAAGAATCACCTTTCACTGGCAAAAGAAATAGTAAGCAGAGAGAAGTAAATACCACTGATGACTAGAAATCAGTTGACAGAACAGTTTATATGGCAGTAAAAAAGAAATTCAACGCTTTGGGCAGAGGACTTGATGCCCTTATATCTACAGAGGATATCCATCCTCAAGGGTCTTCAACTATCAATGAGATAGCTATTGACTTTATTGAGCCCAATCCTAACCAACCTCGTCGAGAGTTTGACGAGCAGGCACTTCAGGAATTGGCTGCCAGCATAAAGGAATTGGGTATCATACAGCCAATAACGCTACGCCAGGTAGAGGACAACCGATTCCAAATAATAGCAGGTGAGCGTCGTTGGCGCGCATCACAACTTGCGGGACTGAAAGCTATTCCTGCATACATCCGCACCATCAATGACGAGGCAGTGATGGAATTGGCGTTAGTTGAGAACATTCAACGTGAAGACCTCAACGCCATAGAGATAGCCTTGGCATACAAGCAATTACTCGACACTGAAGGAATGACACAGGAGAAAGTGTCAGAACGAGTTGGTAAAAGCCGCGCAGCCATAGCTAATTATCTCCGTTTACTGCGTCTGCCAGCACAGATACAGTTGTCTTTACAGAAGAAGGAAATAGACATGGGACATGCACGTGCTCTTCTTTCATTAGACTCACCTTCCATGCAAGTCAAGCTTTACAAGGAGATTATGAAGCATAATTACTCCGTAAGAAAAGTTGAGGAGATGGTAAAGGGTCTTAACAATGGAGAGGATGTACAGACTGTCAAGAAGAAAATAAAAGCCGTTGCTACCCTGCCCGACCACTACGAGGCTCTGAAAAAGCGCATCGGTTCACTGACAGGCACAAAGGTGCAAATGGCATGCTCTACTAACGGCAAAGGTAAGATTACAATACCTTTCGCCTCTGAGGAAGAATTAGGACGTATCATAGAGTTGTTTGACAAGGTACAGTGACACCTTATATATATATAATAACTCTAATTACTACTCTGCTATGTCTGCAACCACAGTTTGTAGCAGCTGAAACAGCTGACAGCATTGTGACGATGACAGGCGAAGATTCCTTGAGTCTTGCCAAGATGCAGAAGAAAACCGCAAAACGCATGAAAAGAGATTGGGCTAATTGGAAACCCGACCCCAAACGTGCCATGTGGTTAGCAATAGTAATACCTGGAGCCGGACAGATATACAACAGGAAGTATTGGAAGCTTCCCATCGTATATGGAGGATTCATCGGATGTGCCTATGCCATGCGTTGGAATAACCAGATGTATATGGATTATTCACAGGCATATCTCGATATTATGGATAATGACCCTAATACCAAGAGCTATACGCAATTTCTGCATTTAGGGACACAAATAACATCTGCCAACGAAGAGAGGTATAAGAGCATATTCAAATCAAGGAAAGACAAGTACCGCCGCTGGCGCGACCTCAGTTTCTTCTGTATGCTCGGAGTTTATGCCTTGTCTATTGTTGACGCATACGTTGACGCTTCTTTGTCATCGTTTGACATATCTGACGACCTCAGCCTTCACGTTGAGCCGGCAGTAATAAACAATAAAGACAGCAGGGCATCTGCCATAGGCGTGCAAGGAGCACTGCGGTTTTAATTCAAATGTGTAAATTATAACTTTCAAATGATAAATAAGAACATTAAAAACTACATCATAGCATTAGCCTTATTGTTTGGCTTATCACCATACGTAACAAACCTCTATGCCAGCATCATCGCATCGTCACCAATGTCAATGACAGCCCCCAATACTGACGAGGAGGACGAAGAGGATGAAGAAGAGGAAGAAGAGGATGAGGATGAGGATGAGGACGAGGAAGATGGAGAAGACGAAGAAGAGGAGGATGAGGAAGAAGAGGATAACGCATTAGAGGAAAATGACTCTATATACAACAATAACGATGAAATTATAGTAACCGACAAGGACGGTCACGAAGACATCATAGAAGTACCAGGTGGTATGTCTGTTGATTTTGACGAGGTAATCCAAGAATATAACGCTCAGCAATATCTGCAGATTGATACCACATGCCGTATGTCTAATGAAAACCCAGAATACGCACAAGAGGTTTACGTAGACCGTCTCAAACGCATGCCAACGGCTATCGAAATGCCATGGAACGATGTTGTACAGAAGTTCATAGACCGTTACAGCGGCCGACTCCGTCGTTCTGTCAGCTATATGCTCGGCGCTTCTAATTTCTATATGCCAATCTTTGAGCAGGCACTTGAAGTGTATGGTTTACCACTCGAACTGAAATATCTTCCTGTCATAGAGTCTGCCTTGAATCCAAACGCAGTCAGTCCTGTCGGAGCAGGTGGATTGTGGCAATTCATGAATGCCACCGGCAAACGATATGGCCTGAAAATCAACTCAATGATTGACGAACGTCGCGACGCTGTGAAATCCTCATACGCTGCAGCACATTACCTCAGCGACCTTTATAACATCTTTGGTGACTGGAGCCTTGTTATTGCCGCATATAACTGTGGACCTGGCAACATCAACAAAGCAATACAACGCAGTGGAGGCAAACGTGACTATTGGGAGATTTACCCATATCTTCCAAGTGAGACACGCGGATATGTACCGGCTTTCATTGCAGCCAACTATATTATGAATTATTATTGTGAGCATAACATATGCCCTATGCTCACGAAACTGCCAGTACAGACTGACACTATCATGCTCTACAAAAACCTGCATTTTGAGCAGGTGTCACAGGTGCTTGGCATAGACATCAAGGAACTGCGCGCACTTAATCCACAATACCGTCGCGACGTAGTGACCGGCTACAGCGAACCCACCGACTTACGTCTTCCTGTAGAATACATATCGAAATACATAGAGATGGAAGATTCCATCTTTGCCTATGATGTATCAGACCTTATGAAACGTGATCTCGTGGACGTCAATGACGCACCGGGATACACGGCACGCAAACCTGTTACATATAAGCGTAAATATACACGTAGCACAAAGCGACTGACAAAGAGCAAGAAACGTCGCACGAAGGTTCGTGCAGCGAAACGTAGTAAGAAATCTAAGGTTCGCTCTACAAAACGTCGCTCCACCAAGAAAGCTACCAAGAGAAAAAGCACAAAAAAGAGAAGGAGGTAATTAAACTCCCCACCCCCAAATCATTACTATGACTAACCAACAAAACATTGAGGAAGCGTTCAATAATCTGCTTGAGGGATATCTCAACTCAAACCATCGCAAGAAAATTGACGTTATCCAGAAAGCGTATAACTTTGCGCTTCATGCACATCAGGATGAGATAAGGCCATCGGGCGAACCTTATATGGCGCACCCTATAGCTGTGGCAACCATTGCCTCACAGGAAATGGGTTTGGGCAGTACATCCATTTGCGCTGCTCTATTACATGATGTGCTTGAAAACACAGACTATACCATTGATGACATCCGCAACATATTTGGCGAGAAAATTGCCATGATAGTTGACGGACTGACAAAGATAGCTGGCGGCATATTCGGAGACAAAGCTCAGACGCAAGCTGAAAACTTCAAGAAATTACTGTTGACAATGAGTGAGGATATAAGGGTTATCCTCATCAAAATCTGCGACCGTCTTGACAATATGCGCCATCTTGACAAGCAGCCTGAAGCAAAACGCTACAAGATAGCCGGCGAGACGCTATATATATATGCCCCGTTGGCAAACCGCCTTGGTCTGAACAGTATCAAAACTGAACTGGAAGACTTGTCCTTCAAGTATGAGCATCCAGAAGAATATACAGCCATAGAAAAGAAACTTGCTCACACGCGTGAGCAACGTGAAACCCTTTTTGATGACTTTACAACTCCGATTCGCAATGTTCTTGACGAAATGGGAGTGGACTATGACATTAAGGCGCGCGTAAAAAGTCCTTTCTCTATTTGGAACAAGATGCAGAAGAAACGTGTGTCATTTGATGAAATATATGACATACTGGCCGTACGCATCGTATTCCGCCCTAAAAAGGAAGAGGAAGAAGTAAATGAGTGCTTCAACATCTACGTAGCCTTATGTAAACTCTACAAATCACATCCTGACCGCCTACGCGACTGGCTCTCCCACCCTAAAGCCAACGGATACCAAGCACTGCACGTCACACTGATGAGTAACCGTGGACAGTGGATTGAGGTACAGATACGCTCTGAGAAGATGGATGAAATTGCAGAGCAAGGATTTGCCGCACACTGGAAATACAAGACAGGAACAGACACTGAGAAAGTTGCGGAAGATGAGCTTAATGGCTGGCTGCAAACCATCAAGGAAATTCTTGATGACCCGCAGCCTGACGCTATGGATTTCCTCGATGCTATCAAATTAAATCTTTTTGCATCAGAGATATTCGTATTCTCACCTAAGGGAGATATCATAACTATGCCAGCCGGCTGCACAGCCCTTGATTTTGCTTTCCAGATACATACCTTCCTCGGCACCCACTGCATAGGAGCCAAAGTGAACCACAAGCTTGTACCGTTGTCTCATAAGCTGAAAGGCGGCGACCAAGTGGAGATAATAACATCAAGCTCACAACATGTGCACCATGAGTGGGTAAACTTTGTAACAACAGCTAAAGCGAAGAACAAAATACAAGCTCTGCTGAGAAAACGCGACCGTGATGATGCAAAACTTGGTGAAAATACTCTGCGCACATGGCTTGAGCACAAGGATTTAACACTGACGACATCTATCCTTGACAAACTTACTGCTTACCACCAAAGCAAAACACATACACGTCTGTTACTTGATATTGCACACGGTGAGTTGGCGCTGAACGACACACTACTCAACGCCGTACTCTACGGCAAGGATACCAAAGAGGCCGCAACAAACAAGCATAAAGGCTGGCGCAGGTTCATTCCATTTGTCAAGGAGAAGGGACTGAAAGCCAAAGACAAGGCTCTCATCATTGTAGGCAAAGACTTTGACAAGAGCAAGACCATCACCATTAACGAAGACAACATAGATGGATACATTCTCCCTTCATGCTGCCGTCCTATTCCCGGTGACAACATCTTAGCATACGTTAACAAGCACAACCAGATAGAGATACACCAACGTTCCTGCTCAGAGGCACAACGTTTACAGTCATCCTTCGGCACCAACATTGTCCCTGCCAAATGGGATATGGCAGGCTCACTGACCTTCAAAGCCTCCATTGAAATGCGTGGCATAGACCGTAAGGGTATGACAAAAGATGTATCCACCGTCATTTATGATGCCTTTGATGTCAATATTAAGAGTTTTGTGATGACTACTGATGACGGAATATTCAATTGCCGCATAGAACTTCTTGTCACTGACAATGTCATAACAGAGCGTATAATAAAGAAACTATATGCCATCAATGGTATGCAGAGCGTACATCGAATGTAATATAAAAATTTGCACAACAAAAAACAAACGTGAAAAAAGGACTCCTACTCATTATTGCCACACTTCTGACATTTATTTCAATAAAGGCACAAGACAACACGCCAAACGCAAGACAAGCGCGCCATATTATGGACACCGCATACGAACGCGTATTCGGTAAAGAGGGCTCCAGTTTTACCTATAGCGTTAATATCATAGGAATATACAAGACCCATGGCAATATCATAATAAAAGAGAAGAAGCAGCGTTTCACGGATGACCGTGTTGACAGTTGGAACGACGGAAAAACGGTTTATATGGCATACCGTAAGAAAAAGACAGTAGAGATACACGACCCTAAATCCAGCAGAAAAGACAAACACAGTGGGAAATTCAAATTCTCACTTGATGATTTCTCTTATAGCGTAGCCAAACATCCCGAAGGATTGATGCTTACCCTAAAGCAAAAGAAGGGAACGAAAGGTACGATAAAGGAAGTACAGGCATTAGTGGCAAACAGAACATACGCCCCAATCAGACTACGCATAAAGGTATCCTTTTTTTGGACCACCATCAATATCACAAACTTCAAAGCCGGCAACATCAACGACAAAACATTTGTCTTTCCACGTGAAAGATACAAGGATTGGAAGTTTGTAGATAAACGTTAGAAACGATTTATCCGTGACATCTGTCAATATTGATAGAAGCTCCACACCTTACCATCCTTGCTTAATACAAGACGCTCGCTATTGAGTGTCTCTATACGCATTCGAATATCATTGAACGGTTTGAAGCCAAACTGTTCTTCTACAATTATGGTGTCATTTAAGCTACCATACAGCGAATAACACTGTATGTAAATGCTATCACCCACCCTGCTATAATTTCCCCACACTTCATCATTGCCATACACGGTGACATTCACTATATGGCCAGAGAACTTGAGATAATGAGTATCTGAGCCGTCCATACGCCACATACCCAACAAGTCACCTGCCTCATGTCCCTCATGACATGACACAAATGAACAGATGAGGACGAATGCGGATAAAACTGTCTTAAAATATTTTGCCATGATATGATATTTTCAAGTTACAAGTGGAACAGTTACCATATATGTTACCCCTGCTTAGTGCATACGCTGCACTCACATTTAACGCACCTAAAGCATAGCTGCCAAGAAGCATGACATCAAAAGAATGTTTCTTCCTTACTGCCGGAGCACTATATGTACCCCACCCCTCACTATAAGAACCTTTAAGCATATATGACAGTTTGTCTGTCAATTCGCCCTTCACTCCAAGATGCCATGCCTTCACACGATTATTAAGGTAAATTGAACCTCCACCTTCATTGTATATAGGAGATGTAATCAATGCTATTCCCGGTGTCATGGAATAATATGAGTAACTGTCATAAAATGTGTTGTTATAATAGTTATCATTTCCCACCACGAAGTCTGTTATCTGACTGCGTATAGGTTCGGGATAGTCACCACCATCCCAATGAAGCGGTCCCGACTGACACGTACTTTGGAAATACTCTACCACAGCAGCCCTGACATACTGCCTACCCGGTTTAGAGCAAGTATATTCCAATCCCCATAGCCCATCATAGCCGTTACCCTTACGTATGCCAGAACCATCCTCGAAAGGATTATCCAGATAAGCCTGCAAACGGTGGTGGGAAGTGATATTCACGCCAACCTGATAAGTCATCACCCCCACATGATTTCCATATACCCAGTCTTCGAGGGTGCTATGCTCAAAGTATGACTTGTCACCTAAAGGCAGTATGACATTCAGGAATGCCTTAAGATTAGCTGGTTTAGTAATCCCTGTTTTCTCGTCTCCTACAAAAGTATATCGTGTGCCTCCAAACTGCGCCACGTGTTCTATACCTACCATTGCGAAAAACCTTTTCGTTGGATTACTGCGTATATACAGGTGCGATTGATGATAATATGCACCAGTGGTGTATGTATCTCCTCCCGAACGTATCATCATATCCTGGCGATGGTCACTATCTAGGAATTTGCCGTATCCCCCTTCTGCATTTACCTGTACCCATTGTTTTGTGAATGGCACATACTGGAAACCTCTCGTTCCTATACGTGCCTGCGGCACTGGTTTTGCATTTGTTCCTTTTACAAAAGACCCAACAGACAAACTGTCATTTCGCACCACCTGGCCACTCTCATGACTGCCAGCCTCAACAAACAGATACTTTCCATCCAGACGTGCATAACACTGCTGCAAGAAAAGACTGTGATCTGCATGCACCGAAGCTATGGCATCAACAGAACCTGACAGAGTAAAACGTTCACTCAGCTTGTGAGAGACATTTACCGCCCCCCTTACATAAGCTGTATTGGCACGTGTAGCCAACACGTGATGCCTATTCGTTACCAGTTGGTACGCAGTGTAACGTCCTGAACCTACCGCCGTCTCAGCGGTAAGGTCGTAAGTTACACTGGTTTTATTTGTCTCGTCTGTTCTTTCTCCAAAGATATTACCACTACTGAATGCGACGGCTACAAAAAAAGCCATCATACGAAACTTGGAGAACGACATTAGTTCCTTCATAATTAATTATATATAATCCCCTTTCATTATACACTATAATCAGTCTATCCCCTCGCTGTGCCAATCTGAGTCAGGTATTTTCAGTTCCCTACTCTTAGGCAACGCTTTCATATAAGCCTCAGCTTTTGCCTTACTTACATTCTTGCCATTCAGTGAAGCTTCAACTTCTGGCTCAGCATCCTCTTCCAGCTGACTTCCAATTGTAAGCATATTAAAGCGCTCTACTATGCGGCTGTTTTGTACAGCTACAACCTCATTATAATAAGAAGGTCCTCCGGCAGAACCGCCTTTGTATATATAGCCCTTACCATTCTTATGCTCACATATGTAAGCGCGCATCCCGTGTGTCTCCACGAGCAACAACTGCACCTTCTTTCCATTAAAGGCATAGAATGCACCATTACGGCCCTCACCACACGTGAGATAAACTTCTTCATTTCCGTCACCGTCAATGTCGATGGGTGTCCATCTTATGAAGTCTTCATCTTCATCTGTATCGCCAGACGCACGGAACAAACGGTACATCTCATCAAGATTATCCCTGACTTTCTCTGCCATACCCATCAGTCTGACATATTCACGCATACCAGCCAATTCGCCGTCTTTCTCTGAATACTTACCTGATGAAAGTATAAAGTCATTAACATACCAGTCACCACGCTCAAAACGTAGATCCAGCACTACATTCTGGTCGCTGAAATTATGTATCACCAACCTTGCCACAGCAGAACTGTCAGTAATATTCTCCACGCTCTTTACCTTGTAGCTCCACTTTGGGTCAATGTCTTGTCCACGCACCCAAATATCGTAATCAAAGTAAATATTATCCATCACATTGCAAAGGCGGTCAACCTCCGCGCAGAGTTTATTAAAC
>JAEEGL017332690.1_pt1 | contig 11592 bp, 11 predicted proteins | sample 9134231 | NCBI WGS metagenome assembly JAEEGL01 (sample SAMN16246548, study PRJNA631951) | gut metagenome | biome: gut microbiome; feature: rumen; material: fiber-attached | host: Bos | place: Iran: Karaj | collected 2018-10 | reverse complement strand
CTATGGTTTACCGTAATGATTTTACCACGAATTATGTAAATTTGTCAACAATTACTTAAGGCAAATATAGTATAAACAAGTTGTCTTATAAATATGACTATGATATGATTTTAGCGTGTTTAAGAGAAAGGAAGATATTAATGTTAGCTATAAATGATATTCTTGTGCAAGAGTTCAGTTTAAAGCCTTTTCAGGTTGAAAATGCCATTAAATTAATAGATGAGGGAAACACAATCCCTTTCATTGCCAGATATAGAAAAGAAGCCACGGGACAGATGTCAGATGAGCAATTAAGAGACATGTATGATAGGCTCATTTACCTTAGAAACCTTGAAAAGAGGAAAGAAGAGGTTATTAGGCTTATAGATGAGCAAGGAAAACTTACAGATGAGCTTAATGAGGAGATTCTAAATGCCAAGACAATGGCAGAGGTTGAAGATCTTTATAGGCCATACAAGCAGAAAAAGCGTACTCGTGCGACAATAGCTAAGGAGAAGGGCCTAGAGCCTCTCGCAAACGACATTTATGCTCAAGAGTTTAAAGGCGAGTTGGAAGAACTTGCAAAAGCCTATATAAACGAAGAAAAAGGGGTATTAACTGCAGAAGATGCACTTCAAGGTGCAGGTGATATCATAGCAGAGCAGATTTCGGATGAGGCAGAATACAGGAAGAAGATTAGAAGCATTATATATAGAATTGGCCTTATTAAAACGTCCAATACAAAAGACGAAAAGTCAGTTTATGATATGTATTATGACTATCAAGAAGCGGTTGCAAGAATCCCTAGCCATAGGATTTTGGCTATTAATAGGGGCGAAAACGAGGAGTTTCTTAAGGTTAAAATCGAAGGAACGGATGAGGAAATTATTAAGTTCTTAAATGGTAAGGTTATTGTCAAGGACAGTCCTTATGAAGAATATCTTAAGGCAACTGTCGAAGACAGCTATAAGAGGCTAATTAAGCCTTCTGTTGAGAACGAAGTTAGAAATGAGCTTACAGAAAAAGCTGATGTTCAGGCAATAAAGGTTTTTGGACAGAATGCGAAAAAGCTTTTATTACAGCCACCTCTAAAAGACTTGGTAGTAATGGGATTTGACCCTGCTTATAGAACAGGATGCAAGATAGCTATAATTGATGAAACGGGCAAACTTTTAGATACTACTACTGTTTATCCTACAGAGCCACAAAACGACGTTGAAGGTGCCAAGAAAGTGCTTTTGGGATTAATTGACAAATACAATGTTAACATGATATCTATAGGAAATGGCACAGCATCAAGAGAATCGGAACTATTTGTTTCTGAGATGATAAAGGAAGTTAAACATCCTATTCATTATGCGATAGTAAGTGAAGCGGGAGCTTCTGTTTATTCTGCTTCAAAGCTTGCAACTCAGGAATATCCAGATATAAATGTTTCTTTAAGAGGTGCTATTTCCATAGCTAGAAGGCTTCAAGATCCTCTTGCAGAGCTAGTTAAGATAGATCCAAAGAGCATTGGAGTAGGACAATATCAACATGATGTTAATCAGTCAAAACTTGAAGAATCGCTTACAGGAGTTGTAGAAGATGCAGTTAATAGTGTCGGTGTTGATTTAAATATAGCTACGCCTTCACTTTTAAAATATGTTTCAGGAATCTCTAATACGGTTGCTAACAATATTGTTAAGTACAGAGATGAAAAAGGAAAGATAAAAAATAGAAAAGAGCTTCTTAAGGTCTCAAAACTAGGACCTGCTGCTTTTACACAATGCGCTGGATTCTTAAGAATCTCGGATGGGGATAATCCTTTAGATAATACTGGTGTTCACCCAGAAAGCTATGAAGCAACATCTAAACTTCTTGAGGCTATTGGAGTATCTCAAAACGATTTAAGAGAAAACCTAGCATTTGTTAAGGAAAAGCTTGCTAGTGTTGACACAAAAAAATATGCTGAAGAACTTGGTATTGGTGAGCCAACATTAATAGACATCATAAAAGAACTTCAAAAGCCAGGCAGAGACCCTCGTGATGAGCTTCCGAAGCCAATTTTAAGGTCAGATGTTCTTAAATTTGAAGACTTAAAAGAAGGTATGATTCTAACAGGAACAGTTCGAAATGTAATAGATTTTGGCGTGTTTGTCGACATTGGTGTTAAGCATGATGGCTTAGTTCATATATCAGAATTAAGTGATAAATATGTTAAAAATCCATTGGATATTGTTTCTGTTGGTGATATAGTTAAAGTTAGAGTAATCAAAATTGATAATGAAAAAATGAAGGTTTCATTATCAATGAAAAATGTAGATTAGGAGGATGAATTATGAAAAAATTATTACTTGTTTTAGCCGTAGTTCTTGCTGTTGGAGTGATGTTTGCTGCGTGTGGAGAAGAAAAGAAAGAAGGTAATAGCCCAGTTAGTATTTCAAATTCTACAAAAGAAAAAGATAAAAAAGAGAAAGACAGTTATGTTGGCCAAGATGACACAGATCCATATACTGCTAACGTTCCTAATGAAATAATTGATTTCTACATTGAAAAAGTAAATGAAATAGAAGACGCTCACAAGGCTGAGTTGAATGATATTATAGAGAATAACCCAGACTATGATATTTCATCATTAAAGAACTTAAAATATGATTTAGTATTTATTGATGACAACAATACTCCAGAGCTAGTTGTAACTGATTCTAGAGGCTGGATTACAGTATATGCATACGAGGGCGGAAAAATTGTTAATGCTCTTGGAGAAGATGAGAGATGGCCATTTGGAATCGCTGGAAATGCAGGATATGAGTTTATTCCTAAGAAGAATGTAGTATTTTTCCGTAGCAATGAATTTGCTGGCATGATTAGAGATTATGCATACTTTGAACTTAAAGGAACAAAGTTAGAGCAAAGCTATGTATTATCAGAAGTTCATTTCAATGATGACAAAAATGACAGAACACCAGATGAAAATGATGAATTCCTTGAGGAAGCAACAGCATACTACAAGGATGACAAGAAAGTATCTGAAAAAGAGTTTAACAAGTACTTAGTTATTAAAGATGCTGAGGAGCTAACAGGTAAGAAGTCATATACTGAGATAATTGCAGCACTCTCTTCACTAGTAAATGTTAAATAAGCATAAATATTGCTTTGTAAGGGCGAGCCTCATGCTCGCCCTATAATTGTGCGTTCGTAGTGGCGCTACTTCACATGCGCCGCTACGAAGAATATAAAATAATACCCAAATAAGTTGACATAGTATAATATTTATGTTAATATATCCCTCGAACAAGGCGATTTGGTCCTGCGAAGTTACTATTAGTTTGCAGGGACCGTCAATCTCTGCATCTTTTGTGTGCTTTACAGGATTGATGGTCTGAGTTCACCACAGTAGCGCATCTGATGTGTTGGGTAGTGCAATACCTGACTAACAGCATCAGATAAGCGGACACAGCGCGATACTGACTAAAAGGAAAAAAGTCAGTGAGACTGTGGGAAATAGGTGCGCGACCGGAGGGATGGGACCCAACTCGAGGCATGTGAAGTGACGCTCACATGGTGGTAAAACTCCTCGGGTATACGCAGGTATAGTGTCCTCGAGTTGAGGAAAAAACACTGTGCCAAGTATGTGAGTTTCTTCTTGAAGTGTGGCTTGGCACCTAAAAAGTGTCGGGCGTGTGGGGCACACATTAAGTAGAAGCACATATGCGCCACACATAAATCCCACCGCACCTCCCCGGATTTGTACATCCGGGGCTTTTTTTGACTATTTTTGGTTTAGATAATGGAAAAAATTAAATTTAGGTTACAAAGCACACCCTTAAGGGGTTGATAGTATATAATGATACTGGGTGTTTATAAATTATAAGCATTCAGTTTTTATTATTGGGGGTAACCTGATGAAAAAGAGTTATATAATATTCTTAATTATAGGAATTATGATGAGTTATATGACCTGTTTTGCAGCAGGCGAAATAGGCGAGTGTTTAGGTCAGCTTGTAGATTTTTCTAATGGAGGTCCTACATATGGAACAGGAGGAATAGTCGAAGATGTCGGTACAGATTGGATTTTGGCTAAACACTATTTTCCAGTTAAGAATGTAACATCTCAAAATAAAGAGGTACTAATAAAATTGAAAGGTCCAGGAAATTACTATGCTGGAACATTTGGATCTAAAGTATTAAATATTAGAGATATTGTTTATCCGGGAACAGTCAGATTATATTTGCTTGATACTGTCACAAGTTATGCATCGGGTTCGGAAGAATTTAGCGCATTGGGATATATGGACTTTACAATTCAATCAGATAATACAATTAATGTTACTGCAAATCCAGTTAGAAGAGGAACTATTGCTCATATTGGGGGATGCTTTAAAAGCACTACTCAAGATACTTTAGCATCGTTTGGCTATAAATCTCAATATTACAAAAGAACAGCCTTTGAAGGAGTTAGAATCATTTCTACCAATGTTGATACATTAGTAGAAGCCGGTTGGAAATCATATTATGTGTCTTGTTGCGCGGGTAAAAATTTATCTGATGTTAGGGGGGTACCAACCGAAACTAGTAGATATTCACTTGCAGATATGCCTGTATATACTGAAATTACTGCGAGTTTTAATGATTCTTTAACAGATATTAGCAGTAATGCATGTGATATTAAATCACAGTCAACTAATACTACTGAGACAGGATGGTATAGTGTTACGAGTGAATATGCGATGACTACTGGAAAAATATCTGTTTCGGCCGCTGAAGAAAATAAGGCTGCACCATGGGGAGCTTGTTCAGTATATGAAGTCGTTTCGGCGGATACAACTCCACCTTTAGGAATTATCAGAATAAAACAGCCAGTAACTTTGTTAAATGGCAAAGAAGCCGTAAATACACGTAATGTTATTTTACAAATAATGGCAGTTGATAATGAAAGTGGCATTGTTGAAATGGCACTAGCGAATGAAAATGCTAGATCTACTCCAATTGCTTGGGAAAGCTATACAGGTGGTTCAATAGAAAAAGCATGGCAGCTATCTGCAGGTGATGGAGAGAAAACCGTATATGCAATGTTTAAGAATAGTGCAGGAGTTACAACAGTAACATTTTCGGAATAGAAACTTTTGGGGACACGACAATCAGCTCCCAAAATCGACACCTCTGGGGACAGGACAAGTTCGCATTAACACCGGCAAGGGGCTATGTATAAAAATTCTTGCGTTCGAATGCTCCAATTTGAAGAATGCCTAATAAAGAAGTCATACAAGCAATAAGAAAATTTTTCAGGAACCGGCGAAAACGCACCTAAAAAATTTTCTAATTGCTTGTAATTTTGTTCTTTAAAAGGCATTCTATCTCATTTCCACGCTCACTTAGAATTTTTATACATAGCCCCTTGCCGGTGTTAATGCGAACTTGTCCTGTTCCCAAATGTGGCAAATTTGATGCGAACTTGTCGTGTCCCCAATTTAGACACTTAAGAATTTAAACTTTCTTCGATGACGTCCCATGTATCTTGAACAAAAGCTTTAGTTTCTGAAGAAAATGGAAAAATCAAGTCTTCATCAACTTCTAAATCTTTTGCTAGTTCTTTCAAATAGTCAGAGACTTTTGTTTTAGCAATTTTGTCTGCTTTTGAAGCTAAGACGATATACCTTCTGTCAGTGTCTTTAATGTAGTTTAACATGGTTTTATCGTTTTGGGTTGCTGGATGTCTGATGTCTATTAAAAGTATTATTAGATTAATATTTATTCTGTTTTTAAGGTATGTGTTAACCGATAAGCTGACCTTTTCTTGTTCTGCTTTTGACATATTAGAGTAGCCATATCCAGGCAAATCTACAAAATAAAACCTTTTATTAATGTTGTAGAAATTAAGCGTTCTAGTCTTGCCAGGTGCTGATGAAGTCCTTGCAAGGCTTTTTTTATTAATCATTGCATTTATAAAAGAGGATTTACCTACATTAGACTTACCAACTAATACAATCTCTGGAAGCCTATTTTTAGGATATTGAGCTTTATTCATTGCTGATATCTCAAAGTCAGCGCTTTTTATTACCATGGTTTGCACCTCACATGCTTTTAGATTTATAAAAAAGCTTGCTTTGATAATCAAAACAAGCTTTTTGGAGGCGCCACCCAGATTTGAACTGGGGATAAAGCTTTTGCAGAGCTCTGCCTTACCACTTGGCCATGGCGCCAATTTCTATACGTCATATAATACATTAGAAAGACTATTTTGTCAATAGTTGTAAACTGGGTTTAAGTAGGTGTATAATCAGTATATATGACTATAAAAGGAGGAATTTCTTTGATAAATGTTACATATGAGGGAGAAGTTTATAAGATTCCTAATAGCATGGCAGTAATAGACTTTATGAAAAATGTACTTAAGATTAAGAGCAAGGAAATTGTTGCTTGTAAGGCTTTTTATGAGGTTAAATCCTTAAGCCACATAATAGATAGAGATACTCATTTGGAACTTTTAGATACCACAACAGCTGATGGTAATAGAATATACGTTAGAGGCTTAACTTTTGTATTAATAAAGGCCTTTGAGGAGCTATTTCCTGGGAAAAGATTTGTCGTAAACTATGCTTTAGGACATGCTTTATACTGCGAGTCACCTGATTTTAAGATTAAGGCGGGCGATATAGAAGCAATAAAAGAGAAGATGAATGGTATTATTTCTAGAAACTTGCCATTTGAAAAGAAAGTTTTAACACTAGAAGAAGCTACAAAGCTATATGAAAAGTGTGGCAAAGACGACAAAAAGGGACTTCTTGAAAATCGAATGAAGACACACGTTTCAATATATTATTGTGGAAAGAGCTTTAACTATTTTTATGGTACCATGCCACCTTCAACAGGATATGTTAAGTGCTTTGACGTTGTTAAATACAGAGATGGAGGGTTGCTACTTGAGTATCCAAGAAGATTCAACCCTAATGTTATTGAAAAATTTAAAGACTCTAAAAAGCTATATGCTACTTTCCTAGAGTATGACAACATACATAAGGCTCTTGGACTAGAAACGATATCTGGTCTAAATAAGCTTATTCGTCAGGGAAAGGGCGGAGACGTTATTAGAGTTTGTGAAGCTCTGCATGAAAAGAAGATTGCTCAGATTGCAGACATGATTGCAAGTGATAGGAAGAAAAAATTAGTGCTTATTGCGGGTCCTTCTAGTTCTGGTAAAACGACTTTTGCTCAAAGGCTTGGTATTCAGCTACAAGTAAATGGAATTAAGGCGGTAACATTATCTATAGATAATTATTTTGTAAATAGAGTGGATAATCCTAAGGACGAAAATGGAAACTATGATTTTGAATGTTTAGAAGCAATTGATATTCCATTATTTAATGAACAATTAAAGGCACTTTTGGCTGGCAAAGAAGTTAAGCTTCCTACATATGACTTTACTGAGGGAGTTAGAAAATATCTTGGGAATACTGCTAAACTTGGTGATGACGAAGTACTTGTCATAGAAGGAATTCATGGATTAAATGAGAAATTAACCAAACTTATTCCTAGAGAAAACAAGTTTAAAATTTATATAAGCGCTCTTACGACATTAAATATTGATGATTGCAATAGAATAACTACTACTGATACTAGATTATTGAGAAGAATAATAAGAGACTTTAAGTTTAGAGGGCATAATGCTCAAGCAACAATAAAAATGTGGGAGTCAGTTAGAGCAGGCGAAGAAAAGTATATTTTTCCATATCAAGAAGAAGCGGACGCCATGTTTAATTCTTCAATGGTTTATGAAATAGCTGCATTTAAGCCTTATGCAGAGTCGCTTTTGGCATCAGTAGATTATTGCTCTCCAGAATTCTCAGAAGCTAAAAGATTATATGAATTTTTAAGCTATTTAGTTCCAATAGACAGCTCTGTCATTCCTAACAACTCAATTCTAAGGGAATTTTTAGGTGGCGGTGTATTTTACAGGTAGGTAAAAGTAATGAAAGCATTTAACGAAATTGATGAGGAATTCATTTGTGAAAATTGTGGATATAAGGTTCCAAAACTTGGCTATTCGTGCAGAAACCATTGTCCAAAGTGCTTGTATTCTAAGCATGTTGATGTAAATCCTGGTGATAGAATGGAGACTTGCCAAGGGCTTTTAAAGCCAATTGGCATAGAAAACGGCAAAAAAGGCTATGTAATAGTCTATAGATGCACTAAGTGCGGAGCAATTAGAAAAAACATTAGTGCCAAGGATGACGACATGGCACAGATAATTAAAGTATCTGCTATGCACGAAGAGTAGTACATCGATTTTTTATCAAAGTATAGAAAAATAGCCAAAATCGAACATTTATTTAATATGATTTTAATAGTTATTTAGTTGACTTAATTCGGAAAAAGTGTTGTAATATATGTGATTCTTTATAATATAGGGAGGTTTGTAAAGTGAGTCAAAAAGAAAAGCGTATTTTTAGAATAGTATGCATTATTTTAGCTCTTGCTATGGTAATACCCGTTTGCATGAGTTTATTTAGATAATCTAGGGGGGAATTTTGGTGGAAGAAATCTTTAAAAGTTTTCTTAACATGATTCAAGGTACAGAAATATCTGACTATTTCAATACTCTTTTAGCAAATCCACTAAAAATTATTCTTGCTGTAATTGATGTTATTATTGTTCTTTTTATTTTGTATAACGTTTATAGAGTTTTAAAGAATACAAGAGCAATCAAATTAATCAAAGGAATTATAGTTCTAGTTATTGCTAACTGGCTTAGCTCTATTTTTTCATTAAACATTCTTCATTCGGTTTTGGGATTAGTTACTAATTATGGTATTTTGCTTATCATAGTTGTTTTCCAGCCGGAGCTTAGAAGAGCATTAGAACAAGTTGGTAATACAAACTTTAAAAAGTGGCTTGAGTTCGAAGAACAAAAAGAAGTTGAATGTATTGATGAAGTCGCTAAAGCTGCTTCATCTATGTCAAAGACTAAAACTGGAATGTTAGTAGTTTTCGAGAGAGAATCTAGTTTAGGAGAAATCGCTCATACAGGAGTTACACTTAATTCTGACGTTTCTTCTGAATTACTAATAAATATATTTGTAAAAGATACTCCATTACATGATGGTGCAGTTGTTATTAAAAACAACAAAATAGAGGCAGCAGCTTGCATTTTACCTTTAACAGATAAAGAGGGCTTGGATAGAATATTTGGTACAAGACATAGAGCTGCAATAGGTATTTCAGAAGTTACAGACAGCGTTGTAGTTGTAGTATCTGAAGAAACAGGAACAATTTCTATCTGTGAGAATGGAAACATCTTGAGAGATATAACAGAGCAACAATTAGAAAAAGAGCTTAATAAGAGATTAAATAAAAAAGCAAGCAAGATTAAGAAACCACATATTGTTAATAAAATGATGGAAAAAAGATAGAATAGAGTTTCTAAATATATGGAGGTACAAATGAAGAATATCATTTTTGTTCTTGCTATTGTTATCATTATGATAATTATGGTTGGATGCAATGAAAAAGGATTAAATGGAACTTATCCTGGTCCAGTATCTAGTGACACTAGTAAGGTATCAACAGAAGATGTTACTCTTGTTAAGGAGATAGCCAATAATTTAGCTGGCATTTCAAAAGAGACGGATTTTTCTGTTAGTTATAAAGAAAATTCTTCTCATCCAATTAAAATTGAAAAAACATTTCTAAAGGGATCTAATGTTGCAGATATAGATTTATCACTTAGTGATGATATTAAAGCTACATTACTTATATCTAAAACAGAGAGTGTTAATTCTAATGAATCTATTTCTTATAATATAGTAAATGGATTTGAATATTCTTCATGTGTTCAAGATGATGGAAGTTTTTCATATTATTGGGAAAAGGATGGATTCTATTATAGTCTATTTAGTTTCTCTGAAATTAATAAAGAAGAACTTGAAGCTATTATAGATGGTTTCACGACAACAATTAAAGAAGGTACATTATGAGTATATTAAAACCGGACGCCTATTATGATGGCGTCTCGTTTGTTGATTTAAAGTATTTAAAAGATAATGGCATTAAAGGAATTTTACTAGATATTGACAATACGATAATAGATATTAATAAAAATATGCCTCAAGAGATTTGTGATTGGCTTTTTAGAGCAAAGCAAGAAGGCTTTAAAGTTATGATATTATCTAACACAAATAAAATGGAAAAGATAATTCCGATTGCAGAAAAGTTTGATATTGGCTATGTTAGTTTCGCAAAAAAGCCATTTAAAAAACGGTTTTGTAAAAGCAGCAGAAATGCTTGAAATGGATTATAAAAGTATTGCGATGATTGGCGATCAAGTATTGACAGACGTTGTCGGTGCCAATAGAGTCGGAATGTTTTCAATTTATGTTAAACCAGTAAGTAAAAAAGACTATTGGTATACCGCGTGGAAGAGACCATTAGAAGCATTGATATTAAAGCACTACGGGTATTCAAAATAAATTAATGCTCTAGAATACAGATTTGAATCTTTATGTATTTTAGAGTTTTATTTTTTAATATAGTCAAACTGATTTAGGAGAAAAGAATATGAACGTGCTACTTACAATATTGCCTTACCTTATAATTGCTATGATTACGACTCCGATTTCATCAGTTGTTTATGGACTTTCACAAAAGTTTATAAAAGAAGAGGAACTACTAAATGATGAATATGCTAAAGAGAAAAAGGTAAAGCTTAAATATCAATATAATGTTTGGGTTTTAATAGTTGACCTTATTATTGAGGGACTATTGTTCTATTTTAAGGGACTCTCAGTGGAGTTTTTTGCATATTCTTTTTTGAGTCAAATCTTAATTATTTCTGCTATTACAGATATCCACTCATGCATTATACCTAATGAGACAAATTTTGTTGGCTTTATAGTTGGTATTGTATACGCTTTTTTTAGCCTTCTGTTTGATTTTAAACGTGGGTGCGACTTTATAGTTGGAGGAATAACAGGCTTTTTAATATTCTTCTTTATATACTTGTTTTCTTTGCTAATATTCAAAAAAGAGGGTATGGGTGGAGGAGACATTAAACTTATGGGAGTTATAGGCCTATTTATGGGGTTTTATAATACAATCGAAGTTTTTGTTCTATCGTTTTTTATTGGAGCTATAATCAGCATTATCTTACTTATTGCAAAACGTAAAAACGGTACAGACTATATTCCATTTGGACCTTTTATAGTAATTGCAACATATATAGCTATGTTTGTTCCAGCCACCGTTTTATCTGGACTAATTAGTAAACTATTATACAGTTTTTAAGGAATGATTATATGAGAGTAAAAACAAATGAAGAAATAGAGAAACTAAAGAAATCGTCTAGGCTTGCAGATAGATGCTTTAAATATATTTGCGAAAACATCAAAGTTCGGAATGACAGAAATTCAAATTGCTAAGCTCATGGATAATTATATGCTTTCAAATGGCGCAACGGCGCTTGCTTTTGACACTATTGTCGGAAGTGGAAAGAATTCATCACTCATTCACTCAAAACCGGGTAAAAGAAGAATTAAAAGTGGCGACATTGTTCAATTGGATTTTGGATGTGTTGTTGATGGTTATTGTTCTGATACTTCAAGAGTGCTTTTTATTGATTATGTTATGCCTGAGTAT
>JAEEGL017148149.1_pt1 | contig 11592 bp, 6 predicted proteins | sample 9134231 | NCBI WGS metagenome assembly JAEEGL01 (sample SAMN16246548, study PRJNA631951) | gut metagenome | biome: gut microbiome; feature: rumen; material: fiber-attached | host: Bos | place: Iran: Karaj | collected 2018-10 | reverse complement strand
GGATCTCGTTTGCCTCAAGGTTTCTTGAAAGTCCGCCGAGGGTGGAGGCGCAGAAACGGCACCCCATCCGGCAGCCCGCCTGAGAAGATACGCAGACCGTGTTTCCGTGCCTGTATTTCATGAGGACGGACTCGACGAGTTCTCCGTCCGCCATGGCGAAGAGATATTTCGCCGTTCCGTCGATTTTCGAAACGAGTTTTTTTCTGATTTCGGGAAGCCGGACGCAGATACCCGACGATATGAGCCGCTCGCGGAGCGAAGCCGGCAGGTCGGACATTCCGGGAACGTCGACTCCCCGGCACGCCCAGCCGTAAACCTGATCCGCGCGGTATCCCGGCTGATCGGAGAGGCAGCCGAGCGACGCGATCTCTTCTCTTTTCATACCGAGTATGTTCGTCACGGGACACTTCTCCTCATAAAATCTTTCAGTATAGTATACCACACGCGAGGCGGAATTTCAAGACTTGAGACCCAAAATCGGTCTCCGTGACTTGAAATATTTGTGATTTGGTATATAATATATTCTGCGCCCTGCGGTTCCGTGCCGCCGGGCGGCGGAAAGGCGTGATCAACATGGATGAAAACATTAAAAAAGGCGGTATTTCCGTCAGCACGGAGCATATTTTCCCTGTCATAAAAAAATGGCTCTACTCCGAAAAAGATATTTTTCTCAGGGAGATAGTATCGAACGCGGCAGACGCCGTGACAAAGCTGAAGCGGCTCGGCTCGCTCGGGCACGCTGACGTGGACAACGGAGATTTTCGTATAGACGTAAAACTTGACAAGGAAGCCCGGACGATAACTGTCAGCGACAACGGGATAGGCATGACCCCCGACGAGCTCGACAAATACCTCTGCAACATCGCCCTCTCGGGCGCCGCGGATTTCATAACGAAGTACGAGGAGGAAGGGAGCACCGGGATAATCGGCCACTTCGGTCTCGGATTCTACTCCGCTTTTATGGTAAGCGACAGCGTAACGGTCGAAAGTCTCTCTTATTCCGGCGGCGATCCCGTCAGCTGGACCTGTCTCGAAAGCGGAGAATACACGTCCCGGAAGGGACAGAGGCAGACAAACGGGACCGACGTCATCATGCATATCTCGGAGGAAGGGGAGGAATACCTCTCTTCCGACAAACTCCGCTCGGTCCTTGAAAAGTACTGCTCGTTTATGCCCGTCCCGATCTTCTATTCCGACGGAGAAAAGAAAGAACCCGAGGGAGAAGAAAATGCGGAAAGCGGCGAAAACAGCGCCGAAAAGCCGATTAACGACGTCAATCCTCTGTGGATGAGATCCCCGTCCGAGGTGACCGAAGAAGATTACGCGGAGTTTTACCGCAAGGTCTTCAAGGATTACCGCGAACCGCTCTTTCACATTCACATAAACGCGGATTATCCGCTCAACTTCAAGGGCGTTCTTTATTTCCCGAAGATCGAGAACGAATTCGAGCCGCTTGAGGGGCAGGTCAAGCTTTATTACAACCAGGTCTTCGTGGCAGACAATATCAAGGAGGTCATCCCCGAATTTCTGCTTCTGCTCCGCGGAGTGATCGACTGCCCCGAGCTTCCGCTCAACGTCTCCCGGAGTTACCTCCAGAACAACGGATACGTGACGAAGATCTCGAAGCACATCGTAAAAAAGGTCGCGGACAAGATCAATTCACTGTTCACGACCGAACGGGAGCGCTATGAAAAAATATGGGACGACCTCAAGGTGTTTGTCGAATACGGCGGGCTCAGGGACGAAAAGTTCTTTGAAAAGATCTCGGGCTCCGTACTGCTGAAGCTCACGGACGGCCGCTGCGTGACCCTTTCCGAATACCTTGAAAAGGCCGCCGGAAAGCATGAAAAGACCGTCTATTACTGCACCGACAAAAAAGAGCAGGCGCAGGCCGTCGGAATGCTTACCGCCGAGGGCGTCGACGTCGTCCTTTTTGACAGGATGCTGGATATGCAGTTCATTTCCCTGCTCGAGCGAAAGAACGAAGGAGTGAAGTTCCTGCGCGCCGATTCCGCGGTCTCCGACGTAATAAAGAAAGACGGGGAGAGCTTTACGTCAGACTCCCTGACGGCATTATTCAGAAAAGCGAGCGGAGACGACAAACTCGAGATCCGTTTTGAGACGCTTAAGGACGAAAAACTCCCGGCGCTCCTGCTCACAAGCGAGGAGGACCGTCGTTTCGGCGAAATGATGAGGATGTACGGAATGGGCGGGCGCGATATGCCGGCCCCGAAGGGCAGCCTGGTTCTGAACCCCGCCTGCCGCGCGGTGCGCGCGCTCGACGGGCGCGAGGACGACGCGGCCGTTTCGACGGCGCGCAGGATATGGCTGCTTGCCGTCATGTCTCACAGACCGCTCGAGCCCGACGAGATGAAAGAATTTCTCGACATCAGCTACAGAGAACTTGACGAGGACGCCAGATGACGACGTACGACAAAGCATCGGCAGAATATGAGCGCTGGCTCGGATACGGCGATCTTCCGGCAGAACTGCGCCGCGATCTTGAAAAATCGAGAGGCGACCGGGAGGAAATACTGCTTCGGTTCGGCGATGAGCTTTCATTCGGAACGGCCGGGCTTCGCGGGGTCATGTCCGCCGGAACAAACCGGATGAACATTTTCACCGTCGCGCGCGCCACACAGGGGCTCGCCGACTGTCTGAAAGCTTCGGGCAAAACCGATCTCAGCGTCGTGATTGCCCGTGACACAAGGATAAACTCTGACGTTTTTGAAAAAGAGACCGCGCAGGTCCTCTCTTCAAACGGGATAAAAGTATTCGTTTTTGACGGCCCGCGCCCCACCCCCGAGCTTTCGTTTGCCGTCAGGCATCTCGGATGCGACGCGGGGATCAACATAACAGCGTCCCACAATCCGAAGGAATACAACGGATATAAAGTATACGGTCCGGACGGCGCACAGATATCCCCGGACATCGCCGGAAAGGTCTCGGCGGCAATCTCGAAGCGCGACGTTCTGACGGGCGCGCTCTGCACAGGAAAGGCGAAAACGACCGTTCTCGGCGGTGAAACCGACCGGGCGTACCTTTCGGCCGTGCTGAACGAGATCACAGACCGGGAATCGATAAAAAAGCATTCCGGTATGCCGATTGTGTACACGCCTCTCCACGGAGCGGGCAGGATACTCGTTCCGCAGGCCCTCGCGGAGGCGGGATTCACAAACGTAGTCACGGTCGAAGAACAGATGATACCCGACGGGAGCTTCCCGACTGTCAGACTTCCCAACCCCGAATTCCCCGAGGCTTTTGAGCTTGGACTGAAACTCGCGCGCGAAAACGGAGCGGAGCTCATCATCGGTACCGACCCCGACTCAGACCGGATGGGCGTCATGATAAGGCGCGGGGACGGGTACGAACTCCTGAGCGGCAACCGCATCGGATGTCTGCTGCTCGATTATATCATAAACGCCTGCAAGGCGGCGGGAGGAGTGCCCGCTGACGCTTACGCCGTGAAGAGCATAGTCTCGACAGAGCTCGCGAGCGATATCTGCCGCGAAAACGGAGTCAGGATGTTCGACGTACTCACGGGATTCAGGTTTATCGGCGACGTTATGACCCGCCACGCTGAGGCGGGAACCGGGACCTTTCTTCTCGGTTTCGAGGAGAGCAACGGTTATCTGAAAGGGACGTACGCCCGCGACAAGGACGCGGTCGTCGCGTCGGTCATAATAGCCGAGGCGGCGGCTCACTACCGCTCACTCGATCTCACTCTCGGAGACGCGCTCGACAGAATGCTCGAAAAATACGGATATTACTCCGAGAAGGTCATAAATCTGCCCTTCCCCGGCTCCGACGGCAAGGAAAGAATGACGTCTCTCATGTCTTCCCTCAGGGAAAAAGTCCCGGAAAGCATCGCGGGTGAACCGCTCACGGGATTCCGCGATTATCTTACCGGCGTGATAAAGGACCTCCGGAGCGGAGAGGAGACCGGCACCGGACTGCCTACCTCGAACGTAATTTACCTGAGATCGGAAAACTGCGTTCTCGTCGTCCGTCCGTCGGGCACCGAACCCAAAATTAAACTGTATCTCATGGCAAAGGGCGCGAACAAAGACGACGCTGAGAAACGCCTCGGCGCCCTGATGAAAGACGCCGAGGCCATGAGCGGCCGGGGCGGCTGATCCGTTCCCGTAAAAACGCGCGGCGGCTGTCAAAACCTCTTGACACGCGGGCGCGCGTATGGTAAAATATAATTGATTTAAAATCGTAAAGTCTTTTGAAAGGAAAAACCGGAATGGCAAACAAAGCAGGTGTCGAAGACGCCGTAATGGTACACAAGACAGAGATCGTTTTCTGCGACAAAACCACGGACAAATCGCGATTCAAGCATTACCGCCTCAACGCGGGAAACATTGAAAAGATCATATTCGACTACGTCGAGAGAAAGACCTTCTTCGGGCTCAGAAAAGAACTCGAGGAGCGCGTCATATTCAAAGTGAAGGACGAGGACATACCGGAAGAGCTCGTCGTGCTCGAGCACAACGAACCTAACTTCCGCCGCTACCGCGGAGGGATCAGGAGCTTCGTCGACGACAACAAGGTCGCCCTTGAAATATATGACGCTGAAGGAAAACGTCAGTCTTGAAAATCCGGCACGGCGGCTTTCCCGCCGTGCTTTTGTTTGACGCGAGCAGCGAAAAAAACCATTTCTGATCCGGAGCCGGTATGCCCGATATAATTGGCGATTTCATAAATGAATACGGGCTGAAGCTGGACGAAGCGCAGCGCAGGGCGGCTTTTGCCGGCGACGGGCACATCCTTTTGTCGGCGGTCCCCGGAAGCGGCAAGACGACGGTAATGGTCGCCCGGCTCGGATATCTCGTCAGGGTGCGTGCAGTCCCGGCGTCTTCGATCCTCGCCGTGACTTATTCCGTCGCCGCGGCGAAGGAGATGAAGGAGCGGTACGTCTCAATTTTCGGAGACGACGGCGTTGAGATCAGGACGATACACGGCTTCTGCATGACCGTGATAAACGAATACTGCAGAATGAAAAAGACGGAGCCCTTTCGTCTCATGTCCGACGAGGAGAGCCAGAAACGTGTCGTGAGAAAGCTCCTCACCGAGCACGGCGGATATCCGACGGACAGCGATCTGAACGAAACCGTCACAAAACTCACGTACTGCGTGAACATGCTCCTGACCGACGATGAGATCAGAAAGAATGTAACGCTCGACGGGCGGGATTTTTACGAAATATTCTGCGCTTACCGGGATTTCAAGCGCGAAGAACGGCTGATGGATTACGACGACATGCTCCTCTTCGCATATACCGCGCTCCGCCGCTATCCCGCCGTTCTTAAAGCGTGCACTTCAAAATATTCCCACGTGTGCGTCGACGAGGCGCAGGACACCTCGCGCCTCCAGCACCTTATAATCCGCAAGGCCGCTGAGAGTTCGGGAAATCTTTTCATGGTAGGAGACGAGGATCAGAGCATATACGGTTTCAGAGCCGCCTATCCCGACGGGATGAACGAATTTGAAAAAGTGTTTCCCGACGCCTCCGCCATGTTCATCGAGCGGAACTACCGTTCTTCCGGCTCTATCGTAGCGGCGGCCGACGGGTTTATCTCGTCGAATACTCTCCGGCGACCGAAAAAAATGTTCACGGACGCGCCGGAGGGAGAACCGATATCCGTAATGAAACTGGGCGATCTGCGCCTTCTTCCGCAGAGGATAGTCGATATCGCCTGCACCCCCGAGGGAAAGAGGACCGCCGTTCTTTCGCGGCTCAACGATTCCCTGCTGCCGATCGCCGACGCTCTTGAAACCGCCGGCGTGAGGTTTACAATGAGAGGCCGCGAGTCTGTCTTTTTCGGCTCGTACGTCGTTTCCGACGTAAAAACGCTCGTATCATTCGCCTCCGATCCGTACGACGGAGAACTCTTTCTCAGAATATTCTACAAGATTTTCCCGGGACTGTCGAGATCCGACGCCGAACGCGCCGCGGAGCAGCACGGAAGCAGGACCGTTCTCGGATACCTGTCCCGCTCGCCGGAGCTCGGAAGCTGGCGCAGAGAGCGCGCGGAACGTCTCGACGAAGCAATAAGGCGGGCTCCCAGAAGCGACATATTCGGTATGCTCATGTCGCTCTTCTACGACGCGGGTTATTACGACTACGTAGCTGAGCGGGGAGCCGACGTGTCAAAACTCCACGCCATGCTCTCGATAGCGGACAGACACCGCGGAGCGCGGGAGTTTTTTGACCGGCTCGACGGTCTTGAAAAGATCATTAAAGACGGCTCGGCTCAGAACGGCATCGTGCTCTCGACGATTCATTCGGCAAAGGGAACGGAATACGACAACGTCATCATCATCGACGCCCGCGACGGGATACTTCCGTCGGCGGCAAACCCCGGATTTACACACGGAGGGGACGAGACGGCTCTGCTCGAGGAAGAGCGCCGCCTGTTTTACGTGGGCGTAACGCGCGCGCGGAAAAAACTGACGCTTGTAAAATGCGAAAGGATATTCGGGGAGCCGGCCGCCGGGTATTCGTTCATCGATTCCCTGCTCGAGGCCTCGAACTGCCGTACGCCGCAGGCGGCGGAAAAAGCGGATGAACATTCGCTTCCGGAGCTGCGCGTCGGTACGCGGGTAAGGTACGCCGGGCTCGGATCCGGGACGGTTATATCGTCAAAACCGGCCTTCGGAGATCTCCTCGTCACGATACGGCTCGACGGAGGAAAGACAGTTACGACCGCCGCCGGCCCGCTTCTGAAAAACGGCTCCCTGATACCCGTGGGATCGGCAAGAAAGGAAAACTGACGTCTTAAACTTATGACCGAAACAGAAACAAATAAAAACGAAGGCAGAACCCCGGAAGGTCCGGTGAGATTCATCATCAGGATCCTTCAGGGATGCGTTATCGGAATCGGCGCCGTACTCCCCGGAATAAGCGGCGGGGTTCTCGCCGCAATATTCGGGATTTACGAACCGCTGATCAGCGTTTTCGCCCATCCGAAAACGATCAAAAAATACTGGAAGACGCTGCTTCCCGTGGCGATCGGGATAGCGATCGGCTTCCTCGGGCTTGCAAAGCTCGTCCAGATCCTTTTTCAGAAAAACGAAAATATAGCCGTCGCGTTTTTCGTCGGACTCATAGCCGGCACGCTCCCCTCCCTGTGGAAAACCGTGACGGAACACGGAGAAGTTTCGGGAAAGGCCCATCCGGCCGCCGAAATAATATGGATGTGCGTTTCGTTTGCCGCCATTCTCGCCGTGCTCATGTTCTTCCGCTTCGGGAGCGGGATAGCAATCGCACCGTCCGCCCCGTGGTTTGCTCTGTGCGGATTTTTCATGGCTCTGTGCATGATAGTCCCTGGGATCGCCGCGCCGACCATAATGCTTTTCCTCGGTTTATACGAGCCGCTTATGGGTCTGATAACGGGAGTCGTTTCCCACGCGCTGGGTTTTGTCACCGGCAAGGAAAGCTTTTCCGCGGCGTTTGCCGCCTCCGACTGGCCGTCCCTTATACTGTTCGGCGTCGCTTTTATTCTCACTCTTCTGATACTGTCTAAACCGGTGGATCTGCTGATCAGGAAAAAGCCCGTCAGATTTTATCACGTAATTTTCGGGATCGTCGCGGCGACGGTGATCCCGCTGCTCCCCTACGACGCAAAAAGCGCGCCCGAGCTCGCCGTGCGGATCGCCTGCATCGCCGCCGGCTTCGCCGTCTCCTTCGCGCTCGGCGTTATTTCACGGAAAACCGGAAAAAAGGATCAATGAAAAACACTCTTCTGATAGACGGAAACAGCGTGATGTTCAGCAGCTACTACGGTATGCCGCCGCTCATGACGACCGGAGGAATAAACCTTAACGCCGTCGTGGGAACTCTGAACATACTCATCAAATACCTCAAAGCGCTGGAACCGGATCACTGCGCGGTTGCGTTCGACCCGCACGGCAGAACGTTCCGTCACCGCGAATATAAAGAATACAAGGCAGGGCGTCAGAGGGCTCCGCAGGACCTTATCGATCAGTTCCCTGTCATAAAGGAATGCCTCGGCGCCATCGGGGTTAAATATTTTGAAATAACGGATTTCGAGGCGGACGACGTGCTCGGAACGCTCTCGTCCGCCACGCCTGACGGGAATCACGCGTACATCGTCACGGGAGACCGCGATTCTTTTCAGCTGATAAGCGACAAGGTCACGGTACTCTATAAGGGTCACAATGGGATCGTGGAATACGACCCCGCCGTATTTGCCGGGAAGTATCCGGGGCTCACCCCCGAGAGTTTCGTATCATACAAAGCCCTCCTCGGAGACACGAGCGACAACATACCGGGAGTGCGCGGTATAGGCGAGAAATCGGCTCTCGAACTTATCGCGGAATACGGCAGTCTCGACGGAGTATACGACCATCTCGGCGAAATAACGGAAAAGAAAAAAGCATGGGGAACAAAGCTCTCCGAAGGGCGCGAGCAGGCGTATTTTTCGCTTTTCCTGTCACGTATAGTAAAGGACGCGCCGGTCGGCGACGCTCTGACGCTTACTGCTTTTACCGGCCCGGATATGAAATCCGCCGAGCCCGTGCTCACGGGATACGGGATGGCAAAGGTGCTTGAAAATCTCAGGCAGATAAAGAGCGCCGACCACGTAAAGCCGGTTGAGACAGAAAAATACGCGCCGGTCGAGCCCGCGTGCCCCGCCGCTTCTCCCGATCCCGGCACCGCCGTCGTCGCCCTCGTAAACGGTCTTGCATTCGACGGCAAAAATGAATATAAGGTCGGGGCGGAAGAAACGGAAAAGCTCCTTTCTGACCCGGAAAAGACCGTAATCGTGCCGGACGCGAAGAAACTGTACGAGGAAAACCGGGATATAAAGGCGATCCTCTACGACGCGTCGGTCGCCGACTACATTTGCGACCCGAACGACTCCGATCACGGTATAAAGGCCTCGGCTTTCCGGAACCTCGGGGTTTCGCTTCCCGAAAAGTTTGACGCCCCCGCCGTGCTTTTCGACCTCAGAAAGGCGCTTGACCGCCGTATGGCTGAAACAAAGCAGACCTTTGTTTTTGAAAAAATAGAAACTCCGCTTTCGCGTGTTCTCGCCGGGATGGAGATAACGGGGATAAAAATCGACATTCCCGGTCTGCGCGATTTTTCATCCGAGCTCGGAGTGCGCGAGGAAAAGCTCAAAGAAGAGATCTTCGATCTCGCCGGACGGGATTTCAACGTCAATTCGCCGAAACAGCTCGCCGAGGTACTGTACGACGAGCTCGGTCTCCCCGCGCCGAAGCGCGGGGCGGGAGGACGATCGACCGACGCCGAAGCGCTCGAGGGACTCTCTCCGTTTCATCCCGTGATCGAAAAGATCCTCGAATACAGAAAGATATCAAAGCTCCGTTCCACTTATACCGACGGGCTTATCGCATATGCAGACAAAGGCGCGAGGATCCACACGACGTTCAATCAGAAGGTCGCCTCGACCGGAAGACTCTCGTCATCCGACCCGAATCTTCAGAACATCCCGATACGTTCCGATCTCGGGCGCCGTATGAGGAAATTCTTCATATCGGGAGACGATGAGCACGTCCTTATCGACGCCGACTATTCGCAGATAGAGCTGAGAGTGCTCGCCGCGCTCTCGTCAGACGCCTCAATGACCGAATCATTCCTCAAAGGAGAGGATATCCACCGCAGAACGGCCGCCTCGGTCTTCGGAGTGTCGCAGGAACTCGTGACTCCCGATATGAGAAAAAAGGCCAAAACGGTCAATTTCGGCATTCTATACGGTATGAGCGCATTCTCGCTCGCTAAGGATCTCGGCGTCCCGCGCTACGAGGCGCAGGAATACATATCGAACTATCTCGCGGGATTTCCCGAGATCAGTTCGTTCCTCAGCGAAACGATCGCCTTCGCGGACAAAAACGGATACGTCACGACGGCATTCGGCCGCCGCAGGCAGATCCCCGAGCTTCGCTCTCCGAAAAAGAACGTCAGGGCGGCGGGCGAGCGCATCGCCCGCAACAGCCCGATACAGGGTACGGCCGCGGACGTGATCAAGCTCGCCATGATAAACGTCAGTAAGAGACTTGAAAAATCCGGTCTCGACGCAAAGCTCGTCCTTCAGATACACGACGAGCTGATCATAGAATCCCGCGCTGAATGCGCAGAAGAGGTCGCAGGGATTCTGAAAGAAGAAATGGAAAACGCAGCCGATCTCGGGATACCTCTCACCGTCGAGACCGGGATCGGAAAAAGCTGGTTCGAATGTCACTCCTGATGCTCTGAAATGGAAAACAAAGTCCCGACGCGTAAGATCATAAGAATATCCGCCGCCGCGCTCGTATTTATCGCGCTTGTCGGCGTCCTTTACGCGTCGAAAGACTTTTCAGGAAGAGCCGCCGAGACCGAACCCGTCACCGAAACCATGCCCGGGGAATGCCCTCATGAGTTCATTACCGGAAGCTTTTCGGAGCCCACCTGTACGGAGCCGGGCAGCCGCGTCATGATATGCGGCCTGTGCGGAGAGACGCGTACCGAAACGACAGCTCCCTTCGGGCACGACGAAGAGATCACCGAGATCCCTCCGACCTGCACGGCCGGAGGTATGACCGTGACGTCGTGCCGCAGATGCGGCTTAGTATCGTTTTCGGCAAGGACAGAGCCGGTCAGTCATGAATATGAAGAGACCGGGGCGACCGAGCCGACCTGCGGCAAACCGGGATACACCGTATATACCTGCCGGCTCTGCGGCGGGGAAAGAAAAGAAGCTGCCGTTCCGCGTCTCGGTCATTCCTACGAAGCGACGGCAAAAGGATCGGTCAGACGCGCGGGGGGCGAGGTCGAGGCGACCTGCACCCGCTGCGGCGCGTCGGACAAGCTGAAAATAAAAGTCCCGTCAGGGCACACGGTAAACGATCTCACGGTCACGAAAGCGCCGACGTGTTCTGACGAAGGGATCTTTTCGTTCTACTGTTCTCACTGCAAAAAAGAGCTCACCGGCACGGTCGGGACCGTCGATCACATGTATCTCTCCCGGACCTGCTATTTACCCTATCTATGTATGTGGTGCGGAAATTACGTCGGACAGTCCATCGGACACATGTACGGCGAAGGGTTCTGGGTCTGGAAGGACGAACACGGCGAAGGGATAATGAGATATCACTGCACCGTGTGCGGTGAAGACAAGGATTTTGAGATTTGTCACAGCTATCCCGAAGAGATAACGGACACGCCGATAATGCGCGCGCTCGAATATATCGGGTACGACGTTCAGGGACTTATTCGTGACGGGCTCCTCTTCTCTGCGTACGGCGAAAACCGTCTGGCGAAACAGTACAGATCAAAGGTCCTGTATTCGATCCCAATGGGAAGCAGCCCCAGCGGGGCGAACACCGTTACCGACGGTTCCACTAAGACGGGCCTCGCCCCGAACCTCGATCTTTTCATGAAAAAAGGTCTGATCTGCGCGTCTTTCAACGCCTATTATCTTTTAAACTACCTCCCGAACATAGAAGGCTGCAAAGTCTCGGATCTAAGCAAATGCTTCTCGTACTATACCTCCGGGGGATATAATCTCAAGGCGGTGAAAACTTGGCAGTACGCCATGAGGCTCGGAACCGGTTCGCTGT
>JAEEGL016867473.1_pt1 | contig 11592 bp, 6 predicted proteins | sample 9134231 | NCBI WGS metagenome assembly JAEEGL01 (sample SAMN16246548, study PRJNA631951) | gut metagenome | biome: gut microbiome; feature: rumen; material: fiber-attached | host: Bos | place: Iran: Karaj | collected 2018-10 | reverse complement strand
CATCTACCTCTCCATCACCAAGGACTGGAAGCGCTACTCAACCCCGCGCACCCTCTTCACCCCCAGCTATTCAGCCTACGACATGCACATCGAGAAGACGGGCGACAACTTTACCGCCCTCTTCTACAACTCCGACCGAAGTGTCTGCCAGACGCAGACCGCCAGCATCAAGACGACGGGAACCAAGTGGAGCGAGGCACAGCGCGTCTTCAGCTCGCAGATTCCCAAGTGCCGCGCACCGCAGACCTTACCCGCCATGAACGCTGACGGATGGTTCCTCGTCTGCACACCTACAGGCGACAGCAGGCCGACCATGAGTCGCAGCGGTAACCCCAGCGAGAACAAATGGTATCCCTGCGACGAGAACCAGTACACGCTCCCCGAAGGCATACAGCATGGCTCCGTGCTCGTCATCACCACCACCGAGCTGGCAAACCTCCTGAACACGTTCAATAACGAGGAGTACGACGTGCTGCCCACGGCCGAGACCGCACCGCAGACGTGGAAGTACCAGACCTCCTCGAGTGCATCATCCAATACGGGATGGACCAAGCCCGGCTATCGCGAGACAGGCTGGCAGGAGGGACGCTCCGGCTTTGGCGCCAACAATCCTCCCGGGAGCCGCGTGAACACCTCATGGACCTCCTTCGCCATCCGCATGCGCTATCACCTCGACCTCACCGGATTCACCCCCGAGCAAATAAAGGCCCTGACGGGCAGAATCCACCACGACGAGGACGTGACGGTCTATTTCAATGGCGTCGTGGCATTCCAGGAAGGCGACTATCTGACCGCCTACAAGGACATCGCCATCAGTCAGGAAGCGCTTGAAGCCTTGACGCCCGACGACAACAACATCATCGCCATCGAGTGCACGAACCGAGGTGGCGGAGCCTATATCGATTTCGGACTCAAAAGCATCCGCCCCATAGCCACGCGAATTGAGACAATTAGAAATGCAGATAATAAGAAAATAAGTAACGGAGGCGTTTACGACCTGCAGGGCCGCAAAATGTCAAATGGTCAAATGGATAACGGCAAACTGTCAACGGTCAATGGCCAATTGCCAAAGGGCATCTACATCCAGGACGGACGAAAAGTCGCAATTAAATAAAACGACTCACATCACGTTGCTGGCTAGCTGACATCACGTTGCTGGCTAGCCGGAACTTCCCTTTGGTCAGGCGCAGGTGGAGAAGCCGAATGTTTTGGGAGTAGCGCTTTAGTATACTTCCTTTGGCTGTTAATCATTTGAAGCACTACTTGTCTCTTTTGAAGTTACCAACGTGAAACTTTTTGTTACGCCCACGAAACAAAAAGTTACGCGTTGGTAACAAATCGTTTTTACAGGTCGTGGGATGTCATTCCACATTTCTTAAGGTTTTGGACTACTCGAAAAGTGTTAAGTTGACCGTTTCAACGTGTTGCGAGAAGTTTAGCAACGTGTTGAGATGAACCTTGCAACGTGTTGTAACGAGCCCAGTACCTCTCCCTCTTACATCATACATCATACATCATACTTGTAACTGCATGAGAGGCCCCCTGTGTACAACTTAGGCATTTTGGATTGTTATTCGGGCTGTGCCATGAATTGACTGCATGATGCCCTTGTTTTGTATATAGCCCCTCAATACCAACGGTTTGAGGGGCTTTTTTGTATCTAAGGCTAAAATAATTCGCTGATTTCTTTGCAGGAAAGGAAAAAACTCGTATTTTTGTACCGTCCTTATGGACATATCTTATCGGAAATAAACGAAGCGTTATGCTCGACTTGCGTTCTGAAACCTGAGAAATTTCAATATACAAGCAAGAGAACATGATGGCTTCCGCGTGTAAGCGTGGACTAAGCCATTTCTTCTTGTATAGGTTTTCTCAGGACGTCATCTTTGAATACGTTTGACCTTGTTTGCTTGTATTTCTTTATACTTTAAGGTAAAATAATTACCCACTTTTGTGAGTCTCATTCAGACGACATCAAATATCACCAATATTTTCGCCCCTATTATCGCCCCCGTCCCTGGAATTGACTGAAAAACTGTAACTTTTCCATGAATTTTTATGGCATTCCAAAAATAAATTGGCAAAGATTTTGCCGTTTGCAAGAAAAGTACTACTTTAGTTCATGGAAACACAAAAACAATGTTTAATTATATGGCAGATTATTCTATCAATAGTTGGATGCGAACGGACAAACCGTTGAAGCGAAATGGTAAGTTTCCCGTGTATCTCAGAATTAGGGTGAGAGGTAAGGAAACAAAGTTGCCTACTGGCATAGATGTCTATCCCAATCAATGGGATGCTAAACGCAACGAACCGAAGGATAAGCCGTTGCAAATACAACTTAGCAAAAAACGAAACGAGATAGAAGTTTTCATAAATCGGACTTTGGCCGATGATCAAGACATATCTCTTGAGATGGTCAAGGATTTCTACAACGGCAAGAAAAAGATACGCCCAGAAAGTCAGTCTTTCTACAAATACTATCTTAATTTTGTTGAAAGAAAGAAGAAAGAGAATCTTGATAAGGAGACCATACGTGTCTATATGACTACCTACAATGTTCTAAAAGAGTTTAAGCCTGAATTCAGAATCTCAGACCTTACCTTGTCTTTTGTTGAAGAATTTGACGACTTTATGGCAGAACAAAGAGGGAACGAGCCAGGTGGTAGGAACCCCAAACATAAGAATCTTCGCACAGTCATACTTGATATGATAAAGCATGACATCCCAATTAAGAATCCTTATGCTTTATTCAAGATGCCTCAACCCAGCACAAAAGAGGTATATCTTAATAAAGAGGAATTAGGGAAGATGCGTGCTCTCCGCTCCAAATATCCTCATACCTCTACAACATATCAAGTTCTTCAGATGTATTTGTTTGCTTGCTATTGTGGCCTGCGCTTTTCAGATGTTATAGATTTGAAATGGCAAAACATAGACTTTGACAAAAAGATTATTTCTAAGGAAATGATTAAAACGCGGCATAGCGTCATAACGCCACTTTTCACAATGGCTCGTGCCGTTGTTCTTGAATTGTCTGATGGGAAGAAATTGTTTGGCTCACCCAAAAGGGTTTTCCACAGATATTCCGAAACGACAATTAACAGAACACTTAGAGAACTTGCTGAGCAGGCTGGCATAGAGAAACATATAACTTTTCATTCAAGCCGCCACACCTTTGCTACCTTATTAGTTCAAGATGGTGTGCCAGTCGTTTCCATATCAAAATACCTTGGCCATAAAAGCCTTGAAATGACTAATAGGTATCTGAAATATAATCTTTCAGTGGCTATCGAGACCGCAAAAAATATAAAAACATTCGGATAAAAGAACTTTTATCGGCAAAGAGTGAAATACTCGCCAAACATTTTGTATATTTGCACCGACGAATGTGTCTCACCCTCGTTAAAATCGCCAAATCGAAACATGGGTCTATATGGAGGCATAGACGGCAGCTCATACGTGGGTTGCTTATCTGTGCATATAGATAAGTGTTTGGCGATACTTTACGAGGGCATGGATGGCAGTCCACGTTTCTCGTGTTAATAATATATTATATAATGTATCACCAATATGAAGAATCCAGTGAAAACCATGTTTATCGCTATGCTAACGGCTTTAATGTTTGTTGGCGGTAGTAGTTTGGGCTATGCTCAAAAGAAAACTGCTAAGCAGCAGAAATCATTAGTGACGCAATCTATGGCTTATAAGATTGCAAATCTTGCTCTCAACAATCAAGGCAGAATCCGTTATATCTTTTGCGATGCTAATGGGTTGAACGACCTTCGTACTACAAAAACAATTTTGTACTCAATAGATGAGCATCCAGAATATATTGAAAACTTTATCGTTGCTATATTCAATATTTATGGTACTGGGGATGGCGGCTTTCTTGCTTTTGATGATATAGGTTTTACCCCTGCCGAGTACGATATTGCAGAAAAGATATATAATAATGTTCATGCTAAAGAAATAGCAGAAAAGAAAAAGCAAGAAGCATTAAAACGTCAAGAAGAACAAAGGCAAAAAGAAATCCGAAAGAATAAAGAACAAGAGTTATTTGACGAATGGACGGAAAACGGAATACCCGTACTTTCAGAAAAACAAGTCACAAACAAACCAGTCATTATAGCTAAAACTATTGAAAACTTCAATGATGGATTAAATAACATTGATTACATGTTCTTCTATGACAACTTCATTCCTACAGTACAATGTAGTCATTGGGAAAATAAAACTAAAAAATTAGAATTTATTGTTCAGGTAAATCCTGATAAAACAATTAAGTTGTTAAATGAGAACAGTGCTACAGATTATCATTTCGGAAATCTTGCTCTTGAGGTTAGCAAACCTGCAACTTATGAATTCAAAGAATTAGGTAAGATTTTAAGCGTTCCAGTCAAAATGACGATAACGATTACATTTACCGCTTCAAGAAGCAAAAACGATTATGGTTATGCTCTTGCAAAATTCGATGAAAAATATGGTCAATGGTACTTTACAAAGAAAGACTATGCATATTCAGAAAATTTCCCATTTGACATTAATCTCAACGAAATAGTTAAGAAGTATAAGTTTGATGATAAGAAACAATTTAGAGAAGACATAGCTGAACAACTTCAATACTTGATGGGGCTACAGCATTGGCCTACTAAAGCAAAATCACAACGATATATTGGTTTCTGCGAATATAATATTGAAGTTGAAACAAATGATATTGATAATAAAGATTGGATTAAGATTACAAATAAAGCGGCAATTATGGATAGTTTTGAAAAATAAAATTTTAAACCAATATAACACTTATAGAATCCCTCTCTATTACAAATATCAATCAAAGAAGCGTCTTATTGATGCAGGTCTTGAAATCACTACAGCTGTGGTAGATTTGATAGTTGTACTTTTAGAAGAAAGTTATCCTGTAGATGAAAACCTGTGAATTCAACTTTTTTCTGCTTTGCTAACGTGGTTTTTATAGTTTTTTGATAAAACGGAATTATCTTATAGGTTAAGATTCATTTGAAATCATATTTACATGAGAGCAATTCGTTCTCATGTTTTTTTTTGCTTTTTTGTTCGTTGAAATTGCAAAAAACTGTTTATTGATACCCATTTTAGCCAAATAGTGTTAAAATATATGCATTTTGCCCTTCTTTTAAAACTCACGAGAGTTATGTAAAAAAACATTAATAAAGAAACAAGATGGAGGACAATATCAAGAATTTAATGCGCCGACAAGCGGCTCTACAAAGAGCGATTCTAAAACTGACATATAATCTTTCAGATATTCAAAATCAGTTGAATGTTGCGTTTTTGAATAGACTAAATAGTCATAAGAAAAATGCTGTAAAACCCAATGACGTTATGACAGCATCTGAGGTCTGTGAAATGTTAGAAATTTCACCTTCTACTCTTAGACGAATGGAACTTTACAAGGGATTACCTTACATGCGAATCCCTGGCCAAAAAAAACTTATTTTTAGTCGTAAGGAAATCTTAAATTATTTGAAACAATATAAAGAGAATTAAATATGGTTGATAATATAAGAATACGATTTGAAAGAGGTTCATTTAGTGGAAAACTTGATCCATCAGACTTAGTTAAGATAAGTGAAAAATATATCAAATACGAAATAAAGAATACCAATCAAAAATACCAATCAAAAATTGTGATTCTTCAGTCAAGAAAAAATGGCTATGTGTATATATACGGAAGTCTAAGGAAATGGTATTTTGGCGAAACTTCACTTTTAGATTTTAATCAAAGAACATTTGTAAGGGCATTACAAAAGCTGGCAGAAGTCTTGCAAATGCCTATGTCTGATTTATGTGATAAAGGTAAAATCACAGGCATAGAAATCGGTATGAATATAAGGACAAGAATAAGTTGTTTAAAACTACTTAGAAAACTTGTTTCATACAAATTCTTCCATAGAGAAGATGATTATCAGAAACAAGGTAGCGTGTATTTTGGATTCGACAAAGAAAAAAAGAAAAATTCGTCACGTACTATTATTGCATATGACAAATTCAGAAACATAGTAAAAGGCCTTTCTGGCACCACTTATGGTTGTCGTATGAAGAAAGCATTTGAGTGTCTTAAGAAACATGGCTATCACATTACGCGGATAGAAATAAAATTAAAAGGGCAGCAGAGTATTAGGGCTGCACATTTATATGAAATTAGGAATCTTGACGAACTTATAAAAAAATGGGAACTTGTTTACTATGTGTGGACTTATCATGTTTCAATCATTATAGTTTTTTCAAAAATTAAAATTGTACCTCAAATGAAGAGGAATGAACGAATAATTGCAGAAATGCTTCAAAGTGGAGATTTCTGTTCCGTTCAAAAAGAACTGTTGTCTAATTGTTCCTCAAAGACCTATAATGGGTTAAAAAGCAAAAGAAGTCGAATCATAAAAACATTTAGAGAAACAATATTAAAATATGGAACTTTTAATGATTATAACACAGACACATTTCGGTCAGATGTTGCAAAAACACTTATTCGTGTTTGCAGGAAAGAGAACAATATAAATGTTGCTGTTATGATTCGTAATCTTTGGTCGAAATCCTACGTTCCCTATAATAAGGATAAAAAGTAACGATAATAGTAATAATAACCAATATAATGATAATAAAAAGAAAAGAATTATACAGTTGAGCTATTTTGAAACGACATTTTTTGAATTATCCAGTAATTTACAAATATAGAATAATCGATTATTATAATAAACTTGCTTGTTCCCCTATACCATGTTGAGAAACATGGTATAGGGCTTATTAGAGCTTTGTAGCCATTATTTTTACCTTTGTCGGGGGGATATAAGTTCTCCCAAGTTATAAGGCTTTAGAAGGGCTGTAAATGTGGAAAAACGATTCTTAAAAAGAATACAACTTCATCCCCATTTTATTATCAAAAAGATTAGACATATATTTTTTAATAAAAATGGAGAAGTTTACTAATTTTCGACTTATCATTTTTTATTATCCTTATTAGGCTCTTTTTTTCAAAAAAATCCAAGATTTATTTCAGTTTTCGCCCCTTTTTTCGCCCCTCCAAGATTTCAAACCCTGTGAAACACCAATAAATACGGGGTTTTCAGATTATTAATTGAGTTCTTCTCAGGACCCCAGAACGGAGAAGTGGATACAGTGCCACGCTTCTGCGTACAATTAAATGCCCTTGGGGTACTGGAAGGGCAGAAATTAACGCCCAATTTATGAAGGATTTTGCTCTGAAATTTAAACTATCGACGCTTAAACACGTCCTTACAATTATCCTATTCTTACTACCTACTATAACATATTCATATGTATATAAGGGAACATGTGGTCAACCAAATGTATACTGGAATTTAAACACTTCTACTGGGATTCTTACAATATCAGGCAATGGTGGCATGACTGATTATAAAAATCTTACACAAGGAAAAGTTAATACTCCATGGTATCCCTATGCCGGTAGCATTACAGAGGTAAAAGTTGTGGGGTATATTCAATATATAGGTCAAGTAGCTTTTAAGGGGTGTTATAACTTGACAAAGGTTAGTATTGAAACAATTACTAATGTCACTATAGACGCTTCAGCATTCTGTTATTGCAATAAACTTGTTGATATATACTGCAATTTAGAAAATGTACCAAATATAAAGACAGGGAATGCTTTTGTAGATTTTAATCCCCAGAATGCTACGCTCCATGTCCCATACAGTTCTATTAACTTATACAGAGAAACTGAACCTTGGAGTGAGTTTGGAAGTATTGTTGGTTTTAATTCGCACATATTGTCCTATACGGTTGATGGAGCAGAATATAAGTCATATGAGATATTAGAAGGACAGGCTATTACCCCAGAAGAAGAGCCGACAAAAGAAGGCTACACTTTCTCTGGATGGAATGGATTGCTAGATTATATGCCCGATTATGATATCACAATTACAGGCTATTTCACCATCAATCAATATACAATCAACTTCGATACAAATGGTGGCAGTACGATTGAGAGCATTACACAAGACTATGGCAGTATGATAAATCCGCCACAAAATCCCACGAGGGAAGGCTATACATTCATTGGCTGGGAACCTGCAATACCAGAAACAATGCCATTAGGCGGCTTGACAGTAATTGCTCAATGGCAAGCCAATAATTACACTTTAACATACAAAGTGGATGGCAATGTCTATATAACATATTCCGTGGCCTGTGGCACTACAATTACTCCAGAGCTAGCACCAACAATGGAGGGATACACCTTTAGTGGCTGGAGCGGATTGCCTACAACAATGCCCGCTCATGATGTTGTTGTCACAGGTTCATTCACTATCAATTCTTATACATTAACCTATAAGGTAGATGGTAATGTCTATACAACATTCTCAGTAGAATACGGCACCACATTGACACCAATAGCCGAACCAATGAAGGAAGGCTACACCTTCTCTGGATGGAACGGATTACCTGATACGATGCCTGCAGGAGATGTTGTCGTAACCGGCACCTTCACTGCCAAATCTTATACACTTACGTACAAAGTAGATGGCAATGATTATAAGACATTCTCCGTGGACTGTGGAACAGCTATAACTCCAGAAGCAGAACCTACAAAAGAAGGCTACACCTTCTCGGGCTGGAGCGAGATTCCTGAAACGATGCCGGCAGAAGATGTAACCGTGACAGGTACGTTTACCATCAACCAATACTTGCTTACTTACATTCTCGATGACGAGGAATACAAGTCCTATCCTATTGACTACAACACAGCCTTGACGCCTGAACCTGTTCCTACGAAGAAAGGCATGACCTTCTCGGGTTGGGGCGAGATGCCCGAAACGATGCCTGCTCATGATGTGACCTTGACGGGAGCTTACACTTGGTCGAAGGAAACGGTGGACGGCGTCGTCTATCAAGTAGCAGACACTCTGAACAACTATGCCACTATTGTTGGCTACGAGGGCACAGGCGGAGAGGCTGAACTCCTTTCTGACATTGTGATAGGAGGAGATGTCTATGAGGTCTCCTGCATTGTAGATAATGTCTTGTCAAAAACGTCAACAATATACACTACTGCAGGAAGATTATTACTATGGCTGTGGACTAATGGCTATGATATTGTTAAGGAAACAGGAACTGGGAGAAGTCTTTCTGTTCCTATGCTGTCATTGGTCAAGGCAACTGCAAGCTCATTGAATCTGTCATATATTAATGAATATCCTGAGTTGACTGAGACGGTGAAGGTATCAGACATCCCTGTCGAAAAGGGAGCAAACGGCTATGAAATAGTACTCACAGGATTAGACCCGGAAACTCTGTATGAGGGACTTGCTTCTGTCACGCTGACTTATGAGGATGCTTCGTACACGAAGTCTTATTCCTTCAGGACAGAGCCTCTCACCCTTACTACTCAGCAGCCTAAGATTATCTCTTTAGGCAATGTTATTGTGGCAGCAGAGTCTAACCTCGATGATGAAGAAACAAACGTTGGCTTTGAGTGGAGGCGTACTGACTGGGAGGATGACTTTGCCTCCAATTTTGGCGCGGCCTATCTTTATGACGGCATGATGGAAGGCTACATACGCAACCTTTATGTTGAAAGGTTGTGGCGGTACAGACCTTATTATGAGTCGGATTCAGGCAATCGCTATTACGGCGAATGGGTGGGCATAGACCCCACGAACACAAGCTACTTCGAGCCGACAGTTCACACATACGCTCAAATCAAGGTGAACGGCAACAAGGCCGAGGTGAAGGGCTATGCCATGCGCGGCACGGATAATGTGGTGAGTCAGGGCTTCATGTACTGGCCGAGCAATACCTCCGTTTCTCTCCGCAAGAAAGCGAACTCAGTGCCCGACAATGTGACGGTCGTAAATGCCAGCGGTAACGTGATGACTGCCACTCTGGAAGACCTCGACTACGAGACGACATACAATTATGTGGCCTTCGTAACGACCTCGGAGGGCGAAACCTTCTATGGAGAAGAGCAATCGTTCTCGACAAGTGTTGACCCGGACGGCATCAAGGAAATTAAGAATGATGAATTAAGAATGAAGGATGATTCGTCGTGGTATTCGCTCGATGGCAAGAAGCTTGCCAAGCCTCAGAAGGGCATCAACATCATCCGCTATAGTGATGGCACGACAAAGAAAGTGCTGATTAAATAAGGAATAAAACAAATCAAACTCAAAAAAGTGGAGCCCCCTTTCCTTTCGGATTGGGGGCTCTCAATTGTCGCACTCTCATCGCTGCATCTAACTATGGCGTCGGCCGTTCTGTGCTGTGGGATTTGAACTTTCCTTGCGAGGGGTCCATTGTCCCTAATGTATGAATAGCATCTCGCGGTACTTGGGCAGGGGCCAGAGTTCGTCGTCGACGATGAGTTCGAGATGGTCCACGTGGTAGCGTATCTCCTCGATGAGGGGCGCCACGGTGTCGTGGTAGGCGATGGCGCGTTCGCGGCCGTCCTTGATGCGATTGGCTACGCGGCGGGCTTCGATGAGGCGCTCCACGTTCTCGATGATGAAGGCATTGTGCTCGCCGATTTGCTTGATGAGGTTCAGGTTGGTGCCGTTCAGGCGGTCGGCTGTCTCGGCGGGGAAGATGTCCTGCATCTTGTGCACGTTGTCGATGAGCTGCGTCTGGTAGCGCGTGGCGACGGGGATGATGTGGTTCAGGCAGATGTCGCCGAAGATGCGCGCCTCAATTTGCACCTTCTTGATGTATGTGTCGAGCTTGATTTCGTTGCGCGCTTCCAGCTCTGCCTTTGTGAGGACGTTCATGCGCTGGAACATCTCTACCGTCTCGGGCTTGAGGTACTGGTCGAGGATGATGGGAGCACTGGTCTCCACGTCGAGTCCACGGCGGGCTGCCTCCTCCTTCCAGGCTTCGCTGTAGCCGTTGCCGTCGAAGCGGATGGGCTTGCAGGTCTTGATGTCCTCGCGGACGATGCGGAGGATGGCTTTCATGGGCTCCAGTCCTTCTGCGATGAGGGCATCGACGCGCGTCTTGAAGTTCGTCAAAGCCTCTGCCATCGCGGTGTTCAGCACAATCATCGATGCGGCGCAGTTCTGCTGGCTGCCGACGGCGCGGAACTCGAACCGGTTGCCCGTAAAGGCAAAGGGCGAGGTGCGGTTGCGGTCGGTGTTGTCCTGCGTCAGCTCGGGAATCTGCGGTATGTCGAGGCTGAGCGTCTGTTTGCCGGAAAGGCTGATGAGCTCGTCGTCGGTGCTCGTCTCGAGGTGCTCGAGCAGGCCGGTGATTTCCTTCCCGAGGAAGCTCGACACGATGGCTGGCGGCGCTTCGGCGGCTCCGAGTCGGTGCACGTTGGTGGCGCTGATGATGGAGGCTTTGAGAAGGCCGTTGTGGCGATAGACGGCCATCAGCGATTCGACGATGAAGGTGACGAAGCGCAGGTTGTCGAGCGGCGTCTTGCCCGGGCCGTGCAGCAGGATGCCGGTGTCGGTGGAGAGGCTCCAGTTGTTGTGCTTGCCGCTGCCGTTGATGCCGGCGAACGGCTTCTCGTGCAGGAGGCAACGGAAGCCGTGGCGGCGTGCCACCTTTTTCATCAGGCTCATGATGAGCATGTTG
>JAEEGL016327322.1_pt1 | contig 11592 bp, 10 predicted proteins | sample 9134231 | NCBI WGS metagenome assembly JAEEGL01 (sample SAMN16246548, study PRJNA631951) | gut metagenome | biome: gut microbiome; feature: rumen; material: fiber-attached | host: Bos | place: Iran: Karaj | collected 2018-10 | reverse complement strand
TTCGGCGCTGGCCGGTTCACATTGATGCTCTTCGGCAGGCTCCGGGGGCGCGCTGGTCTCTTCTGCTTCCTCCGCCTTTTCTGCCTCCATCTTCTCCTTGATGCTGTTCATCAGGCCGCCGGCCGCGATGATGTTCTGCAGGAACTCGGGATAGGGCTGCGCCTTGAACGTCTGCCCGATCGTCTCGTCGCAGATCTCGCCGGTATCGAAGTTGACGCTCACCGTGTCGCCCTCTGCGATCGCGTCCGCTGCCGCCTCGCACTCGAGGATGGGCAGGCCGATGTTGATGGCGTTGCGGTAGAAGATGCGCGCGAAGCTCTTGGCGATGACGCACTCGATGCCGGTCGTCTTGATGACGAGCGGCGCATGCTCGCGGGAAGAGCCGCAGCCGAAGTTCCAGCCAGCGACCATCACGTCGCCCGCTCTGACCCGGCCCACGAAGCTCGTGTCGATGTCCTCCATGCAGTGCTTGGCTAGCTCCTGCGCGTCCTGCGTGTTCAGGTAGCGCGCCGGGATGATGACGTCCGTGTCGACGTTGTCCGCGTATTTGAAAACGGTTCCTTTAGCTTTCATGTCTGTTCCTCCCGCCGCTACTGCTCAAAATATGCCTTCGGATCGGCGATGCGTCCCGCGATGGCGGAGGCCGCCGCGGTCTCCGGGCTCGCCAGGTACACTTCGCTCTTTACGTGGCCCATGCGTCCTGCGAAGTTGCGGTTCGTGGTGGACACGCAGCGCTCGCCCTCGGCGAGGATGCCCATGTAGCCGCCCAGACACGGCCCGCAGGTGGGGGTGGAAACGACGCATCCCGCGTCGATGAAGCCCTCCGTCCAGCCGCGGCGTATGCATTCCTTGTAGATCTCCATGGTGCCGGGGATGATGATGACCCGCAGGCCTTCCGCGACCTTGCGGCCTTTCAGCACCTTGTACGCGGCCTCCATGTCGCCGAGCCTGCCGTTCGTGCAGGAGCCGATGACGACCTGGTCGATCGCGATGTCCGCGCCCTCCGAAGCGAGGTGCGTGTTCTCGGGCAGGTGGGGGTAGGAAACGGTGCTGTCCAGCGCGTTCAGGTCGATGGTAACGGTGCTGTCGTACACCGCGTCCTCGTCGGCCTTGTACGTCTTCCAGGCGCGCTGGCTGCGGCCCGTCAGGTATGTCATGGTCTTGAGGTCCACGGGGAAGATGCCGTTCTTGGCGCCCGCTTCGACGGCCATGTTGCAGATGGTGAACCGGTCATCCATGTCGAGGCTCGACACGCCCTCGCCGGTGAACTCCAGCGACTTGTACACCGCGCCGTCCACGCCGATCTGCCCGATCAGGTGCAGGATGACGTCCTTGCCGGACACCCAGGGCCTCAGCGTGCCCTTCAGCTCGACCTTGATGGCGGAAGGCACCTTGAACCAGGCTTTGCCCGTCGCCATGCCGGCCGCCATGTCCGTGCTGCCCACGCCTGTCGCGAATGCGCCGACTGCTCCGTACGTGCAGGTGTGGCTGTCCGCGCCGATGATGCAGTCGCCCGCGGTGACGATTCCCTGTTCGGGCAGCAGCACGTGCTCGATGCCCATCCTGCCCACGTCGAAGAAGTTCTCGATGGCGTATGCGCGGGCAAACTCCCTGCACTGCTTGCACATCTGCGCCGACTTGATGTCCTTCGCCGGTACGAAATGGTCGAGGACGATGTTGATGATGGACGGGTCAGCCACGCCGGAAAAGCCCGCCTTCTCGAATTCGTTGATGGCCACGGGCGTCGTGATGTCGTTGCCCAGAACCACGTTCAGTTTCGCTTCGATCAGCTGGCCGGCGGTGACCTCCTCCAGCCCCGCTGCCGCGGCGAGGATCTTTTGCGTCATTGTCATTCCCATAAGCGTTTCCTCCTGATTGGATCAGCGCAGCGACGGCCTCGCGAGCCCGTCTCGATCTCGTCCATGGGCCCCGGATAATACCCGATGCCGTATTGACCTGCGTCCATTATGCTTTGTAATTTCGTTTCTTTTCGATAAAAAAACCGCCTCGTCAAGTCGTCCTTGAGAGACGGGAAAATGCGACTGTCCCGCGGTACCACTCCCATTTCTCATGGTTAGAGCCACGCTGCTCGGGGGCCAGTATGTCCGAAAGTCCTGCGCTGCCTCGCAGCATCCGGCAGCTTTCTGTATGCAGGGGGCTTTTCAGTTTTCTCCCCGTCTTCGCATTTCAGTTATGTACAAATAATAAGGGAAACCTTTTCGCTTGTCAACCGACATTTCCGAAATTTTGTGGAATATCACAATATTTTAACTTGATTATTTGTGCGATTCATACTATAATCGGGGAAATGAGACAGGGGGACGGTTCCTTGTTCCCATCTTTGCAGAATTGTTGGCATAACGTAAGGCAATCGAGTATAATAGACATATTAACCGCACATTCACCCAGGAGGACATATCATGGAAATCAAGATCACGAAAACCACGAACCCGAAGCCCCTTCCCGACGAATCAAATCTGGGATTCGGCTCCATCTTCACGGACCACATGTTCATCATGGAGCATAACGACGATGGCTGGCACGACGCGCGCATCGTCCCATACGGCCCCATTTCGCTGGATCCCGCAGCGAGCGTATTCCACTACGGCGGCGAGATCTTCGAAGGGCTGAAGGCCTACAGAGGCGCGGACGGCAAGGTAAGGCTGTTCCGTCCGGACGAAAACGGCAAGAGAATGGTCAACTCCGCCATCAGAATGGGCATGCCCGAATTCCCTGCGGATATGTTCGTGGAAGCGGTCGAAGCGCTGGTCAAGGTCGACGAACGCTGGGTCCCCTCCAAGAAGGGCAACACGCTGTACGTCCGCCCGTTCCTGATCGCCGTCGATCCGAACCTCACCCTGCACGGCATCCATGAAGAGCTCTTCCTGATCATTCTGTCCCCCTCCGGCAGTTACTTTGCGGACGGCCTCGTCGCGGTCAAGGGCACGTTCGAGACGGAAGATGTCCGCGCGGTCCGCGGCGGCACGGGCTTCACGAAATGCGGCGGCAACTACGGCGCGGCCAACAGAGCCATCATGCGCAGCGAGGCGGCCGGCTATCCCGCGCTGATCTGGCTGGACGGCGTGGAACGCAAATACATCGAGGAAGTCGGCGGCATGAACGTCATGTTCAAGATCGACGGCAAGGTCTATACGCCCATGCTCAACGGATCCATCCTGCCGGGCATCACGAGAAAGTCCATGATCCAGGTCATGCAGGACTGGGGCGTGGAGGTCATCGAGAAGCGCATCTCCGTAGACGAACTGAAGGAAGCGGCGAAGGAAGGCCGCATCGAGGAAGTCTGGGGCGTCGGCACCGCGGCGGTCATTTCGCCCATCGCCTCCCTGAAGTTCGGCGACGAGGAATACGTCTTCAACGGCGGCAAGGTCGGCGACTTCTCCAAGAAGCTCTACGACACGCTCACGGGCCTGCAGTGGGGCGAGATCGAAGACCCCTACGGCTGGGTGGTCACGCTGTAACGCCCGGGGCGGCTCAGAAGCAACAGCTTATTCAGAGGGACGGACATCCGTCCCTTTTTTTGCGTGACCCGGCGCAAGGAATCGTGTATAATAAAAGCGGAACATTTGTTTGCGAAGCATGCGGAGAAAGGAGGCCGGCTTTGGAAGGCTCAAGCGAAAAGACCTATATCGCCATCGACCTGAAGTCGTTTTACGCCTCCGTGGAATGCCGCGAGCGGGGCAGGGATCCTCTGTCCACAAACCTCGTCGTCGCGGACGAAAGCCGCACGAGCAAGACGATATGCCTGGCCGTTTCCCCGGGACTGAAGACGTTCGGCGTGCCCGGCCGGCCGCGGCTGTTCGAGGTGGAACAGCAGGTCGCGCGCATCAACGCGGAGCGGCAGCGCAAGGCACCGGGCAGGCGCTTTACGGGCAAGTCGGATGACATTTACGAACTGGCTTCGGACCCGGGCCTGGCCCTCGGCTACATCGTCGCGCGGCCGCGCATGCAGCTGTACATCGACTACAGCACGCGCATCTATCAGACGTATCTGCGCTACGCGTCGGCGGACGACATCCACGTGTATTCCATCGACGAGGTGTTCATCGACGCCACGCCGTATCTTCGCGCCAGCGGGATGACGGCTCACGAATACACGATGGCCATCATCCGCGACATCCTGGATTCCACAGGGATCACCGCGACGGCCGGCATAGGATCGAACCTGTACCTGTGCAAGATCGCCATGGACATCGAAGCCAAGCACCAGCAGCCCGACGCGGACGGCGTGCGCATCGCCGAGCTCACGGAACGCAGCTACCGGGAAAAGCTGTGGGGTCACCGGCCTATCACGGACTTCTGGCGCGTGGGGCCGGGCATCGCGCGCAAGCTCGCGCAGTACGGCATGTTCACGATGGGGGACGTGGCGCGCTGCTCCATCGGCCGTCCGCAGGATCCGCACAGCGAGGAGCTGCTGTACAGGCTGTTCGGGGTCAACGCGGAGCTGCTCATCGACCACGCCTGGGGCTGGGAACCCTGCGAGATCCGCCACATCAAGGAATATAAGACCGAGGAGCACAGCCTGTCCGAGGGGCAGGTACTGTCGCACGCCTATACGATCGACGAAGCGCGCACGGTGGTGCGGGAGATGGCGGACGGCCTGGGCCTCAGCCTGGCAGCGAAGGGCCTGGAGACGGATCAGATCGTGCTGACGATCGGCTACGACGTGGAGAGCCTGGAGAGCGGCTATCAGGGTGAACTCGACGAGGACTGGTATGGAAGGGTCATCCCGCGGCATGCCCACGGCTCGGAGAACCTGGGGCGGTTCACGAACTCCGCGCGCGAGATCGCGCAGGCGACCGCGAAATTGTACGACCGCATCGCGGATCCGAAATGCCTCGTGCGGCGCATGTACGTCGTAGCGGCGCATACGCGGGAGAAAGGAGCCGCGCTGGCGGAGGCGGATCCCCTGCAGGGTGAGCAGCTCGACCTGTTCACCGACTACGAGGCGAAGGCGAAGCAGGAAGAACAGGCGAAGGAAGAGCGGGAAAAGGACGAGCAGCTTCAGCAGGCGCTGCTCGCCATCAAGGAACGATACGGAAAGAACGCGGTACTGCCGGGCACGAGCTATCAGGACGAGGCCACGGGCCGCAGCCGCAACAAGCAGATCGGAGGGCACAGGGCATGAGCCGCAAATACATCCCCGGCGCAGGCGATTACAGCGACATCATCGACCTGCCCCATCCCGTGTCGAAGAAGCATAAGCCCATGTCCATGGACAAGCGGGCGGGTCAGTTTGCGCCGTTCGCCGCGCTCACGGGATTCGGAGCGGCCGTCGTCAAGGCCGGCTCTGCGTTCGAGGAGGAATCGGACCGCGGCGGAAGAGAGCTCGAGGAATTCGAGGACATCTGACGGCGGGACTTTGCAACCGGATCAGGAAAAAGAACGGGAACGAAACGATGATGGTTTCGTTCCTGTATTTATATGAGTAAAGGGACATTCAGAGGGCGCTTGGCGGTAGTCGCGCGGTAACGGATTCTCGTTACCAGATCCGGAATAATAAAAGAATGGGAACGAAATAACGAGGATTTCGTTCCCATATAGCGTGTTACGAGGGAATGGTAACTGATTACGGTTGCCGGTAGGGCTGAATTACGATTTTGGTAACCAGGCTCCTATATCGAGTTCCATTGCCGGATCCTTAAACCGAGTTCTTTTGCCGGGCTCTTTCCAGCGTGTGCAGAACGCCGCGCTTAAACCCGGACCCTCTGAAAATCAAGGCTGCGGAATCTGTAAAACCGCAGAAAAGACTCTGCCATCCGCGCGCCGGATCAGCCGTTGGGATGGACGAAGTCGCTGAGCGGCAGCCACTCGAGGATGAGGGCGTAGCCGATCTTTTCGCCGCCCTCGTAGAAGCGGCGCCAGCCTTCGTAATCTTCGTCGTCCAGCACCTGGATCGATTCGCCGAAGTTGTAGTTGATGACGTACAGGATGCCGTTGCCGTCGGCGTCGTAGTCGTCCGAGAATTCGCCGGCGCGGCCCATCTCCGCCATGTTTGCCTTCGTCTGCTGTTCAACGGACGCGAGGTAGTCGTACACGTCGGTCTGGGGATTGTAGATGGAGACGTGGTAATTCCAGAAACCGTCGGATTCCATGCCGGTGCCGTGGCTCCAGGGGCTCATGGCCGCAGGACCCGCGCCGCCCTCTTCCGTGTACCAGCATTCGGGGAATCCCGTGAATTCGAGGGCCAGTTCGCCGGAAGCGTGATCGTATCCCCAGACCTGCTCGACCATGCCCGCCATGATGGATTCGTTGATCCGCACGATCAGCTCGTCGAGCCCGTCGCCGTCGATGTCCCAGATCGTGTACTTGTCCACATGCGCTTCGTCGTAGGCCGGCTCGTACGGATGCTCCGAGCCGTCGGGCAGCGTGCCCAGAACGACGTATTCCTGCAGGACGCGCATGTACTCTTTGTAAGCCGCCTCGTTTTCCTCTTCGTGGCCTTCGCGCGGATCTGCGGACGGGTCGAGAGACACGATCACCATTTCCTTCGGATCTTGGCTGGGCGAGGCGTTCGGGTCGGATATGTCGACCGTTCCCGGATTGGCCTCCGATTCCACCGTGATGCTGTCTGTCTGTCCGTCCTGTTCGGGCAGGGGAACGGCATCGGCCGGTTCAGCGGCTTCCGCCTGCTGCGCGGGTTCGCTCTTGGCCGTGCAGGCGCTGAAGGTCAGCGCAAGGACCAGGAGCAGGGCCAGCAGGATCTGTGTTTTGCGTTTCATGAGATACCCCTTTCTTCCCGCCGCCTTCCGCGTGGACAAACGGCGGCCGGTGTGTTATATTGTCAGCTGTTATGAAAAAAATCGATTGCCACACTCACATTATAACCGAAAACATCCGCGAAGAATACTTTTCCCGCGCGGATAATCCCGCGATCGTCATGCAGTTTCCGCCGCGCCTCTTTCATGACCCGGACAGCATCGCCGTCGTGCAGAGCGATCCACGGCTGTTCCTGTGTCCTTACGTGGATCTGGAGGATCCGATCGCGCCGAGGCTTGCGCAGATCGAGGCTCATCTGGACGACTGGAAGGTCGTCGGCCTGAAGATCTACACGAGCTATCAGAAGGGCTCCGCCGATGAACCCCGCATGGACGAGATCTACCGCTTTGCCGATTGCCATCGCCTGACCGTCACGTTCCACACGGGGCTGTGCTCGCTCGTGCTGCCGTCCGCGCAGGATCTGGCGGGGTCGGACGCCTCCCGCATCGCGAAGGCAGCCGAGCGCTTTCCGGCCGTGAACTTTGTGGCGGCTCACATGAACGACCCCAAACTGCGGGCCTGCTGCCGGCTCTGTGCGGCTCACCCCAACCTGTTTACGGATTATTCCGGGCTGTTCGAGGAAGGGTATGAGGGCGACTGGGAGATCCTGAAAAAGGGTTACGGCGGCGCGATGCGCGCGGCCGGCTGCTACAGCCAGGTCCTGTTCGGCACGGACTTCTGCCCGCCCATCGGCCTGACAGACATCGAACGGTTCGACGCGTTTCTTTCCGAGGTGATCCCTTCGGAGTTCCGGGAAGCCGTTTATTACCGCAACGCGCTGCGCGCCTTTCCCCGGCTCGCGGCTCATATAAAGGAATTTTGAATGAGACAACTGAAAGCGTTCATCAACAGTTTTACCCCGTATCAGAAATGGTATCTGGGCATCGTCCTGGCGATCACGGTGCTGTTCATCGTCTTCCTGCCCGATTACATGCTGGAGGACACGTCCAACAAGGTCGCGGTCGTCGCGTCCGTCGTGTGCGTGCTGTCCAACCCGATCTGCGAACTGATGATCTCCAAGCAGAGCAAGCTCAATTTCGTCGTGGACATCCTGTTCGTGGAGATCTCGGAGCTGCTCCTCTGCTATTTCAACGGCTGGTATGTGACCGCCATCATCATCTGCGTGTTCTGGATCCCCGTGAGCGCCCTGAGCTACTGGCGCTGGAGCCGTCATCAGGACGAAGAGCGCGAGGAACTGACCGTGGTCAAGGCGCTTACCCCGAAGCAGGACGTCGCGGTGATCGCGGTGATCTTCGCGTTTGCCTTCATCGCCGGCACGCTGATCTCCCGCCTCCCGGGGGCTTCGGATTCCTACGTGGACGCGCTGTCTTCGGGCTTTGGCATCGCCAACGGCGTGCTGCTCCTGATGCGCTACCGCGAGCAGTGGTATGCCTGGCTGATCACGCTGCTGATGGACGGCGCGCTGTACATCCGGGGCGGTGCCTACATCATGCTGATCACCGTGGCCGCCATGCTGGTCAACACCTGCTACGGCTATTGGAAGTGGTATCGCTACAACAAGACCCACGCCAACGCGCGGTAGGGGTTTGCGGCTCTACAGCTTCCCCAGATATTCCAGGATGTCCGCGGCATTCGTGTCCGGCTTCACCTTCGGCATGACCTTTTCGATCGTGCCGGCTTCGTCGATGACGTACGTCGTGCGCACGACGCCGAAGACCGTCTTGCCGTACATCTTCTTCTCCTGCCAAACGTCGTAGGCCTTGATCGCTTCGAGTTCGGGGTCTGCGAGCAGCACGAAGGGCAGGTCGTACTTCTCCGCGAATTTGCGGTGTGACGCCGCCGAATCCTTGCTGATCCCGACTACCGCGACGTCCTTGTCCCTGAATCCGTCGTAAAGCGCCGCAAAAGCGCAGGCCTGGCGCGTGCAGCCGGGCGTATTGTCCTTGGGATAGAAATACAGGACGAGCTTTCTGCCGGCAAAGTCCTCGAGTTTTACGATGTTTCCGTCCTTGTCCGCCAGAGCGAACGCGGGTGCCTTCATTCCTTCTTTGAGCATGGATCTGTTCCTCCTTTGCTTTTCTTTATTGTAATCCCGCGGCGACAAAAAGACAGCGTTTCGTGTATAATAATATGGTTAGTCCGGCGGCTTCAGCGTAAATGGAAGCCCTTCGAACGGATGAAAGGAGAAGCAGATGAACATCGGCGTGGTCACCGGAGCGTCCTCCGGCATGGGAAAAGAGTTCGTTCTGGCAATCGACCGGGAGTATGACCTGGACGAGCTGTGGGTCATCGCGCGGCGCGAGGAAAGACTGCGCGAACTGCAGGATTCCTGCCGCACGAAGCTGCGCGTCCTCGCCTGGGATCTGGCGGACCCGGCGAACTACGAACGCTTCCGGCAGCTGCTGGAGGAGGTCCGGCCCCGCATCCGCGTGCTGGTGAACGCGGCCGGTTACGGCTTGTTCGGCACGTTTGAGGAGATGGGCCTTGCGGAGCAGCTGGGCATCGCGGACGTGAACGACAAAGCGCTTACGGCCATGTGCCTGCTCTGCCTTCCCTTTATGGCCAAAGGCGATGCCATCGTCAACCTGGGCTCGAATTCCAGCTGGCAGCCCGTGCCGTTCCTGGCGGTCTACGCGGCGAGCAAAGCCTACGTGCTGAGCTTTTCCCGCGCGCTCGGCCGGGAGCTGAAGCCCCGCGGCGTGCACGTCATGTGCGTGTGTCCCGGCTGGATCAGGACGGAGTTCATGGACCGCGCGGTGCACGACGACACGGTGAAGTACTACGACCGCTGGTACACGGCAAAGCAGGTGATCGACCAGGCGATGAAGGATCTGAAGAAGAAAAAGAAAGTCTCCATCCTCGGCGTGCCGGTTCGCCGGCAGGTCCGCCTCGTCAAGTTCCTGCCGACGGACGTGGTGATGGATACCTGGTGCCGCCAGCAGGGAAAGGAATAGCGCAAACAGTCGCTTTTATCCCATGAAAAAGATTCTCAATCTTCTGAAAAAAGAACCGATGCTGACGGTCTCGCTGGCCGCGGCCATCATTTCGCTGTTCATTACGCCGCCGAGCAGGGCGCTCCTCACGGAGATCGACTGGCACACGCTCGGCACGCTGTTCATGATGCTCTGCGTGCTGGAAGGCTTCAAGCAGGAGAACGTGCTGCGGCCGCTCGCGGCCCTGTCCGCGCGCCTGAAGACGATGCCGGCTCTGTCGCTCTTTCTGATCTTTGGCGTGTTCTTTTCGTCCATGTTCGTGACGAACGACGTCTCGCTGATCATCTTCGTGCCGCTCACGATCCAGCTCTTCCGCGAGGCGGGGCAGGAGCGGTTCATTCTGCCCGTCATCTCCATGGAGAACATCGCTGCCATCCGCGGCTCGCTGCTCATGCCGTTCGGCAGCCCGCAGAACCTGTTCCTCTACGGGCAGTCCGGAGTGAGCACGCCGCACTTCATGCTGCACATGCTGCCGCTGTGCGCGATGTCGGCCGTTTTGCTCGTCATCTTCGTGCGCGTGCTGTACCGCAGGCAGCCTCAGGCTCCCGCCGCGATCGTTTCGCGCTTCGCGGGCGGTTCGTGGGATCCGGCCAGGCGTCCGCGGCGCATCGCGTACGTCGCGCTGTTCGCGCTCATCCTGCTCACCATCGTGACCCGCACCAGTCTCTGGCCCGCCGCGGTGCTGATCGTGGTAGCGGTCATCGCCGTCGTAAACCGCAGGCTGCTGAAGCAGGTGGACTACGTTCTCATCGTGACGTTCTTCTGTTTCTTCGTCTTTTCCTCCTCGATCGCCGGCAACCCCCATATCGCGGATCTTCTGACGCGCGCCGTCGCGGGACGCGAATACTGGTGGGCCATCGGGCTGTCTCAGATCATCTCGAACGTGCCGGCGAGCATCGTGCTGTACCCGTTCACGGAGAACTTCGCGGGCCTGATCTACGGCGCTGACACCGCGGGCCTGTGCTCGCTCATCGGATCTCTGGCGTCCGTCATCAACTACCGCATCTACGTGCGCGAATATCCGGGGCAGGGCGGGCAGTTCATCAAGGTGTTTACGCTCGTCAGCTGGGCGTTCTTCGCCATCGTCGTCATACCGGGCCTGCTGCTGAGCCGCTGGCCGTTCTTCTGATGGGCATTCGACGTGCTTTGCGCGTGTAAAGGCCGGACTTTCCGCTGGGCTGCCGGCCGTTATCCCGATAAACATTTGGCGTACTTTACGTGCGAAAAGGCCGGGTTTTCCGTTGTGGAACTGCCCGGCTTTTTTTATTGAACGGCAAACGGGTTTGCATGTGTAGGGACCGGGCTGCTGAGCTGCCAGCCGTTTTTCTGATTGGCATTAGGCGTGCTTTGCGCGTGTAAAGGCCGAGTATCTCGCTATGGAACTGCCTGGCTTTGTTTATTGAACAGCATATGGGCTTGCACACGAATTGGGGTGACCCACTGATTAGCCCACAAATCCATGAGCGATTCGCGGATCCAGGAGGTATTCTTGGACCTCTCTTACCGGCGCGTTATCATAATTGTGAAGATTTCGATTTAGAACGTTTGGCGTTCTAAAATGGCAGGTTTACGCAGCGTGGAACGCGAAATCCGTTCTATGGAACACAAAGTTCCGGATATAGAACGCGAAACGTTCAAAAACTGGACTTTTCACAATTATGGAACGCGGGAGTGGGGGCTTGCATACTGGTCAGATTTCCTGGTACAATGCCGAGTGTCGTTAATGACAACCTTGATAGGAAAATTAATACATATTTATCTTGACATGTCAGTTGCATGGAATATAATGGATTTAGAAAATGGCACAATAAGGTAAATAGGTAAAAATAAGCATGGGCATCAGACAAACCATCGAGGATCA
>JAEEGL015501501.1_pt1 | contig 11592 bp, 7 predicted proteins | sample 9134231 | NCBI WGS metagenome assembly JAEEGL01 (sample SAMN16246548, study PRJNA631951) | gut metagenome | biome: gut microbiome; feature: rumen; material: fiber-attached | host: Bos | place: Iran: Karaj | collected 2018-10 | reverse complement strand
GTCCAGTTGCGCAGGCTGTCGGTTACTTCCTTGCCGTCCACCTTGATGGTCAGGGCAATGGCATCGGTGTCATAGCCATATTCCATCTGGTTGCCGGAACCATCGGCAGCGTCCGTGTAGCACTGGTTCATCATCGTGAAGGGAGCCATGGCGGCGCCGCCCCAGGTGGTGAAGATGATGTCAGCGTTGCCGGAATAGTTGGTGTTATAGTAGTCAGCATCCACAGTCATGGTCAGCGAAATCTTTCCTTCAAAGCCGGTGCCCACGGCAGCAGCCTTCAGCTGATCATTGAAGTAGGTGAACATCTTCACGTAAATCGCGTCGTTCTGATAGACGCGGAAGTCGATGGTGATCGGGGTCTCCCCGTCCCAGATGCCGGCAGCGATTGCCTTATCATAGGCTTCACCCATCTTCTGCTTTGCCAGATCCATGTTATAGCCGGTCATGGCATCGTAGGCTTCATCCAGGGTCGCGTAGTCCGTACCTTCGCCGTAGCTCAGGCCGTACAGGGAAACCATCGCGTCCTTCGCGCCGTCGCTGTCGCGGTACGCTTCACCGGTGAAGGGATTGTAAACATACTGATAGTTCAGCAGGCCGAAACCGGCAGTACCGGCAGCCGTGAAGGCGGTAGCAAAGTGCTGGCGGTCGATGGACAGGGCGAAGGCCTGGCGGAACTCGTCAATCACCAGGATCTGGCTGCCCGTGCCGCGGCCCAGCAGCTTCTCATAGTTGGTGTTGAAGCTGACCTTGGTGGTATAGCTCTGGGGCTCATACATGATGTAGGAAGAAGAAGCGTACTTCTCCATGTCATCGCTCTCCAGGGAAATCTCATCGATTTCACCGGCTTCGAAAGCCATCATCTGCGTTGCGTGATCGGGAATAACGGTGATGGAATAAATATCCGTCTGGTACATGCCGGCATGCTTGCCGTCACGGTATCCGTACCACTCATCGTTCCGTTCGAAAGTGATCTGCTTGTCCAGCTCAAAATAGGTCATCTTGTAGGGGCCGTAGCCGATGGTCTTTTCCACGCTCTTGCAGTAATCGGTGGATACGGTCGCGGCTTCCTCTTCGGTGGCCACCTGTTTGCCGTCTGCGTCAAAGAAGCTCTTGCACTGTTCATACAGGGGCTTGTAAACCAGCCAGCTGCTGGTCAGGTTATAGGGCATATAGAAGGCAGCTTCATCCACCGGCTTCTCCAGGATCAGGTCGATGGTGTAGTCATCCACCTTCACCAGGCCGACATCATCCCAGGAAGTCTCAGGCGCGATGGAAGCAGTGTACAGGTAATTGCCCTGCTCTCCTTCATAGGGTTTTCCCGCAGCCAGGTAGGTATCAAAAATATATTTGGCGGATACCCAGGCTTCATCTTCGCCTTCCGCGACACCGGCGTCACGGTACTGGGTTTCGTCACTGATATTCACATAATTGGGAAGGACGTTTCCGTCAGCATCCACGGCACCGCCCATGTTCCACAGGCTGGCCAGGTCAAGATATACGTCCGTGCCCGCGGCAACCAGGTTCTCCGCAGTATCGGTAATCTTGTCATACGTAGTCTTTCCGGCGTACAGATAGTTTTTCGCGTTGTAGACGATCATATCGCCGGCATAGTAGCTGTCAGCCCGGCGGTTCAGCATCTTCGGGTTCAGCTGCTGCTGCATGGAATAGATGTAGTCGTCGGCAGTAATCTTTTCGCCGTTCTCCCAGGTGGCATCCTTGTTCAGGGCAATCCGGAAAGCCTTTGCGGTTTCACCCTCGGCCACGCCGAACTTGCCGACGTATTCCGCGGTTACGTCCACAGGCAGTTCCGCCGCCATCTCAGGCATAAAGGCGTAACCGGTCTTGTCTGCGTTCAGCACCAGGTCATAGAAGCCCATGCTGATCCGTTCCAGCAGGACGCCGTCGTCATTGGTTTCCCAGGTGTGGGGGTTCCAGTCCATGCTGGCGGTCGCTGCGATGTATGTGTTGAAAGTATAGACCTTTTCGTCAGTATAATCTTTTCCGGCTTCTCCGGCAAAGGGCACAGTATCCACGGTGCCGCCGCCAGCGGAAGTCTTGACAGTGGCGATTTCGCCGCCGTCAAATTTACGTTCGCCGACATCATAGGACTCGGCGGGGGTGAAGCCTTCTGCCAGTGCGGACATCACGCCCGCGACCATGCAAAGGGCAATCACAAGAGCCAACAATTTCTTCATGGTAAGGAAGCCTCCTTAATTAAATTATTATTACACGGGATCGCACCCGATATAATACAGAATAGATACTGTTCATTCTTTGTATGAAATTGTGTTAAGGAATAATAACATATTATCCGCCGGATTTCAATCGATGTGAGCATTGCATCCTGTATACATGTATCCAGACAGGTTCGCATGATATATATGGTATAATTTTTTCCGCTTTTGCCGGTCTGAAACAAACTGCCCCGGACTTCTTTTGACGAATTCCTGTCCTGATTGTACAATACAAACGGTAAATGCCGTCTGTCAGACGGCATCCGGAAAGGACGGAGCATAATGGATTACTTCGATGAGCAATATACACTTGATACCTTCCGGACTCTGCTGTCGGTGGATTCCACCACCGGCCAGTATCAAGCCGTCCAGGAAAAGACCGCGGAACTGATTCGTGCCCTGGGGTTCGCGCCGTCCTTCACCCGCAAAGGCGGGGTGCTGGCGGATCTGGGCGGCGAAGGAAATCCCCTGGTGATCACCGCCCATCTGGATGATATCGGCCTGATGGTCCGGCGGATCAACCCGGACGGCACCCTGAACGTCTGTCCGGTCGGCGGGCTGTATCCCTTCTACTGCGTCACCGAAAACGTACGGGTTTACACCGGAGCCGGAACAGTCCTGACCGGCACCGTCTGCCGTACGCCCAATTCCATTCACGTGACCGAAGATGAGCTTCGCAAAACCCTGGCTGATTTCCGGACCAATGTATGCGTGGTGCTGGACCAGCCGGTCAGGACCGCCGACGACACCCGGGCCCTGGGTGTGGAAACCGGGGACTATATTGCCCTGGAACCCCGCTTCACGCTGTCCGGCGGCTATATCAAGAGCCGCTTCATTGATGACAAAGCCTGTGCCGCTGTACTGCTCAATATCATGAAAGCGGTCCAGGACGGCCGCCTGAACCTCCGGCGCAAAGTCATCGCGTACTTCGCCTGCTATGAGGAGCTCGGCCACGGAACCGCCTGGCTGCCGGAAGGCGTGCAGGATATTCTCGCCCTGGACATTGCGCCGACGGGACCGGATCAGAACTCGGAAGAACATAAGGTTTCTATATTCGCGAAGGACAGCCGCTTCCCCTATCACAGCGGCATGACTTCCGAACTGCGCGAATGCGCGAAAAAAGCGGGTGTGGATTATGTGATGGATGTGTTCACGCCGCATTACGGTTCTGACGGGGACGGATCCGTGCTGGCAGGCTATGATATCCGCCACGCCGCCATCGGTCCTGGCACCGCCAACAGCCACGGATATGAACGCACCCATACTGACGGCCTGCGGAATACCTTTGACCTGGCCCTGGCCTATATCCTGGAATAATATCCTCCTGATGGTTTTCGGACCAACTGAAAAAGGACGCCGGACGGCGTCCTTTTTCAGTTGGTTTCTCAGTCCGGTTTACCGGTTATGGCAGGCCACAAAACGGTCGGGAGCAATCTCCTTCAGTTCCGGGCGGCTTTCCTCACATTCCTTTGTCGCGTAACGGCACCGGGTACGGAACGGGCACCCCTTGGGCATATGCAGCGGAGACGGAACGTCTCCCTCCAGAATAATACGATGCTTATGCCGCGCCGTTTCCGGATCCGGCATGGGAATGGCGGAAATCAGTGATTCGGTATAGGGATGGATCGGCGACCCGATGATGTCTTTAGCCGGTCCGATCTCCACAATCCGTCCGAGATACATGACAGCGATGCGCCGGCTCATGTGCTGAACCACCAGCAGGTCATGGGCAATAAACAGATAGGCAATTCCCAGTTTCTGCTGCAGTTCCTCAAACGTGTTGATAATCTGCGCCTGGATGGAAACGTCCAGCGCGGAAACCGGTTCATCACACACGATAAACCGGGGATTCACCGCCAGAGCACGCGCAATACCGATCCGCTGGCGCTGTCCGCCGGAAAATTCATGCGCGTAACGGTTGGCATGCTCGCTGTTCAGTCCGACCAGGGTCAGCAGTTCGGAAATCCGGTCTGCACGCTCCTTTTTGGAAGCATACAGCTTATGGATATCCAGCGGTTCCCCGATAATATCCGCCACGGTCATCCGGGGGTTCAGGGAAGAATAGGGATCCTGGAAAACAATCTGCATATCCTTGCGGAATTCGCCGATATTCTTTTCTGTAACTCTGCGGCCGTCGAAATACACTTCGCCGGCTGTCGGCTTGTACAGGTGCAGCAACGTTCTGCCTACCGTGGTCTTGCCGCAGCCTGATTCCCCCACCAGGCCCAGGGTCTCTCCCTCATCAATGGTGAAAGAAACGTCATCCACGGCTTTCAGCATCATTTTATTCAGCATGCCGGATTTGACGGGAAAATACTCTTTGAGACCGCGTACATCCACAAGATGCTTCTGCCCGTTCATGCGTTCTCACCGTCCTTTGCTTCTTCCATCATCTGTTTCACATTGTTCCAGCAGGCGGCAATATGATAATCGTTTACCCTGACTTCCTCCGGCGGCTGCTCCAGGCAGATTTTCATTGCCCGGTCACAGCGGGACGCGAACGCGCAGCCCCTGGGAAGATTCAGCAGGTCCACCGGGGAGCCGGAAATCGGCACGAGTTTCTCATGCTTCTCCGTAATCCGGGGAATGGAACGGATAAGCCCCTTTGTGTATTCATGCCGGGGATTATAGAAAATCTCGTCCGCGGTTCCGCGCTCACAGACTTTTCCGCCGTACATGACAATAATCTCGTCACACATGTCCGCAATCACGCCGAGGTCATGGGTAATCATGATAATAGCCATACCCATCTTTTTCTGCAGGTCCTGCATCAGTTCCAGGATCTGCGCCTGAATTGTCACGTCCAGCGCTGTCGTCGGCTCGTCGGCAATCAGGATGTCCGGTTCGCAGGCCAGCGCCATGGCAATCATGACCCGCTGCCGCATACCGCCCGACAGTTCATGGGGATACTGTTTCAGCCGTTTCTCCGGTTCATTGACACCGACCAGCTGGAGCATCTCCAGCGCCCGGGCCTGGATCTGTTCCTTGTTCCGGTCTGTATGGATCCGGATCGCTTCCCGCAGCTGGCTGCCGATCGAGAACGTCGGATTCAGGCAGGTCATGGGATCCTGGAAAATGATGGAGATCCGGCTTCCGCGGAATTTCTGCATCTGCTGTTCCGAATATTTCAGGATGTTTTCACCCTTGAACAGCACTTCGCCCTCGGTCACCCGTCCGGTATCAGTCAGGATACGGAGCACGGAATAGGCGGATACGCTTTTGCCGCTTCCGCTCTCGCCTACGATGCCAAGCACTTTTCCCGCGTCCAGGTTATAGGAGATACCGTTCACGGCCTTCACTTCGCCCGCGTCCGTAAAGAAGGAGGTATGCAGGTTTTTCACCTGAAGCAATGGCATTTCACTCATAAAATCACTTCCTCAGTTTAGGATCGAAGGCATCCCGGAGACCGTCGCCCAGCAGGTTGAATGACAACACGATCAGGCAGATTCCCACCGCGGGAAAAACCATCTTATACGGATAGGCCTGAAGCGCCTGCCTGGCGGAATTCGCCAGGGAACCCAGGGAAGGCATCGGCGCCTGCACACCCAGTCCGATAAAGCTCAGGAAGCTTTCGGTAAAGATGGCGGAAGGAATCTGCAGTGCGGTTGAAATAATAATCACACTCATACAGTTCGGCAGGATATGTTTCCGGATAATCCTGCCCGGCTTTGCGCCCATCGCCTGGGCGGCCAGCACATACTCATTGTTTTTGATGCTCAGGATCTGCCCCCGGACCAGGCGGGCCATACCTACCCAGTACAGCAGTCCGAAGACCGCGAACATGGACAGCATATTGGGGCCGATACTGGCAAGGGCGGTATTCTGTAAACTCTGTCCGAGAAGCTGGTCCAGCACGACGGAGAGCAGAATAACCATCAGTGTATCCGGCAGTGAATAAATAATATCCACAATCCGCATCATAATCAGGTCTGTCCGCCCGCCTGCGTATCCGGCAATGGATCCGTACAGCAAGCCGATAATCAGGACAATCAGGGACGCAAAGAACCCGACCGCCAGCGATACCCTGGCGCCGAAAATCACGCGGATAAAGTAATCGCGGCAAAGCTCATCCGTACCGAAAATATGCGGGAAAATGTATTCTCCCTCATCGATTGCCTGCTGTTCCAGTTTGGAATAGGTGAACGGCGTGAGGTTCTTGGCGCTCTTGTCCCGCTTTCCGTTCACGGTAATCATTCCGCTGTAGGAATACGGAACAATCATCGGGGCAATGATAATCGTCACCAGGATCACAAGCAGCACGATCATGGAACCCACTGCCAGCGGGTTCCGGAACAGCTTGCGCATACCGTCCCGGAAGAACGTGGTGCTCTCCCGCATCACTTCCTGCTGGGCTTTTTCCTCATCGGTGGCCTGTTCAAATTTGGTCACGTCAATCTGCAGGCTGAAGGGCCTTTTTTTCGGCGGGATATTGGGATTGTATTCGCTCATTTCCTTTCAGCCTCCTCTCAGTCAAAGTCGATCCGGGGATCAACCAGTTTATACACCAGGTCACTCAGCAGCGTCGCGGTTACCATCAAAGTCGCCAGGAAAATGGTGGTTCCCATGATCATCGGGTAATCCCGGTTGGTAATGCCCTGGACAAATTTGGTTCCCAGTCCGCCGGTAGTGAACACGGATTCAACCACCATGGATCCTGTCAGGATATAGGCAGTCATCGGACCAACATAAGTAATCACGGGAATCAGCGCGTTCCGCAGGGCATGCTTGAAAATCACCAGCCACTGTTTCACGCCTTTCGCCCGGGCTGTCCGGATGTAATCCTGGCCCAGCACATCCAGCATGGAAGTCTTTGTCAGCCGGGTGATATAACTCATCGGGGAAAGCATAAGTGCAATAACAGGCAGTACATAGGACGGGTTTTCCGTACTGAAGATCGGGAACCAGTTCAGCTCCAGGCAGAAAATCAGCAGCAGCAGCGTAGCCATAATAAAACTCGGTACCGCGACAAACAGCGTCGTGAAGAAAATGATAATCCGGTCCGCCGCTTTCGCCCGGTTCAGCGCGGCAATACTTCCCAGCAGAATACCCAGTGCGATAGCCAGCAGTGCCGCCATACCGCCAAGTTTGGCGGAAATAGCGAACGAATCAAAAATCGTCGTGGAGATTTCGCGGCCGGTCTTGGTGGAAATACCGAAGTTGCCCTGCATCAGTCCCTCCAGGTAAAGCAGGAACTGCTTGCCTACCGGCTCATTCAGGTGGAAGCGTTCTTCCAGGACAGCCTGAACGGCGGCGGAAGGCGCTTTTTCCTTGGAGAACGGTCCTCCGGGAATCGCGTTCATTGTGAAGAAAGTAATGGCCGCAATAATAAACACGGTCAGCAATGCCAGCAAAATGCGCTTACAGACATACCGTCCGGTATTATTGACGAAAAACAAAGATCCGGCTATAAGGACCAGTACAACACCCAGCAGTATTTTCTCTGTCAGGATCGGCAGAAAAAGCAGTCCGGCAGCAAAAATTACCATTGCAAGGACTGCCGTGATAATCAGCTGTCGCTCTTTCCGTTTTCTTTCGGTCATATCCATCTTAAGCTGCTCCTTCGGTTCCTTCTTCTTCACAGAGGAAGAAAAGCACTGAATGCTGACATAAAAATATCATCGGGACATCCAGTATTTTCGGAATCATATTTATAAGGAATGATATCATACTGAAAGCCGTTTTGTAAATGACAGGCCGGAAGAAACACCGCCTTTTCAGCGATCTTTATTCACATCGGGCATATCCCTTCCGCGTATTCACCGCTTCACCTGCCCGGAGCAGGACTGTGCGGGACCGTTCGATTGACTTTCAGCATTTCCCTCTGTACAATAACTGCTGTTTCGAGAACCGAAAGGAGAAACCATATGAACGCACCATTTTCTTCCCATCTGGCCCGGATTGCTCCCGGACTGAAAGAGCTGATCACCCTGCTGCGGCAGCGGTATGATTATGTTTCAGTACTGTCCACGGACTCCGTTGGTTTTCAGGTCTCTATTTCCCAGCGGGCCAAATCCGTGTCCCGGGAAACCATTGCCACCGAGCGCGGAACGGTGGTCCGCGTTTACAAAGACAGCCTGTACGCGGAAGCCGCTTTCACGGGTTTTGATCCGGCAAAAGCCGCTGAAACCTGTAAAAATATCTCCGGGGAACTGGACGCCCAGCTGCGCCTTCTGAACCTCTCCGGTGTAAAGCCTTATAAAACCGGCATCCTGCCGGATGCGCCGCGCACCGTGTTTACTGAGATGGAAACCGGCCGCCTGCCGGAAGATGAGGATATTTCCTCCCTGGTGGAAAAACTGTCTTCCGTTTCTGACCGGGGAATGAAACGGGGTGCGGAGATGGGGCTGAATCTCATCGACTTTCAGGTTCGTGCCTCTTCCACCCATGTGTGCAAACTGTTCCTGACGGAACATCAGGACCTGCGCCAGTCCTATACATTCAGTGAAGGCATGGCCGCTTCCCTGGTATCCGGGGAAGACCGCACGGAAATGGCTTATTCGTCGCTGTCGGGCAGGAAGGGGCCCGAACTGTTCGACCGTATGGAGGAAAAGATCCCCGAGGTGCTGAGAATCGCGAAGGACCTGATTTCCGCCGAGCGGGTCGTTCCCGGGGAGTATGACGTCATCACCGCGCCGGATGTCTCCGGCCTGATCGCCCACGAAGCCTTCGGACACGGCGTGGAGATGGATATGTTTGTCAAGGGCCGGGCTCTTGGCGCGGATTATATCGGCAAACGGGTAGGCTCCGATCTGGTAACCATGCATGAGGGGGCCCTGTGTGTCGAGGACGTTGCTTCCTACGCTTTTGATGATGAGGGAACACCGGCCGGCGATGTTACGGAAATTGACCGGGGTATCCTGCGCGGCGGCATCTGCGATGCCCTCAGCGCCTTACGGCTTGGTGTGCAGCCCACCGGTAACGGAAAACGTCAGAACTTCGCCCATAAGGTTTATGCCCGCATGACCAATACCATGTTCGACTCCGGAACCAGTACCCTGGAAGAGATGATTGCCTCCATCAGTAAAGGCTACCTGCTTGAAGGATACCAGTCCGGCATGGAGGACCCGAAGCACTGGGGCATTCAGTGTATCCTTGACCGGGGTTATGAGATTATTGACGGAAAACTGACCGGTAAAGTGGTTTCCCCGCTGGTTATGACCGGATATGTGCCGGATCTGCTCGGATCCGTCTCCATGGTGTCCACGGACCGTGAAAGCTTCGGTTCCGGTGCCTGCGGCAAGGGACACAAGGAATGGGTCAAGGTATCTGACGGCGGTCCCTATCTGAAGGCGAAAGTGAGGCTTGGATAAAATGGCAGAAAAAAAACTGGAGCAGCTGCTTGGCATCCTGCAGTCTTCCGGTGCGGATGCGTGGGAAGTTGCCGATATCAGCGAACGGAGCTGGGAATTTTACTTCATCCGGCATCAGCTGGACCAGCACCGCGTCAAAACAGTGGATTCTTTTTCCGTAAAAGTATACAGAAAACTGGAAAACGGGCAGTTCCTTGGTTCCGCGTCCGCGGAGATCTCCCCGGACGCTTCAGGACAGGAAATGCAAAGCATCGTGAACGGTCTGTGCCGGGACGCTGCCTATGTCAGGAATCCCTTCTATACCCTGAATCAGCCGTCCGCGGATGAAACAGATACAGGGACGGCCCCGATGGATATGGAAGCGGTCTGCGGAGACTTCCTTCGCGCAATGGCTTCCCTGCCCGAAACAGCCACCGAAGACCTGAACAGCTATGAAATCTTCGTCAGCGAGGTCCGCCGCCGTTTCCTGAACAGCGAAGGAATCGATGTAATCTCTGTCTATCCGTCCTCCATGGTGGAAGCGGTTGTCAATGCCCGTCGGGACGGTCATGAAATCGAACTGTACCGGATGCTTAAATCCGGCACCTGCAATCCTGAACAGCTTACCAGGGAACTGAGTGAAGCGCTGACCTACGGCCGGGATAAGCTGATTGCTTCCCCCACGCCTGCCCTGGAAAAGGCGGATGTGGTTTTTTCCACGGATCCCGCCCGGGAACTGTACTCCTATTTCCTGTCCCGGCTTAATACGGCCATGGTCTATCGCGGTATGTCCGACTGGAAAATCGGTGATGAAGTCGCGTCTCCAAACCTGAGCATGCAGGCCGTCCGGACCCTGCCCAACTCTTCCTGGAACATGGCCTATGATAATGAAGGCGCCAGGATCCGGAACCTGACGCTCATTGACCACGGAAAAGCCGCGGCCTACTGGGGGCCGAGGCAGTTCAGCCAGTATATGAAACTGGATTCTTCCTTTGATGTCTATAATGTCGCTGTTTCCGGCGGAACAGAATCCGCCGCGGAACTCCGCACGGGTGATTTCCTGGAGGTTGTGGAGTTTTCCGATTTCCAGGTGGATGATATTACCGGTGATATCGCCGGGGAAATCCGCCTGGCTTATCTGCACCGGAATGGCAGGGTCATCCCGGTCAGCGGAGGATCCGTCTCCGGAAACATGCCGGAGCTGGCCAAAACCATGCGTTTTTCCAGAGAGAGCCGGCAGTACAACTGCCATCTCATCCCTGCCGTTACCAGGCTTCAGGGGGTCACCATCACCGGAGCGGAATGACCGGTCAATGCCGGGACGCACTGATTCCACAGTAAACAGAAAAGAGGGACGCCGATCGGCGTCCCTCTGTTTTATGCCTTGCTCCCGGTGTAATTACCGTCCGAACTGGGCATCGTTGTTGCCGGAAACAGTGGTCCACATCTCCAGCATGTTGATCGGGTCATTGAAGTCCGCGATCCAGCCTTCACGGGCGATATCGAAGTTGCCTTCCTTCCGCTCATTCAGGAACACAGCCCAGTCAATGGACTTGATCGTCATGTTGATGCCGATCTGGGCGAAATCCTGCTGCAGGCACTCAGCGATGGCAATATGCCCGGAGGTGTTGTTGGTCAGGTACTCGAAGGAAAGGGGCGTGGAAGCGGACAGCATGTTGTTCGCGTCAAACTCAAAGCCGGCGCTCTTCAGCAGCTCAATCGCTTCGTCCACATTGGGCTCTTCAGCATAGTAGCCGTCCGCACCGTTCGGATAGTTCCAGGCGGAAGCTTCCTTGAAGATGCCGCCGTTGCCGCTCAGCATGCCGGCGGGGATGAAGGAGGTAGCGATCTTCTGTCCGGTCTGTCCGACAGTGTCAATGATGTACTGACGGTCCACCAGCAGGCTCAGGGCCTTCCGCATGGCGGCAGCCTGTTCCACAGTCTTGCCCTCGAAGAGCTTGGACTTGACATTGAACGCCACATAGTAGGTGCCCAGTTCATCCACGATATGGAACTCGGGATTCTCTTTCAGGCTTGCGATCTGGTCCGTGGGAACGGAATCGGTGAAG
>JAEEGL015291518.1_pt1 | contig 11592 bp, 13 predicted proteins | sample 9134231 | NCBI WGS metagenome assembly JAEEGL01 (sample SAMN16246548, study PRJNA631951) | gut metagenome | biome: gut microbiome; feature: rumen; material: fiber-attached | host: Bos | place: Iran: Karaj | collected 2018-10 | reverse complement strand
TTGGTTTGTCTTACAGAAAGGTGCTATCTTTGCAAAAAATAAGGAAATGATAACGCAATAACGACAAATTAAAATAATGGAATGATGAGAAAAGAACATGCTGAGTGAACGAAAAAATGCAGATTGACTATTAAGCCTATTTTTCCTCTTCCAGCATCTTGCGCTTTTTCTCTATCATTTCTCCTGTACGTTGACCATGAAAACCTCCGAGGGTGCCGTTGCTGGCAATGACACGATGACAAGGGACATCTGGGGCCGCTGGTCACGACGTAATTTTTGCCGTCAGAGGTGGGCAGAACGGTGATAATCTTTGAGTCGGCCTTCTTGCGTCCCGTTGGTAGCAAGCGACCAGAGGTCGAGCGACCATCGACAATGCGCCAGGCGTAGGTCTTGTCCTGTATCTCGTAGGTGGCTGACTGGGGGATGACGATGACTTGTTTCATCTCGTTGGAAATGACGATGCTGCCCGTGCTGCCACTGAGCAGATGGTTATCAGTATTGGGAAATACTTGACTGGCTTGGCGGGTTCTGGTGCTACAAAGGTGGCACCTTTTTTTCATCTCCACCAAATATTTCCCGAACTTACTCACTTACAACTTACTCACTTTTGACATTTAGGTTTTTAATATTGATAGGAAGGAAGGTGCCAACAAGGGAGTAGATTACAAATGTATATTCAAAAAATTATTAATATTATATATTATATATTATAAATAATATATAATATATAATATTAAATTTCCTTCTTTGTGGAATTGGGAAATGTAAATGTCAAAAGTGAGTAAGTTGTAAGTGAGTAACCTGCTCAAAAAAATCTGAAAATAATTGCGGTTTTACTTGCGTAATTCGCAAATAATTCGTAACTTTGCAACAAAGTTGCAAAAACGACATTAGGCAACAAAAATTGCAGCATAACGATGGAGAAGATTTTCTTAGTGCACGAGAAAGTTTTTCATGGTGTAGCGGCAAAAACAAGGCACGAAGGAATAGGTTTTAAGGACGCGGAAAACACAAATAAATCCTTAAAATTTTAACAAATTATGGCATTGAAAGTGAAAGCAGTGGAAAGACTGCTGAAGTTTGACAAGAACGACGCGGGCGTGTACCGCTACGTGATGAAACCAGAGATGTACTCCAGCCTCAGTCAGGCGAAGGTCATCCGCGAGGCTGCTCTGCGCAGCGGTGTGAGCCAGGGTGTGATGCAGGCATGCTGGGATGCAGCTGGCGAGGTGATCAAGGCATGGGCGACGGAAGGTCACTCGGTGGCTCTGCCAGGACTGGGAAGCATGCGCTTCGGACTCCGTTCGAAGTCTGTGGAGAACGTGAACGACGTGAAGACCGGACTCATCAAGAGTCGCCGAATCATCTTCACCCCATCGGTTGACCTGAAGGACGAGCTAGCAGCAACCGCCATCCAGATCACCTGCTACGACCGCAACGGCAACGAGGTGAAGCGTGTGACCTCCAGCGACGACGGCACCGTGGAAGACCCTGAGAACGAGGGTGGTGAGAACAACGGCAACACTGGCAACAACGGTGGCAACAACGGCGGCGGCGGCAACGGCCAGCTGATTGACGACGGAGAATAAAGACCCTCTCCCCGACCCTCCCCCGTAGAGGGGGAGGGAGCCATTCGGGGTGTGCCTAACGAGAAATCAAACAGGTATTAATGATTGAAGTTTCGGGAGTTATTTTTTCAACAACTAATTTTCCGAATGTGGCGAATCGTTTTTAATGGGCAAGCCCGACGAATGAAATCCTTCTGATTTCTCCGAATGCGGAACGCCCGCCATTCGTTTTCCTTCGTTGCCGTCCCACGGCATTGAAAAGAAAATAGATTCGTTTCATTAGTTCTATTCGTTGTTAAAGAAATCTGTAAGTGGTTTTTATAACTTCCGAAATTTGAGTTAATGAGAAACCAAACAGGTATTAATGAGAACCGAAACCAAGTATTAACTCCAAAAAAACAAAATGCCCTACAAACCGGACGGCTCTCCCCATCCACGGGGGAGATGTCCGAAGGACAGAGAGGGTCTTGATCATGAAGAACAAAGATTTTTGGAAGACCATCATTCAGGTGGTGGTGTCTATCCTGACGGCAGCGTTGACTGCTTTGGGAACGACCTCATGTATGAGATGTATGATGTAAGATGGAAGAAGTAATATGTAAGAAGGGCTGGGTCGCGAATGCGATGCCAGCCCTTTTATTTTGGTCATTGTTCCGCTTTATTTTCGTCGCAGAATGATGTAAAGGATGACGGGTGCACCAAGAATAGGTGTGACAGCATTCAGCGGAATGACTGTCGTAGGTGGCAAGGTGCAAAGAAGATTGCAAAGGAGTGCCAGCACGGCTCCTGTCAGCATCATGACGGGAAGCAGTACACGGTGGTTGAAAGTACCGAGCAGAAGGAAAGCCACATGAGGTGTCGCCAATCCGAGGAAGGCAACAAGACCGGCCGATCTGCGTGGATCCACTTTTGATCTTTTTTAACTATTGAGGACCCAAAAACTTCTTATCTTTATTATAACACAGCAACCTTCCCCTTCAAAACACTATGCAAAGAAAATGCTCTCCAGCCCATACGACTGATTAGTGTGGAGAAAGTAATACGATCTTGGGCAGGCACTTCCAATTGGTAGGTGTCTGTCTGAGCATCAGTCTCATTAGCCAAGTCTGATGTATCATAATAATATCCAGCTTCAGGTAACATCTCTTCTGAAACGTCCTGTGGCTGCAAAATCACCGTTGCTGTAAGAACTTCCTGCTTGGCTGTAACCACATATAAAGCATTCTCCACCTCTGGATGAATATACGCTTCACGTAAATCTAGTTGCCCTCCTAAAAATGCCATCAAACGCGGTTCAGAGATTTGTACACCAAGATACAAATATCCACGCTCATTATCATTTTGATACAAAGTGCATAGATAATTTGTACCCGTTGCATCTGCTGCCACAAATATTTGTGGTACATCATAAAACTCAAGCGTATGGATTAATGTGAGCGGTCTCATAATTGTAGCATAATTAAGTTCGACATTTGAAAAGATTTCGTTCTCCACCATGTATAATGGGAAAGATGAACACCAGTTTGTTTCACCACACCATCTGATGGGTTTAGTGTCAATACTATGACTCCCTTGAACTAACGGAACATCGGTAGTTTCAGATTCTTTCGTGCCTTTGCCTCATTATCAATAAGCGATAGCCCAATAGCCAATGGCAGTTTCTCGCCCCAATTACGCTGAGGGTCGAACTCTGCATAGGACTTGAAATCGTTTTCCGTATATGAATCAGCATTCAAAGCTAATCGATAGAATGGATGCTCGCTGGGCACCAACACATCTTCAGGCGGGCAACCAGCTGGCATCGAGAAAACCCATTGTGGCTTGAATTCCTCGTTGTAAGCACTTATCTTATATGGAGTCAGCATTCTTCGGACTTTTGTTATTGAGTGCAAAGGTACATTTTTTATTTTGAATATTCCAAAAATTCTTCCAATAATTTAGGTTTTGATGGAAGAATGCCTATTCAAAAGCCTTGATAACATCTTCGTATTTTTTAATCCAATAGGCTCCACGTTCTTCCTGTTTATCAAGTAATCGCGATTTGTTGAGAACCATTCCTTTCAGTTCATCCATGGGCAGGGCGCAGCACAATGCGCCTCCCCACAGCCGTCTGCAGGAAAGCCTCTCGCCGCTCCGCGATATCGTGGTGCGTCAAACCCTGAATGTGTAGTTGAACAGTAGGCATAGTTAAAGGAAATAGATTTTGAGCGCAAAGGTACAAAAAATCCCGCTCCTTTTGCAAAGAACGGGAAGTTTTTTGAGAAATATAGTATCAATCTTCTAAGAACGGTAATCGCTCTTCGATTTCTTCTCGACAAACAAAGCAATCCATCTGGGTATCTTCTGCCTTAACAATGTCAGGTATCTTCCTTTTGTATGTAGCAAACGTCTTGATGTCCTCAATATCTTCACGACGCGCCTTGCTTATAGCCACAAACTCCTCTTCACGTTCTATGCCGAGAAATCTCCGTCCTAATAAGTTTGCAGCAATTCCTGTTGTTGAAGAACCAGCAAAGGGGTCAAGCACCCAAGCACCAGGCTTTGTTGAAGACATGATAATACGACTTAACAAGCCAAGCGGTTTCTGAGTTGGATGCTTTGTGAAAGTCTTTTCCCATGAAGCAATGGCTGGTAACCGCCACACATCTGTCATCTGTTTGTCTTCATTGATGTGCTTCATCAACTCATAGTTATAATAATGTGCCACCTTCTCTTTCTTTCTCGCCCAAATGATGAATTCCGTTGAATAGGTGAAGTAGCGGCACGAGATGTTTGGTGGTGGGTTTGTCTTTGCCCAGGTGATAACATTCAGGATTTTATACCCCAACTGAGTCAGGCAATTGGCAACAGAAAAGATATTATGATATGTGCCAGAAATCCATATCGTACCATTATCCTTCAATTTCTCACGACAAAGCGACAGCCATTTCAGGTTAAAGGCATTGATGTCATCCTGAGACATGCTTTTATCCCAGTCACCTTTATCTACACAAACCACCTTTCCGCTCTGCACGCTGATGCCACCACTCGATAGGAAGTAAGGAGGGTCGGCAAATATCATGTCGAACTTGAATTTGAACTGTGGAAGCAATTCAAACGTATCGCCATGAAGCAGGTTAAAATCATGGGTTGGAGATTTGTAATAGGCTTTTAGCATCCTTTCAAGAGTTTAATGAAGGAAGTAATATTGGTGAGGTTGTACACGCTTGGAATAGCATTATATGCCTCTTCCAACTTGTTGCGTGCAGATTTCCAACCAATACCATCTGTAATCCAAACAAATTCAAACCCATTTACAGAATTCACTTTGGGCGCAAGATCTGTGTAAGCGCGAGCTACCTCGTTGAGTTTCGAGCCACCACCACTATAAAAATTCACTTCGATGAGATATTTCTTTGCTGATGTCTCAATATAAAAGTCGAAACGCTTCTCGTCTGTACCAAGCACAGAAAGCTTTGGAAACTCTGAAGAATAGACTTCTTGACGGAATTTAATACCATTATCCTTGAAAATCCTTGCCACTGTATTCTCCATGATATGTCCACTACGATTTTTGCGGGCATTGGTGTCAAGCCCAGTCTCTATTCCAAACACATAATCTACAAGGTTCTTGATGCGGCGAGAATAGAAAATCTCTGCAAGACCAGTTTCACGTAAGAATTCTACAACCTTAGTTTCTGACTCGAAAAAGCTTTTCAGCAACACCACATTACCCTTGCTATCCACTACAGGTTTCTTGCCTTCGTCTCTTACAGCAATCAAGATACCAAGTACCTCAAACACTTTAGGGTCGCGTTGCCATATTTCAGACACACCTTTTTCTAAGTCCTCCTTACCAATGAGATAATTGAGTGTGTTCAGGCTCATTTCCACTTCTGCCACATTTGCAGAAATCTTGTCGAAATCGCAGAAGAAATCCAGTGTCTGGTTTGTCTCTTGTAGTTGAGACATGAAAAGATTAAAGTCTTTACTCATAGTTCTTGATAAGTAATTCGGTTAGTTTTCCACGTTTATTTGGATTTGCATTGATACAGCGTGATGCATAAACACGCTCAATGCGATAATCTCTATATAATTCTTCGAAGAAAGTATCCTCAGGATTCTTGGCTGAGCAATCTGCATTGCTTTCCATCCAAAGGCATCCCCTTTCAGAGAGTTGATGACAAAAGGCTGCAAGTGCTCGTTGGTCATCATCATTGAAATCACCTTTAGAATACGAGGTGAAGCTGGACGTAGCATCTAAGGGGCGATAAGGAGGGTCGAGATAAACGAAAGTGAGTTCATCAACATATTGTAAGGTCTGAGCATAATCACCTTGATAGATTTTCACATCCACTGATTGCAAGAGTTGGCTATCTGCTCTCAATACCTCAGCATTGCAGATTGTCGGATTGGCATATCTGCCAAAAGGAACATTGAAGAGTCCTCTTTTATTCACTCTGAACAGACCATTAAAACAGGTCTTGTTCAGGAACATCAGTTGTGAGGCTCGTTCAATACTTTCTCCTACATGCTGATTGTATCGCTCTCGAATCTCATAGAATAATTGGCTCCGTTCGTTTTGGTCAGAAAGATTCAAATACGCTCTCTCTATTTTCTCAAGATTGGTGATTAATGCTTCAACATCATCTTTGATAATCCGATAGGTAAGTATCAAGTCCTCATTGACATCGTTGATGACAGCTTTCCTTATGTTGCCAAAATGCTGCAACACATAGAATAACATTGCTCCACCGCCAACAAACGGCTCAATGTATGTAAATGAACCTTCTCTGATTCTGTCTGGTAGATGTTCTGACAATTGACTTAACAATTGTCCTTTGCCTCCAGCCCACTTCAAAAATGGCTTTGCTTCTGTGCTCATTGCTCTTTTGTCTTTTGGCGTGGACAAAAGAAAGCGTACCCTCCTCCAGTTCACCTCTTAACGAAGGCCGTCCACCACAGAAGCCCATACAGAGAGGTGAAAGGAAGGGGTACGCCTATAGAATAGGCGTATCCGCATTCCCCAGAGACTCTCTGTAACTACTGTTAGTTTGGTGGACTGTTTTCGTTAAAAGTCTCTTAGAACTTAGATACTGCTATCTAATTCCACAAAATTTGCCAACGCTCATAGTGAGCAATAAGCAGGTGCAAAGTTAAGCAATTATCTCAATAAACAAGCATCCCACTCATGCTTTTTCACCTTTTCACGCTGATTTCTGTTGCTATGTAGTCAGAAGCATCCAGAATAATGCCGCCATCTCGATACATTTGCCTCACCTTCTCAACTGCAACTCCTTCACTTTCAGCTTCAGCCTCGATAATGCGACTCAACGTTTCCGTTATTTCTATTCTATACTTCTTCATACAGTATGCAAAGTAACATAAAAACAATGAGAAAAAGACCATTTGATCATTTATTAACAAAAAGAACTCAAGTGATCTAAACTTTCTAAATTCGATCTAAATAGATCTAAATGATTTGTTCTTCCCATAAGGATCTCCGACCTTTGCGGAAAAAATGAGTAATCCTGCATTTATGTCCGTCTGCTTCGAAGGGGAAAGACGTGAATTGAGGTCGCTATATAGTAAAATGAAGCGACTACAAGAAAGGAAGAAACCGCTGGTGGAAAACGGGTTCTATTATCCAACACGGTGGTTGGGCAATTTGGTAACAAGGCTCGGAGGCGATACACGCGAAGTGTATTGCCGAGGAACTTGGAGTGACCTGAGGCTATCTGAAAAATGCCTTTCCTTCTTCACGGAAACAGCTTGGCAGCCACCAGTCACCCTGCTCAAACTGATACAGAAGTGCTATCCCTCGGTGAGTTTTTACTTTGAGGCAGAGGGAGATGATTGGGATACATATCTGACGAATGATGCGGAAGGAAAGTATTTCTCCAGTCGGTATATCGTTGACTGCGAACCAGATATGGAGTATTTTGATACGATAGAGGAGGCCAGTAACTACCTATCTGCTTGCATAGGCAAACCCGTTGCCGCCACTTGGCAATCTTTGAATGAAGCGACAGATGAATGGAACGATGAACATCCAGATACCGACTGGGCTATCAATGTCAAGCAGATAGAAGTCGTCAGTAACGATGATTTGTGAGTATTTAACGGTTTGTCCGCAAGAAGCTGGTTTGGCAGTAATAAAAACGCCTCCAACTCTGATGATTAGGGGAATGGAGGCTAACTTTGCATTGCAAAATGAATAGAATTTATCTCTTTTATTGTTTCATAAATGTTAAATAATCATTTGGTACACAAGTTTGTGGTCCACAAGTTTGTGTACCATTAGCGTTTTTTATATCTTTGCCACCAAATTACTTATCAATAGAAACCTTTATGGATAGAGCATTTGTTTACGGAATGTCGGTGGAAGGTGAGAACTTTACCGATAGGGTAAAAGAAACCAAACGATTGAAGTTGGACTTCGAGAATGGCATCAACGTTATCCTTGTTTCTCCTCGTAGAATGGGCAAAAGCTCCATTGTGAAACGTGTAAAGTCGGAAATGACCAATCCGGACATTAAGATTGTGTTGATGGACATCTACGATTGTCGAAGCGAATACGACTTCTATAATCGCTTTGCCTCTGCTATCATCAAGGGGACGTCCACTAAGACAGAACAGATATTGGAGACCATCAAACGCTTTCTGGTCAGATTAACGCCCAAGATTTCCTTTTCGCCAGAGCCTATGTCGGAAGTGTCGCTATCATTAGGCATCACACCACAGAACTATCAACCTGAGGAAATTTTGCAGCTTCCCGAGATGATTGCCCAAGAACAGGGTGTTCACCTTGTCGTGTGTATCGACGAATTTCAGCAGATAGGTGAATTTAGCGATTCGCTGGCTGTACAGAAGCGACTTCGTGGCGTGTGGCAACACCAGCGCAACGTGTCCTATTGTCTCTTTGGCAGCAAGAAACACCTCATGACAAAGTTGTTCCAGAATCGCAAGATGCCCTTCTACCAATTTGGCGAGACAATGTTCCTTGACAAAATACCCACATCCGACTGGATTGCGTACATCTGTTCTCGTTTTGTGAAGCAGGGTAAGCAAATATCAGAAGAATTGGCACAGAAAATATGCGAGACTGTGGAGAACAACTCCTCTTATGTTCAACAACTGGCGTGGAATGTATTTGCGGAAACAAACAAGGAAGCTACCATTGAGGACTTCGAGAATGGTGTTCAAGCCCTGATGGCTCAGTGCTCAGGTTTGTTTGAACAACAAATAATGGGGTTGACATCCTATCAGCTAAACTTTATCCGTGCCATATGTGACGGTGTGCATACGGACTTTGGCAGCAAAACGATTTTGGAGAATTACAATCTTGGCACAAAGTCGAATATTACACGTATCAAAACCACCCTCCGCGACCGCGAACTAATAGACATAACCCAAGATGGTGTCTTCCTGGAGGATCCCGTCTTCAGGATGTGGATTAAGAAATACAATACAATCAGACCATAGCGACAACCGCCAGCACGAAAGTGTAAATTGTTCTGTTAAAGATTCGTGGGCTTGAAAAGCACTACAATTTCTCCTTCGTCGAAGATAAAAAACACACGGCCCCTGAACCGATTTGGGTCAGAGGCCGTAGGGTTGGGTCACTTAAAATACAACTTTTTTGCCATCCTTGATGTACACGCCCTTCGTGTCGGGTTTACCCTCCAGACGGCGGCCGCTCAGGTCGTAATATACGTCCTCTGCATCGTCTGCTTCCACGGTCGAGATGGCAGTTGGCAATTCTGGTTGGACATCAGCCTTTCCTCCCTGTTCTTTGCTGGTCAGCAGGAACAGCTGGCCGCCATAGAATGGGTTGCAGGTGCCGAAGTAGAGACCTTCTTCGGTTGAAAGGAACGATGGGCATCCGTAGTTGTACTTGTCGTCGAATCCTGTGCGGGTGATGACCTCGAAGTTTTCACCGTCGGCTGTGCGGATGAGGTCGAAGCCCCATTCGTTGGTCATCACAGCGTGGTTGATGTAGAGATACATTTCTGCACCCTTCAGGTCAATCTTATTGGCGATGTCGGAAGCTGTGTCTTTCACCTTTTCCAAGGCGGCAATCAAGACCTTGCTCTCGAGGTCTTCACCAGGCATTGCTGCAATTTTCGCGTTTAGGAGAGCTATCTCTAATTTCACCAACACGTCCACAGCCGTAGCCATCCTCTCATAGTCGATATACCTCCTGACGGTCTCTTCATCCACCTGCTCCTCCACCACAAATCCTTCGAGGAAGACCTTCAGCAACTCCAGACCGTTTTTCAGTTTCTCGGCATTTTCAGAGGCCTTGTTGGCTGCAAGAATCTTGAGCACATTGGCGATGTACTGCACTTTGGTGAATATCTCTTCAGGTGTCATCTTGAAGAAGCTTTTGTTGGTGAGCTGGGTCAGGTAGTTGTAGAAGATACCTGCGTCCATAGTGGCGATGTAGAGTTGACCGCCATGTTCGCCCATACGCCAGATATATTCGTTGGTAGTGCCTTCCATCAGTTTCGTGAACTCCTTGCACTCCTTAAACTTGCCTGTGGCGTCGTCGAGTTTCCACACACGCTGAGGGTTTTGCAGCGAGTTGTACATATAGCTGAGGTAGTCGCTGGCTTTCACGTCCGCTCCCTTCAGTTTTTGGAGGATGCCGACAAAGGCCTGAGCCTCGCCGCCGAAAGCATGGTCGAAGTCGTAGGCATAGAGCTCGCCGTTGAACTCGAAGACGCTGCCGATGAGAGAACGCATGGTGCCAGGTTGTCCGCCTCTGGTCTTGGAAAGGCCAGGATTGTTGATGCCGTTGTTCAGACCAGCCACTTCTTCCCAGTGCCAGCCATAGTCATTGGCGCTCTCGCCATCCTGTGCAGGACGTCCCTTGAAGATGACGAAGCCAGCCATGCTGGGCGCTGTGGCGTAGATGTAGCCGTTGTGCGTAGCCAGTTCCCAGAAAGGAGCAGTAGCCCAGTTAGTATGGATATTGTCGTAAGGAATGTCGCCGAAGTCCTTGTAATCGGCCACGCGTTCCCACACGGTGTCATCCTCATTGCTCTTGCGGAGGACTGCCATCTTGGAAACTGGCACCTTGTCGCCCTCGGCAATGACGGTGCGGTCATCGGCACTGGCGAAGAAGAGATGGTTGTCATACACGCAATTGGCACGCATAGCGGTGCAGCCAGTGGTCTGGAAAACCTTGGTGAAGTTGCCGTCCTTGTCAAGTTTCAGAATGTACTGCTTGACAGTGGGGTCGGCCGAGTATGAACCGAAATAGACATTGCCGCCGAAGGTGACAGCCATACGCTGGAACTCTGCCTCATTGCCAGTCCAAACAACCTTGAACTCGCCTGTCTTACGGTTGTAGCAGATGATGTCGGCACCCTCGTTGACGTCGTTGCGCATGATGTCACCGTTGGTCACGGCATCAATCATGGCCCAGAAAGTGTCCATCGACACGCCAGCCGCGCCACTGATGGCTTCCCCATAGAGATTCACCAGCATACTGGCAATGTTGCGGGCTGTAGCGATATAGATTTCATCGCCACGCTCCGCCAAACGCCACGTGTAGCTGTTCTGACGGTCGCCACCAGCGATGAGTCCGTCCACCTCACGCTCACCACGGTCGGGATTGGAGACTTTCGTCACGGTGTAGTCACTGCCTTCCCAGACTTTCTGGGCATTTGCGCCGATAGGGAGCGCAAGTAGCAAAGAAAGTAATAATGTTTTCATGCAGATAATGATTTAGCGATTAATAATTGGGTTAAAATATCATAGGTTACGATCGTATCATCTTGGTTTTCATCTGCAAATATAGTTTTTTTTATATTTATGCCCTTGTCGTTTAACAAAAATTAACCTCCAAAAACATAAAAAGAGTCATACTCGAATATATAAAAGATTTAAGTTTCGCAAGCTCAACTTTTGAGGGGCAAGGGGCAAGGAGCGGGGGGCAAGAGGAATGTTCTGTTCGCTTGTTTGCCATTTTTGTATGTATGAGCAAGGTATCCTCTTGCTCCTTGCTCCTCGCTCCTTGCTCCTTAACTCAACTTGC
>JAEEGL014551559.1_pt1 | contig 11592 bp, 4 predicted proteins | sample 9134231 | NCBI WGS metagenome assembly JAEEGL01 (sample SAMN16246548, study PRJNA631951) | gut metagenome | biome: gut microbiome; feature: rumen; material: fiber-attached | host: Bos | place: Iran: Karaj | collected 2018-10 | reverse complement strand
GTTGCCGTTCTTGTCCTTGAAGGCGATGTGCTGGAAGTCGATGCCGCTGTCCATGATGGCAAGAATCACATCTTTACCGTCATATATCTGCTGCAAACCAGCAAGTTGCGCATCTTGTGAAAGCGTCAGCAAGTCGTCCACATTGCTGGCTTGTCGGGCCAGGTCGGTTTCCTCTTGCATGAGTTCGCCCACCTCGACGAGGATTACGCCCTCGATGGCGGCAACCTCTTCAATCATGTCGATGGGGATGTAAGTGGTCAACAACCCGTCGCCCAGATTGGCCAAGATGTCAACGCCCAACGCCTCAAGGTCGGCGATAAAATCATCACCGGTCACTTGGATGAAGGACGTAATATATACTTTACCGTTGATGGTGTCGGGCTTGGCGATGGGGCGCTTGTTGCGTGCCTCGGGCAAGGGAATCAAGTCAGGTTGTCCTGCCCTGATGGTGGGCTTGGGCTCGTCAAAACTGATGCGGCCAGCCAGCTCGTCAAGGAACATCTGGGTGCTGATGGTCATTTTCTCCTGGTTGGGAATGGCTTGCGCGAGCACTGTGATGCCAAGGGCCATGAAACCGAGCAACAGCGCTAAACGTAATTTGTTCACTATCGTTTTCATATTTAGATAATGTGTTTTAGTCGTTAATGATAATCATGCTGTTAGGCTCGGTTTTGCTGTCGCTCATGTTCTGGAGCATCACGTTCTTGCCGTCGATGCCCTTTACCAGTCGGCTCATGGGCTCCGTGCTGTCGTGGCACGGTGCGCCTGAGGGGGTGCCGTTGCCGCTGCTGATGACAATCCTGGTGAAGTCGATCGAGAAGGTCGTGCTCACGCCCCTGAACTCGATGGCACCGCCAGCGGTGACGGGAATGGTCCAGGTATAGGTCTCGCCGGCGGCGAAGGTGTGCAGCACGTCGTTGACATACATGTCGCCGGCGCCGTCGGTGCCGGTGCTAGACGTCATGGTGACGTTCACACTGTTGCCCATGAAGGTGATGGGCATGGTATAGACAATCCTGCCGTAGAAGGTCATGTAGGCACACTGGCCGGCCGAGGGCGAATAGACCTTGGTGTCGTAGAAGTTCCAGTTGTTCTGCCCTACAAAGGCCGCTGTGGTCGGGCTGGCCGATGTGGCGGCAGTAAAGTCGGCGCTGGCATAGTAGTCCATGCCTGCCGTGGCACTCGAGGGGATGGCGATGTTGGCATCCAAGTCGGCCTTGTAGCTGTAGTGCTCGGGATGCTCGTTGGCGGCCGTGCTCTCGCTGAAGATGTCGCTCACCTGCAGCGCGGCCAGGTCCAGCAAGTCGTTGACGGTGTAGGTGCGTGCCTGCCCGTCGAGGGGGCTCTCGTTACTCCATCCTTCATCGTCCATGTGGATCACGGCGGGTGTCACCTCCATCAGTGGGAAGTAGGAGTTGGGGAAGTAGCGGAAAGCAATCTGGGTGATGTCAGGCGACTGCGAGAGGTAACCTGTTCCGTTTTCTCTCAGGCCACCATAGATGCTGATAACGTCACCGCTGTTCACGTTAGAGAAACTTCTGATGATGTATCCCTCACCGGTGCTTACCTCTGAACTGATGTACCATCCTTCACCGTTGAGGTTGGTTGTGAAGTAGGCGCCGCGCACGTTGGCGCCCACATACACGATGAGCTGCAGCGTGGCGTTGGTGTAGCCGTCAGGGACGGTGTAGGTGAGGCCTCCCTGGGCGGCGATATAGGCCGAGCCGTTGGTTTGCCAGACGAGGCCGTTGGTGGTCGTGCCCCAGCCTTCGGGGAGCATGTCGGCGGTAATTACCGTCTCCTGTGACGGCGCGCTGGTGAACCCCAGGGCGGCGATGTACGCAGCCTCGGGGACGCTGCGATTGGCCTGCAGGTTCATGCGCACGACGGGCGCGAATTCGTCATCCTTGTCGCTCTGGCGGTAGATGATGACGTTGTTGTCGCCGTCGTTGAGCATGCCGGCGGTGAACGGGTAGTCCAGGTTGAGCTGATAGAAGCCCAGGATGTTTTCGTAGTTGTTTACCTCATCGGCGATGTTGTAAACGCTCTTGTTGTCAACCAGCTGTAGGCCAATGCGTTGAGCGGCTGGGCTGGTTGCAGGAGTCTCCTGTGCCGACGCGGTCGTCCATCCCACTGCCAGCAGCAGGTTGCACATGAATGTGAAAAGTACAGTTTTTCTCATTTGGTAGTTATAGTTATTAATTCAAGTTATTAAAGTGCTCAACACTTCAATAGCTTGTAGTTTAGAGTTTAGCGTTTAGAGAAGAACTCAAAACCTGAGATTCTATTCATTTGGGGGACAAAAGTACTACAATTTCGTGAATTGGGAAAGGAATAGGCGTAAGGTTTTAGGCATTAGGCGTTAGGCAATTAGGCGTTAGGAATGAGGAATGCGGATGCCCCTTCTCTAACCTCTAAACTGCGGGCCGCAGACCCGCATAAATGCGGATGCTTCTCTAACCTCTAACCTTTAACCTTTAACCTTTAACCTGCGAGCATCGCGAGCAATAGCCTTTAACCTGCGGGCATCGCGAGCAATAACCTTTAACCTGCGGGCGAACGCCCGCAATAAAAACCGGGGGCGCGCTATCGGCAGCGAACCCCCGGAACATTAAACTCTGTGGTTATGAAAAAATACTAATCTTTTATATCATTTTTGCTCAAATGATCTTTTTTCTTCATTCAAGGTTCTAAAGTGTTTAGCACTTCAGAGCTTGAAGGTTAGTGGTAGAAGGTTAGAGATTAGTGAAGAAAATTCCTTCGAAAATCATTGATTTTTGTGCAATTGCGAGTTTCGTCAGATTTCTCTAAACACTAAACTCTAACCTCTCAACCTCAAGTTTTTAAAGTCGCAAAGCAACTTAAAAACTTGAATTCTTTACTTTACCACTTTGCTTACGACAGTTGCGCCATCGCTGTAGCGGGTAACAACGATGTTCACACCCTCGAAGGGCCTGTCGCTGCTCATACCTTGGACGTTGTAGTAGATGGTCTCTACTGCCTCGCCATGGTAGCGGATCTCGTTCACGCTGGTAGCAATACCAGGTGAGCTGCTGCCAGACTCTGAACCGTAGCCGGCGGGATCGTCGCCCTGGCCACGAGTGCCGGGAGTCCAACCGTCAGCCATACCCTTCACTACATAGTAGAAGCGTACGAAGATCTTCAGGTCATCCTCAGTGATGTCGTTGCGGAGGATGGGCTTGCCTTGAGCGTCATAGCCGCTGATGGCCAGTGCATCGAGCGCACCGAACATGGCGTTGTTCGGATCCTTATCCCATTCACTGGGCTGAGGCAGAGTAGCATTGGATCCACCTTGCCTATCCACTTTGCTCTTGTGGTAGGTGAAGGTCTTCTGGCCGCCATCATCGGTACCGAGTTGAACCTCAACACCGTTGGGCAGGTCACCGATGACCTCGCCGTCCTCGTCGAACTGGAGGTATCCGCTCCAAACGCACTTCGGGCCCTTCACGTCGGCCTCGGTGAGGTCACGATCCACAGCGTCGAGGTGCTCACCGTCATATTGGCCTTCGCCCTGAGGCACTACTTTATAGGGACGCAACAGTCCGTTGTTACTCTGAACGAATACACGGAACATGTAAGGCTCGTACTTCACTGTAGCAATCTGAGTGTGCGGCAACTTGGCAGTAGCCCAGATGTTGTCCAGGATGAAGAGGCTGGCAGGAGCATCGTTGCCCTGTGCATCCCTGTCAGTCCAGTTCACTGAGTTCCACTGGTTGGTCTGGCGCTCGGCAATGGGAGCCTCCTCTTCACTCATCTTCACTTCACCGACGGCAGTCTTCCAGATGGGAGCGCCATAGGTGTTGTCAAAACCGTCGTCCTCGTAGTAGCGACGCTGGATACCGTCGGTCGATACCGAGGGTGCATAGCTCATGAACGTCGAGCCATAGGTACCTAACTCGAGCGCACCCAGGTAGTGGTGCTCACCGTTGGGATACTCATGACCCTTGTCGGGGCCTTCCAGCATCTCAAAGTAGGTAAAGTTCTGGCTCTTGCGGAGCTTGGTCAGGTAGTCCTGCTGATACTCAGGAACACGGTTCTTGGCACCTTGCAGGAGGTACTCGTAGAGCATGGTATTGGTGCTCGACAGGTTGTATGCCACGTCGGCGGTCACGACATCCATGGTGATGCCCTGCTTGTGATCGAGGCCGATAATGGTATCGCCGTCAATCTGCTTGAGGCTGTAGTAACCGGTTACCTCACAGTCGGCTTTCTGGATGTCGACATGGACGGTACTACTCTCCTTGACGCCTGAGCCGGTAGGACCGTTGGGTTCATACCTGAGCACGTAGTTGTAGCGGTCGGGATGGGTGTTGTCATCGGGAATGTCCTCAATCATCTGGTCAACCATCAGCAGGTGCAGACGCAGCAGGCCTGTTGCCATAGTAGTGGGATCGGAGGCCAATGCGGGAATGAGGATGTCCTCTTCAGCTTCGTCGCTGGGCAGAGCGCCGCTAGCCTGAGCGGTAGCGGTGGCCGTTACTTCCCTTTCTTCGGGCGAGCGTACGACAGTAGCGCTGACTGAGCCTTCGCCTTCGTAGGTAATGCCGTCAACTACCAGGGTCACGTGACCTTCACCGGTTGCGGTAATGACAACGCCAGCAGGAGTCTCGGTGTGGGTAATGGTAGGCGTCGGCGTCTTGGCCTGGAGTGTGAACGTGGCAGGAACCTGTGCCGACTCAATGTTACCGGGATAAACTGCGCTGACAGCACAAGTGTGCTCACCAGCACCTACATTACCGAAGTCATAGCTGAGGGGATCGGTGCTGGGCACGTTACCTACCAGCTCGCCATCCAGATAAATATTATAGGATACCGGCTGGATCGGTACATTTACCTCGTAGTTGATATCGTCAACTTCCAGCCAGTACTGGTCAGTGCAATCATAGTGACGGATGGCGATGCGACCTATACCCGAATACTGGCTCAGGTCAAAGGTGTATTGAAGCCAGCCGGAAGTGGCTGTTTTGTCAACATCGACCTGCTGGAAGCCAGATATGCCACTGCTGTAAGAGCCTTGGTAAACAAATACACCAAAGTTCTCGGCAAAATATGTCGCATCTGTACCCTTAGCCCAGAATGTAAAGGTGCCACCCAGGGTGATCTCAGGCGAAATCAACCAGTTGTCAGGATTGAGGGCTCCAACATTGTTTACGAAACTAGGAGAAACTATGTAACCAGTACCGCTATGAGGTTCAAACACATCAGCTGATTCACCTTCTACATAAGTTCTGTATTGCCAGTTGTAACTGTCATTATCGTTATTGACTAACGTCCACTCGTTGAATTGACTTTGTTCCTCAAAGTCCCAAGTGTATTCTGTCAATTCGGTCGGCAGGTTGCTGGGAACATCCCAAGTCACGGTAGCGCTCTGATGTTCACTGTCACCCGTTGCCACTACGTTCTCGGGGGGCGGCAGGGTGATGACCGACGTCGATGCCGAGGCATTGTTGTTGGTAGCGTCACCGTCATCGGTGCAGGCTACGTTGGCAGCGAAGCTCACGGTCGAGCCGACTTGAGCCTCGGTGGTGAGGTAATCGGCGGTGAAGGTTGCAGAAGCACCTGCTGCCAGCGTCTCGTTGACCGTCTGAGTCAAGATGGTGTTGCCGTCGGCGGTAATGGTCACCGTGTAGCCCGTTGCCGGTGCATCACCATTATTGGTCACCGTAGCGGTCACGGTGGCGGTATTGCCGCCGACAACCGATGCAGGAGCACTCAGGCTGATGGCCAGATCGGGAAGCAGCCTGGTAATGGTGAAGGTGCCGTCGTTAGCGTTGATGGTAATGGTGTAGGTGCCGGCAGTCTGAATCTTGATGGGATGATCGCTGTAGAGATCCAGGGTGCCATTGCCGTTTCCATCGACAGGCAGCCACCAGTCACCGTCGCTAGTGGGGCCGAAGACATAGCGGGTTCCCCAATACACATCGTTACCCAGCTTGCGGGCAAACAGGATAAAGGTGTTTGCAACGTCTGCCGTGAACGTGGCGGTATAGATGCCATCGTTGTTGGTCATGTGGGTACCGTCAGTGAAGATCCAATTGCCCTGCTGGCCATTGTCGGTGACGATGTACAGGTCTGCGACATAGTTCACGGTGGCCTCGTCGGTCACGGTGTTGTCGTTGGCAGCCGTAGCGGTCACGGTAGTGCTGGCGCTCAGGGCGCGGCCCGTGTAGGACACGCTGGCATCGCCACCCGCATTGGTGAACGAGGTGGGATTCACACTCCAGTCAGTGGTGTTAGCCGCGCTGACGTTGATGTTGCCCTCGAGGTTAGCACCAGTGATGGTCAAGGTTCCGGCAGCAGCATCGTTGATGGTCTGCGTCTCGGGAGAAATCATTACCGAGGGAGTGCCCGAATCCTCGTAGGTGAAGGTCACCTTCGGCAGGATGGGAAGACCAGCTGCAACATCACCTTGGCTGGTAGAATAGGTGACTGCGCCCTGGTTTGTGTCAACCACATCGCAGGAGAAGGCTGTACGACCATAATTGCCTGCAGTGTTTGTCATATCAATCAGCAGGTCGCCACCTGTGTATGTAAAGTCTTGATCAAAACTGATTACCCAAGTTGTGGCACTGGTGTTCTGCTGCGGAGTGAGAGTCTTCACAGCAGTCATAGTGCCGGTAATCAAGGTGGGGTTTTCATCGGCGAATGCAGATGTACCACTAGAAAGATTCATCAACTTAAAGGTGACCGAACTGCCATAGAAATTCAGACCTTGATAAGTAGTTTCACCACTATCATATTGACCATTATTATTTGAGTCCACATAGCCACCAGTGGGATAGAAGGTCATCGATTTGACGGTTTTACCTGCCATTGCCGACAACATGCTTGCCGGATAAACCATCTGGTTGTGCTGGGCCACGTCATACCAATATCCATAAACTGGTAAGTAATCGATGAAATAGTCTCCACCGCAGACAGTAAGAGTATTAGTATCGTCGCCACTAGAGCTATCATCGGTCTGGATAATCATATTGTCGACATACAGTTCCCACTTATCGGCGTCCGAAGTGGCATGAATACCAATGTAGTAGTTGCCAGATGAAGGCACAGTAAATGTGTTTCTTAGTTGAGTAGGAGATGACTGGGACGCTGTTAATATAGTGGTCTCTTGAATGACAGTCGTTCCAGCAGAAATAGCTGACAATGAGTTTCCGGATGCAAACTTTACCTCCAACTTTTCAGGATATTGTGTTGATCTAATCCAGCTATCAAGTTTAAAGGTATATGTCTTACCGGCTTCAAGGGCAATTGAAGAAGACACTAGCCAGTCGTTTGCGGCATTTGTACTGTGATACGTATAAGTTGCATAGCCGTTTGATATAGCCCACTTGGAGTTATCATTGTTGGCATCATAAATCGTCCACCAACTAGCATTACTAAAATCGTTGCTGACCACAGTCACGGTTTCACGATTGGCACGGTTAGGAGCACGGAAACCAGTAGGTTTGATAGCCTTCTTGGCACCGCCTAAGGGCGTTACAACCTTTTCGGTCGATGCAACCACTTTGGCCACGTTCTTTTTGGCTTGTTGCGCATTAAGCGACAGGGTGAGCAGTGCGAGGACTGCTGTCAAAATATATATCTTTTTCATCGCTTATCAGTTGTTAGAGTTGTTATTATCCTTGTCACGCTTTGGCGCTGCGTAGGGCGAGAGCGGATCGTCGTTAGTGTTAACTTTACCCCACTTGTAGGTCTTTGCCGTGTTGTTGTCGATGGTCTTTGTAACATCGTTAACAGTGATCGTGGACACGGAAGAACCGTCACCGTAGCATACGATTTCTACCGTAGCGTTGGGATAGGTGGCCAGAATGCCGGGGATGGCGATGTAGCCGCCGCCCTCAACATAACCGACATAGTCATTGGTACTGGTGTTGGTCCACTGTTCCCACTCTGAGCCGGGCGAAAGAATCCAGCTGCTGGGCAGACTGCTGTTTGAAGTGCTCCAGCTTGCCCGCACGGTGCCGTTCTGGTCCTTGACGGTGATGGACTTGAAGTTCACATGATAGCTGCTGGGCCAGATGACGATGTCGCCATTGCCCTTGACACGAACCACGCCCGTGAGCGGAATGTTCAGGTGGTTCTCATCCAAGTCATACTTGGGTGTTTCAAGCTTCTTCTGTTCATTCAGATAGGTCACGGTGTAAGGAACGCTGGTGGATGTAGGCGTGCCGAAGGTGATTTTGGCAATCGGTTCAGCGTTATTGGGATCATCCGTGTAGCGGTAGAGCGTGAACTCGTTCATCGGGGCTTGGCCGTTTCCACCGGCAACCTTAGAAATGGTCAGTCCGTTGTAGGTGTCCGGGTTAACGACAGCGAGGAAGTTGCGGTAGTAGTTCTTCTCGTCATAGGTGCCGTTGGCCGGGTTGTAGTCTTGCTGTCCTGCAGTACGGATCTTGAAGTCGCTCTCGTGGTGGTCGAGCACCAGTCCCACGAAGTCATCCCAACCGGGGATAACCACCATGTCAGGGTTACTCCATGCGACAAAGTCGGGATGGTCACTGTCATTGGGAGTTCCCATGACGATGTACTTGATGGTGTAGCTGTGCTCCTTCTGCGGAACGATATAGCTAACGGTGGTACGGCCGGTGGGGTTGGTCACACCGGTTGCCGTGAGTGCTGTCTCCTCACCAGTCACGTTGTCGATGACATAGATGGTGTAGGTCTGCGGAACTTCAGTACCTGACATTTCGTTCAGCGATGATACCCAAGTCAGCGTCACGACAAAGTTCTGGTTGTTGGGGTCGTGAGAGTCACCAACCTGTGTGGCGGTAGCCTTCAGGGTAATCTTGTAGATACCCACCTTGGGAGCAAAGTTAGGATTGTACTGAGCATAGTTACAGTAGTAATACATCAGACTCCTGAACGTTGTGCCGTCAAGTTGATAATAGGCATTCATGTCACGGCCATCTACATCATAATAGGTGGTGACTCCGCTTGTGGTTGTTGTGCTATCCTTGCCGGGATAATACTTCAGACGGTAGTCAGGAATAAAGAAGTTCATGCCCGTGAAGGGATAATCGTCGGTTTTGTTTTCACCGGCCAAGGTGAATTCGTGCCTGTTTTGGATTACACCGGCGCAGTCATGAACCACGCTATAGGTCTGACCTTCTGTCATGCGGTCGAAGAAGTCGACGACGGTTGAAGCACCCTCAAGTTTAGCTGTGGTGGGGCTGAATTCTTCAAACAGTGGCCAGAAGATGACGCACTCGCCCGTATAGTAAGGCCAGTCGCCAGCGTTGATTTTGTCGAGCACTTCTTGACCTTTAGTGCGGGCTTTGCCCTTGCCCAGGAAGAAGAACTTGTTGTAAGTACCGTCGCAGTTAAATACGGTACCGGGTGCGCCTCCATCGTTGATGCGCAGACCGTCGGTCAACAGCTTCACAAACTGAATGTTCTTTGAGATGTAGTTGATGATACTGTCACGGGACTGATAGGTCGTGGAGCCTTGAGTGAAAGAAGGCTCGGGAGCGATGTAAGATGAGTTCTTCATCGCAACAACAAGGGCGGTGTAGCCGTCGTCATTAGGCGCGTAAGTGTTGTCGGCTAATTTTTGACGACCAGCATTAAAGTTCCAATAATAATTGCCAGTTGAATTGATGGTCTTTGATTTGTTGTTGATGGAAATGGAGCCATCTGTCTGATTCTGGCTATAGGAAGCACTGATATGGACCTCAACACTGTTACGGCCTTGTGTCATGCTTGCCGGAATAGTGATTGTTGCAGAACGGGTAAAATACATCCAGCCATCAGAATCATAGTTTGGAGTACGCGAAGTGGTCCAAGGCACATTTTGGCCATTGGTGGCATAGTCCCAACTGGAGATGACTTCGGTGCTGGATACTATTTTGATGGACTCAATAAAAACATAACCGCTATAGGGGTTATTAATGCTGATGGTCAGAGCACCGATGTTGGTGTTTGAACCACTTGTAGCAACGCCAGGAATCTCCCAGCCATCGTGGGTGCCACCATAGTACACCTTGCCTTCACGGGTTGTACCGTCGGCCTTATAAGCGCTATAGGTGGGGCCAGGGAAGCGCTTGTCCATATAGACGCTTCTCAAGAGGCCATAGATCTGATAGGCATTGGTGACCTCTTCGGTCTCATACGCTTGGTACGTATTGCCGAAATGGTCCTGTTTCGTCACGAGCTTGACGTAGTCACTCGTTTGAGTGGTGCCGTTGGCATCCACCCACGTGTACGTCCAGCCTGCCATGTCTTCGGCCTTGTACGTTGCCGATTGCGCGAAGACATTACTGGTCCAGCCCACCGCTAGCAGCAGGCCGAACAAGAAAGTTGTTAGTTTAATTTTCATAATTGCAAAAATAAAAATATAAAGTTATTAAATCAATTATTCAAAGTTAATCGGCTGTCTGGCTGCTATTTGCGCGGTGAAAACACTTTGCATTTTTTCATAGTCCACATCATAGTTTGCGTATGGTTGGGCAATAAAATTTTCAACATCCAGATACCTTTTTCTGCGTTTTACAGACTGTTTCTAGTTATACAAGGTGCAAAGTAATACATTTTTTTTGACCTATGCAAGAAAAAGAGTGAAAAACATAGTTTTTCTAGGCTTTAGGCTTTAGGCAATAAACGTTAGGCTTTAGGGCGCGGATGCACTCTAAATTGCGTTAGGCATTAGGCTTTAGAGCGCGGATGCTCTCTAAACCCTAAACCCTAAACTGCGAGTCGCAGACTCGCCTAAATGCGGTTGCCACTCTAACCTCTAACCTTTAACCTTTAACCTGCGGGCGAGAATCGCCCGCCTAAAACCGGTACTTGAAGCCGAGGACGGTGACGGACTGGTTGAAGTTCTCGATGATCTGGAAGCGCTCCTCGGTGTAGAATGAGAGGCGGTCCTGGAGGCGATACTCGGCACCGACGCCGACGTTGGCACCGCACTTGTCAACGCTGCCACCGTGCTCCACCTTGAAGTTGGCATAGGTGAAGCCCAGCAGGGGATAGACGGCAAACGTCGAGCTGGTGGGGATGACGTAGTGGAGGTTGACGTTGGCATTGATGGCACTGAGGCCGTCGTTCTTGAAGTAGTACATGAACTCGGGGGCGATGCGGAAGCGGTTTACGGGTTCGACCTGCAACTGCAGGCCGAGGCCTGCCATGGAGTTCTTGGAAGCGAATGCGAACTGTGCGCCCGCAGCAATGTCGCCCTTCTCGGCGCTGGCGCCGAGGGCGGTCACGATGGCCAGAACGGCCAGGAAGATGAATTTTTTCATTAGAATAGTAAACAAAATGATATTAAATCGGCTATTAGACGAGGAAAAGTGAAAAAGGTTTAATGCGGGCGCTAACCGCCCGCTTAGATGCTCGCATTCGCGAGCAGTCTAGAGTCTAGAGATGGCATCCGTACCGGTGCGACACGACAACGTTCATCGTGCTGCGCGCGAGAAATCCAATAAAATCTATCATTAGTGTCCACTAAAAAATCATAAAAGTTCTTTGAAATTATTGAAATTCAGTTAGTTATGTTGGATTTTGGGGTGCGACGATTTGAAATAGAGAAATCATTAAGAATCAAATGATTAAGAAAAAACCATATTGATTTTT
>JAEEGL014391763.1_pt1 | contig 11592 bp, 9 predicted proteins | sample 9134231 | NCBI WGS metagenome assembly JAEEGL01 (sample SAMN16246548, study PRJNA631951) | gut metagenome | biome: gut microbiome; feature: rumen; material: fiber-attached | host: Bos | place: Iran: Karaj | collected 2018-10 | reverse complement strand
GTTCATAATTTAGGGGTTAATAATATTTTTTGCAAATTTACTGCAACTTTTTTAAATACACAAGTATTTATAACATTGTCAATGCTTTAAAAACATCCTCTGTCGCTCTTTCGTAATCTCCGGCAATTGCTCCCTGACCCGATTTTTCAATACATATGACCATATAAAATTGTGTCCCATTTGTCCCACTTGTCCCACTTGTGCCAAAAAATCTCTTTGCCGACATCGAAATTTCACTTGTGGGACATGTGGGACAAGTGGGACATAAAATTATATTAACGTATACTTTTTCACTCGTGGGACATGCCTTCTCGGAAAATCGGAGTTTGACCTCAAAAAAACATCACTGCACCATCACTTCGTGTGGTTTTCGACAAAAAACACATAAAAAACACACGAAAAAACGGGTCTGAAAAAAAATAAAATTGGGGGACTCCTAGGGGTATAATTATAATATATAATATATATATTTTTTTGTGCATCAACTCAAAACTGTGTCCCATTTGTCCCACTTGTCCCACTTGCCTTTTTGCCGGAATTCTGGTCGACGTAAATATCTTCGATTTAAGCGCTTCAAATTCGTCAGGAAGGGAAATATACATCCCGACGAGGGAAAGTCGCGTAGAGGGCAAATAAATGGCCTTGGAGACGATTCTGGGTTTCGAAGATAACTTCTAAAATAATTTTAGAAGTTAAAGTGTCGTTTTTGCGTTTTTTTTGGTGGGGGTGTTGTGCCTCAATTTCAGTTCTTCCAGATGAGTCCCGTTTTGCGGATGTAGATCATCGCGCCGAAAGTGTTGGGAGTGGATACTGTGTGTTCTGAACACGGAGGAAGAGGGTTGGGGTTCGAATCGATATCGGCTGAGAGGCGTATACCGAACTCCAGTCCCCATGCCTGAGGAACTGTGCGGCTTACATCCAGCAGCAGCGAGGTGCTCCTGCTCTCCTCGGGTGTGGAATAAGTGCCGAAACGATGCGCATATGCCGCTGCAAGACGGTAGCGGAATGCGTATATGTCGCCCGATATACCCGCATACACCATGCGTACGCGATTGTTGTACGGATCTATAAACGGGTTGCCTATCACGCGTGTGAAGTATGTCCAACCTTCGGGATATACCGAGTTGTGATAATAGCCGTCTCTCCCTGCATAAATCAGTCCGTCTTTGTCATGGACGGGACCCGACTGCGATGTGGTGTTCAGCACTTCCACGGTCAGAGCGTTGATGAATGGCCACTGCTCCTGACGGATATTCAGTCCCCACAAACCGTCGGTCGCATTCATGCCCGCACCGATAAAAGCGGCACTCTTGTCCTCGAACAGGGCCTGCCAGTATACAGAGGCGCTTACCTGCTTCACATTCAGATGCAGCGCCAACTCCTGAAAACCTATATGGTTGCCGTGGGCATTGTCCTGGTCGGTCTTCAGTCTGCCGCCCGAACGAATCAGAAAAGCGTCCATAAATGAGTGGAAATCGTTCCCCAGATCGCCGTGTTTGGACGAATAACCGCCCCATTGCGACACATGATGAAACTCATACGATACATTCACGGGAAGGCGGCCGCCTATGCGGAAACCTATGAACTTGTGATGCACCATCGCACCTTTTACATGCGGATTGTTGTCGTTGAGCCATGCGTGCGAAATGCCGCCTTTCACTGCCAGATAGCCGTACAATCCCGGGAATGCGGTGTAGCGGTCGATGCCTATGCTGATGCGGGGAAGAGCATGCGCATTCCTCGAAAAGATCAGACTGCCGCTACTTAATTCCGGATTGCTGCTGCCGTATGTCTGAGGCTTGATACCCGCAGTGATATCCACTATGTACAACCTCGCATGCGCGTAAAGATTTGAAAACCAGACCCCTGCACGAGGGTTCAGGGACGAAACCTCCGTATTTAGGGGTGAATTCACTCTCGCGTTCACCACTACACCGAAGTCATAGTCATACCAGCGGGAAGGACGGGTCGCGTTCTTCACTATCCCTACCGACAGATTGCCGCTGAAGGGTGCTGTCGAGATATCGCCGTCGCTGTTGGTATGCATCAGAAACGGGGCACTGCCGCCATAAGATGCCAATGCTGATACCGACGCTATGTACAAGATACTGTCCTTCTGATGGTCTTCTTCTGCCATAGGCAATGGCCAGAAGTCCCAGGCATTTACCATGAAGGAAATCAGAATACACCAGACAGTCGCTAGGGTCCTGCCTATTGCGGACAATATGTCACTCCTGTTTTTCAATTCTGTACAAACTCGTCATTGCTCCGTTGCTGTCCTCTCCCAATCCGAAATACACTGTGCCGTTTGCGGCAAAACCTATCATGTTCTGAGCACTGTATGGCAGTGCACCGCAGTGCTCCCATTGGTCAGTGTCGGGATCATAGCGTACTATATCACTGTGGTAGTAACCCGATCCGTTCGGATCGCCGTAATGCCATCCGCCTACCACGTACACATACTCCCCGTCGCTCGCGCAAGCAGCGTTATGCCTGCCTCCCATCGGGACCGATGTGCACTTCTTGAAACTGCCCTCGGTAGTGTCGTATTCTGCCCAGAAATCTCTGCTGCCATGCATGAATCCTGTGCCAACGAATAGCCGGTCCTTGCATACTGAACCCGTAGCGGCGAACACGCGCGGAGGAAAATCGTTCTTCTTCAGGTCCGGACTGATATGTTCCCACGTGTTGGTAGCAATATCGTATATGCATATGTCGCGGTTGAACTCGTCTTTCCAACCGAAAAACACGTATATCTTGCCTTCATTGTATAGTGCCACAGGGCGGTCGGTTGCTTCTGTCGGATAGTCCGCCAGACGATCGAAACTGTTGCTGGTTGGAGAATAGCGCCAGAAATCCCGATAGTACACCGAGTCTTCGTTGTACCGCTTGCCTCCGAAACCCAGTCCCAGATACAGGTACTCGCCGTCTGTCACCATGATGCCATTGACGCGTGGTGGCAATCCCGTGTCCGGCAGTTTGTTCCAGACGTCGGTTTCCGTGTCGTATTCCCACAGGTCCGATGTTGCTGTGCCTGACGCATCTCTTCCCGCAAACACGTATGCCTTGTTCCCGATGGCAACGGCAGATGCCGCTACTCGAGCTTCCGGTATACCGGAGCACTCGACTATTCGGGTATCTACCAAAACAATACTGCTGCATGATGACAATATCAATGCAGCAGCTAGTACTAATATGTGGGTCTTAAGCTTCAACGCTCTCCTCTTCTGCGCGTGTCTTTTTCTTCAACTCGAAGTCGCGACCTAGATAGTTCTTCCTTACTGTCGGGTTGGCCGCCAGTTCTTCCGGAGTACCGTGGAAAAGTATCTTGCCTTCGAATAGAAGATACGCACGGTCGGTAATCATCAGAGTCTCGTCAACGTTGTGGTCCGTAATAAGTATACCTATGTTCTTGTCTTTCAACCGCCATACCACATCCTGTATCTCCTGAACTGCTATAGGGTCCACACCCGCAAACGGCTCGTCCAACATCACAAACTTGGGTTCTATCGCAAGGCAACGGGCAATCTCCGTACGACGACGCTCGCCACCCGACAGACGGTCACCTAGGTTCTTCCTTACATGCGCCAGATTGAACTCCTTGATGAGTTGCTCCAGTTTCTCCTTCTGGTATTCCTTTGGGAAGTTGGTCATCTCAAGCACCGACAGAATGTTGTCTTCAACAGTCATCTTCCTGAATACACTGGCTTCCTGTGGCAGATAACCGATACCCTTCTGCGCACGCTTGTACATCGGATAACCCGTTATGTCTGTATCGTTGAGGAAAATCTTGCCATGGTTCGCCTCAACCAGACCCGTAGTCATATAGAATGTCGTGGTCTTCCCTGCACCGTTGGGACCAAGCAAACCCACAATCTCTCCCTGACGGAGTTCTATACTTACATCGTTTACTACCGTTCGTTTGCCGTAGCGCTTTACGAGATGCTCGGTGCGTAGCACCATTGGTTCGTTTTCCATTAAGTTATCTATTCTTTTTTTAACTGTTCTTCACTCTTCATTCTTCACTCTTCACTCTTCATTCTTCCCTCACTTCAATCGATACCGGACAATGGTCGGAATGCACTGCATCGGTCAGTATCTGTGCCGACACCAGTCGGTCTGCAACATTGCCCGAAACCCAGTGATAGTCTATTCGCCATCCTGCATTCCTTTCGCGTGAATTGAAGCGGTAGCTCCACCACGAGTAGCGCTCTGCTTCCTTGCAGAAGACACGGAAAGAGTCGGTCATACCGCTTGCCTCGAACTTGTCGAGCCATTCCCTTTCTTCCGGAAGAAAACCGCTCACTCCCACCTGACGCTCGGGATGGTTGATGTCAATGGGTTTGTGGCAGATGTTGTAGTCGCCGCATACTATCAGATTCGGACGCTCCTTCCTCAAGTCGATGATGAAATCGAAGAATGCATCCAGAAACTGCATCTTGAACTCCTGTCTCACGTCACCCGTTGTTCCTGATGGCACATACACGCATACTACCGTCATGTCGCCATAGTCGGCACGAAGTACACGACCTTCGCTGTCATAAAGAGCATTGTTCATGCCTACGACCACCTTGTCGGGTTCTGTCTTCGAGAAAATGCCTACACCGCTGTAACCTTTCTTCTCTGCCGAATGCAGATAGATATGTTTGTATCCCAGTTCGTTGAAGGCAAAAGTGTCAATCTGGTCAGGTTGTGCTTTTGTTTCCTGAACGCAGAATACGTCTGGATTCTCTTCTCTAAGCCAGTCAAGCAGTCCTTTGCTCATGGCTGCGCGAATACCGTTGAGGTTGTATGAAACAATCTTCATTATTGTATGCTTATTTTCTTGGTTTTGATGTTTGTCTTGATGAGGTATACTCCCATGGGCAAATCCTCTATCCGCTTGCTGGAAACCATCTGTCCGAAGATGTTGTAGATGGCTTCAATCCGCTCTTCTTCCTCTATCTCTTCCGTTGCCAACTGAATAGTTTTGCCGCCTCCCATGAAGTCTAAACTGATCAGTCCGCCGGTCTCTTTGATGTTGGTAATGGGGTAGGTGGAGTAAGGAGTGAAAGAATCTGCTCCTGCAGGATATAAATCAGTGGGATAGTCGCTTTCCGGATCGTCATTTCCGTCTGCCTCTATGATATCCACACCCATGTTGCTCTTGGTGTCGTTCACCACATTGTCGTACCATTTCTTGTAGTTGTATCGTATCTTGGTGATCATCAGTCCGTGACCTTTCAGGTATTTGTCCCAACCTGTCTTCTGACGATTTTCCAGCAGATAGAATTCTGTCGGATTGGGGTCATTGCCGATAAGGTTGCTTGTACCCGTTGAAGTGATGATGGCGGCAGCACCGGTCGACTTTATATCAGGCAATTCGTATGTTCCTGCCGAATTGAGAACATATGGTTTTATCCATCCGCAGAAGAAACGCTCGTATGCGGAATAAGCGGGTGGAGTGCGACCGCCGTTGTTGTAAGGTCCGTAGTCAAGTATATCCCAACTTCCCATCGTGCGGTGACCGCTGCTCGACAGGGTTATATACAGGTCAGGCAGACCGAGTACATGCGAGAACTCGTGGCAGAAAGTGCCGATTCCGCTGCGCGTACTGCCAGTGCTACCCTTCAGTTCCGGTCCGCAGGCATATGTGTTTACTTTCTTGCCGTCTATCATGCAATTTATTCCGCATGTCACTTCTCCGTGGAAGTCGCTTAACCAATATGCATGAGGCCAAACTGTGTTCGTAGGAGCTCCTTCTGCTTGACCGAAACCGGCATAAATCACGTATACAAAGTCTACTTCACCGTCGTTGTCGCAGTCGTATTTTGTGAAGTCAACGTCGAAAACACTGTCTGCCAAACGGCATGCTTCTGCAACCATATCGCATGCTCTCAGATCTTCTCCGTCATATCCTACAGTCTTGTCATCTTCACCGTAGTAACCGTAGTTCTGCGTGAGTTCTACGGGTCCCACTACGTCGAAATGCGGAGTGTACATTCCTCTCGACTGGTCGATGAAGTATTGGCGTGCCGATCCTGTTGCATTGTTGAAGGTGTAGTTTTCCCCGTTCAGCATCTCGGTCATATCCTCGAGAGTGTTGGTCGATTTGAATTTCACGTTATGGAAATTGGCAAGAATAACCAGTCCTCGGGGAGCAATATTGAGTGGAGTCGCCTGATTTACGGTCCTCGTTATCCGTCGGCGCGCAAGTCTCAGAGTTTCTATCTGCTCCTCATCTTGAGGTTCTGTCTCGTAAAGCACTCCATCTTGTTCTGTCCACCACCTGCCGTCAGACGAAGTGTAGTAATGCAGATAGCGGTCACCCTGAAGGGTTACCATGATCGTACTGCCGTCTGGCAACTTTTTCTCTATTTCGCCTCGCCATGCCGGCATTGCCGACATACTCAAACTGACAAGCAGAAACAGAATGATATATAACGATTTCTTCATGTCGTATTAGTGTATGATGATTTTATAAGTGTTGCTCTCCGTCTGCAGAACATATATTCCCGGTGTGAGATAATAGTCCTGTCGGTTGCCGAGCATCAATCCGCTTATGGTAAACAGGTTGTGGTTGCTTTCTATCGTTAGGTGGTTGCCGCTGAGAGAGAAGGGCAATCCGATAATGTTGTCGGTGGTGGAAGCAATCGACTTGTCGTATTTGATATTGATCGACTTTACGTACACACCCGCATTGGTGGAAACAAGTCGGATCTCTATGTCGCCTCTTGCATTGATGTTGTTCTGGAAAGTGTGTTCTGTAGCAGCAGTGTTCAGAGCTTGGATAGTACCCAGCTGATCGTTGCCGATATATATGGAGATGGTTGGAATACCGTTGCCGTTGGTGGATGTTCTTGCGGCATTCACTACTACCGATTCTATCGCACAATCCGCAGTCTCGCTGCTCTTCAGACTGATGAGATTCGAAGGAGTGGTTTTCGATCCGAAATGAGCTCCGCGGTCTGGGTCGTAAGTCTGTATAGTGCCTGATTGCAGACTGATATTCCATTCGTATCCGTCAAGCATATTGATGCCTGTTGTGGGGTTGCTCATGAATACGTATGAATAATCGTCGCAAGGTCTTGCTTGTCCTTCCTCACGAGCAATCACTGTTATAGTGAGATTGCCTCTTACGTCAGGAATGCTGAGAGTGCCCTCTGCAAAACTATAGTCGGTTCCCTCTGTCAGATCATGTCCTCCCATGCTTATGGCAATATCGTATTTGTTGAATTCGTAACCCTCTTCTGCGGTTATGGTGGCAGTCAGAGTCTCATTAGCACCTATTGATGTTGCCATCGGACTTACCGTCACGTGTTCTGTTTCCCATTCCACACTGCATGTCAGAGGTGAATAAAGCGCATAAAGGGTTATGTCTTTTGTCGGTTTGTAGGTGTCTCCGGTCTTTCCTGCATCTGCATTGATGCCATCGGCGGTTGTACTCCAACCGATAAACATATAGTCTGCATTGGCAGTTACTGCGGGAAGCAATATGCCGGCGCCTGCCGCTGTCTCGGTGAGTGAGGTGGTAGAACAACTGCCGTGATCACCTGCATTGAAGGTAACTGTAAATGGTATTGTAGCTCCACCCATGAACTTGAAGTTGATCAAACCCGCATTCTCGGCAATATCGGTGATAGGGTAGTTGTTGATACTCTCATACTTTGTCACATTGGAAGTACCCGGATAAGTGTCGCCACTGTCACCATAAGTATAAACAGATCCGTTATACAATTCGTAATATACCCTGCCGTCGGCAGCTTGTATAGCTACTCCCTGTTTCGATACCGATGCATTGTTCACGGTGTTGTTAAGCCACTTGGCAGCACTGTACTGAATCTTCCATATCAGCATTCCGTGCCCCGGAAGGTAAGTGTCCCAACCTGTCTGCTGGCGGTTTTCTAGCAGATAGAACGTGGTAGGACTGGGGTTGGTGGCATCCATGTTGTGGTTGCCGGTAGTGCTTACTACCAGCACTTCCTGAGATGATTGCAACTCATGGAGAGTCACATTCTCGGGAGAAGTCAGCAGACGGGGTTTTGCCCATCCTGCAAACATGCGCTCGTAACCTGAGAATCCCGGAGGGGTATTGCAGTTGTTGTTGTAAGCACCTCCGTCCATCAGATCCCAATTGCCGAGAGTGGCATTCTTGTAAGTGGTGTCATAGAAGTCGGGAAGTCCGAACACATGCCCGAACTCATGGCATGGAGTGCCTATACCTGCTCGTTGCCCTGTAGCACCGTCTCTCTCCTGATGGCAGGAGAAGGTGTTGAAGATCTTGCCGTTATAAGTGATTTGACTTCTACCTGCGGAAACCAGATCCCACTCGCAAGGCCATACAGTGCTCGAATAATCGGAATCGGCAGCACCATAACCCGCATAAAGAATATCTACGAAATCTACGTATCCGTCATTGTCGGCATCATACTGGGTGATATCCAGACTGTCCGACTGAATCAATTCGTTGATAGCTTCCGATACCATGTTTCCTACGCGTAAATCGTTGGCGCCATACCATGTGGCTGCTCTGGTCAAAGACACTGGTCCGTATACGTCGAAAGTGGGAGTGAAAGCATTGTCCGACTGATCCTGATAATACTTCTTTACCGATCCGGTTGCTCCGTTGTAAGTGTAGTTGTCACCATTCAGCATCTCTTCAAATGCTGCTTTGGTGTTGCCCTTCTGAAACTTCGTGTCTAAGAATTCCACCAGGATTACCAGACCTCTGTGGGCAAACGACGAACTGCCTACTTTCCTGGGTTGTATGGCACGTCTTCTGGGAGAAGCGGCACGACGTGCTCTCACCTGTGTCTCTGTGGGAGCATCACCCGTTTCCACAAGGAAACCCTCGGCATTCCTTTCCATCAGTTTGCCGTTTTCGGAAATAGCATAATGATAGATCTCGTCGCCGATAAGCTGATACTGAACGGTAGTGCCGTCAGGTTGTGTTGCTGTGCGCTTGCGAGGATGAGCAGGCACGGCAAACATGCTGGCGGTTACCAATAATGCGATTAATGTAAGTAATGATTTTTTCATATTTATAATACCGTTTGAAGTTCTTCTTCTTGTTCCTTACGCTCAAGATAGAAGTTGGGAATATGTTTTTCTACGTATTTTCTTTCTCTTGCACTGCGGTCTTCGGCATTGTGTGCAGTGCGACAGGTGGTTTTCATCTCACCTTTCTTGTTGAATTTGGCATAACACATCTTGTTGCGTTTGTTAAGGTGGATGTAATATCCATCCAATGTGGTCTGCCAATGACGATGCTCGTCGCCATACAGACGATACTTCAATGTGTCGCCTTTGGGTTGGATGTGTTCTATAGGATATGGAGTTGCGGGCACACCGCGTCTCTGAGCTTGAGCGGATACACTCAATGCCAGCACTGTGATTGCTATTGTAAGTAATGCTTTTTTCATATTATCAATCTGATACCTGTAGGTTTTATTCTGTTTTTTCTTTTGCGTCAGTCGGTGTTTCTTCTTCCATCGTGGCAGCTTTCTTCACTTTCTTGAACAGTTCGCTCGCAAACACAAAGTCGTGAAGAGCTTCGCTTTCGGCATGGAAGATCTCGAATCTGCTTCCTTGCCACTCCTTCTTGCCTTTCAAGAGAAAGACAATGTTGTCGCCGATCTCCATGATGGAGTTCATGTCGTGCGAATTGACTATCGTGCATATATTGTATTCCTGCGTGATGTCCTGTATCAGTCGGTCTATCACGAGACTCGTCTTCGGATCCAGACCCGAGTTGGGTTCGTCGCAGAACAGGTATCTCGGATTCATCGATATGGCTCTTGCTATCGCCACACGTTTCTGCATACCGCCTGAGATCTCCGATGGCATCAACGAGAATGCACGCTCTTCGATGTTGACACGTTGCAGACAGAATCGTGCTCTCTCTTCTTTCTCTTCAAGACTCATGTCGGAGAACATCTCAAGTGGATACATCACGTTCTCAAGCACTGTCTGACTGTCGAACAAAGCTGCTCCCTGAAACAACATTCCCACTTCGCGGCGAAGCATGCGCACTTCTTTCTCCTTCATGTCAGGCAGGTTTCTCCCGTCGTATTCTATTCTTCCCGAATCGATGGTGTGCAAACCGATTACCGATTTCATCATCACAGTCTTGCCTGAACCCGACTGACCGATAATCATGTTTACCTTTCCGTCTTCAAATACCGTGCTAATATGGTCGAGCACCGTAGTGCCTTCGAAACTCTTTACTATGTCAATTACTTCTATCATATCAGTTAAGCATCAGATTGGTTAATAACAGATTGAAGAACAATATCAACACACTGGAGTTGACAACAGCACTCGTAGATGCTTTACCAACTTCCAATGCACCACCGTATGCATAATAACCGTAGTATGACGATACCGAGGAGATTATAAACGCAAACACAAGCGATTTTATCAACGAATACCATACATAAAACGGTATGAAGGCATACTGGATTCCAAGCAAATAGTCCGCGACGGTTATCACATCGGAAAACATACCAACGCAATATCCACCTACCAAACCTACTGCCATCGAAATGATCACCAATATCGGCATCATGAATACGAATGCCACTATCTTTGGCAAAATCAGATAGTTGGCAGAGTTGACACCCATGATCTCCAATGCATCGATCTGCTCGGTTATTCGCATTGTGCCTATCTCCGAAGCAATGTTGGATCCTACTTTACCTGCCAATATCAAGCACAGAATGGTACTCGAAAACTCCAGAAGCAATGTGTCACGAGTCACCAAACCGGTAGAGTAGGTAGGCAAAAGCGGATTGCTGGTATTCAGTTTGGTCTGGATGGTCAGAATAGCACCAATGAACACTGAGATGATGATCACAATTGGCAACGACTGAATGCCTTGTTTCTCCAACTCGCGGGAGAACTGACGGAAGAACATACGCCATTTGTCAGGCAAACGAAACACTCTGCCCATCAAGATGAAATACTCACCGACATGTACAAAAAAACTCTTCATGCGAATATGATTGTTTTTAGTGTTTTTTTAGTTGTTTCTCATACTTAAGTTTACTTAATGTATGAGCACATTTATGCAAAATAGTCTGCAAAGATAGGGAATAATTTGTAAATATACAAGTATAACATAGTTTTCTTGATATTTTAGCAGAAAGAACAGTATTATTATTGATGAAATTTTTCTTTAATAGAAACGCCTGTTTTTTGAAGAAAAACACAAAAAGTTGAGGTGTTTTTCCTGATTTTTGACCTGTTTTTGCCCGAAAACAACCCGTTTTTATGCCAAATATTGCAAAAACCTGGTTATGTGAAAAAGTAGCGAAAGCCGACTGTTATGGCAGTTGAAGCCGAGTGTTGGGAGACATTATCACATTTTCACACATAAATGAGTAAGAATACACATTTTTTCGTCTCTTCATACCCCCGTTTTGCTACTTCGGAGATAGCAAAATCGATAATCCTAGGTATAACATATTAAAGAAGGTACTTTTTTAAGATTATGCATAAAAAGTGCATAAAGAAGACATGGCTAACACTCGTCCGCGCGTTCGGCACTCTCAGACGCGGACTGAAGATTGCATCTTCATTTAAGTCTTAGGAACCTCCGCTTTTCCTCAACAG